>Ga0182742_1001293_pt1 | contig 32771 bp, 33 predicted proteins | sample eDN5th37CBELigMG_FD_128880 | JGI IMG/M metagenome (GOLD analysis project Ga0182742, IMG submission 128880) | Enriched Miracle-Growth compost microbial communities from Emeryville, California, USA - eDNA 5th pass 37_C BE-Lig MG (version 2)... ... | reverse complement strand
GTACTAAAATTGTAACAGATGGTGTTCTTTTTGTATTTAAAAATGTAATGCCGATGCCATTTTTACTTTCGTAAAAACGACATCGGCATTTTTGTTTGGCTAGGTTATTTTTGTCCCAGCCTCATTTAATCGTGCTAGCTAATTTAAACAGCTCTTCTCTATCATAAGAACTAACTATAGTATATTTATGTTGATTCTGATCTACCCACTCGATAGTTGTTACACCATTTAAGTCTGTTACGATGACGGCTCGATTATCATTAATAAAATCTTCTCGGTAATAGCTGTAATTGATATTAATATCTAGTATATGTTTAGTTATCTCTAAATACTTTTCAATAATAATAATGATTTGTACATTATTATCATTGGCAAAAATATATTGTCCAGTGTGATCAGAGGAGCTTGTAATATATGAGCTGACCAGTTCAAATCCTTCAGGAATGGAGTTAAGCTGGATAGGAGTTACTTCAATTGATTCCTCCACATTATTATTTTGAGGTGAAGTAATAATCCCTTTTTTTACATCAGTTGTTAAATCATACGGATCAGGTGGTGCGGTTAATGCACCTTCTGAATCTACATTATCTGAATTATCAAACATAAAAATTTGCACGAACTGATTGCTAATCTTTTTATAAAACGTTTTAAAGCCAGCTGAAACAGAACCATTTTGTGTGTTGACAAACAATAATAAGACAATACAAGCTGCAACAATACTCATTGCTTTTTTTATTGAACTTATACGTGTTTTTTTCTTGGTTCGCTTTACTATTTCTGCATGCACGTGCTCCCAGTTGGAAGGCTCAGGCACGTGGATATCATCTTTATATTCAGTTAGTTTTGCTTTTACAAGCTCAACATTCATATTATCATTATCATGATTACTCATAAATATCATTCCATTTTCTCGAAAAGTATTTTTGAAGCTTTTGTCTAGCTCTAGCTAACCTTTGTGTTACAATTTGCTCAGTTAAATGAAGCTCTTTGCATATTTCTTTATAAGTTTTGCCTTCTAGATAAAACATAACTATAAGAATGCGATGTTCAGGCTTTAACTCTTCAATGGCTTCATTTAACACCTCATTTCTTATTATAGATTCTACCTCATTAGAGACTGAAGTTTTTTCATCTACAATAATAACGTCTTCCCATTCAATTACCTTACGGTTTTTTTTGTTTTTTCGTAACCAATCTATCGTTGTATTCCTAGCGATTTGCCTAACCCAAGCAGCTAAGTTTTTGGTATGGGTAGGTGTATTACCCTTCATAACAGTTTTAATAAAGGCATCTTGAATAACATCCTCAGTTGCACTGTGGTCGTGTAAAATAAAGTAGATGTCTTTATATACAAATTTATAAAATGAATGATAGATTTCCCTTTGTACATGGCTATCTAATTCGATATAATTGCTCCTCAATAGAAAGAACCATTGCTCCATATTTATCCTCCAGATACAAATACATAATCAACTGTATACAAATATATTATGAATTAGAAATATTTAACATATAAATTATACCTTAAATTTTCATTTATGTAATTCTTTAATAGAATATATCGATATAAAGATAGATTGGGAGAATAGGAGAAGGTTTTGTCGATTGTAGTATTGTCGAATAAAGACTTATAGTGCAGGCATTGTCCATTGTAAGATTAACTCAGTTAATGGCTTACCAGCTATCGTAACCGTTAGGCTATCTTTTAATTTGGCACCTAAATGATAATAGAAGGATTTAGCTTTATTATCTTCTAGTACTCCAACTGTGATCTGTGTGCACGATGTAGTAGAAAAATATTGAATAGCATGAGTAAATAGCTTTTTACCAATGCCTAAGCCTTGATATTGCTCTAATAGATAGAAGGATGAAATATGACCTTCAGTTTCACTGTTCATATTAATTGCTATAAAACCTACAATATGATGCTCTATAGTTTCTGCAACAAATACGATATATTTTTGCTCTTCCATAATATTTTCCCATAGCTGCATTCGGCTATCATACGTTAATTGATTTAAATATTGATCAGGAACGATGCCCTTATACGTTGTTTTCCAGCTATCAACGTGGACTTTGACTATATTAGTAATATCCTCATATTTGGCCTTGCGTATAGTGAACATCAATAATCCCCCTTGAAAAAGTAGAAAAGTTTTTTTGATTATAAGCTAAACCTAACATAAACGGAAGAATTTTCTTAAATATAGAAGATAAACCTATTGTTGCAGTCTATATGTACTTTAATTGAATAAATGAAATTAAATGGAGTATTCAGTTTCTATAAGTAACAGGTAGATGGCTTAATCTATTCGCTTTAGCCAGTGGATATAGCATCTTTGCAGACCTAAGTCTCTAGGTAGTATAGGACTAGACCTAGGTCTAGCTTAAAAATAGCCTGTGGTCTGTTTTGAAAAATGAGCTAAGAACTTATACTAAGGACATAAGGTTGAAGCAGTCACAAAACACAGTTTGAAGTGAGAGGTGATAAAATGAAAAATAAAACGATGATTACAGTAATTTGCTTTCTAGTTGCTGGATTACTACTTCTTAAGTTTTTTAACTTCAGTTTAGGCTCGATAGTAGCTTCCTTACTTCCATTTATTGTTCTAGGTTGTGGTATTGTAGGCTTACTAAATGGAAAGAAGCTAATCGGCTCAGTATTAATTATTGTCGGAGGATTTTGGGGCTTAAGCTTCTTAGGTAAATGGCTTTTATTATTAATCGCAGCTGCCTTAATCTATATTGGTGTAACAACACTTAAGAATAACAAAAAAACGTATTATTAATTGCATTAAGGAGGAACGATAATGGGGCTTGTAAAAAGAATTAGAGATATTACACTAGCTACATTAAATGAGAAGCTTGAGAATACTGAAGATCCAGTACGCTTAATCGATCAATTTCTATGGTCAACTCGAGATGAAATTGTTCAGTTAGAAAAGCTTCATCAGCAATATTTTCACCATGTACAGCAGTTAAGAACTCAGTGGCTTCAATACACTGAGCAAGTAGATAAAAAGGAGCATCAAGCTCTAATCGCCCTAAAGGCTGGAGAGGAATCAATCGCACGGCAGTTACTTTTTGAGAAGAACGCATTAATGGATCAGTTAAACTCCTATCGTCAACTTTATGAGCAAGCGAACGAATCATTAGTTGACCTTGAAGCACAGCTTACAACATTAAAGCAAGAGTATCAAATTGTATATGATAAGCGTCAATACTATGCGGCTAGAATGGAAACAATTCGTTTACAAAGACGCATGAACGAACGCTTAGGCTTTAAGGGGCAAGAAAATACAGCAAAAATGATGTCACGAATGGATAGTCGATTAAATGAATATGAGCTTGAAAATGAAGCGTTACGTCAAGTTCGCAGTCAAAATTCACATTATAACAATATGAATAGCTATCAATCTGCAACAAAAAATCTGGAAGTTGAGCAACAGCTTGAAGAGATGAAGAAACGACTAAACAAGGAAGGATGATAGAACTTGAAGAAACTATATCGCTCACGAGACAATCGCATGTTCTTAGGTTTATGCGGTGGTTTGGGTGAATTAACCAACGTAGATGTCACACTATATCGTATCCTGTTAGTTGTTCTTACGTTTTTCACTCAAGGCTTAGCAATTCTCGTTTACTTGATCGTATGTATGGTTGTACCAAAAACCCCAAATGTATATAACCCTTATCAAAATCATGGTCCATATGGTGGACCAGGCGGCTTTAGTGGTGGTCCCGGTGGGTTTGGCGGTCCTGGAGCACCAGGAGGTCCTGGAGCACCAGGTGGCTTTGGCGGTCAAGGTGGATTCGGTGGAAATCCAAATCAGTACAATCAACAACCAAATCAAACTCAATATACGAGTGAAAGAACAAATTGGAATGTGCCACCTACACAACAACCAAATCAATCAGGAAACATCGATAATATGATGGATGAATTGGAAAAGAAAGCATTACGTCGTGAAATTGAAGAGTTAAAACAAAAATTAAATGAGGTAGAAAAGAAGGGAGAATAATACTATGAGTATTTTCAAACGAGTTAAAGATATGACTAAGGCGTCACTAAACGATATGTTAGATAAATTAGAGGATCCAGTAATGATGCTAAATCAGTACCTACGTGATATGGAGGCTGAAATCCATCAAGCTGAGGTAACAGTAGCAAGACAAATTGCAAGTGAGCGTACGACAAAGCAACGTCTAGACGAAAGTCTTCGTCTATCAGCTGAGCGTGAGCAAAAAGCTGAAGCTGCATTAAAAAATGGACACGAGGAATTAGCTCGTAAGCTACTAGAAGAAAAGCTTTACTTTGATCAAAAGGTTAATGAGTATTCTGAAGCTTACTCTCAAGCACAATTACTTGCTGAGCAACTTAAAAATCAGCTGCATGAAATGAAAGATGAGTTCTACCAATTACGTAACAAGCGTAACGAGCTAGCACAACGTGCACAGCTTGCAAAAATCCAAAAGCAATTTGCACAAAATCAAATTTCTTCAGTAAATTCAATTGATAATGGTTCTGCTGCAAGAGGATTTAACCGCATGGAAGAGAAAATAATTCAAATGGAAGCTGAAGCTGATGTGCTACGTACACCTTACACAGGTGGCGTAAGAACGACAAGTAATGTAAGTGCTGCTGATTTAGAAAAGCAGTTACTAGTAGATGAGCAACTAAAAGCATTAAAAAGCAAATTAGAGCCAGCTGCTACTGAAAAAGAAGAAGCTTAATAAGCAATAACTTTATATGTACAAAAGTTAGGGGAATATTCCCCTACTTTTTGTGCGTAAATTAGTAAGTAAAGTTATTAACTCAGTAAATAATAAGAGGGTGCAATGGTGGAAAAGGATAATCGTCAAGTGAATAAACTACATAAGAGAAAAAGGTTAATTGAAGGCTTACTTTGGATAGTAATATTTATTGGCTTAGCGATTATTGTTCTGCAGGCAGCGGGACTAATTAGCTGGTTTGTTTTAAAAGAGGAATTATTAGTTTTTTCACTTATTATTCTTGCATTTGCATTAGCTATATTTACATTGAACCAATACTTTATTAATTCACGACTACGGAATTCATTGAAAAAAATGATTGAGCATCAAAAGAACAATAATATTACACTCCAAGCTGAGCATGAACAGCAGGATGAAGATGAAAATTCCGAATGGAAAGAACAAGTAAGATTTAATGCGGTTATAGAGGAGCGTCAAAGATTAGCTCGCGAGCTGCATGATGCAGTAAGTCAGCAGCTTTTTGCTATTTCGATGACAGCTACTGCTGTAAGTCGTACGATGGAAAAGGATTGGGAGCGGGCAAAGCATCAGGTGCAGCTCATTGAGGAGATGGCTTCTGTCGCACAATCAGAAATGCGTGCATTGCTTTTACATTTACGACCAGTTCATTTAGATGGTCGAAGTTTAGGATTAGCGATACAAAAGCTAGTAGAGGAATTGCATCAAAAGGTTCATATGGATATAGAGCTTCATCTTGATACGTCTTTACTCATGAAACAAGAAATTGAGGATCATTTATTCAGAATAACGCAGGAAGCATTGTCTAATACACTTAGACATGCAAAGGCAACTCAACTATCGATAACACTATTTAAACTAGAGCAAGATGTTCATTTATATATCGAAGACAATGGGATAGGCTTTGATAATCAAAATCGTAAACAGGGCTCGTACGGATTGTTAACGATGGAGGAGCGTGTAAGGGAGCTAGATGGAAAGTTTTCTTTATGCTCTGAATTTGGGAAAGGTACACGTATTGAGATTATAATCCCTTATATAGAAGATGATACCGTTATTTCATAAAGGTAAGGAGGCTGTTTATGGAGAAGGATATTTCAGTATTGTTAATCGATGACCATGAAATGGTAAGAATTGGCCTTGCAGCAGTATTAAGCACAGAGGAAGGCATTGAAGTAGTCGGTGAAGCGAGTAACGGCATGGATGGTGTTCGTTTTGCCCAAAGCTATAAGCCTGATGTCATCTTAATGGATTTAGTGATGGAGCCTATGGATGGTGTAGAAACAACAAAGAAGGTATTAGAAGTTCATCCCGACTGTAAAATTATCGTTGTAACGAGCTTTATTGATGATAGTAAACTTTACCCAGTAATAGAGGCTGGTGCATTTAGCTATATGCTAAAAACTTCTCGTGCGTCAGAAATAGCTAAAGCGATTAGAGCCGCAGTTAAAGGTGAATCCGTTATTGAGTCTCAGGTAGCCATGAAGTTAATGAATCGTATTCGTCAGCCTCAAGAGCAATCATCAACAAAGCTACATGAGCTTTTAACTGAGCGTGAAATGGAAGTGTTAAAATCGTTGTCTAAAGGGCAATCTAATCAAGAAATAGCAGATGAGCTTTTTATTAATATAAAAACAGTAAAATTTCACGTTACGAATATATTCCAAAAACTAAACGTAGAGGATCGTACACAAGCCGCAATTTATGCTCATAAAAATGGTCTTGCTGAATAGTGCAAGAAGGTGTTTTTATTGTCGTATTATTCGATAATATAAACACTTTCTTTTTGTTTTTAGTCTAAATAACTATAAACCACTCGAATAGTATTCTTGCTGCTGAAATATGAGGGAATTTGCGCGTCGTTTGTCGGACGATTTTAGCTCTATTTTAGAAGGACAACGCTTCACTTTAGCGTATTAGTTATGTCATAAGTTTTAAAGTGGAGGTAATGTTCAATGCACTATACTAATCGAAAATCCAAATCACGTGTTTCATTATTATGGTCATCCTTACTAGCTTTAGTTCTCATCGGTATCGCAATTATTGAAAGTAGAGGCATTTCAATAGAGCTATCGAGTCATACTCCCACTAATTTTATGTCATCGGCTGATGCTTTAGGCAAGAAGCATTATTCAGTAAATGATTCTGTTACAACGCTAATTGAGTGGAGTGATCAGCTATTAGATTCAAAACAAGCAGATGTGATGTGGACGATGAGATGGGACATGAACTTAGAATCATATAGTTTGGAGCAATTAGCACAATTGCTGTATATTGATGAGTATAATAATGCATTGAATAAAGTAATAAGTCATAATGGGACACATATTACTGGGGCAATTCCACAACATAATGGTAAGCTCATATTACAAAGAGTTGAAAACGAAGCGGGAGATTTTAAGGTTGTTGCGTTATTACAGCTTAAGCATATTGGCTCGGAAGAAAAAAAACTTAAAAAGTTTATTACTTATACTGATGACATGATATCTCAGCATGCTGATGACATCACCTTTTCAGTTAAAATAACGGGACCAATGCAGGATGACGCTTTAAAAAGAATTAAAACGGTAACAGGCAGTACATTAGTAGAAGAGTACAAAGATGAAGCAATGAAAGTTGTTACCGCATATAGCCCAAAATTAGAAAAAAGCTATTGGCTAAAAGCTAATAAAATGATAAATTTACAGTATGCAGTTTATATTGATAAGGATAGTGAGAATTCTATTTTAACTCTTGCAGTACCATTAATTAGTGGAGAATTTGGTGAAGTAATTTCCAAATAAGGCATTGATTAGAAGTACTTAAGAGGTTTATCAGTTATTTTTATGCAAACAAGATAGCACAATAAGTCTATATATGCTAAACTACATTACATGTAAACAATTACATGTAAATTAGTGCATGTAATAATGGAGAGAAAAATTTATATAGAAAGAATGAGACAAATGAACCACAATACTTCTATTGAATCCGTTTCACCAGAAGGTGCGATTTATTATTTGTTTGGTGCAACAGGAGATTTGGCACGACGCAAGCTATTTCCGGCATTATTCAGTTTATATAAAGAAGGAAAACTATCGGAAAATTTTGCGGTGGTCGGATTAGCACGTCGACCACGTACGAATGAGCAGTTTCGATCAGATTTATATGATTCCATCAATGAATTTTGCAGATATAAAGCTGATGATTTAGAATTATGGAATCGCTTTGCTGAACATTTTGTTTATATGTCACTTGATATAAACGATGTGGAAGGCTTTAAACAATTAAATATTTTATCTAGTGAGTTAGATAAACAATTTAATATCCCTGGAAACAGATTGTTCTACCTTGCTTTAGCTCCATCATTGTTCGGCCCAGTTTCATTTAATATGCGTGATGGTGGTATGTTAAATTCCGCTGGTTGGCATCGTCTTGTTATTGAAAAGCCATTTGGCTATGACTTGCCTTCTGCCCAGGAGTTAAACAAGCAGCTTAGTCAAGTGTTCAAAGAGGAAGAAATCTTCCGTATTGACCACTATCTAGGTAAAGAAATGGTTCAAAATATTCAAGTGCTTCGTTTCTCTAATTCATTCTTTGAACCATTATGGAACAACAAACATATAGCGAATGTTCAAATTACATTATCTGAAACAGTTGGTGTAGAAGAGCGTGGCGGCTACTATGATAAATCAGGTGCACTTCGCGATATGGGTCAAAACCATATGCTGCAAATGCTAGCAATGATTGCGATGGAGCCACCAAGCAGATTAATTGGCGAAGATATCCGTGATGAAAAAGTGAAGGTTATGCGTTCACTTCGTCCATATGAAAACGGGGATGATGTTCGTCGTAACGTTATTCGAGGTCAATATGAAAAAGGGGCTCTAAACGGAAAAGCATTACCTGGTTATCGTGAAGAGGAATCTGTTAATGAGCAATCTACGACTGAAACCTACTTTGCTGCTAAAGTATTTGTAGATAATTTCCGTTGGGCTGGTGTACCATTTTACATCCGCACAGGCAAACGCCTTCCAGTAAAAACGACTGAGGTTGTTATTGAGTTTAAGCCTGTTGCTGAAAATATTTTATTTGGAAGTAAGCATGATCTTGAGCCAAACTTACTCGTTATCCGAGTAAATCCGATGGAAGGTATTTATATTAAATTGAATGCCAAAAAACCAGGCTCTGACTCTGAAATCCAAAATGTTAATATGGAATTTTGTCAAAGCTGTCTAGTAGGTATTAATACGCCAGAAGCATATGAACGTCTAATTCATGATGCTGCACGTGGTGATTCAACTTATTTCACACGCTGGGATGAAGTTGCACATGCATGGACTTTTGTTGATAAAATCGCAGAAGCATGGCGTGAAACTTCAGAGGATTTAAAATTCTATCCTGCTGGCTCTTGGGGTCCTAAGGAAGTTGAACAGCTACTTGCTGAAGATGGCTTCCATTGGTGGCCTGTAAATGGTCAGGATGAAGATAATGTTATTTGGATTACAAATAGTCGTTAATCGCTAACAATGAAGGGAATGCAAGTATGAGTCTAAGTAAAGAGTTAAAGCAAGAAGTAGACAAAAGACGCACATTTGCGATCATCGCCCATCCCGATGCTGGTAAAACGACATTAACTGAGAAGCTCCTCCTATTCGGAGGGGCTATCCGTCTTGCTGGATCAGTTAAAGCTCGTAAAGCAAGTCGTCATGCTACTAGTGACTGGATGGAAATTGAAAAGCAGCGTGGTATTTCTGTAACTTCTTCTGTAATGCAGTTTGATTTTAAAGGACACCGTATTAATATTCTTGATACGCCTGGTCACCAAGATTTCTCTGAGGATACGTATCGAACGTTAACAGCTGCTGATAGTGCAGTCATGTTAATTGACGTAGCAAAAGGGGTCGAGGCACAAACGATTAAGCTTTTCCAAGTTTGTCGTCAACGTGGCATCCCTATTTTTACGTTTATAAATAAATTAGACCGTGAAGGTAAAAATCCATTTGATCTAATGGACGAATTAGAAGAAGTACTAGGCATACGTTCTGTACCTATGAACTGGCCAATCGGGTCTGGTCGTGAGCTTTGTGGCGTATACGATCGAATGAAAAAGCAAGTTGAGCTATTTAACGGTGATGATCATAATATAATTGATGTGAAAAAGGTATCAGATTATAATGATCCGCTAATTAAAGAAATGGCTGGTGAGTATTTAGCTGAGCAGCTTGCCAATGATGTTGAATTACTTGATGTAGCTGGTGACGAATTTGACTATGAAAAAATTCGTAATGGTCAGTTAACGCCAATTTTCTTTGGTAGTGCCGTAAATAACTTTGGTGTCCAAACCTTCCTTGAGAACTTTTTAGAAATGGCTCCTAAGCCAGGTCCAAAAATAAGTGAGCAAGGTCCAATTGAGCCTACTGATGAAACATTTAGTGGCTATGTATTCAAAATTCAAGCGAATATGAATCCAGCACACCGAGACCGCATCGCGTTTTTCCGTATTTGCTCAGGTAAGTTCGAGCGCGGAATGGCTGTTAAGCATGTAAGGAACGGTAAAACGATTAAGCTAGCACAGCCACAACAATTTTTAGCTCAAGATCGTGATATCGTTGACTATGCTTATCCTGGTGATATCATTGGTCTGTTTGATCCAGGTATTTTCCGCATCGGTGATTCCTTATCGCAAAATAAAGATATCGTATATAATGAGCTTCCAACGTTCCCACCTGAAATTTTTGCTAAAGTAACGATTAAAAATGCGTTAAAGCAAAAGCAGTTCCAAAAAGGGATTGATCAGTTAACCGAGGAAGGTACGATTCAAGTCTTCTTTACATCTTTCAATGACATTATTTTAGGTGTTGTTGGTCAACTGCAATTTGAAGTATTCCAATATCGTATGCAAGCTGAGTATGGAGTAGAATGTCAGCTTCATCATATGAATTTCCAATATGCACGTTGGATAATCGATGAAAAAATTGACCCTTCAAAATATCGTATTAATTCTACATTAGTTAAAGATAAAAAGGATAATTATGTAGCATTATTTGAAAATGAGTATGCGATGCGTACAGCGATGGAAAAAAATCCAACGACTAAGTTTTTAGATATTGCACCTTAATAAGCTTTTTGTAGCTCATAATGATTATTTTTAAATAAAAACAGCTAGACTAGTGTTGTACACTTTTCTGGCTGTTTTTTGTTATATAGGCTTCTATAATTTATGCTTATCTTGCCTTTTATCTGTCAACTTCTCCATTGAAACATTCAAATTGAACAATTGAATGTAAATTAAGCATAGGATTAAGACAATCGGTAGAAAGTCGATATTAATAAGTATTGTAGCGAATATAATACCGAGAATAGCGATTATATGTAACAGCTGTTTTACTTTTTTTTCGATAATGATAGTCACCTCCTTTAGTAGCTACTAGCTTTTTTTATCAATAAAAATTCCTGATGGAATTTGATTAGTAGAAGATGGTTTAGCATTAAGCTGCTTCAATAATTCAGTTTGCTGAGCAAGTAGACTATTTTGAATTCCAATCTTATAAGAAATAAAAGCACCTATTATAACGAAAATGATAAAGAGTGGAGCAAAAATTATGGAAAGTATTGCAAGTGTTAACCATAAAATAAATTCAAAAACCTTAGAATATATATCCTGCTCAAATTGATTGTTGCTCATAGAAAGTCCTCCAAATTTGTAAATTATTCCATTTTATTCAGTATAGCATTAACACAATTTAACTAAAACTATAACAATTTATAGTTATTGACAGGAAAGCGATTACATGACATAATGTACGCGTGTACATAATGTCATGTGAAAGGTGGAGAACATCGTGAATCGGCGTGATGTTGCAAAGCTAGCAGGTGTATCTGAAGCTACTGTTTCAAGAGTGATGAACAATATGAGCCCTATAAAAGAGTCAACCAAGCAAAAAGTGCTACAAGCAGCAGCAGAGTTAGGCTATGAAGTGAATGCTATCGCCAGTCAGCTTGCGAAACAGAAAAGTGGTAACCTAGGTGTAGTTTTGCCTCGAATGCCTAAGGTTCATTTATTTTCTACATACTACTTTTCAGAAATTTTAAGCGGAATTGCTGAAATAGCACAGGCTTATGAGCAGGAAGTGCTTCTCATTTTTAAAAATCCTGATGAGACACTAGACTATCGAAAATGGTTTAGATCAAAAAAGATTGATAGCTGTATTATATTAGGTGCACAGGAGCAAGAGCAGGAAGTTTTGGCATTGCAGCAACTAAAAGAAGCAAATTATCCATTTTGTCTAGTTAATCAGCGTTATGATGGCTTTAGCTTTTTATCTGTTGATGGCGATCATTATTTTGGCAGTAAATTAGCAGTTAATCATCTTATAAGTCAATCGAATGGTCCAGTTATTTTTGTAAATGGACCGCTTTATTACTCTAACAGTAGAGACAGACTACAAGGCTATACTGATGCACTTAAAGAAGCCAACATGACTCCACAGCAGCACTGGGTATTTGAGGGCAACTATAGTCGCAAAAGTGGTTATCAACTAGCTGATAAAATAGCTCAGTTAATGGATAATGAACAGATTTTCAGTATATTTGCTAGCAACGATAGAATGGCCTTTGGCATTATAGAGGGCTTATTACTGCAAGGATTCGAGGCAGGTAAAGATTACCGTATTGTAGGCTATGATGATTCAGATGGTGCACGGATTATTACACCAAAGTTAAGCAGTATAGCAGTTCCTTTTTATGACATTGGAAAACAAGCTGCTAATTTACTGCTTAATGTGAATATAAATACGATAGAGCAAGAAAGTGTAGTATTACCAGTTGAATTGATAGTCAGACAGTCCTCACAAATTAATTAAGGAGAGTGTGATGATGAAGCAGTTACGTATTGGTATGGTTGGTTACAAATTTATGGGTAAGGCACATAGTAATGCTTACCGAGTATTACCGATGTTTTTTCCGAATAGTCCATTAATGCCAGAGATGAAGGTTATTTGTGGTCGAGATTCTAACGCTGTTGAACAAGCACGTCAGCAATTTGGCTGGCAGGAAGCGATGACGGATTGGAAACAGCTTGTTGAGCGTGAAGATATAGACCTCATTGATATAAATGCACCAAGTGATGCACATAAAGAAATTGCTATAGCAGCTGCACGTGCAAAAAAACATGTTTTTTGTGAAAAGCCATTAGCGTTGACGCTTGCTGATGCACGTGAAATGCTACAAGAAGCAGAGCAAACGGGTATTATTCATATGGTTGGCTTTAACTATCGTTACACACCTGCTGTACTATTAGCAAAGAAGCTAATTGAAGAGGGCAGATTAGGTAAAATCTATCACTTCCGCGGTTTCTTTTTGCAAGATTGGATTATGGACCCTAATTTCCCTTTAGTATGGAGATTACAAAAGGACGTAGCAGGTTCAGGCTCATTAGGAGATTTAGGTGCACATACAATTGATATGGCCCGCTTCTTAGTAGGTGAATTTGCTGAAGTATGTGGATTGAGTGAAACGTTTATTAAGCAACGTCCACTAGCCGACCACATGACTGGCTTAACGGCATCAACGACGCAGACTGACAAGCAAGCAATGGGAGAAGTGACGGTTGATGATGCAACATTATTTATGGCACGTTTTGCTAATGGGGCAATAGGTAGTTTCGAGGCTACTCGCTTTGCCGGTGGTCATCGTAGCACAAATAGCTTCGAGATTAATGGAAGCAAAGGTAGCATAAAGTTTGATTTTGAACGCTTAAATGAACTAGAGGTTTATTTTGCTGATGATGCTGCTGACGTACAAGGCTTTAGAAGAGTGGTTTGTACGGATGCTCCACATGCTTATTCTGATGTTTGGTGGCCAGCAGGTCATACGATTGGCTATGAGCATACGTTTACTCATGAAATGGTGGAATTAATGCAAGCTATATCTGAAAATCGTCAACCAGTACCAAACTTTGTTGATGGAGTGAAATGCCAAGAGGTTCTAGAAGCAGTTGAACTTTCTGTTGCAGAACGTCGCTGGGTAAGCATTAGTGAAATGTAATTGAGCATGTTTTTACTATACACGCATAATGAGATGGAGGATTAAGATGAAAAAGGCATTGATCGTTTGGGGTGGCTGGGATGGACATCAGCCTGAGCTTGTAGCATCTATATTTAAGTCAATTCTTGAGGCTGAGGATTTTTCAGTAGAAGTATCTGATACGTTAGAGGTATTTAGAGATAAGCAAAAGCTAATGGAGCTTGATTTAATTATTCCACTATGGACGATGGGAGTCATTGAGCAGGAACTAGTAGATAATGTATCTGCTGCCGTACAAAGCGGTGTTGGCTTAGCAGGCAGTCATGGTGGAATGTGTGATGCTTTTCGCAATAACGTCGACTGGCAGTTTATGACAGGTGGACAATGGGTCGCACATCCTGGTAATGATGGCGTAACTTATATGGTTAATATTTGTAATACTACAAGTCCGCTTGTAGCTGATATTGAAGACTTTGAAGTATGCTCAGAGCAGTATTATTTACATGTCGATCCAGCAGTTGAAGTACTAGCTACAACTAGATTTCCAGTTGTAGATGGCCCACATCGTCTGAATAAAGCTGTTGATATGCCAGTTGCGTGGACAAAGCGCTGGGGAGTTGGCCGTGTTTACTATAATTCACTTGGTCATCAAGCAAATATAGTTGATATGCCAATAGTTAAAGAAATGTATCGTCGTGGATTTTTATGGTGTGCAGAGGGGAAAGCACTTGCACAGCTTAACCCCAATAACCAACAAGCCTATACAGGTATGCAAGATAATCAGCTATAATATTCTATCTTAAAAGGGCTAGGTGAATAGTCAGATGAATAAAGTCAAGGTTGGAATTATCGGAGCGGGCAATATTAGTGGTATTTACTTAGAAAATGGCAATCGTTTTGATACAATGGAAATTGTAGCGATTGCTGATATTGATATACAAAAGGCAAATGAAAAAGCACAACAGTATCATATTAAAGGTTATACAGTTGAGCAGCTACTCGCTGATAATGATATAGAAATGGTTATAAATTTAACTATTCCACAAGCTCATGCCTCAATTAATATAGCTGCACTTGAAGCAGGTAAGCATGTATACGTCGAAAAGCCGTTTAGTGTAACCTGCGAGGAAGCAGTTGAGGTGCTAAAGCTTGCTGAGCAAAAAAACTTGTACGTTGGAAGTGCCCCTGATACCTTTTTAGGTGCAGGTATTCAAACAGCCATTAAGGTTATCAATGATGGATTAATAGGTACACCAATTGCTGCAACAGCATTTATGTTAGCAGGTGGTCATGAATCATGGCATCCTAGCCCTGAGTTTTACTATCAGGTTGGTGGTGGTCCGATGTTTGATATGGGACCATACTACTTAACAGCTCTAATCGCCATGCTTGGTCCAATTCGTCGTGTAACAGGCTCAGCTAATATATCTTACCCTGAGCGGACAATAAAGAGTCAGCCTAAAGCAGGTCAAAAAATAAAGGTTGAAGTACCAACCCATATTTCTGGCATTATTGATTTCCACTCTGGTGCTATGGGAACGATCATTACCTCCTTTGATACACCTGGTATGGCTAGCTTGCCTAGAGTTGAAATTTATGGCTCCAAAGGTACTGTATCTGTGCCGGACCCTAACCATTTTGGCGGAGAAGTCAAGGTTAGCATAGCAGGAAACCGAGAATGGCAAGTTATCGAGCAGGTGCATAGTAATGCACACAACAATCGTGGCTTAGGAGCAGCAGATATGGCTAGAGCAATTCGTGAGCAAGGTCAGCATCGGGCATCAGGCTTACTTGGCTACCATGTATTAGAAGCGATGCACGGCTTCCATATTGCCTCAAGTGAAAACAAGCATTACTTTATGACTTCTGCTTGTCATATTCCAGAAGCTCTACCAGCTGGAAAAGAAGAATTTACTTTATTGTAGTAAGTAAAGCTGATGTAGCTTATAACATAAAATTTTGTCTAAAAGGATAAAGCCTATTATTATTAGAGATGTCTATTAATAATAGGCTTTATTTTACGTTAATCTATTAATTTGGTAATATTATGTAAGAGGTGAATGGACAATGATAAACAGTAATCAATTAGATGATAAAAATATCATTATTTACAACGGTAAGCTTGTGTTAGAAAATCTTGTTGTTGAAGGAACTGTTATCGTCAGACAAGGCATCATTATGGATATTGTCACTAATCATAGTGATGAATCGCAGTGGCATAAGTATAGACATGATTATATACTTGTTGACGCAAAAGGCAGCTTTGTTATACCAGGTATGATTGATATTCATTGTGATGCAATTGAAAAAGAAATTCAGCCTCGACCAAATACATTATTCCCAATCCCATTTGCATTTCAAGAATTTGAAGCTAAGCTCCCACTTCATGGTATTACAACAATGTTTCATTCCTTATCTTTAGGTGTTGGATTAAGTATACGTGGTGAGCATTTAGTATCAGAATTAATTGATTATATACATCAGTACAATAATAAGCAGTCTGTTCTTGCTCGTAATTTAATACATTTACGCTATGAGGTGTCATATTTAGCAGGGCGTCCGATGTTAGAGCAGCTCATTACCAAAAAAAGAGTTCAGCTATTATCGTTAATGGATCATGCACCTGGAATTGGCCAATATCATAGAGAAGGCTCATTTGAACGCTATGTAATGAAAAATCAAGGTGTTACGATGGAAGAAGTGCCTGCAATAGTAGAGGAATTACAAGAAAGACGTAAGCAGGTTACTAAGGAGGATTTAGCAGCTATTACAGCGTTAGCTACTCAGTACCGTATTCCACTAGCGGCACATGATGATGATAGTGAAGAAAAAATAAAAGCGAATGTAGACATGGGCATTAATATATCTGAATTTCCCATTACACAGGAGGTTGCACGCTTTGCTCAAGCACAAGCTATGCAGCTATGCTTAGGAGCACCCAATATTGTTAGAGGAAAAAGTCACGATGGCAATTTAAGTGCAAAAGAGATTATAGAAGCGGGGAAAGGACAAGTAGTCTGTTCAGATTATCATCCGTCAGCTATGCTACTAGCCATTTTTAAGCTTGTTGAGGAGCAAATATTATCAATGCCTGAGGCAGTCAAGCTTGTAACCTTAAATCCAGCTCAAGCGGTTAAAATGGATGAAAGAATAGGCTCAATACGAATTGGAAAGGTAGCCGACTTAATCATTGTCGACTACCATAACCAAATGCCTTCTGTACAAATGACCATATTAGAGGGTCAGCTTGTTTATAGCCATAAACGTATTGCTTTACATACATAAATAGCTATGTAAATTTAGCTTAATAGGAGGGTATAGCATTATTTACACTATGCTCATGTAAATGAGTATGAAGGCTCTGTACCATTTGATGCTGTACTTCCTCTGGAGCTTGTTGCCAAATAATTTCGAATAAGACACCGAGTCCTGGTAAAGCTAATTCATCCCCATTGATGGAGTCTTTAATTGTTTCTGTCAGTTGTTCTAGTGACGTATCCTGAACACGATGAAGAATAGCCTGTCTTAAATCAATTTGTGACACAATTTCTCCTCCTTAGCAAAATAAGTTATAATTCAACTATACTATGCCCGTAGTGAGATTAAGTCATGCAGCGGGTACAGATAGAAGTGGAAGAAGGTATTGGAAATGCAAATACAACCTATGTTAATAACATCAGTCAATAATGAGCGTGTAAAGCTGTGGTCGTCATTGCTTGAAAAGAAGCATCGTGATCGTCATAAAAAATTTATTATAGAGGGCATTCATTTATTAAAGGAAGCGATAAAAGGAAAGTATGAAATAGAAGCAATCTGCTATGATACAGCTCGTGGCATACCAGCAGAAATAAAGGAGCTTATTTCAGAATTACCTGAAGCGACGAAATGGTATGAGGCAACTGATGTCATAATAAAAAAATGCACGGATACGGATACTCCTCCTCCGATTTTTGGCGTAGTAAAGAAGTTTTCTGTGGAGCATGCTGATGTCATCTCAAAAGACAGCTTAATCGTCGCACTAGACGGCGTACGTGATCCTGGTAATGTAGGGACGATAATTCGAAGCTGCGATGCAGTAGGTGCGTCTGCTGTTATTTTAGGAAAAGGCTGTGTAGATGTTTACAATCCTAAAACTGTACGTTCAACGATGGGCTCATTGTTCCATATTCCTATTATTGAATTGGATTTGCTGGAACTACTACCCTTACTAAAAGAAAAAGGCGTTCATGTTATTGGGACGAGCTTGCAGGCGACAGAGCACTGCTTTAACTTTAATTGGCGTGAGCCCGCTTGTATCGTGATGGGTAGCGAGGGTGAAGGCTTATCCGCTCCTGTAGAAGCCGAAGTCAATAAAACGGTGATTATCCCGATGCAGGGTAAAAGTGAATCACTAAACGTCGCCATGGCAACAACAATAATGCTGTACGAAGCATTACGCCAGCGTTCATATAGCTAATAGACAAGACTGGAATTTAGAGGGCTTAACGACCGTCTTTTATCCAGTCTTTTTATTATATAAAACATATTTAATGTCTGGAGGCTAATAAATGATCAGAATAGCAACTATAGAAGATGCAGAGCAGCTATATGTTTTAAATGAGAACTTTAACGGTAAAGGTGAAACGACATTAGAAAACATAAAATATGCCATTTTAAATAATCATCAGGAAGTTATTATAGTAGCAGAGGAAAATCAAACACTTATAGGTTTTGTATGCGTTCAGCTTAAAAAATCTTTTTGCTATCATAACTATCAAGCAGAAATTACAGAAGTATATATAGAGCCAATGTATAGAAGAAAAAAAGTAGCGAGTAAAATGATTTGTTTTGCAGAGCAATATTGTATGCAACATTACAGACTTCATAAATTCGAAATTCTTACTGGAAGACATAATTTAGGGGCACAGGCTCTATATAGTAGCTTGGGCTATAGTAATGATGGTGAACTGCATTTAACAAAGCGGATGACATAACAACTTCTATTAAACTCCCTATAGTACTATTTAAAATAAGTTTGTGCTGGATAATTGACAGAATATTTAAAATATTTTATATTTAGTTAAATTAGTGATAATAAGTAAATGCAAGGAAGAGGACAAGTAGATTTGGAAATGCCATTTAAGAGAACTGTCGGTCGGTGCAAGACAGTGGATATCCAAATTAAAAATCACCTCGGAGCTGACCCCCGAATTAAAGTAGACGGGTCCGGAATTCTACCGTTAAAAGAAGCATCGTTGATGGACGATGGCTAAGAGGACGTTAAAGATTAACGTCAATCAGGGTGGTAACGCGGATTAACTCCGTCCCTTATTGGGACGGAGTTTTTTGTGTTTCCATAAACAAAAATGATGAGGAGGGTTATCGAATGCAGTTTAGGATGTATACGGATGTGCATGAGTTTTACCATGATACCTATGAAGTGTTGATGCGTCATGAAGCACAAAATTTAATTCCACTAGGCAATATCATAATTGGGCATGAAGGTAAGGACAAAACAGATTGGCGTGACCCTGTCAATTGGTTTATGGCAACAGTTTGCAATGCTAAAGGTATACAGCTTACGGCTATTATGACTCCACCACATAATATTACCCTTTATGCAACAGACAACTTAATAAACCTAGAAGCTATAAGCTGTCTAATAGATGGTTTAAATGACCATGAAGTTACAATTCCAGGTGTGCTGACAGAAAAAAGCCTTGCAGAGCATTTTGCCAAGGAATATACAAGACGTAAGGGAGCATCTTTTAATACGACCATGAACCAGCGTATATACGAGCTTACCGCAGTCAATCCAGACATTCAAAGGGTTGGTCATATTCGACTTCTAAATGAAAATGATATGCACTTTTTCCCTTACTGGGCTGAAGCCTTTATTTCTGCGGGGAGTTACGGCAAAACAGAAATGTCTATCCCGCAAGCTGCAGACCCTTATCTCTATCGAATAGCTTCAAAAAAAATATATATTTTAGAGGACAATGGCAGACCTGTTTCTATGGCAGGATATACAAGAGAAATGCAAACGGCTGTTGGCGTAGCATTTGTATATACTCCTCCGTATGAGCGTGGAAAGGGTTACGCCACTTCGATTGTGGCTCAAATAAGCGAGCTTGCTCTAGATAAAGGATTTACTAAATGCGTTTTATATACAGACTTAGCGAACCCAACGTCAAATAGTATTTATCAAAAGATAGGCTATAAGCCAGTTTGTGATTCACTGCAGTTAAAATTTCAGTGATCAAATGAAGAGGAATAAGTTCAGTCTTTTTCTATATGTGAGGCTGTATGAAAACTAACGACTAAATAATAATAGGAGGAACATATGTCTCATATATCCTATTTCGAAAGAAGTATACGTGCATTAATTGCAGTTATTGCTTTTCCTTTTTCAATATTTGAGTTTTTACTATCTAAATATCAACTAGCCAAAAACAAGCCAATAGGAATGCTTATTCGTATTAATAAGCGTCAAATTCATGTGAACGTAACCGGAGAAAATAAACAACATAGCCCTACAGTTATATTAGAATCAGGAATGGGAGGTAGTTCACTAGATTGGTCACTTGTTCAGCCTGAGCTTTCAAAGCATACAAAGGTGTTATCTTATGACCGTGCTGGCTTTGGATGGAGTACTGATGTAATGAACCAGGCAACATGTGAAAGCTATGTCAACGAGCTTCGGCTAATTATAAAAGAATTGAAGATAGAGCCTCCTTATATTCTTGTTGGACATTCCTATGGTGGTATGATTATGCGTTTATTTGCAAGCAAGTATTCAGATGAAGTCCAGGGCATTGTTCTTGTTGACTCGGCTCATGAAGATCGTTACTTAGAAGAAAAATTTAGCAAACAAAGAAGGCATGAGCGAAAAATCAATCTAAGAGCATTTAGACTCGGTTATTTATTATCTCCAATTGGATTACCCCGGCTTATTAAAAGACATATTGGTGTTAAACGATTACCATTAAATATTCAAAAGAAGGTTATAGCGTTAGGCAGTAGAGCAGGGGCCTTTAAAGCGGCATACTTAGAGCTTTTAGGTACAACCGAAAGTGCTATTGAGTTAAAGCAAGCCTCTGGTTTACCAGATGATATGGCGGTCATTGTTTTATCTGCTGGAAAGCAAACGGAAGAATGGAAAAAGAGTCAAAATGATTTATTAAACCTAACGAAGCAAACAAAGCAAATATGGGTTAATGATAGCTGGCATGCAATTCAAGTTTATCAACCAGATGCTGTAGTATCGGCTGTGAAGAGTTTATTGATGTTATAAATATTTATGAATTAAAAACTAATCTTTAGTCCAGTTTAACTTATATGGAATAACTTGTATATTCAAATGATATGGCTTATTGTAAATTTAGTGACGTCGAAAAAAATAAAGCTTATGCTGTCTAAATCATAAAAGGACTGGGAAATTGTAGGCTGAATGCCGATTTTTCTCCAGTCCTTCTTAATTTTCCTTTAGCAGTGTATTGGAAAAATAAGTAGTAATTAAAATTTTTATTAGAATACTTTTTACAATTATCTAACGAGCTAATACGATTTATGCCATTCAATTAGCAGGCTCAGGTATGTGGTTAGTAGATATGATAGAATATAAAGTAGGGTGGCTAGGTTTAGGTGTATTAGGTCAATGGAACGACAATAATGAACTTTTAATATGGCATTCACAGCAAGAAGATGGGCCAATTTATATGGGGTTAGACATTAAATAGATAAACAGTTAAGAAATGTAGAATGGAGTTATTCGTGTGAAGAATTATTCGCTACTAGCAGAATATGAAATAGGATCACAAATTAAGCTGCAAGCTACTATAGCTGAGCAGCTTTTTTATAATGAAGAATCGACTTATGGAGTATACCGTGTAATCAGTACTGAAAATAAAAAGATGACCTGCTTAATATCGGGCTACTTTCCATATGAATTACTGCCTAAAACAGTGTATGACATTAAAGGCACGATTACGCAATACAAAGAAGAAAAGCAAATAAAGCTAGAAGCAATTTATATGCAGCCTCCCGCTAAAGAACAGGAGCTAATAGCTTCACTAAAGCATATAAAGGGACTTAAAAAAACAGCAGAGCAGCTAGTTCAGCGTTATGGATTAAATACAATTTCATTGCTTATTAATCATCCAGAGCAGGTTGCAGAGGAATTCAATTCTATTACCAAAGAGCAAGCCTATAAGCTAAGCTTAGAGCTTCAAATACGCTATGCCCAAATTGACATTCGGGAGCAGCTAAAGCTTTGGGGATTTACACAAAAACAAGCTGAGGCTATAGTCCAGCAATTTGGACAAACTGCACTACTTATCGTAAGGAAAAATCCTTATGAGCTTATTCATCACATACATGGTATTGGCTTTAAGACAATAGATAAATTAGCTGGACAATTCGGTATTAGTCGCTTATCAGAACAAAGAGTTATTGCAGCCATACATTACTGCTTAAGTGAAGCGAGTAGCAGAGGTCATTGTTATTTACTTAGGTCGATGCTAATAGAACAGCTATCCTCATTAATATCACTTAAATTAACAGCATATGAAAGTGCTGCATTGCTATCCTTTAGCAATAATAAAAAACTGATAAGCTATGAGTATGAAGGCGTGAATTACAAAATTAATTCGAAGCAATTAATGAGCTTTATGGAGCAGTTTGATCGTGAAGCGAATGAACAAGCACGAGAAAAGCTGTTCTTTGTTGTAGAAGGCTATTCAGAAAAGCAGCTAATTGGCTATATTGAACAGCTTGCTGAGGCTGAGCAAATAATATTACAGGATGATCGTGTCTATTTACGTGATTATTATGTAGCAGAGCTAAAGCTAGCTTATAAGGTTATACAGCTCTTACTGTATGAGGGTCAAGTATTTAATAACCAAGCTGCAATAAAGCAGGTTTTACAGCATGGTGGCTATAAGCTTGAAAAGAAGCAATTAGAAGCTGTGACTGCATTCACGTCAAGTGAAGGTGGGTTTATGATATTAAACGGTTCAGCAGGATGTGGAAAAACCTTTACATTAAATATAATTTTGGAAGTGCTAGAAGCGATTTATACAGCACAGGGTCAAGATTTTAGAGTTAAGATTATGGCACCAACAGGAAAAGCAGCTCAGGTTGCAAGTATTGCTACAAAACGAAATGCTACAACTATTCATCGTGGACTACAATGGAAGCCAGATGGTGGTTTTCAGTTTAATGAGCAAGACCAATTACAATGTGATTGCTTAGTTATAGATGAGTCCTCTATGCTAGATATTCGCTTAGCTTATATGCTAAGTAAGGCAATTAAACAAAATTGTAAAGTTATTTTTATGGGTGACACGAAGCAATTACAAAGTGTTGGTGCGGGCAATGTATTGCATGATTTAATAGCCACAGGCTTAGTACCTATTGTCACTTTAGATGTTATAAAAAGACAAGGTAAAGATTCAGGTATCGTTACAAATGCAAGACGTATTATTAATCATGACATGATTGTATCAGAAACAAAAAAGGGAGATAGCTTTTTTGTTGAAGCAGCCTCTCCAGCACAAACTCTACAGCTATTATTAAAGGGCGCAAATAAACTAATAAAAACAAGAGGCTACTCTATTAATGATATACAGGTTTTAAGTCCAATGCGTAAAGGGCTACTAGGTGTTGATTACTTAAATTTTGAAATGCAGCGAGCGTTTAACCGAAATATCGGAGCTGATCAGCTATTTTATTTTAATAAATCTGTTATGTTGGAAAAAAATGAAAATGATCAACCCCAAAAAATTGAGCTAAATTTTTACGTAGGAGATAAGGTTATTCATCTTGTAAACGACTATAAGATGCAATGGTATAGCTATACGAATGGGAGCTATACTGAAATTGAAAAACAAGGCATAACTAACGGTGAGTGCGGAATCATATCCGAGATTAAAAAATTTCCATCAGAAAACGCACATGAGCAGATACGTATTACTGTCAAATATGATGAAGGTTATGTTCATTATATAAATCCTGGAGGAGAGCTTGATCATTGCTATGCTATGACGATCCATAAATCACAGGGCTCGCAATGGCCAGCGGTTTTCATGCCTATTACATTTGAGCATCGCCATATGCTTAACAACAGTATTGTGTATACTGGCTTTACTCGTGCAAAGCAATTTCAATGTGTGGTGGGTGATTCAGCTGTATTAAGGCATGCGATAAAGCACGATACGATGGAAAGTCGCTTAACTAGCCTTCGTGAACGATTTTTAGCAACACCATAGATGACTAACAAAAAAGGGAGACAATTGCTATAAGCAATGTCTCCTTTTAATTTAATTTGATTTATGATTATCAATATAAGTTTCTATTTCCTTAAGCATTTTAGAAAGCTCAGACGGTGCAGTATGCGTAGCACCCCAGAAATCTGTTGATAGCTGCCCACTAGGTGGGTAAGCGAATAAGTCTAGGTCATGTAATATGCGATGAAGGTATTTAAGTGCATTTAGATCTCGTTTATCATTAGCTATTTTTACAAGTTCAATAATATTACTCATGTCTTGCTCAATTGTTGGCTCTACAGAAAAGTTTTCGATAATACGTTCATAATTAGGTATTTGCATAATATCAGCTTTTAATAATTCAGTCCAGCCCTCTTCGTTTTCAACCGTATATTTGTCTACCTTACCACCTGTTAATAAAAAGTCTGCAGAAGCATGTAATGATCTAATGGCGTTAATTTGCTTGAATTCAATTGATTCAGCGTCATGCATATACTGTTGTGCAGGGTATTTCACAGGCTGAGAGGAATCTGCCTCTTCTGCTTCAAGGATACCGTATTTTTGGTTGTAATAAGCTGTCTTTTGTTTGTCCACCTCAATAATTTTCATTACTGTAGTATAACTCCAAGCTAATGAACCAATAAGTAGGGCAATTACAAATATACCTATAAAATTACGTAATAATTTAAAATTCAATATATTCACCTCAAAATAATAAAGTTAACACTGGGTGAAAACTTTTCAGTTAAGCAAAGCTTGTCGCATCTAGTCTAATATTATACTGTATTTTCGCTAAAATTACCTTAATTGTTATAAAAAAATATAGTTAAAAGCTGAACTTTAGTTCTTATTTCACAAGTAGGACGAATTTAATATTAATACAGCTTAGTTTTTACTTAAAGCTATGGTATAATATATGCATTAAAAAACACATAATTTATTGTAAAGTGGGTTTATCGATGATTGTTATTAAAACAATGGAAGAGATTATGAAAATGAAAAAAGCAGGAGAAATTCTAGCTGCTTGCCATAAAGAAATTGCAAAGTTAATTAAACCAGGTATTACAACTTGGGAAATTGACCAATTTGCAGAAAAATTTATTTTAGAACACGGTGCTACACCTGAGCAAAAAGGATATCATGGTTATCCATTTGCAACATGTGCTTCTGTTAATGATGTTATATGTCACGGATTTCCTAGTAAGGAAACAGTATTAAAGGACGGAGATATCGTAACCATTGATATGGTAGTAAATTTAGATGGATGGCTAGCTGATTCAGCTTGGTCATATGGTGTAGGACAATTGCAGCCGGAAGCAAAAAAGCTTATGGATGTAACAAAAGAATCATTATATAAAGGGATTGAACAAGCTATTGTAGGAAATCGTATTGGTGATATTTCTAATGCGATTCAAAAATATGCTGAAGCTGAAGGCTTTTCTGTCGTAAGAGATTTTATCGGACATGGTATCGGCTCAATTATGCATGAAGAGCCTCAGGTGCCACACTATGGACCAGCAGGCCGTGGTCCGCGTTTAAAAGAAGGTATGGTTATTACGATTGAGCCTATGTTAAATGTCGGAAAATACAATGCTAAAATTGATGCAGACGGTTGGACAGCACGTACAGTAGATGGTTCATTGTCATGTCAGTACGAGCATACTCTAGCTATTACTGCTGATGGTCCTTTATTAATTACTAATCAAGATTAGGTTAATGCCCGAGCGTATGAATGTCATATGCTCGGGCTAAATTTTTTTGTAAAATTAAACAAGCGGTGTGTATATGATAAGTGATCAAGAATTTATTAAGCAGCTAGAACAGAAACTATTACTGAATGAAACTCAGTATCAAGCAGTCATGCATGAAGCGGGTCCATTACTTTTGTTAGCCTCACCTGGGTCAGGAAAAACAACGACAATAATCGCGCGAATTGGTTATTTGATACAAGTTAAACAAACGCTCCCGAAGCATATTTTAGCTGTGAGCTTTAGTAAAGCGTCAGCACATGATTTATTAACTCGTTTTCAGAGCTTATTTCCCGAGCTGACTGCTCCGCACTTCTCGACGATTCACAGCTTAGCTTATAACATAATGCGCACTCATTTAAAACGATTAAATCGAGAGTTTGTCATTATTGAAGGTGATTCTCAGGCATATGAAGCAGATAAAAGCTTGAAAGATGCACCACCAACTAAACTAAAGCTATTATCAACTATATACGAACAAATTAATGGAGAGCGAGCAAAGGAAGAGCAGCTTGAAGAGCTTGTAGGCTTTATAAGCTTAATCAAAAATAAGGCTCTGACTGAAAAACAGTGTGATGCAGTTGCTTGTAATGTGCCTCAAGCCCTTAAAATATATGAGCGCTATGAGTATATAAAGCAATTTGATTATGAATACTTGTTAATTGATTATGATGATATGCTAACGATAGCTATGCGGGCACTTAAAAGCGATAAAAACATATTGCTGTTATTTCAAAGTCAGTATCGCTATATTTTAACGGATGAAAGTCAAGATACTTCATTAATTCAGCATCGTATTATTGCCTCTCTTGTAGCAAAGCATCAAGAGTTATTTGTCGTTGCTGATGATGATCAAGCCATTTATAGCTGGAGAGGAGCAGATGTGCAATATTTGTTGCAGTTTAAACAGCACTATCCGCAGGCTAAATTACTATTTTTGCAGCAAAATTATCGTTCAACGAAAAGCATTGTACAGGCTGCTAATTTATTCATAAAACAAAACAAATCTCGCTACGTTAAAGAAATGTTTACGAAAAATGATGAAGGGCAAGATATTCATATTGTAAAGTTTGTAAATGGATATAAGGAAGTTAGCTTTATAGCTGATAAAATTCAGCAAGGTCAAGACCAGCTAGGTCAATATGCTATTTTATATCGTAATCATATCTCAAATATTTTATTGATGAATGAACTTGATAAACGAAGTATTCCTTTTTATATGAAGGATGCAGATGATCGTTTTTTTAAGCATTGGATTTTGCAGGACATTCTAAATCTATTTAGGCTTAGCTATTCGGATAAACATTTTCATATTTTTGAAGCTGTTTCGATGAAGCTACAATTATATATTAATTTCGATACATTGACGAGGTTAAATAGGGAACATCAGGGTGAACCAATATTTTTGTACTTAGAACAACATTTAAAGCTCGAGCCTTATCAACGTAATCAGCTAGCTCAATTACAGGCGACAATTCCAATTTTGAAAGATTTGTCACCAAAGCTAGCAATTATACAGATAAGAGAGAAGATAGGGTATAATAAAGTTATAAAGCAGCTATCAGAGCGTCAAGGTTTTAAATATGATTATTTAATGAGTATTTTAGATAGCTTAGAGCTTATAGCAGACGGACTTGATACACTTGTTGAGTTTGTGGAAAAGCTTCAGCATTTAGAAACGATTCAACAACAGGCAAGAAGACATAAAGGGAAACATGCTGTAACATTATCTACGCTTCATAGTGCGAAGGGTCTAGAGTTTAATACCGTCTTTATGATGGATTTAATTGAAGGGGTGTTGCCGTCGCGTCAAGATACTGAAAAGGTTGAAACGATGGAAGAGGCTGTACGTCTATTTTATGTTGGCATGACTCGTGCAAGACAAACCTTATACTTAATGTCAGTTGAACAATGGTTTGGACAAAAGGTTATGGAGTCTAGATTTGTACGACAACTTAGCAAGCATTCATCTGCTCCTTTTATAAATACCGTAAAGGCAAAAACGACATTATCAGCTAGTGAGACGAAGTGCTTTAAAGACTATGTAAGTAATCCAGCCCAGCTTACAGTTAATACTTTAGTAGAGCATACTCAGTTTGGCCGAGGGAAAATTTCTGGTCATGATGGCTCTAAAATAAATATTGACTTTGAACAGAGCGGAGTAAAGGTATTTTTAATAGCAGCGTTGATAGATAAGGGATTGCTTAGAATTGTCTCCTGAAACATTTACTAACTAACAATCATGAAAGGGAGTTTTCATTATGCAACAGCAGCAAAATCAAAGTAGTAAAAAATTTGAATTAGGCGTTTACACATTAGCTGATATTGGAGTAAATCCTGTAACTGGAGAAAGACCAAATTTAAAACAGCGTTTAGATGATATTGTAGCAGCTGCTAAAATTGCAGATGAGGCTGGATTAGATATTTTTGGTGTTGGCGAGCATCATCGTCATGATTATGCGATATCTTCTCCTGCAGTCGTTTTAGCAGCAATCGCCCAAGCAACAAATCATATAAAATTAACAAGTTCGACGACTGTATTAAATACTACAGATCCAGTTAAATTGTTTGAAGATTTTGCTACTCTTGATTTATTGTCTGATGGACGTGCAGAGCTTATGGTAGGTCGAGGTGCATTTGCGGAGTCTTTTTCTCTATTCGGCTATGATCCAGCTAAATATGATGAATTATTTGAGGAGCATTTAGAGCTATTAATGCAATTAAATCAAAATCCTACAATAACTTGGCAAGGAAAAAATCGTAGCAGCTTATACCAAGCTCAAGTTTCTCCAAGACCACTGCAGGAGCAGTTGCCAATTTCAGTAGGTGTAGGAGCTAGTATCGAAAGCGCGAAGCGTGCAGGAAGATTAGGTGCCCATCTCAGTCTTGCTGTATTAAGCGGTCAGCCTGAATATTACGAACCATTCATACAAGCCTATTATAGTGAAGCTATGGCACATGGACATTCTGCCCACAAGCTGGATGTTACAGTAACAGGTCATATGTTTTTAGCAGAATCGGACGAGCTTGCTTTACGTCAGTTTTATCCGTATTATACAAACTACTGGAATTATGTTAACCGTCAGCGTGGCATGAATACAACGATTTCTGAAGTACAGTACCGCGAGATGTTAAATCCTGATTCAGCTATATTAGTCGGTAGTCCAGAGCTCATCATCGAAAAGATTTTACAGCAATATGAGCTATACGGACATACAAGATTGTTAGCACAAATTGATATTGGTGGCTTACCATTTAAGTATGTAGCTCGTAATATTGAATGGTTTGCTACACGTGTAGCACCTATAGTGCGCCGTGAAATTAATAAGTAATACTTATAGACGATTTACGCTTTGATGAACCAAAGCAATCTGAATATAGTTTTATTAAAGAGGATAGGGAACTATCTTCTTTTTTTTTGCTTCTGAGCATACATTGAAATGAAGGATGTGGACAGGAGGTGATGATTTAATGGCAGGTTGGGGACGAAATAAACATTTTAAATGGCTGGAGCAGCTATTTTTTTCTGTTAGTCGACCTTCAAAACCACAGGTTGTACAATGGAAAAAGCCAAAGCGCACAAGCAGCCTTCAATATCGTAAAGCAAGACAGACCTTTTCACTTTCTGAAAATAAAGCAACTAGAGTAAAAGCAAAGTTAACTCCGTTTCAAAAAATAAAGCGAAGAACAATACAGTTTTTAATTGTAATTCTGCTAATTACGATTCCACTTTTTATATTTTTTGAAGCTAATTTACGAGAGCCTCTTATGCATGTGTCTAAAATCCGTATGAAGCAAATAGCAACACAGGCTATAAATGAAGCGATTACGAATCAAGTCATTGAACAGGCTAATGCAGAGCAATTAATTGATTGGAAAATGGATGCTGCAGGGAAGGTGTCAGGCTTTGTTTTAAACTACGGAGAGCATATGAGAATTACCTCGTCTACGGTTGAAACCGTTCAATCTACTTTAATGGAGTTAAATCATATACCAGAAAAGATTCCTTTAGGTCATGCCCTTAATAGTGCTTTTATATCTAATTACGGACCAAAAATTCCAGTTGAAATTGAACCGCTTGGGGCAGTTAAAGTGGAATTGAATACAAGAGAAAAAAATGCTGCAATTAATATGGTGCTAGTGGAGGTTTACATAAGAATAGTAACAGAAATAGCAATCGTTATTCCTTTTGATTCTGAGCCAGATTTAGTCGAAGCAGAAATACCGATTTCTTATTTGCTTGTAGTAGGAGATGTCCCTATGTACTATTATGATAGCTCAGGTAAAGCGGTTGGTGAAGACGCTGCTCAAGCACCTAATATAGCTGTACCATTACATGATTGGCAGGAAAAAGGAATTTCGGTACCTAATACAGCCTCACCATCTCATTAAATATATTACAAAAAAACAAGGACGACTAGTGATATCACTAGCGTCCTTGTCTTTCCCATTTTTTCAAGGAAGGATAAGGGTCAAATGCCCACTCTACATATCCTCGATCAGTATAAATCCCATAATGCAAATGTGGAGGGAATTTACCGCTTGTTCCAGGTTTTCCATACCCTGAACTCCCAACCCAACCAATAACATCGCTGGGTTTTACAACTTGGTTTATTTTTAATTCCTTATTAAAGCCTTGCAGATGAGCAAAATAGTGATAGTGATTATCTAAATCTCTTATACCTACTCGCCATCCACCATATTTGTTCCAGCCTAATACTTCGATAATACCATAGCAGGTGCTACGCACTTCTGTACCATACGGTGCAAAGATATCGGTCCCTTCGTGGATACGTTTTCCGCCCCAGCCTCGTCTATCTCCCCACGTGCTACGATAGGAATAGATAGATTTTTTTGGTAAAGGGAACGCATGTGCTTTTAAATTCAGCGTATTAAATTCTGCATAAATGCGTTGGAATTGAACAATACGATTTACAGCTCGAGCATTTTGATAATAGTCCCAAACACCAATCTTAATATTGTCGTCATCAATACCTCGGTGACTTACTCGCTTTAATAGAGAATAAAGTAAGTCCTCATCACTATTTAATTGTGCTTGTCCATCATTGTTACCGTCTTTACCAATACCACCAAAAAATTGAATCAATTTTGGGTCTGTTTCATTTTGATTTGGGTTAAATACGCCCGCCCACTTATGCTTGTCTATATAGATTTGCGTAATAGTCCCTTCAGTTTTTCGATATTTTGGCTTGGCTCGCGTCATGGTTCGTTCATATTGATCAATAGCTGCAATCCAACGCCAATCGATATCTGTTTTTTTCTGCATCGCTTTGTACAACTGCATACGTGCTTCATAAATGTCTTCGTCAGTTTGTTGCTGATCCTTTTTTTCTGAAGCTTCCAGTTTACCTAGTGGAATAAAGATGTTTAATAAAAAAATTAAAACAATGGAAGTAATAAATGACCTCATTCTTTTAGCCTCCATGATAAATTTATATCTAGTGTTCTAAATAAGTTGAATTTTTATCCGTTAAAATTGAAATGAATAGTTATTTGTCTTATTTTCATTTGTGGTATAATGAAAAAAATGTATAGATGAAATCGTTTTGTGAAAGCAGGTATATTAATGAAGCAACGTGAAAAGTTAGCTAAGCCAGAATGGCTAAAAATTAAACTGACAACAGGCGATAACTATAATGAGATTAAATCAATGATGAGAACAAAAACGTTACATACTGTTTGTGAAGAGGCTCGTTGCCCTAATATTTTTGAATGCTGGACTAATCGTACAGCGACGTTTATGATTTTGGGTGACATTTGTACTCGAGCATGCAGATTTTGTGCAGTTAATACAGGATTACCTACTGAGCTTGATTTACAGGAACCAGAACGCGTTGCAGAGGCAGCTGAACAAATGAATTTAAGTCATTGTGTTGTTACGTCTGTTGCACGTGATGATCTACAGGATGGTGGAGCTTCTATTTTTGCTGCAACTATTAAAGCTATCCGTAAACGTTTACCGTTTTGTAGAGTCGAGGTTTTAATTCCTGACTTTATGGGGAATTGGGAAGCTTTACAAATTGTGATGGATGCAAATCCTGATATTCTTAACCATAATATCGAAACTGTGCGACGTTTATCTGATCGTGTCAGAGCAAAGGCAAAATATGAGCGTTCGCTTGAATTACTAAGAAGAGCAAAGGAAATGAAGCCAAGAATTCCGACAAAATCGAGCATCATGCTTGGTGTTGGCGAGACTTGGGATGAAATTATAGAAGCTATGGATGACTTACGAGCTGTAGATTGTAATATTTTAACGTTAGGCCAGTATTTACAGCCTACGCCAAAGCACTTACCAATTGAGCGTTATGTACATCCAGATGAATTTGCACGTTTAAAGCAGGAAGGTTTAGCACGTAAATTTAGACATGTTGAATCCGGTCCGCTTGTAAGAAGTTCCTATCATGCACATGAGCAAACAGATTCAGCTTATGAAGCAGTTAAACAAGAGCAGTTGGTAACGGAAAATGCTGAATACGGACAACCTACAGAGCAAAAAACAAGTGGATGTGGTCATTCAGCCTATTAATACAAACGAGGTGGACAATGGCTTTAATTAATATCGCAGGAAAGTCATATGAATTATTGTTAGAAAATAAAGCGGGTTGGAATGCTGAAGCATTTCGTAATCGTTATAGTGAAGTATTAGAACGCTATGATTATATCGTTGGAGACTGGGGCTATAATCAGTTAAGGCTAAAAGGCTTCTTTAAGGATGGAAACAATAAAGCGACTAAAGATTCTACATTCTCCTATGTGCTTGATTATATAAATGAATATTGTAATTTTGGTTGTGCTTATTTCGTATTAGAAAAGACATTTGAGCAAAATGAAAATACTGATACTCCTGAAGAGGTAGATCCACTTCTTGCAGATTTAGACCATGAATTTGAAGCTGAACAGGAGCAGTTAAGCTCTGAAATAGCAGATGCTGAGCAGACGAAGGATGCTGCTGAGCAAGAAGCTGAGGTAGCAGAAATAAAAAGTGTCAAACCACAGC
>Ga0182742_1001292_pt1 | contig 32811 bp, 28 predicted proteins | sample eDN5th37CBELigMG_FD_128880 | JGI IMG/M metagenome (GOLD analysis project Ga0182742, IMG submission 128880) | Enriched Miracle-Growth compost microbial communities from Emeryville, California, USA - eDNA 5th pass 37_C BE-Lig MG (version 2)... ... | reverse complement strand
GAAGATCTTGGAGGCACTCGTTTATACCCGCGAATTGACTGTGATCTTGATTTTGATGAGCCTGCTGCAGAATGGATTGAAGGAGTGTATGCAGGATTAAGTGAAGTGCAGTCTGCAAGTGTTGAATCAGCATCAGCTGTTGCTGCAGCACCGGCTGTTGAATCAGCGTATTCTCGTACAAATCCGTTTAAAGCAGAAGTTCTTGAAAATCTTAATTTAAATGGTCGTGGTTCTAAAAAAGAAACACGTCATGTAGAGTTATCTCTTGAAGGTTCCGGACTAACTTACGAGCCTGGTGACAGCCTTGGTGTATATCCGGAGAATGATCCTGAGCTTGTTGAGCTCGTGTTAGAAACAGCAAAATGGGATGGAAATCAAACAGTTACTGTTAATAAAGAAGAAATAATGCTGAGTGAAGCATTAAGCAAAAAACTCGAAATTACGGTTCTGACAAAGCCTTTAATTGAAAAAGCAGCACAGCTTTCTTCAAATGAAGAATTAAAAGCCCTTGCTGCTCCGGAAAAAATCAATGAATTAAAAGCGTATCTCGACGGACGTGACTTAATAGATTTACTTCGTGACTTTGGACCGTGGAATGTTTCGGCACAGGATTTTGTTTCGATTTTACGTAAAATGCCTTCCCGTTTATACTCAATTTCTAGCAGTCTAGCAGCAAACCCGGAAGAAGTTCACTTAACGATTGGTGCAGTTCGTTATGAAACTCATGGCCGTAAACGTAATGGTGTGGCTTCCATTTTAACTGCAGAACGCCTGCAACCTGGTGATACATTACCAGTCTATATTCAACATAACCAAAACTTTAAGCTTCCGGAAAATCCGGACACACCGATCATCATGGTAGGACCTGGTACAGGTGTGGCACCTTTCCGTTCCTTTATGCAGGAACGTGAAGAGATCGGTGCGGAAGGAAAGTCATGGATGTTCTTTGGAGATCAGCATTTTGTGACAGATTTCCTTTACCAAACAGAATGGCAAAAATGGTTAAAAGATGGCGTCCTAACGAAAATGGATGTTGCGTTTTCCCGAGATACAGAAGAAAAAGTGTATGTACAACACCGTATGCAGGAGCACAGCAAGGAACTATTCGAATGGCTTGAAGAAGGTGCGGTTGTGTACATCTGTGGTGATGAAAAGCATATGGCACATGATGTGCATCAGACCCTTATCGATATTATAGAAAAAGAAGGCGGGTTAAGCCGTGAAAAAGCGGAAAGCTACCTTGCCGACATGCAGCAAACGAAACGCTATCAGCGTGATGTATATTGATCTTTGATTGAAAGGAGATTTACCAGAACATGGCGAACCAAATATTAAAAGCACCAGAAGGCGCTCCAAGTGATGTTGAACGTATTAAAGAAGATAGTGACTACTTGCGCGGTACGCTAAAAGAATCCATGCTTGACCGGTTAAGCGCAGGAATTGATGATGATGATAACCGCCTGATGAAGCATCACGGCAGCTATTTGCAAGATGACCGTGATCTTCGTAATGAGCGTCAGAAGCAAAAATTAGAGCCGGCTTATCAATTCATGCTTCGTGTTCGATTACCAGGTGGTGTAGCAACACCTGATCAATGGCTTGTAATGGATGATCTTGCAAATAAATACGGAAATGGTACTTTAAAGATTACAACCCGTATGACATTCCAAATGCATGGTATTTTAAAATGGAATATGAAGCCAACAATTCAAGGCATTCATGCATCCTTAATGGATACGATTGCTGCTTGTGGTGATGTTAACCGTAATGTTATGTGTGTGGCAAATCCATATCAATCAACTGTCCATGAAGAAGTATACCAATGGTCTAAAAAGCTGAGTGATGATTTACTTCCACGTACAAGAGCGTACCATGAAATTTGGCTAGATGAAGAAAGAGTAGCAGGTACACCTGATATTGAAGAAGTTGAGCCAATGTATGGCCCGCTTTATTTGCCACGTAAGTTTAAAATTGGGATTGCTGTTCCACCGTCAAATGATGTCGATGTATTTTCTCAAGACTTAGGCTTAATCGCGATTGTTGAAAACGACAAGCTTGTTGGTTTTAACGTAGCAATTGGTGGCGGAATGGGTATGTCACATGGTGATAAAGCTACATATCCACAGCTTGCAAAAGTAATCGGCTTCTGTAAACCGGAACAAATCTATGATGTTGCAGAAAAGGTTATCACCATTCAACGTGATTACGGAAATCGTTCATCTCGTAAAAATGCGCGTTTCAAATATACTGTTGATAGTTTAGGCTTGGAAAATGTTGTAGAGGAACTTCATAAACGTCTTGGCTGGAGTCTTGATGAAGCGAAACCATTCAACTTTGACCACAACGGTGATCGCTATGGTTGGGTAAAAGGTGTGAAAGGGAAATGGAATTTCACATTATTCATTGAAGGCGGCCGTGTAACAGACTATGAAAACTACAAACTGATGACTGGAATAAGAGAAATCGCAAAAATTCATAAAGGCGATTTCCGCTTAACAGCAAACCAAAACCTAATCATCGGAAATGTATCAACACAGAAAAAGAAAAAAATCGATGAGATTATTGAAAAATATGGTCTGACTGATGGTAAGCATTACTCTGCTTTACGCCGCAGCGCACTTGCATGTGTAGCGTTACCAACATGTGGTTTAGCAATGGCAGAAGCAGAACGTTATCTACCAACGCTTATCGATAAAATCGATGAAATTGTTGATCAAAACGGCCTTAATGATAAAGAAATCACAATCCGTATGACAGGATGTCCAAACGGATGTGCACGCCATGCATTAGGCGAAATTGGCTTTATCGGTAAAGCTCCTGGTAAATACAATATGTACTTAGGTGCAGCACATGACGGAACACGTCTTAGCAAAATGTACCGTGAAAACATTGGAGAAGATGAAATTCTGAAAGAGCTTGGTACAATTCTTCCACGCTATGCAAAAGAGCGTGAAGAAAACGAGCACTTTGGTGACTTCGTAATCCGCGCGGGTATTATTAAAGCAACAACTGATGGTACAAATTTTCATAATTGATAACGAGAGTCAAGGAGAAATCCTTGGCTTTTTATTTTTTTAAAAGTTAACCTAACCTAAGTTCGATGACTTGCAACGAAGGTAGTTTCATGATATATTATCTTTAAATCAAGATATTTTAATTAAATGTATTTTAAGCCATAAAAAAATCATAATAAATAGTATATTCATGATAACGGAGGAATGAAAATGAACCATTTAAAGGGAATACATCATGTAACAGCTATTACAAGCAGTGCTGAAAAAAATTATGAATTTTTCACATATGTATTAGGTATGCGCTTGGTGAAGAAAACAGTAAATCAGGATGATATTCAGACTTACCATTTATTTTTTGCAGATGATGTAGGCAGCGCAGGGACGGATATGACATTCTTCGATTTTCCTGGTATTCCAAAAGGGATTCATGGAACGAATGAAATTTCAAAAACATCATTCCGGGTTCCAACCGATGCTTCATTGGATTATTGGGTCAACCGTTTTGATCGTTTAGGAGTTAATCATGCTGGAATTAAAGAACAATTTGGAAAGAAAACACTATCTTTTGTTGATTTTGATGATCAACACTACCAGTTAATTTCTGATGAGAATAATAAAGGAATTGCTTCAGGTACACCTTGGCAAAAAGGACCTATTCCCTTAGAGCACGCCATTACTGGATTGGGACCAATCTTTATCCGAATCTCAAATTTTGATCAACTAAAGGAAGTATTAGAAAAAGCTCTCTTGTTTAAGGAAATTGCCCAGGAAGGATCCTTTCATTTATTTGAAGTGGGTGAGGGAGGAAATGGAGCGCAAGTTATTGTGGAGCATAATGTCATGCTTCCTCAAGGAATTCAAGGCTTTGGTACAGTCCACCATGTAGCCTTCCGGGTAGAAGATCGAAATGTGTTAGAAGAGTGGATTTCCAGAATGGAAAACATCGGATTCCATACATCAGGATATGTAAACAGACATTTCTTTGAATCATTATATGCTAGGGTTGCACCTCATATTTTATTTGAATTTGCAACAGATGGTCCGGGATTTATGGGTGATGAGCCTTACGAAACATTGGGTGAAAAACTTTCACTTCCACCGTTTCTGGAACCAAAACGTGAACAAATTGAAAAAATGGTTCGTCCAATTGACACAGTAAGAAGTACAAAGGAATTTGTAAAAGAATAATCTTAAGAAAAAATTAAGTTCCATCTCGGCTGCTTTGACGGTATACTTACATTTGTGGGTTTAACGATTAAAGAATGATAGGAGCTTATAAGGATGGATTTTATTACAATCTTAAAAGCTGTTATATTAGGCTTGGTAGAAGGATTAACAGAATTTGCACCGGTTTCTTCAACAGGTCATATGATTATTGTTGACGATATGTGGTTACAATCAGAAGAATTTTTAACAAAATATGTTGCAAATACATTTAAAATTGTTATTCAACTAGGGTCTATATTAGCAGTTGTCGTTGTATTTAAAGACAGATTTATTCAAATGCTTGGATTAAGCAGATTTAGCAAAAGAGTACAAAAAAGAACTACTCAGAATCGACTAAAGCTGTCACAAGTTATTGTCGGGTTAATTCCGGCAGGTGTTTTAGGCGTTTTGTTTGAGGATTATATCGATGAGTATTTATTCTCCATTGAGACCGTGTTAATCGGGTTAGTTGTGGGTGCACTCTTAATGATTGCTGCTGACCTTTTCGGTCCCAAAGTACCGAAAATTGATACAGTTGACCAAATTACGTACAAGCAGGCATTATCAGTTGGGCTTATTCAATGTCTTTCATTATGGCCGGGGTTTTCACGTTCGGGCTCGACGATATCAGGTGGTGTGTTATTAGGAATGAGCCACCGTGCAGCAGCTGATTTTACATTTATTATGGCGGTGCCGATTATGGCGGGAGCGAGTTTTCTATCTCTTCTTAAAAACTGGCAATATTTCACACTTGATGCCATGCCGTTTTTTATCGCAGGATTTATTAGTGCCTTTGTTTTTGCGTTAATATCAATCCGCTTTTTCTTAAAATTAATTAATAAAATTAAATTAATGCCATTTGCGATCTACCGTATTGTTTTGGTCATCGTGATTTGGGTATTGTACTTCTAAGCATATTCATAAAGAGAAGGAGATTAACTAATGTTGATTTTCTTCTCTTTTTTAATTTTTAGTATTTAAATGAGGTATGAAAGCAGATAAGATAAATACATAAAGAATGTACATAAGGAGGTTTATTTTGACTAGTGACATCGAAGTTCAGAAGCTTCCACTCTATGATCATATATTATTTATTCTAATTACGTTTATTTATTGGTTTTCACTTTATATTTATGTGCCTGTATTTGTCTCTTATTTGGACTATTTAGGTGGTACATATACGTTCGTTGGATTTATTGTTGGAAGCTATGGTATTATGCAAATCTTATTACGACTTCCGGTTGGAGTTGTCTCAGATCGCCTGCAAATTCGGAAGCCGTTTTTGATAGCTGGTCTAGTGACAGGAGTGATTAGCTGCCTTGGTTTTGCTTTGACTGAGAGTATAGAGTTTGCCCTTGTTTCAAGGTTTATTTCCGGTATTACAGCATCGATGTGGGTTGCATTTACCGTTTTGTATGCGAGTTATTTTAAGCAAGAAGACACAACGAGAGCTATGGGGAATGTACAATTTATTACAGTTGCCTCCCAGCTTATAAGTATGGGCTTGAGCGGATACCTCGTGACTCAATGGGGATGGAAATCTCCATTTTGGATAGGTGGATTTGTTGGAATATTCGGAATCGTATTAGCACTTCGAATAAAAGAATCTAAGCAAAAAAAGTCAGAGTCTAAAAAGATAAGAATGAGTGAACTAAATGAAGTGCTAAGAGAGCCTACTGTCTTAAAGGCAGCCATTCTATCAGCACTAGCTCATGCAGTCCTATTTATTACGATGTTTGGATTTACACCAGATTATGCGCTAAAGATAGGTGCCTCAAAAGAAAGCCTTATTTTTTTAGTAGGTAGCTTTATGATTCCACATGCAATTGCGCCGATTATAACTGGAAGATATCTAGCTGGACACTTTCAGAAATGGAAAATTTTAGTCGTGGGATTCTTTGGTACATTTGCGTTTTCAGTCATCATTCCATTTATAAATAATCTGGGATTTCTTTATCTTACACAGGCATTTAATGGCTTTGCCCAAGGGATGACAATTCCATTGTTAATGGGAATGGCGATTCAAACCATTCCGAATAGAAAGCGTGCCACTGCGATGGGGTTGTTTCAAGCTGTTTATGCAATCGGTATTTTTCTAGGGCCGTTTATCTCAGGGTTATTTTCTGAGGAGGGGACATTTCTTCCAGTATTTTTGACCGCAGGCGCAGCAGGTATAATTGGAATGCTCTTATCCTTGAAATGGAGATATCAACATTCGCCTCTTTCAAAAAAGAAAATAGAGTCGATGTAGAAAAGATAAAACTTTGACATCGTTACCTTATGAGGTCTATATTAACAGATGAAAAGCTCTATCAGGAGGTATTGATTGTCATGGTACATGTAAGCGAACAGACAGTTGAATCTGTATCAACAGCTGTTAAACTTCAAAAAAACTTCTTTCATACCGGTCAAACAAAGTTAGGGGACTTTAGAAAAAGAATGCTTCAAACCCTTGCAGATCAAGTTCGAAAACATGAATTAGAAATATGTCAGGCGCTTAAACTTGATTTAAATAAATCTGAAACAGAAGCATATATGACTGAAATTGGAATCTTATTAGAAGAAATTAAATTCACATTAAAGCATTTAGATAAATGGATGAAGCCAGAGAAGGTAAAAACAGCGAAGACACATATTGGATCAAAAGGTATTAGAGTAGCTGAGCCCTATGGAGTCACGCTCATCATTGCACCATGGAATTATCCGTTTCAGCTGCAACTGGCCCCTCTAATAGGTGCTATTGCCGCAGGGAATACAGCCATTCTAAAGCCTTCCGAATTAACACCACATACATCATCAATACTAGTAACGTTAATTCAAGAAGCATTTGATCCTGCCTATGTTACTGTGCTGGAAGGTGGAGTTGAGACAACAGGCTTTTTATTAGATCAACCATTCGATTATATCTTCTTTACTGGAAGTGTCCCTGTGGGGAAAATTGTGATGAAGGCTGCTGCCAAAAGATTAATACCGGTCACGTTAGAGCTTGGTGGTAAAAGTCCCTGCATTGTAGACCAATCAGCCAATTTGGAGCTTGCTGCAAAGAGAATAGTGTTTGGAAAGCTAATAAATGCCGGCCAAACTTGTATTGCACCGGATTATCTCTTTCTTGATAAAAAGATTAAGGAGCCATTAATTGAAGAATTAAAAAAGGTGATTATTAATTTTTATGGTGAAAATGCCATTCAAAATGAAGAGTTTACAAAGATTGTGAATGCCCGTCATTTTCATCGGTTAAAGGGGTACTTATCAAATGGGACCATCTTGTTCGGCGGCCAATCAGATGAAAGCCAACTAAAGATAAATCCAACACTTATCAAACCAAAAGATCTTACATCACCTCTAATGACAGATGAAATCTTTGGCCCCATTCTGCCGATATTAGAGTTTGATAACATCCAAGAAACTGTAGATTTTATTAATAGTCGTCCAAAACCGTTAGCTTTATACGTTTTTACTACTAACGATGAGGTAGCAAAACAAGTCACTGAGTCTATATCATTTGGTGGAGGGTGTATTAACGATACACTTATGCATATTGCCACGCCATACCTGCCTTTTGGAGGTGTTGGTGAAAGTGGAATGGGTACTTATCATGGCGAGGCGAGCTTTCAAACGTTTTCTCATTTTAAAAGTGTACTCAAACAAACCAACCGTTTTGATTTCAGCTTCCGGTACCCAAATGCAAAAAATAGTTTAAAAATGATGAAAAAATTAATGAAGTAACAAAAGGATCAGTTATGGGGAACTGATCCTTTTTTATCTATTTCATCGATGAATTCTTGACATTGAGAACACTTTTCAATTAGAATAATAGAAGATAATGATAATCATTATCACTAGTGGGAGGAAGTGTTCTCTAAATGATGAATGAAAACAAACATATGGAAGAGAAGCAAGTGATGCAAGATCATTTAGAGTCTTTTATAAAATGTCCGTATCAAGTCTATTATTTTCAGCTCCTTCATGAAAAGGAGCGAATGTGGAGACAGAATATACAATCAGTCATTAATTCAATTGTTCATACATACTATGAGCTTCGTTTAGAAGATCAGACAAAGCTATCTGCATTAAGGCTAATAAATGAGTATTGGCATCAAGTCAGGTTTGATTTTTTTCAGTCCGGGGAAGAGTATTATATGGTTTTAGCCAAAATAACGGACCATTTGCTTCAGTTTCTATCAACGAAAAGTAAGCAACCACCGCTTTTCTTATATGAAAAGCTATACATAAAGGGTTTAGAATCTCAAGCCTCCATTACAATTGAATTAGCCGAATGGTCAACTAAATCTTTTTCAGTAAAAAAATTCCTTTTAGAAGCGGATCAGCATTTGATGGAAAGATATAGTCATCTCGTTTCAGTTTTCTCTTATGAAGCTTTGGGAATACTACCTGAAAAGATTGAGATTGTTTCATTATTAGATGGAAGAATATCAGCCTTTTATCCAATTGAACAAGATATTCCAAAGGGAGTTCAATATTTAGAGTATATAAAGCAGCTTATTCAAGAAAACAATCAAGGATGCTTTGAATGTCCTTTAACAAAACAATGCAAAGATATGAAAAATATTCATTAAGAGAGGAGTTTCGACTATGCATCACTATTTTATCGTGAAACAACAGTTCGAACACTTTGTCGAGTGTTTTTGTCCAGATGGGGAGCATGAAGATTTGCTGACAATCAAGCGTGGAGAATTTCTGGAGATAACAAATGAACGTACATATGTACATGATCAGGGTTGGTATAACATGGTTATCCTAAATTCTGATAAGTATATCTATATGGCATTAGACGACTTAGAAAATTATTTCATTAAAGGGTATATGTATTCGTTAATGGACCTCGAGTTACATATTAATCATTTGAAATTTCAGGTTGACCAGTCTCTGGGTCATGGCGACGAGGAGACCTTCTTAATCGCAACAAATGGATTGAAAAAGTCCAATGAATTAAAAATAATGTTAGAAAGACATTTAAATAGTATGACGGAAAATCAATTAATGTAGGTTTTCATAGGATGTGAAGGAAATGGGTAAAAACATGAAAGAAGGCATTGTCTTTCGGAAGGACCATATCATTCAAGGGCTGTTAAAGTTAAACTGCTTTAAATCGTCAGATGACCGCCAATTATATGAATTAACTTTACCTGAACTGGAAAAGAGTTTAGGCTGGTAAAAGAAAAGCAACATTCGGTTTCATAGGAACATGAAAAAGCTGAAAGTAAGACTCCTTTTTCATGTTCTTTTTTTAGACACTGAATATTTATTTTCGATTCTAGATCCTCGGTTATTAATTTATATTTACTATTAGATAAAATTCGACACCGTCATTACTTCTTTATCTTTTTCTTAACAAAAGCCACAACACATAATAGAAGGGGAATAGCAAAGGTAAAAATAGGATAAATATATGCAAGCATAAAATCACCTTGAGCCATATGAGAAATGTAGTTTTCTGTAAAATAGTAGGAAGTAAAAAAGACGATGGCTCCAAAAGGTAAAACTAACACATTCTTAGATATTTTAAATAATGTTGCTCCGCCTATCACTGCTGCATACATAAAAATGGCGACTTTAAAAAAATCATTAACTAGCAGCCAAATCATAAAAAGTGCATCAAGTCTTTGAATAATTTCAGCTACTTCGATTTTTTGAACCATTCTAAAGAAAGGAGAGATGGAACTGCCTCTCGTATCGGCACCTAAAACCCCGATCGTTAAAAAATGGAAAAATGCTAAAGACAATCCTCCTATTATTACTCCCATAAAAGAAGCTTTTAATTGAAGCTTTGGTTTATTTAAATAGGCAAAAACCATTGTAAAACAAACGACTTCTCCAAACGGTGCGACCCAAGCCTCTTTCAATGTTGTACCAATTATCTTCTTCCAACCAGGCTCTAATACAGGTAATAAATTTTCATATTGAAAGATATCAGAAAGAAAAATAAAGATAATCATTAAAATACCTGTCAGAACAAGATACACAATAAATATTTCACTTGTTCTTAGGAGGACTTCTATTCCTAAAAATAACCCATAGAGTACTGGTAGTAAAAACATAATCCCAATGACCGATACAGGTGTTTCATGTAAAAATAGCGGTGCCAGTTCCATTGCATCTCGGACATCACGTGAAGCTCCGTATAAAAAAAACAAAATATAGAAAGTGCCGACTATGGTACCTAAGTATTTGCCCAGGATTTTTTTTGTGTATTCTGTTAAAACAAGATTAGGATACAGCTTATATAAATAATGATAAATTAAAAGCAATGGTAAACCAAAAACCATACCGAGTAAAATTGAAATCCAGGCAGCTTGGTCTGCTTCGGCAGCTAATGGAAAAATAACGGTTGTACCAACAACAAAAATGTACATAATCGTAACCAACTGAATTGCGGATATCTTTGCATTCTCCATATTAGTCTTACCTTCCGTTTTCTTTGTGCGTTTTGATTTTTTTAACCCTAGCTGCAAACAAAACGATGCATGGAATAAAGAAACAGATCGTTAAGGAATACGGTGTCCATGTGTGTGACAGGAAATCTTGAAAGTATACGATATCCGGATATAGGATGATAGAAAAAGTAACAAGTAAAAAGGCTATTGGAGATACCAGAATTTTATAGCTCTTTAATTTGAATACTTGTGCGATGCCAAGAGTGATTCCGTAATAGCAAATTGTAAGCTTAAAATACATAGAAAAAAACCAGATGATGGCAACAATGACTTCTAATCTTTCAATGACTGTTCCAAGACTTATTTTTTTTCCTAATATATAGGATGGGTAAGCATGCCTTGCAGTAAAATCTGCTCCTAGTACAATGATGCTGAATATAATAAGAATTGATAATAATAGTCCCCCGATAATAGCCCCTTTATAAAAAGATATCTTCAAGCCGGATTTGTTTGTTACATAAGGGGTAATCATCAAAAAAATGAACAATTCTAAATAAGGAAGTCCTAAACTACTGTAAGTGGCTCTTGCTATGGCTTTGAATCCCTCACCATAGATAGGCTGTATATTTGAAATTTCTATTTCGGGGATAAGAAAGAAAAATAATAGTGTAAGCATCAAGATCATCCAAGGAAAAAAAATAATTGCTGTGCGGCTGATCACCTCAATTCCTAATTTAACGCCTGCCATACTAATGATGATGAAAGAGATTAAAATCGTATGAATAGGTGTTTCGACGAGAATTTGAGTTGTTAAGAAATCTCCTATCTCTCTTAGTAAACCGGCTGAAATAATAAAAAAGTAAAAGAGAAAGAGAAAGGAAACACCACCACCTACCCATTTTCCTAAAATGTTTTTCGTCATTTCTATAAAAGTCATTTTGGGATAAAAGGATGTCAGCTGATTATATAGAAAAATAAAACATAGTCCAATCATTAGTGAGAGAAATGACGCAATCCAGGCATCTTGTTTTGCATAAGAGGCTAGTAAAGCAGGCGCTACTAGTATGGAGCTACCCAAAGTAAAAATAATCACAATAATTTCAAATTCACCCGTATTAATTTTCCCTTTTTCAAGCATATTGACATATCAACTACCTCTCTATGACAAAAAACGTTCTATAGATGAAATAATAGGACTATATATACGATTTAATAAATCTAGCGGAGTTGGAATTCTCATATTAAGGATTAAAAGAAAAGCAAATAGCAATCCACTAATTAGCAAGAAACTATAGATGGAAATCTCTCGATAGCTCTTACTTTTTAATAAAGGCTTAATCTCAATAAGCCAAACTACTAAACCTAATAGGAGAATTCCAACAATTGGCCACATGTATGTTTACTCCTTTGTTTCCTTCTGGAATGAATCTGTAATGGTCCCTAATCTTCTAATGTCCGCTTTGACATCAACATTTACGTCTAAATTTGTGAAATGCTCATCCCAATTATCTTTTAATTCTTTCCAAGCTTTTGGATCTTCCCGATGTATCACTTCTCCAAAACCAAAAATATCACTCTGAAATTCCTCTTGAACCTGTTGAATAGAGATTTGTACCCTCTCTTTTATATTTTCACTATATTTTTTTTCTAGCTTGTCAATAGTTTCAGGTTTTGTTAAATCAATACTGCTTTCAACATCAGCGATATTTCCTTCAGGTGTGATGGTAATATCAATAACTGGTTTACCTTTTACCATTTTTCCCTTTACTTTGGTTTTAGAACGTAAGGTTTCAATGGTAATTTTGCCTTCTTCCGGTTCGATGGTTACCACTGTATTCTTAATATTGTCGGTAATATAATTAAAGCCCTTACTTTCATCCTTATTCAACCAACCAATCAGTTTGTCTTGCTTAAACACAGCAAGATAATCAATTCTTAACCCTGTTTCGGGCGAGACATTATGAACGTTTTCAATACTGCTGCCAACTTCAGCATTTCCGTAATGGTAAATACCGGTTAATACAGGTTCTTTCCCTTTGCTCACAATACTATTAATCAACTCATCCAACTTAACTGTTTTTGCTGCGGCCCAAACACTCTCGGAGTTTTCAAGTGAATTGAATAGTTTGTTTGCCGGCACCTTTTCGATTGCGGTTTGAATATTTAAGATGTCAGCGGCAGTAGACCCTTTTGCAACGGTAATATAAAAGTCTGTTCTCATTTCATGATCTCTTGAAATAAAATCAAGTGCTTTACCTATTCCTTCTTTAGCTAGTTCTTCTCCAAAGACTACTTCACGAAGGTGTGCTAAATAAATACGTCTTGGAGTATCAGTTGATAGCTTTCGTAAAGCTTCAAACACGGTTTCTCCCGATTTTATAAATCTAACAACTTCTGTTCGTCCAGAGCTTGTATTACCCGCAAGCTCTGACGGATTTAATACTTGAATCGAAACCGAATACCCATCTTCTGTTTTATCGATACCAATCGCTGTTACGATGGCAAGTTCGTTTAAATCTTTTTTACTCCAGCAACCGGAAGTGAGAAGAAGCATACAAATAATAATAAGTAACTTCTTGTACATAAGGTAAACTCCTTAACTAGTAGTAGGTGGTTTTGGAGAAGGTGTATCCTCTCGATCTGTGTCCTTTTGACTTATTAAACGCGGGCGTGCGAATAAAGCCCAATGTGGAAGACGGAAAAAATTATCCTTTTGGTCCTGTAAAATGAATGGGGCATTCGGTGATAAATAGGGAATCCCAAAAGACCTTAAACTGCTAAGATGAAGGACCATGGCAATTAAGCCTAAAATAATACCAAATAAACCGAACGTCCCAGCGAGAATCATAAACCCAAAGCGAAGAATCCTCACTGCAATACCCATGTTAAATGTTGGAGAGACAAAGCTGCTAATCGCTGTTAGGGAAACAACAATGACCATTGTGGCTGTGACAATTCCAGCTTCAACAGCTGCCTGGCCTATAACAAGTGCTCCTACAATGGAGATCGCTGAACCAACTGCTCTGGGCATTCGCACCCCAGCTTCCCGTAAAATTTCAAACGTTATTTCCATAAAGATTGCTTCGACAATCGCGGGAAATGGAACTCCATCTCTCTGTGCTGCCAGACTGATAAGTAACGGAGTAGGCAGCATTTCCTGATGAAATGTTGTGACCGCGATATAAGCTGAAGGTGTGAGTAATGCGAGAAAAAATGATAGATATCGCAGTAAGCGAATAAGTGTTGCGATATCAGCTCGTTGATAATAATCCTCACTTGCTTGGAAAAAATTAATTAAAAGAGCTGGAACGATAAGAATAAATGGAGTCCCATCAACCAGAATGGCTATTCTTCCTTCCAATAAGGCAGCTGCCACAGTGTCAGGCCGTTCTGTATTAAAGACAGTTGGAAAGGGAGTAAATGTACTATCCTGTATGAGTTCTTCTATATATCCGCTTTCAAGAATGGCATCTATTTTAATCTTATCGAGCCGAGTATGAACTTCCTTTACAATTTTTTCATTTGCTATACCCTTTATATACATAATGCCAACATCTGTTTTTGATTTTTTTCCAAGTTGTTTCGTCTCGAGCCAAAGGTTTGGATCTTTAATTCGACGTCTTATTAATGCCGTGTTCGTTCTTAATGTCTCAGAAAAACCATCCTTTGGGCCTCTAACAACTGTCTGGGAAGAAGGTTCTTGTACACCGCGATCAGCCCAGCCTCTGGATCCAATCGCTAAGCATTTTGGGAATCCGTCCATCAATAAAATAGTATCACCAGATAAAAAATGAAAAAAAAGATCTTCGAAATGAAAGATTTCCTTTATTTCTCCTATCGGGAGAGTTTTTTCCTTAATAAACTCAAACAAGTCAGTGTGAATATCATGATGATCAACATCTGCATCCCTAATTTGAACCATGAGGGTGTCCAAAACCAAATCTTGTACAAAAGTTTTGTCAGCTAATCCATCGGTATAAATAACCCCAATATCAATTAGACCGCTTTGGCCGGCCTTGAAGTCTCTAATGACAATATCTGAGCTGTTTCCTATTACTTCTTTAATGTAAGATAAATTCCAATGAAGGTTGGAAGAGATTTGTTCGATCTTCTTTTGCTCCTGAGATCTGCTATTCATCTCTTGGATGGCAGATAATTTTTCATCAAAGTTTTTTTTTTGTTTTTTTTCTTTTATTAATTTTGACAATGGTTTAGGAACTCGAGTTTTCAATCTAAACCTCCTAGCAAGAAAAGGATACTTATACGTATTGTTAACAATTTAGGTTGAATTATCCAAGTGTTTAAAAAAAGTGTATCCAGAAGAATTTTGCAAAAGGGTGACATTTTTATAGGGAAGATTTATGATGAAAAAATAACCAATTGCAACATAAAGATAAAGTGAGGAGTTCACATGCAAAAGATTTTACCGGCTTTTTCATCAATTAAACAGTTCGAAAGATTCCTGGTTAGCGACTATGAAATAGGTGTTTTTTTAGAAACGCATATTTCTCAATTGGCCAATCTACATAAATTAGCAGAGCAACATCATAAAAAAATCATTTATCATGTTGACTTAATTCATGGATTGAAAAGCGATGATTTTGCAGCTGAGTATATTTGTCAGGAATATCGACCTTATGGGCTTATTTCTACAAAGTCAAATGTTATTTTAAAAGCAAAGCAAAAAGGTGTTATTGCGATTCAAAGGATGTTTTTAATCGATTCCCATGCTTTAGAAAGAAGTTATCGATTAGTGGAAAAAACAAAACCGGATTATATTGAAGTATTACCAGGTGCGATGCCTTGGATGATCAAAGAAGTAAAGGAACGTACACAAACTAAAATACTCGCAGGCGGGTTAATTCGTACAGTTGAAGAAGTTGAAAAGGCGTTGGAAGCTGGGGCAGATGCCATTACAACATCCAAAAAAGAGCTCTGGAATTTCGAGAAGTAAAATGGAATTCTAACTTAAATGGAAGTAAGCGGATAAAAGACAGGGGGAAGGGTATGAAAAGTGAAAATTGGTTGTCTATGTCTGATGAACATCAAGTCTATGTTTGTAAATGGGAAGAGAAGTCTGTGAAGCCAAGAGCGGTTGTACAGGTTGCGCATGGAATGGCAGAGCATATACAACGCTATGAACCATTTGCAATGTTTCTCAATTCAAAGGGAATAATCGTAATTGGACATGATCATCGAGGTCATGGACAGACTGGTGAAAAAAATGATCAATATGGTTTTTTTGCCGAAAGTAACGGCTTTGAAAGAGCTGTTGACGATATGAAAGAAGTATATGATTACATAAAAGATCAATATCCGGAATTACCAGTCTTTCTAATGGGGCACAGTATGGGCTCCTTTTTAGTACGGCGTTTTCTACAGCGTTTTCAGGTGGGGCTCTATGGAGTGATTTTATCAGGAACTGGGGGAAATCCGGGCTTTATCTTAAAAATCGCGAAAAAATTAGCTGAAACACAGGTCAAAAAATGGGGGAATCGTGCTGAAAGCCCATTTCTGCAAAAATTAACAACCGGAAGCTATAATAAAAAATTTACTAATGCAAATACAGGTTATGAGTGGCTAACCCGGGATTCTGAACAAGTATCAACGTATATAAATGATCCGTTTTGCGGAAAAGTAGGAACAACAGGATTTTTTCAAGACTTATACTATGGACTTGATATGATTCATAGAGATAAAGAAATATCAAACATAGACAGAAATCTTCCATTCTATCTGTTTAGCGGGGATATGGATCCTGTTGGAGACTATACAAAGGGTGTAAATAAGCTGATCAATCAGTTAAGGAAACACGGAATTAAGCAGATCGAATATAAATTTTATGAAAACGGTCGGCATGAAATGTTAAATGAAGTAAATCGTGATGCCGTATATGATGATATATATCAGTGGATTGAAAAAAAATTAAACGAGTACCAAACAAAATGCTAGTTTGTCAAAATGACAATCCGGCATTTTTTTTCTAAACAAATGGTAGAAGTTTGTCGATATAACAAGTATAAAGTATCTCAACTAGTAATATATGTCGAAATTATAATGAGATAAGGAAATAAATACTATATAATAAGTAAAAAGTCTTAGTTATACTACTAGTAGATAAGTAAGGGCGGAAACAGAGTTGAAACTGTCATTCTAAGACATATTCTAATAGAGCAGGAGGTGTTTATATTGAGTATAAATGTATCAAACACATTAGAAGATCTACATGGATCAACGATAGAGTCCATAAAACAGATTCTTCCGATTCCACATGAAAATATAACAGCGCCTGAGCTACGTTCTGAGTTAACATGCCAATTCGGTGTCCTGGTTGGGATAACAGGTTCAATAAATGGTAAGGTTCTCTATAAGTCTGATGTTGATTTTTTCAGTTCTGTAGGTGAATTAATGTTTGGCATGGCACTTGAAGGGGATATGTTAAAGTCATTTGCTGGAGAGCTTGGCAATATGATATCAGGAGGACTGTGTACAAATGTTTTTTCAAAAGGAATGACAATTGATATTACAGCACCAACCATCATGGAAGGAAATATGTCACTTTCGGGTTTTAAAGAAGCAATTGAAATTGTGATGACATTCCAAGGTGGTAAAAAACTAGAAATAGGTTTGATGATTGACTAATGATAGTCCAAGCTGCAGGAAAGGACTTTCATCCTTATTCTCATGACGGTGTGATTAATTAAATAAGTATTGTATTGTAAAAAACAGGTGACTTGTTGAGTGTATATACTTACGTCAGCTGTTTTTTAGTTGAGATATAAAATGCTATAATGTTGACAATAAATACTAAATTAAGGGGAGAAAAAATGGCTGAGGAACTTCGCAACATCTTTAATCAAGATTTTATGAATCAGCTTTCAAAGGAATTAAAGAACGCTTATCCATCGTTTGATGAAGAAATATTTCTTTCATATATTTTCACGGGTGAATGGGACAACCTTACTTTAAAGGAAAGAGTCCGGCGAATTTCTGAATGTTTTCATGCAACGATTAACCTGGAATTTCCAGAAGTGGTTAACGTATTAAAAAAGGTAGCACCTCATTTTGAAGGCAGCTTGGCAGGAATTATTTTTCCCGATTACATTGAGGTATACGGTTTAAACGATTGGAATGTGTCAATATCGGCCCTTGAATACTTCACCCAGTATTCAACATCCGAGTTTGCAGTCCGGCCCTTTGTGGTAAAAGACCAAGAGAAAATGATTCAGCAATTTATTGTCTGGAGCAGCCATTCAAATGAGCATATTAGAAGACTTGCAAGTGAAGGCTCCCGTCCTAGGCTTCCATGGGGTATGGTATTAAAAGCCTTAAAAAATGATCCTTCACCTATTTTACCGATTTTAGAAAATTTAAAGGAAGATCCCTCTTTATATGTAAGGAAAAGTGTGGCAAATAATATAAATGATATTTCGAGAGATCATCCGGATATCGTTCTCTCACTAGCAAAAAGATGGAACGGAGAAAATGAATTAACAAATTGGATTTTGAAAAAAGGCTTGCGAACTCTGCTTAAAAAGGGGAACTTAGAAGCTCTTGAATTGTTTGGAATAGGTCCATTACATACAATGAAAATTTCAGATTTAGATGTGACAAAAAATGTGAAAATTGGAGATGCAATTTCCTTTTCATTTCAGCTAGCTTCAACCGACACGGAATTACGCAAAGTAAGAGTGGAGTATTCAATCGATTTTATAAAAGCAAATGGAAAACCATCAACAAAACAATTTCAGCTATCGGAAGTAACGCTAAAACCGGGAGAAAAAAAGCAATATGAAAAAAAGCACTCCTTTAAAGACTTAACAACCAGGAAGCATTATCCTGGTAGGCATGTATTGTCTATTATCGTGAACGGAGAAGTAAAGGGAACAAAACCGTTTGACGTCCATCTTTAATAAAGGATGAAAAGAATTAGAGGAAAATGAATAATCTTTCTCGAAAGCTATATGTGTATTTTATAAAAAAGCACTGTCTTACATACAAAAGGGTAGATGGAGGAGAAAAGATGAAACAAAAGAAAATACTATTTATTGGTGACAGTATTACAGAATGGGGAAAACGCGAGGATCCGGAACAAATCGGCATAAGTTACGTGAGAATCATCCACGATTACTTACTAACAACTTATCCAGAGCAAGGATTTGATATAACAAATAAAGGGATCGGCGGCAACCGTATTACAGACCTTGCTTCAAGATGGCAACAAGATGTCATTGAACAGAACCCTGATTATCTCTCCATATCAATTGGAATCAATGATGTGTGGAGACAACTTGATCGCCCTGAAATGGAACAAGTAGACATAGAGAAATTTGAACACCTTTACAAAGACCTATTAACCCAAGTGAAAGAACAGACAAATGCGCACATTATTTTGATGGAACCAACTGTAATTGAGGAACAATTACAATCTAAAGGAAATGAAATCTTAAAAAAGTACGTTAAAGTTGTAAATGATATGTCAAAACAATTCGAAACAACACTCGTCCCAACCCATCAAGCATTTGTAAAGTACCTAGAACAAAACAACGGCTACAACTTAACAACAGACGGTGTCCATATGAATTCTGCAGGCAACATGCTGATGGCCACAACATGGCTAAAAGCAGTAGAAGAGCAGTTGAAGTAATAGGGCCGAATTGACTGATGACCTCCCACATTTGTGGGAGGTTTTTTGGTAGGGGCTGGTTGAATTGGCTAGTTGACTCGATTGTGTGAGGAGAAAAGTGGTGTGGTTGGAAAAATCATAGAAGTGGTCGAATAAATGGGAAAGGTGACTGAAATTGGGGAGTGGAAAGAGTGAAGTGGTTGAAAAAAGGGGAAAGTGGTTGAATCATGTTGGAGAGTGGTTGAAAGATTTATAGAAGTGGTTGAATAAATAGGAAAGGTGACTGAATTGGGGAGTGAGAAAAGTGATGTGGTTGAAAAAAGAGGGAAAGTGGTTGAATTATGTCAGAGAGTGGCTGAAAGATTCATAGAAGTGGTATATATTCCTATATATAATCTAAACTTTTACTAGATTACTAAAAATCAGCATTAAATTAGAGGGATCACCTATTAAGATAACGAATATTAACCCGAATAAAAAAATAAGGAGATGATTGTTTTTGATTATGAAAGAACGGCTAAAGCCATTATACCTCCGAAAACAAGAAGCGTTGTTGCGGAGACTTCCGAAATCCCATATACTGTATCCAAAAATCGAACGAGACTATCAAAAAAATCTTGCAGGGTACAAGGGGGAAAAATCTATTGACTATTTTCTCAGTTACTTAAAAGAAGAGTATCTTATTTTCCATAATGTTAGACTTCTTGATCGCAAGCACTTTTTTCAAATGGATACTCTAATTTTAACTCCTTCATTTGCTTGTATTTTAGAAGTAAAGAATATAGCTGGATCAATTTTTATAAATGAGGAAACTGATCAGATGATTCGTACTCTGGATGGAAAAGAGGAAGGATTTCTTAGTCCATTGATACAAGTTAGGCGGCAGCAAGATCATTTTAGTAATTGGTTAAAAGAACAAGAAATACCCCATCTCCCCTGTATAGGATTTATTGTCCTCAGTAACCCTTCTACAATTTTAAAATCTTCTAATCCACAAATACTCCAAGCTGCAACTATTCCAAGTAAATTTGCATCCCTCGAGAATAAATATAAAGCGATGAAGCTGAAGAAACAAAATATAAATAGACTTTCAGCCAGAATTGCGGAATCTCATGTTGAGAATGATGGTTTAATTTTAGAACACTATCAGCTAGTAAAGTCTGAGATATTAACAGGTGTTCATTGTCCATTTTGTAAAACCATTCCCTTGACGAAAACGTTTGGCTATTGGACATGCCAAAAATGTGGCCAAAAATCCAAAAACGCACATACTGATGCTCTGACTGATTATATGCTTCTTTTTTCTGAGCGTATAAGTAATCGGGAAGTTCGATCATTTCTGCACATAAAATCCAGTTCAACTGCGAAAAGAGTTTTACAGAAACTGCATTATCCATATACAGGTAATACAAAGAATCGGACCTACCTTATAAAAGACAATCAATCTGAAAAATAGTAGGAAAGCTGCTCAAATAATTCTTTTATTAGATTGATACTGGTGATGAAACTCTATCTATGGTACAGTGAAACATGTGTCTTTTTGGTAGAATAAAAAGGTCTTTTGTTATATTTGAAATATAATTGTAATATTATATACATTGTTTTGTCATTTTTTGATGATATACTACTAATTGTGGCAAATCTGAGTATAAAGTAATATTTTTAATAGATACATAGGAAAAAATACTGATTGTACGAGAGAAACGAAAGTAGGGAAGAGAATGTCGAAAAAGAAACTAGTTATCATGAATTTAGCAGTCATGATCGGATTAGGAAGTTCATTTGCTATTCCTTCGGCTAACGCTGAAACGGCAGAACGTACAGAAATTCAGGAAAATATAAAAGATGCAACTCAGGACGTTGAGAAAATACAACAAGAGTTGGCTGAATTAAAAAAGCAAAGCGAACGTGTTGAATCAGCAATTAATGATAACACGAAAAAAATTGAAGAAACTGAATCAAAAATAGAAACAGCTCAAACTGAAATTTCAACAATGGAATCAGAGATTGCAAAGCTGGAACAAGCAATTAAAGAGAGAACAGATATTTTAAAACAACGTGCAATTTCTTACCAACATAGTGGTGGTAATGTAGAGTATATAGATGTGTTACTAGGTTCTAACAGTTTTAGTGATTTCGTCAATCGTGCTGTTGCAGTTGGTAAGATTGTAGAAGCTGACCGTGCAATGATTCAACAACAAGAAGCTGACGAACAAGAATTAAATGAAAAGAAAGTTACGAAAGTTGAAGCGCTTTCAGATTTAGAAGGTATGAAATCAGAGTTAGAGGGTATGCAGGAACAAATCCTTTCTCAAAAAAAGGAAAATGATACTTTAATAGGACAACTAAAAGATGAAGAAACAGCGAAACTAGCTGCAGTCAATAGCCTTAAACAAAAAGAAGCTAATTTAGCTGCTCAAGAAGCTGCCGCAGCTGCAATCGCTCAAGCTTCAGCAAATTCATCAAATGATTCTGTTGATAGTTCATCAAATGATTCTTCTAGTGATTCATCAAGTTCAGTAAAATTAGCAAAAGGAACTTCTTCTAAAACGACAACTGTTGAATCAACACCTGTAAATCCGAATGGAACAGTGAATGATTTAATTCGTGCTGGGTATAAGTATATCGGAAACTCAGTTTATGTCTTTGGTGGCGGAAGAAATTCCTATGATGTAGCAAATGGTCGCTTTGATTGTTCTGGATTTGTTCATTGGGCATTCTCTACAATAGGAGTAAACGTAGGCGCAAGCACTGACTCACTTAAATATGCAGGTAAACAGGTTTCTACAAGCAATATGCAACCTGGAGACTTAGTATTCTTTAACACTTACAAAACTGATGGACATGTTGGCATCTATGTAGGTGGAGGTAAATTTATCGGATCACAAAGCTCAACTGGTGTAGCTATAGCTGATATGTCCAGCGGTTATTGGGCTCAAAAATTTAACGGACGTGTAGTACGCGTAAGCATGTAATATTTTTTAAAAGCTGGCACATAGTTGTCAGCTTTTTTGTTTTGAAAAAATACTTATGTACTAAATAAATTCCCGATTCCAATATATCTAAACATGTTTTTTGAATAAAAATTATGAAAAAGAAACTTGCAATTCAATAGCCCATATAATAGAATATAAATCGTAATAATTACGTTTTATGCTAAGAGGAGTTAATTTCATTCTGGGAGTATAAAATATAAATCGTAATAATGCCGGTTTGTAGAAGGAGAAGATGAATGGTCAAAAGAAAAGTTCCTGTAACAGTGTTGAGTGGATATTTAGGTGCGGGCAAAACAACCTTATTAAATCATATTCTAATGAACAAAGAAAATAGGAAAATTGCTGTAATAGTCAATGATATGAGTGAAGTCAATATTGATGCCTCACTTATTAAACAAGGAGGTTTTACGAGGACAAATGAAAAGCTAGTGCAACTTCAGAATGGATGTATTTGTTGTACACTCCGAGAGGATCTTATTGTGGAGGTGAAAAAGCTTGTGGAACAAGGGAATATTGATTATTTAGTTATTGAATCTACTGGTATTTCTGAGCCGATACCTGTGGCACAAACTTTTTCATATATAGATGAGGAGCTCGGAATTAATTTAACTGATTGTTGCGTTCTTGATGCGATGATTACTGTGGTTGATGCGAATAGGTTTTGGCATGATTTTGCTTCAGGGGAAACATTACTTGATCGAAAAGAAGCGACAGATCTATCTGATACGAGAGAAGTTGTTGATTTACTTATAGATCAAATCGAATTCGCCAACATTCTTCTATTGAATAAAACAGATTTGGTAAATGAAGAGGATGCTAAGGAATTAAATGGAGTGATCCATAAGTTAAATCCTAACGCCAAGATTATTGAAACTAGTTTTTCGAAGGTTCCATTGGCTGAAATTTTAGATACAGATTTGTTTGATTTTGAGGAGGCAAGTCAAGCGGCTGGATGGATTCAGGAGCTTGTTAATGAACATATACCTGAAACAGAAGAGTATGGGATTTCGTCATTTGTTTACAAACAAAAGCGTCCATTTCATCCAGAAAGATTTATGACCTGGTTAGAAAACTGGCCAGTTGACGTTGTTAGAGCAAAGGGATTCTTTTGGCTAGCATCAAGAAACGAGATAACAGGTCTTCTCTCTCAGGCAGGTCCATCTATCACAATTCAAGGTGCAGGTGAATGGATTGCAACATATCCAGAGGAAGAACAAGAGGTCATTTTGAAAGAGGATCCAGAGTTGCTTAAAAAATGGGATAAACGATATGGTGATCGCATAACGGAATTAGTGATGATTGGAATTGATATGAACCGTGATGAAATCGAAACAAGTCTTAATCTATGTTTATTAACAGATGCTGAAATGCAGCAAAACTGGTCTCAGTTTAATGATCCACTTCCAGCATTTGACGTAACAAACTAAAAATTAGGTGGGAAAATAATGAGAGTAAATATTACATTAGCATGCACAGAAACAGGAGACCGTAATTATATTACAACAAAAAATAAACGAAACAATCCAGATCGAATTGAATTGAAAAAATATTGCCCGCGATTAAAACGATATACTTTACATCGTGAAACAAAATAGAAATTTAGTTACGAAAGAAAAAGACTGTCACTTAAGGCAGTCTTTTTTATGTTCAGAAGTTTTTATTCTGGGTATTATAAAAATAAGGCTCTTCCCATAAGGTCCCTGCAATAAAGCTAGTTTCCTAACCTGATAGAAATCATTGTGATGACAGTTTATACAAATTACTGAGTTTATTTTTCAAAATGTAACATATTTTATAGAAATTTGAATAAAGTGATAAAAAAGAAGGATATTTATCAGTTTTTGTCTAATTATCATTAAGGCATTCACACAATGAAAGTGGTGAAAAAGTGAACTCGATATCTGGATCAGGTTGTTCGGTTGAGGAGAAGGTAATTAAGTTTTTGGAGAAAGTTCAGAGTGAGTTTTTAGGAATGTGGCTAGAAAATGTTATTGTAAATGAAAATGATATCTTCAAAGATCGAGTAGGGCATAATGGATACGAAATGTATCAATTGGTCAAAAAATCTTTGCTGCAGACAATAAGTGATGATGAACTGAAAGAGCTTGCTTATAGAGTAGCAAAGGAACGCGTACTAAGTAAAAGCAATATCGGAGAGTTTGTTTTCAATATGAATATCGGAAGAAGCACACTTATTAAATATGTCAACAAGTCAGGTGTTTCTATACAGGAACTTCAGCCAATCATTGACAGAATAAACGATCATTTCGACAGATATTGTTTTCATGCTGTTACAAGGTATACAGAGTTAAAAGATATTGAGATAAATGAAAAAATGCTTTTTGTGAATCAGTCACATAAAGATCGATTATCACTACTAGGTCAAATGTCTTCAAGTTTTGTCCATGAATTTAGAAATCCATTAACATCTGTGATGGGATTTATGAAGTTGCTAAAAAATGAGTATCCCGATTTAAAATATATGGACACGATTGAACATGAATTGGATCAGTTAAAGTTTAGAATTACTCAATTCTTACATGCTTCAAGGTTAGATTCCGGAGGAAAAACGCACAAAGAGATTCAAATAGACAGCCTCTTTTCTGATATTATTTCTTTTTTATACCCGAGTATAGTAGATGGAGATGTAAATGTATCAACCTCTATTGATCCTAATTGCAAGATTATAGCTGCAAAGGATGAAATAAAACAAGTGTTGGTTAATATCATTTTAAATTCCATTGATGCTTTGAAACAAAAAAATTCTATGGAGCGTAATCTATGGATTACCTGTGAAAAAACTGAACATACTATCTCCTTTAAGATAACAAATAATGGCCCTCAAATCCCCGAAGAAATAAGGGAAACGATTTTTGAACCTTTTTACACAACTAAGAGCTTTGGTACGGGAATTGGATTATATGTTTGTAAATCAATCATAGAAAAACATCATGGAACCATTTTTTGCGAATCAGATCAGCATCAAACCTCTTTTGTGATTAGATTACCTGAAAAAGTAGAATGAACCGACCTTAATCGTTATTGAGATCGGTTCTTTTAGGTTTTTATAGAAATAAGAAATTTCTCGAAATTTCAGTTTTTGCCTATTTATCTTTATAAGTACTTCATGTTATACTAAACAACGTAACAAATGTTCATTTGATTATGAACGAAATTTCGTATAAAGGGGTTACGATAATGAAAATAGGTGTAGTTCATTTTGGTTGTGCTTCAGCAGGTACAGCACAGATCGTTCGTACCCTAGTAGAAGAACTTTCCAGTCAAAGTTACAATGTTATTGGGATTGAATGGGACGATACAACAAAACAGTTAAATCTAAAGGAACTTAATGAGAATACATATGGTTCTTTTGGTGCATATCCCCATGTATTGAATGCTTTTCCAATTACTATATGGAACGATCAAATATCCTTACTTGCTAGTGAATTAACAGAGCTTGATCAGGTTATTTTATTAGGGGATACAAAAGTTAATATAACCGGTTTTACAGGAAAATTACTGCAAGTACCTGTTAGTATCTTTAATAACATTGACGATTCAGAACTCACATTGGGTTATGATACTGCGCTAAATTCGATTGTAGAAAATATTGAAAGAGTAAGAGATACGGCCAGTTCTCTATCTTATGGAATGGTACGAGTTTTTAACGTGCAAATTCCCGGTGCAGAGAATTCGGGGTTATTACATGACACAGCACTGGCAGTTGAAGCTGAAGTAGTGGAGCGAGTTGATTCAACACTCATTGCTCATTTAAAACAACATATTAAAGAAAAAGAAGTGAACAATGAAGGATACACCTTTTTCATGATGGATCAAGATGTTGATCCTGTCGCATTAGAAGAACATTTTGGAGAATTTGACCTTGATTGGAAAGTCGTTGTGATCGATGAATCACAATGCAGTGGTCCATACCCGACTGCATTAGATCGACTTCTCGCTAATCAATTGAAAAAAGCAATTGTTGAATGGTCTACATCAGATCAGCCATCAGGTCAATTAATCATAAAAGAGAAAAAAGCAGTATTAAAAGAAATATTACATTCGGAGGGAATATAATGAGCGAATTAACAAATGTTGAAAAATTATCGATTGAAACGATCCGTACATTATCAATTGATGCAATTGAAAAAGCAAACTCAGGTCATCCGGGTATGCCGATGGGTGCAGCACCTATGGCGTATACGTTATGGACAAAATTCATGAATGTTAATCCTTCTAATCCTGAATGGTTTAATAGAGATCGTTTTGTATTATCAGCTGGACATGGTTCTATGCTTTTATACAGCCTTCTTCACCTTACAGGTTATGGTGTAACAATGGATGATTTAAAATCATTTAGACAATGGGGAAGCAAAACTCCAGGTCACCCTGAATTCGGACATACACCAGGTGTTGATGCAACAACTGGTCCACTTGGACAAGGAATTGCGATGGCAGTAGGGATGGCTATGGCTGAGCGTCATTTAGCTGAAACTTACAACAAACCATCATACAATGTAGTAGATCACTACACATATGCAATCTGTGGTGATGGAGACCTAATGGAAGGTATCTCTTCTGAGGCAGCATCATTAGCAGCACATTTAAAACTTGGACGTTTAGTTGTTCTTTATGATTCAAACGATATTTCTTTAGATGGTGATCTTGATCGTTCATTCTCTGAAAATGTTGAACAACGTTTCACAGCACAAGGCTGGCAAGTCATCCGTGTTGAGGATGGAAATGATTTGAACGAAATTTCAAGTGCGATTGAACAAGCGAAACAAGATTTAAACCGTCCTACACTAATTGAAGTAAAAACAACAATTGGTTTTGGTTCACCAAACAAATCTGGTAAATCAGCTTCACACGGTTCTCCACTTGGTGCGGATGAAATTAAGTTAACAAAAGAAGCATACGCTTGGACTTTTGAACAAGATTTCCATGTTCCAGATGAAGTATATGATCACTTTAACAAAACAGTGAAAGAAGCTGGAAGTGCAAAAGAAAATGAGTGGAACGAATTAGTAGCTGGATATGAAAAAGAGTATCCGGAGTTAGCAAACCAATTTAAAGTTGCGATCAATGGTGAACTTCCTGAAGGTTGGGATAAAGATATTCCAGTTTACGAAGAAGGATCAAGCCTTGCATCACGTGCTTCTTCAGGAGCGGTATTAAATGGCATTGCGAAAAATCTTCCATCATTCTTTGGAGGTTCAGCAGATTTAGCTGGTTCTAACAAAACAACAATTAGCGGCAGTGGTGACTTCACAAGTGAAGATTACAGCGGCCGTAACATCTGGTTTGGTGTACGTGAATTTGCAATGGGCGCTGCATTAAACGGTATGGCACTTCACGGCGGTTTACATGTATTCGGTGGTACATTCTTCGTATTCTCTGACTACTTACGCCCTGCAATCCGTCTGGCAGCTCTTATGAATTTACCGGTAACATATGTATTCACACATGATAGTATCGCTGTTGGTGAAGATGGTCCAACACATGAGCCGGTAGAACAACTTGCATCATTACGTGCAATGCCAAATCTATCAGTGGTTCGTCCAGCAGATGGTAATGAAACTGCAGCAGCATGGAAAACAGCAATCGAGTCTAAATCAACTCCAACTGCATTAGTGTTAACTCGTCAAGACTTACCAACAATCAAAGGAACAAAAGACACTGCATATGAAGGTGTTCAAAAAGGTGCTTATGTTGTTTCTCCAGCTGGAAAAGAAACTGCAGACGTTCTTTTATTAGCATCAGGTTCTGAAGTAGGTTTAGCTGTAGAAGCACAACAAGTTTTAGCTCAAGAAGGCATTGAGGCAGCAGTTGTAAGTATGCCTGCATGGGATCGCTTTGAAAAGCAATCTGTTGAATACAAACGCTCAGTTCTTCCAAAAGAAGTGAAAAAGCGTCTTGCAATTGAAATGGGATCTCCACTAGGTTGGGATCGTTATTCAGGAGATGAAGGTGATATTTTAGCTATCAATACATTCGGTGCATCTGCTCCGGCAAATCGTATTCTAGCTGAATATGGCTTCACTGTTGAAAACGTAGTAGCTCGTGTAAAAAAATTAATCGCTGAATAATAGATCAAACAACAGAGGCTGACGTAGGTATAATGTCAGCCTCTCGTTTGTCATAGGAAAAGGTTCTTTTCTTTAAAATTGTTGTTTTCATAAGTTCTGTTAATAAAAAACTGATTTGGTTAATTGGAGCGGAAGGTGCGAGACTCCTGTAGGAAATGTGGAAGTGCCTTGGTCAGCCCCGACAAGCTCCTCGAGGGGCTAGGCGCTAAAAACAAGACAAGGGAGTATCTGGATAGGTGAGGTCCCGAAGGCACTATGCACTGAGGAGACTCACCGCCCGCCCCACTTAAGATGAGCATCCTGGGGCACCAATTAACCTTCTCAACACTTATTACAAAGCAACAAAGTTTGAAGAAATAGCCTATAAAAAAGATAATTAGGTGCTGTAAATGGAAAAAGATAAACTTAATAAAATTGTTGAAGCGGCCAGACTTTATTATCAATTAGATTATAGTCAGCAGGAAATTGCGAAAAAATTGGATGTTTCAAGACCAACTGTTTCCAGATTGCTTAAACAAGCAAAGGACTTGGGAATTGTTGAAATTAAAATCAATAATCCAACAGAAGCAGACGAATTATTAACTGAGCGTATAAAAGAAAAATTTGGACTAAAGGAAGTTGTCGTTGCATCTTTATCAGAGTATGACAATCGTTATATCAAACAACAGCTTGGTGAAGTAGCCGCAAACTATCTACATAAAATTGTCAGGGATCATGATGTGATTGCAACATCTTGGGGTACGACAGTTTATGAAGTAGCAATGAGGTTAAAACAAAGACCATTAAGTCATACAACCATTGTTCAACTAAATGGCGGTGTAAGTCATTCAGAAACAAAAACCTATGCATCTGAAATTATTCATTTATTTGGTGAGGCCTTCCACACGCAAACGTTTTTGTTACCGCTGCCAGCTATCGTGGATCACATTGTTGTAAAACAAGCGATTGAAGCCGATCGTCATATTCATAAAATCCTTGATCTTGGTAAAAAAGCGAATATTGCAATCTTTAGTGTAGGAACACCTGTTGTTGACTCAGTATTATTACAGGCAGAGTATTTGTCCAGAGAAGATCAGCATCTTATACAATCTAAAGCAGCTGGTGAAATTTGCTCTCGCTTTTTCGATAAAAATGGAGAGATTTGTGTGGAGAGCTTAAATAACCGTACAATTGGAATTGAGCTGAATGATCTGGCCAAAAAGGAAAAATCGATATTAGTTGCCGGTGGTCCGAAAAAGGTAGAGGCTATATATGGTGCACTTAAAGGCAAGTATGCAAATATATTGATCACAGATCAACAGACGGCAAATATTTTAGCAGATATGGGATCATAGTTGTCTACACTTGAAAATTACGTTATCGTCAAGTATAAGGAGGGAAAAATATGAGATTATCTGGTAAAAAGATCTTAAGCTTTGTCCATGAAGATTTTGAAGATTTGGAGCTGTGGTATCCCATTCATCGTTTGCGTGAGGAAGGAGCCATTGTTCATCTTGCTGGTGAAGATGCTAATTTCACCTATAAAGGGAAATATGGTGTACCCGCAACCTCAGATATGGATTTTAAACAAGTCAATCCTAATGACTATGACGCGCTGTTAGTCCCTGGAGGCTGGGCTCCGGACAAGCTTCGCCGCTTTAAGGAAGTTATTGATATTACACAGCATATGGAGGTACAGAAGAAGCCAATCGGACAAATCTGTCATGCAGGCTGGGTGTTAATATCAGCGAAGATTTTACAAGGGAAAAAAGTAACGAGTACACCTGGAATCCGCGACGATATGGAAAATGCGGGTGCAACCTGGATAGATGAAGCAGTTGTAGTTGATGGACATCTTGTCTCAAGTCGACGCCCACCAGATTTACCTGATTACATGAGAGAATTTATTAAAGTATTAGAAAACAAATAAGTTTTTATGAAGCCCGATTTTTATGTCTTGTAGAAATCGGGTTTATTCGTTTATACTGGGAAAAAGTAGAAAGAGGAGACGGCAGAAAATGGAATATACATATAAAATCCATGATCAAATCAGTGCATTAGAATTATCACAAGTGTTTAAAGCATCAGGAATCAAAAGACCAGTAGATGATTTACCTCGATTACAGCGTATGCTTGATAAAGCAGATATTACTATTACTGCAAGACTTGGCGGGAAAGTCATAGGGGTAGCCCGTGCAATAACTGATTTTAACTATTGCTGTTATTTATCAGACTTAGCCATCGATAACGAACATCAAAAACAAGGAATTGGTAAAGAACTTGTTCGATTGCTACAAGAAGAGATAGGTGAGGAAGTATCCCTCTTATTACTTGCATCACAGGAAGCGATGGAATATTACCCGAAAATTGGTTTTACATCAATCGATAATGGATTTTTAATTCGTCGAAAACGATGAATATTGATATGAAGGCAGACAATGAGTCTGTCTTTTTTTTGGTCATTTTTACACCCATAATTGACACAATAGTATGGTGAAATGACACAACCTCCACTTAATATGTGCAATAACTGCAAAAAGGTTCAACGTTCTTACATAATGACGCATCCACTACTAAATTTAACGCATCCCACTAGCAGCTTTGCTGCACTTCATCACTTTCCAAACAATATACGTCTCAAGCCTTAGATAATATTACACCTCAAGGCAATTATCGTTTCCACATTTTGTTATTAAAATAAGGTCTGTAGTAATGAACTGATCATATTTCTTTTGACTCTCAGGTAAGAAAGGAGCACAACGTTTTATTAAAAATAAATGGATTTGAAAGGAGAAATTAGCAAATGTCATGGTTTACAAAATGGTCATTTAAAAACAAAGCAGCCGTTTTCTTAATGTCTGCGATTATTCTTGTAATGGGAGTTCTTAGTTATTTCCGACTTCCAATGGAGTTTTTACCTTCTGCAGACCAGCCGTTTATTTCGGTTGTGACGATGGGGAACGGGGTTGATGCGAGCACGATGGAAGAGCAGGTGACCACCCCGATTGAAGAAGCAGTTGAGAGTATGAATGGAAAGCTAAATGTGTTTTCGACTACAGGTGATGGATACTCTTCTGTTGATATTCACCTTGAATCTAGTGTGGATAAGAAAGAAGCAAAACGGGAGATTGAAGAGGTCCTCTCAAATGTAACACTTCCGGAAAATGTTATGAGGCCAAACATCGTACAGTTAAATACCTCAATGATTCCCGTTTCTTATATCGCTCTTACTTTTGATAAAGGAATCAGTCCGGAAACTGTTCAGTTTGCACAGGATGAAATTGTGCCGCAATTTCAAGATATTAAAGGTGTAGCAGAAATTCAAACAAACGGTATTATTCCTTCTTTTGTTTCTGTCAAACTTAATGAAAAAAAGATGGCTGAAAAAAATGTTTCAATTGAACATATTATGACAATGCTTCAAGGCCAAAATACCGCTGCAGCTGTTTCGGAAACGACAGTTGATGGTAAAGCGGCTAACATAAAAGTTATTGGTAATTTAAAAACGACAGAAGATCTTGAAGATACAGAAGTGGCTCCAAATGTTCCGCTGCATGAAGTAGCATCCATCTCAATGGAAAAGCAGGAAGGCAATTTAACCAAAGTAAATGGTGCTGATGCTCTTACATTTGTTGTCACAAAGGACAGTCAATCAAATGCAGTAACGATCAGTAAAGAAGTAGAAAACGTATCAAAAGAAATAAATGAGAATTACGATGATTTAGAAACAACTGTCATTTTAGCATCTGCCGATATGGTTGAATCTTCCGTTCACAGTATGATCAAAGAAGTATTACTTGGTGCTTTGTTTGCAACTATTGTCATTATGTTGTTTTTAAGAAATTTACGTTCAACATTGATTACAATTGTCTCCATTCCATTGTCATTAGGCTTTACTCTATTTTTATTAGCTCAATCGGGTGTTACATTAAATATTTTAACACTTGGTGGAGTGGCTGTGGCAGTTGGCCGGCTTGTTGATGATAGTATTGTTGTCATTGAAAATATCTTTCGAAGAGCACAAACAGAGAAATTTTCAGTTAACATGGTCATTGATGCAACAAAAGAAGTAGGCTCTGCCATTACTTCATCGACATTAACGACAGTTGCCGTTTTCTTACCGATGGGGCTACTTAATGGTGGTCTGCAGGATTTTCTCTTACCATTTGCATTAACGATTACGTACTCATTGTTAGCTTCTTTAATTGTGGCGTTAACAATTGTCCCTGTTATGAGTGCCGGATTACTTAAAAATGCCAAAATAAAAGAGCATAAGCCATCAGTACGTTTTTCAGCATTTTTGACATGGTCTTTAAATCATAAATGGGTCGTCTTTTTAACAGCGATCATTCTTTTTGCAGGATCAATAGGAGCATATTTTGCTCTTCCTAAAGGTTCTGTGAATAAAACTCAAGCTGACTATGTTTTTGTATCATTAGCATATCCGAATGATACACCTATTGAAAAAGTAAAGGAAGAGTCTGTGAAGCTTGAGAACTATATACT
>Ga0182742_1001290_pt1 | contig 32834 bp, 31 predicted proteins | sample eDN5th37CBELigMG_FD_128880 | JGI IMG/M metagenome (GOLD analysis project Ga0182742, IMG submission 128880) | Enriched Miracle-Growth compost microbial communities from Emeryville, California, USA - eDNA 5th pass 37_C BE-Lig MG (version 2)... ... | reverse complement strand
GCTGACGGTGCTCACCATCCTCGTGCTCGTGGCCGACCGGGTCGCGGCCTTCAAGGAAACGATGCGTCTGCCGCAGGATCTTGGCGACGTCCTGCAGAACCTCACGATGATCTATGCGCGCTGGATGCCGATGACCGAGCCGGTCCGGCTGGTGCCGCCGACCTGGGCGCTGACCATCGAGATCCTGTTCTATGCCCTGATCTGCATGGGGCTGTCCCGTAGCCGTCTGCTGACGACGCTGTGGCTGGTCGGCAGCATCGCGGCGGTGCTGCTGACGCTGGCCTTGAAGGGCGACGACTTCGGCTCGCGCTACAGCAGCCTGCTCAGCGGCTCCCTGCCGTTCGCGGTCGGGGCATCGCTCTTTCATTGGCGCGAGCAATTGCTGGGAGGACTGCCTTGGAAGCCGACGCTTTGGCTTGCGGCGATCGTCTTTTGCGTCTTTCCGCTTCTGGCCGTCGGTTCCTGGCTGTTGCGTCGGAACGGCTTCGAACCGGTGTCGATCGCGATCTTTTATCTCAACATACCATTGCACGGCCTGATCGTCCTGCTCCTCCTCGGCGCATCACGGAAGGAGCGCTGGAAGGCGGCAGACGACAACATCGGTCGCTACAGCTATCCGGTCTATCTTACCCACTACCTCGCGGGTTTGTGGGTGGTGGTGCTGCTGGTCGAGCCGTTGGGTCTGGAGCGCTACACCGGCGCGATGGTGACCTTCGGGCTCGCTTTGCCCCTGTCGCTATGGATTTCCTCCATGCTGCTCAAATGGGTGGATGAACCGATCGAGCGGTGGCGGGACCGCATCAAGAGGAGGGCCTCTGAACTCTCCGACCTGAAGCCAGTCGAAACACCAGCGCCGAAGGGTGGCAAGGTCGAAGCGTTGTCTCGCTGGCGACTACCGGCCGTGGCGGCGCGGCCGGGGCAACCAAGTCCATGACCAAGGCGGCGTCGCACGTCACGCCGCGGCTCCCGTCCATCCCCAGGCCAAGCCGAGCGCGTTAAGGGCGTCACGGACTGCCTGCGCCTTTGTCGCATCGATGGCCGCGTTGAAGAGCAGGACTGCCGCAATCGCATCGTTCGAGGGTGCAACGCTGGGATGGCCGAGGTACAGGTCGCTGGCTGCTGGCGTGCCACTCGCGGTGGCGGCCGTGTCCACAAGTGTCCCGTCGGGTCCGTAGAAGGATACGGCGGAGGCGCCGGTTCGCGCGGCGAGGTAGAAGCCGGGCGTGACGGGCAGCCCGGTCCGCGTCGCATTGGCGTTGTTGAGATTGAAGCGCCAGTCGCCGTTCGACCGGCGGTACATGCCGAAGAGGTTGCCGCTGCCGACAGTCGAGCGGAAGTCGTAGCTGGTGTTGGCGCTGATGCCCGAGAACCAGGCGCAGAGCGCGACCGTGTTCTGCGGTTGCGCAGAGGGGTTGAACTTCAGGTCTATGTAGTTGCCGGCGGTCGCGCCCGGATTGAAACCGGTCGTGGCCGACCAGCTCCCCGATCCGCCTTCCGTCGCGAGCGGCCCGGCCGGGTCACGGATATTGATGAGGGCTGCCTCGCGGTCGCTCGGAATGGCAAGGAGGTAGCCGACCGCGATGTCGTCCCAGAAGCCCGCGGACTTGGCCGCGACCACGAAGCTATCGAGGGCGGAGGCGTGCGCACCCGAGAGCGCCGGGCTTTCAAGGTCGGCGATCCGGTCGAGGATGGCCTGCGTATCAGCATCATAGGCCGGGCTCTCGGTTCCGGTGGTGACGCTCCAGGCGGCCGAGACGCCGCCGATCATGACGGAGATGACCGTTTCGGTCTCGTAGGAGACGGATGCGGTCTGCCGGAGCTGGAACTTCTGGCGCTTGTTGATGACGGTCGGCCCGTACGTCCAGCCGACAGCGACTGAATCGTCGGGGTGCAGGATGCGGATTTCCCCTGCTGACAGCGTCACGGCGGCGGCCCGCTCGAGGCCCGTTATGGCGACCACATTGGACGTTACGAGGCTGGATGGATCCGCGGCCGTCACCGGCGGGATGGTGAACGTCGCCGGCGTGGTGTCCTCGATCGAGCCGTAGGTCGCGGAGTAGGTGCCGCGCCAGGCCGCGTAGAGCCGTGCGCCGCAACCCTCGGTCCAGGAGGCGCCGGGGTGGAGATTGCCAAAGCCGTCGTTCTCGAAGTCGGTGTCGACGATGCGCGCGTTGCCGTCGCCATTGACGCCGTCGTGCTGGGCTTCACGGACCAGGTAGCCGCTCGAATAGGTCGAGGGCGCATGGCCCGGCGGCCGGGTCCGCTCGCACACGAAGACGCCGGGGGAAATGTCCGTCCGCCAGGCCGTGAGAAGCGCGGCGAAGTTGGCCCCGTACGCCTCGGCATGCGCAGGATTGGTCATGTCGGCCTCGCCCTGCGCCCAGGCGGTCACTTCGTGCGTGACGGTGACGTCGTTGGCGGCGAGCCATGCCCGCGCGGCGGCGACGCGATCGACAACGTCGCCATAAAGCTCGTCCGTCGAGGGCGACCAGTCTGCGCCCGTAGCCGCGGCGAGCGGAGTGCCCGAGACCGCGCGTTTGACGACGTAAGTGCGGGCGCCGGGAAACTCCTCGTTCAGGCGATGGATGAACTCGGCCTCGCTGCCCCACGCCGTCGCGTGGGTCGCGGCGTCCGACGAGTTCTCGCCGCAGACATAGGGCGCGAAGGCCGCGTCGGACGGCATCCACATGTAGGCGTCCGACAGGGTCGAATATCTTGCCGGCACGGTCGAGCCATGCGTGCCGTTCTTGTTGGCGTTCGACTGGCCGGCGACGATCAGCAGGACCACAATCGGTCCGGCCTCTGTCGGCACGGCCTCGGCGGCGCGCCCAAGCCCGAGGCGCAAGGCGAGGGCGTCCTCCATCAGAGCGCCGTCGCGTTGATGATGGCCACTCGGTCGCCATTGGCAAGCGCCAGGTCGGTGGCGATGCCTGCGCGCACTCTGAGCCCCGCGCCCACCGTGCCGGGCGACGGGACGGCGGCGGTGGGCGAGGGGCCGGCCGCCACCCAGATGTCCGCAGCTGCGACGATGCGGGCAAAACCGTAACCGGCTGCTTGGCTGCTGGCGGTGCTCGTCGCCACCGACGTGCCGCTGCTGTCGAGCACCTCGGTCACGAGATCGGCGAAACGAGGAACCGGCATGGCTCCGCCCTCGACCGACCTGTTCCCCGTTGTAAAAAATGAAATTTCGGTTCGCGCCATGCCCGCCTCCTGATGTCGAAGGCAGCTTAGGACCGGACGCGAGAAGGGGGATGGAGAAGCAAATCTACTCCCCCCAGAGCATGAGGCTAATACCTTTGGGCCATACCATATCTGGAGTAGGTGCGCGCCCTCGGCTGGTTCCCTCCACGGCTGTGTGCTAGCAGCGGGAGTGGTGGGTCGTGCCGCAGCGTCAACGGCGCAGACGCGGCACCTGGGGTGGATCTAGGCATGCGGATTTCGGCGGCTGTCTTCAGCCTTGTCATGGCGGGCGGCGGGACGACCTTGGCGTTCGCCTTGGAGAGTATGCAATCCGTTATGGACGTGCCGGAAAGGCCCGCGATCATGGCGGCTCCCACGAACGATTTTCCCGATGCGGAGGAACCGGGCTCGGTCGAGACTGCCGGCGAGGCAGAATCCTGCGTGCCGCCGGCGGCCGCCTTCACGGACATGGCGCGACGTCTGGCTGGGGATCCCGAAGCATTCGTCGAGCGCTACACCTCCCACGGAGCGTCCGTGGCCGTGCCGCTGCGCAATGCGGTGATGGCGGAGCCGAATCTCCTGACGGTCGTCATCGATCTGATCCGCGCATCCGAGTCCGGATCCGAACGGGCGCGTCAGCTCGCAGTCGGGCTCGGCCAGGCCGCGCTGCTCTGCGCGGCGACCGCCCCCAACACAGCGCTCCGGTTCCAGGAGGCGATCCTGAAACTCGACGACGACTTCCTGACGCAGAATTTCGCGGCAGCCGCGGGAGATACCGGAACCGGTTCGCTGGGCGTGGGTGGCGGTGGCGCGGGCGCCCCTGGAGGGCCGGGCGGAGGCGGCGCTACCGGCCTGGCGGCGTCGGCGTCGCTCGGCGCTTTCGGCCCCTGGACGGTCGGCAGCGCGCCGCAGCCCGACCCACAGTTCAGGTTCGGCAGTGTGCGTATCCTCACGATCTTCGAGACGTCCGGTTCGTCAGGGATCGTGAGCCGGACCACGCCGTGACCCGTCGACCCGACCCTTCATCCTTTCGGCGGAACCGCCACCCTTTGTCGATCTGCCGCCCTATGGCCGGCGCGGCAGCGATGAGGCTATCTTCCGTGGGCCTTTCCTGGGGATGCGTGCGTACCGGGGGCTGGAATGCTTGACAAAGCGCGGGTCGACATCACCGCAGAGCAGGATCGTATCCCCGATCCGTTCCACGTGGACATCGGCAGCCTTTTCCGGGAAATCCTTAGGGGTGCGCGCCGCCAGGCGCCGATCATCGCTGCTGCCTGCATCGGGACCACCCTTCTTGCGCTGATCTATGCGCTGACCGCCGAACCTCAGTTCACCGCCAGCTCCAAGATCGTCATCGATCCCCGCGTCAGCAGCGGGCCGGAGACGCCGTCCGCCCCCATGCTGCTCCTGTCGGATCAGTTGCTTGTGGACAGCGAGGTAGAGGTTCTGCGTTCGCGCGAAATGGCCGGACGCGTGGTCGACAAGCTGAAGCTGATGGAGGATCCCGAGCAGGTGGAGGAGCCGGGCCTGCTGACGACGATCATGACGGGGACCCGGCAGTTCCTCGACAGCCTGCTCCTCGATGAGCCCGTCGAAGAGCCGGAACTGACCGAAGAGGACATCTACAACGCCCGGCGCGAGGCGCTGGTCGACTGGATTCTCGAAACGCTGGACGTAAGCCGGGCCGGCAGCACCTATGTCATCAACGTCTCCTACACCTCGCCCGACAGGTATTTCGCGGCCAAAATCGCGAATACGGTCGTCGAGGAGTACTTTTCCCTCCAGGCTGAGGCGACCTACGAGAACACCCGCCGCCTGAGCGAGTGGCTCGCGGAGCGAGTGTCCTACCTCGGCGAGCGTGTGCTCGAATCGGATCGCGCGGTCGAGGACTACCGGCGCAACGAGAGCCTGATCAGCGTCAAGGACGGCCGCCTGCCGAGCGAGGCGGAATACGAGTCGAGCAACGAGCAGCTTGTCGAGACGCGCAACGAACTGGTGGCAGTCCAGGCGAACGTGCGCGAGCTCCAGAACATCATCGAAAACGGCTTCCTCAACGCGCCACTTGACCAGGCTGTGCGCACTTCGACCCTCACCGAACTGCAGGCGCGCAACGCCGAACTGGTGGGTCGCGAACGTGACCTCAGCACGCGCTTCGGCGCCAATCACCAGCTTGCGAAGCGCGCCCGCGAGGAGATCGCGGCAACCCGCCAGCAGATCATCGAGGAGTTCCAGAAGATCCTCGAAGCGCAGACGGCGCGCATCGCCATTCTCACCCGCCAGGAAGCCGAACTGGTCGCCCGCATCGACTCGCTTCGGAATCTCACCTCCGCCGACGCCGCCAAGATGATCCGGCTGCGCGAACTCGAGCGCGAGGCCGCGTCGAACCGTTCGCTCTACGAGAACATGCTGGCGAAGCTGAACCAGACCGCGCAGGAAGAGACCTTCCGCGCCGCACCTGCCCGCATCATTGCCCGCGCGACACCGCCCGAGAAGAAATCCGAGCCCCGCACCAAGGTGATCGTGGCGGTGGGTCTGTTCGCCGGCCTGCTTCTGGGTGCCGGCGGAGCGTTCCTGAGGGAACAACTCGACAACGTGTTCCGAGCCACCTCCAGCGTGCAGGACGAGCTTGGCGTGCCGCTGCTCGGCATTGTGCCGACCTTCGCGGCAGATCGACGCCGGTTGCGCACCCTCAAGATCGGAAGCCCGTCGCTGATCACCAATACGGCCGTTCCTGTTCCGGCGAAGGTGAGGCCGTTCCGCTTCGCCGCCGACAGCCCAACGACGATGTTTGCGGAGACGCTCCGCACCATCCTCTTCACGCTGAACATCCAGCGCGACGGCGGCCAGGGGAAGGTCGTCGGGACGACTTCGTCGCGCAAGGGCGAGGGCAAGTCGGTGCTCTCCGGAAACCTGGCGACCTATGCGGCCGCCTCCGGGTGGCGGGTTGCGCTCGTCGATTTCGACATCCGGGCGCGCACGCTCGCCCAGGCCTTGAGCCAGCCCGCCGTAACGCCCACCCTGACCGAACTGATTGCGGATCCCTACAGCCTGAACCGGCTGACGCCGGATCCCCGGCTTGGCAATATCTGCTTCATCACCAACAATGGCGATACGCTCGCGCACAACGCCGGCAGCGTGAACTTCGTCGCGAGCTTCGAGCGGCTCATCGGGGAACTGCGCGATCGCTTCGACCTGATCGTGATCGACCTTCCGCCGGCTGCCGCCCTGGTGGACAGCCGGATCGCCGCCAAGCTCGTCGACCACATGCTGTTCGCGGTGGAGTGGGGCGCGACTGACCGGAAGATTGCCCGCAACATCGTGATGGGCAACTACATCCTGCGCTCGAAGCTGATCGGCGCGGTCTTCACCAAGGTAAAGCTGAACGCCTATTACCGCTTCAATGCCGACAGTCCGCCGGAGTATTTCGACTATGTCCGCTAGGGCGGACGGGGCGCATTCCATCTTCTGCCGTAGCAGGGCAGAGATGCACCCTGAGATGGAAAAGGGTCAACAGCTCAACGGGTTGTGCACCATCCCGGAATCTGGACCTACAGATCCGTCGGTGTAAAAATCGAACAGGTTTCAATTTCGCCGCATGAAAGGGCCATGACCAAGCGCATCCCGCGATCGGCTCGCCGCTGGGCAGGTATTGTCCAATGGGTGGTGGCAGCGGCGGCGCTGGTGCTCGCCCTCAACGGGCTGCTGAATGAGGCGGGTGGCGCCGCCCTCCTCGGAGGTGCATGTTCCCCGTCGATCGACGCGGAGGCGCGGTCGGCCCTGGACCGACTCCGATCAGAACTGGAAAGCGGCGATGTGGCAGCCGTCGATGCGGCGACGCCCGTCGCGATTGCCGCCGCGAAGCAGGCGGCGCGATGCGCTCCGGCAAGGTCGGAGACCTGGCTGATCCTTGCCCGGCTCGAGGCATTGACTGCCGGCGCGACACCGCAAGTCTCGCGCCTGTTGGCGCTGTCCTGCCGTACCGCCCCCGCACAGGGGTGGACGGCGAGGGACCGCCTGCGCATGTTCGGCCCGATCGCCGGCGCCCTCGATGGTCGCGCCCGCGCATGCCTGCAGAACGACCAGCGGTTGGCGGTGATGGCCGAGGTGGAGGAGGCTGCGCGCGCCCCTTAGCCGGCGCGCTACATTGGCCCGCCGTGTCGCTCCCGCGGAAGGCGGCCGTCCATCTGCGCCAGCCCGAGCCCTACCACGACCAGCATCGGCAGGACGTAGCCGAAGGACTGCGAGGCGACGTCGAACCCGGTGAAGCATACGGCCCCGGTCGCAGCCGCCAGCGCTGCGGCCGACAGGCCGTCGAACTTCTCCAGGCGCAGCACGCGGGATGCCAGCACGATGCAGACAGCGATCCACGCTGCCGAAACCAGTGAGGCGACGACGACGCCGGACTCGAACGCAAGTTCGAGCGGCAGGCTGTGGGCGCTGCGTACCTCGCCGAAGGCGATCAACTGCTCTGAGCGGAAGAGGGGGAAGCCATCGCGCAACGTGCCGGCGCCGAAGCCGAGCACGGGGCGCTCGAAAATGCCGGCGAGTGTCGACTGCCAGATCGCCCAGCGCCCGTCCCGGGTCAGGTCGGAGTCCAGGATCCTCTTTGTGATCCCTTCGCCGCCCGCCCACAGCAGGGCCACGCCTGCGGCGATGACGATGCTTGCGGCGAGAAGGCCGGCGACCGCGCTGCGGCGGCTACCATAAACGGCAAGAAAGATCGCGAGGCCGGCGACCTGGATGCCGAGGACCAGAAGGGCGAGGCGGCTCTCGGTGAGCAGCAGTCCGTACGCCGGCACCGCGACGCCGGCGAGAAGGAAAAGCGTCGTCATCGGCGTGTGAAGCGCCGCGGCGATCATTCGCGTGACCGCGGCCGCACCGTCCGGAATGTCATCTTCGAGCAGCCGCGAGACATGGCGAACGAGGAGGGCGAGGGAGGTGGTAGCGATCAGGCAGAGCCACGCGCCAGCAGCACCCCGACTGATGAAGGTCGCGGTGAAATCCCTCAGATAGGCCTTCTTCTGCTGCCAAAGCACGCTGCCGGGATCGACGTGATGGAGGATCAGCGCACCGATGACGGTGGTGAGCCCCGCCACGACAATCGCGCTCAGGCATCGATAGGCGAACCTCCGGCTCTGCCCGAAGAGGACCGCGGCCAGTAGGGCGGCCGTCACGAGGGCCGACCGCGGGAGCGCCTCGCCTATGCGCGAGGGATTGAGGGTTGCCGCACGCGCGAGCTCGTCCGGCGCGCCAAGCGCATCCTGCGCTTCGACGAGCAGGGGAACCGGAAACCACTGACCGAGAAGCCAGAGCTGCAGGAGCGCGATGGGGCAGTAGATCAGGAAGCCGGCACCGATCGCCACCACCAGCCCCTGTGTCCAGGGGGATCTCGGCCGAGGTGCGACCAGGAGGCTCAGCACCGAGGCGAGCAGCAGCACCGCGACCGACCTGTTCGTCGCGGCGCCGAACAGGAGCGGGGCCGTGCAGGCCGCGGCGCACAGAAGCACGCCCCCGACAACAATGCGGGCGGACGATTGGGTAACGGAGGAGGCTTCGATGTTCACGATCCGATCAGGTCAGCGGGGTCGGAAACACCAACAACCGAACGATGAAGATGCGGTTGACGGGGGCGTTCGTCCCCGCCGTCCGGAGCCAAGTGAAACGGGGTGGCGCGAAGCCACCCCGCTGCGAAATCGGCAAGGCGATGCGATCAGAGGACGATGTAGTCGCTTGCGTCGAAATCGCCGACCGCGAAGTTCTTCAGGAGCACGGAAGCGCCATTGTCGAACACGATCTTCGTGTTCGCTCCGACCGCCGTGACGGACGCTATCGTCACCCCGTCGAGCACCAGCTTGTCGATGCCGTTCTGGAAATCGGCGATCGTGTCGTGTGAGTCGGGACCGTCGCTTAAGCGGAAGAAGAACTTGTCGGCGCCGTCACCACCGGACAGGCGATCGTTTCCGGTGCCGCCGTAGAGGTTGTCGTCGCCGAGGCCGCCGACCAGCTCGTCATCGCCTTCACCGCCATAAAGGCGATCGTCGCCGTTGCCGCCGTTCAGGCGGTCGTTGCCGAGGCCGCCGAGCATGATGTCGTCGCCGCCGCTGCCCTTCAGCAGGTCGTCGCCGTTGCCGCCGTTGATCCGGTCGTTACCGGCCCCGGCGATCACTTCGTCGTTGCCCCCACCGGAACGCACATAGTCGTCGCCGGCCCCGCCATTGATCTTGTCGTTCCCGGCGCCGCCCAGGATTGTGTCGTTGCCGGCGCCACCGACGATCGTGTCATCGCCGTCGCCGCCATCTATCCTGTCGTTGCCGGCACCACCATCGATATTGTCGTTCCCCTCCGCGCCGCGAAGGATGTCGTCGCCATCGGCGCCACGTATGATGTCATCGCCCGGCCCACCATTGGCGATGTCCTTGCCGTCGCCGCCGTCAATGACGTCATCGCCGGTGCTGCCGTTGAGCTTGTCGTCGCCGGTGCTGCCGATCAGCTTGTCGTCGCCCGGCCCGCCGTTGAGGATGTCGTCGCCGGGGCCGCCATTGAGCGTGTCGTCCCCGGCGCCACCCTTGATGTAGTCGTCGCCGGCGCCGCCCTTCAGCTTGTCGTCACCACCCAATCCGTGAATTTCGTCATTTCCGCCAAGACCGTTGATGTCGTCGGGACCCTGTGTCCCGATGATTACATCATCGTATTGTGTAGCCATCTGTATATCTCCCAAACCCGTGTGCTGTTGTGCACGCGCGATAAGCTCAGATACGCTACTATTGGCTGTGCATGCGTGATCACCGCCCCGAAAGGGCGGGACTCACCGCTTCCACATGAACTCTTAACTGACCCCAAGCAGCCGCTTGTTAACTATCATGGGGAGATTTTTCGAGCAACAATGCGCGGAGAACACCCATTGAGTAGGTGTTGCGAAAACTCGACACGGCCAAGAAATTTTTCTCGGTTTAATCAGAAATAGGTCTGGGGTTGTGAAGTTGTTATGAGCGTCCCTGGCGCCTTGTGAGGGAGACCATCGGCCATACTACAGTGAATTTTTGCCCTTGAAGCCCTTACGGAGGCGCGGAACTATGGGGTAAGGCAAGGTGGCCCTGCGGAATTACGCCAGAAGTGCTGGAGATGAGGCTGCCAGATTGGCCGGCCCGGCACCCCGAATCAACGATGGCGCGATGTGGCTGTCAAGCGAGGGAACCATACGTTGTATTGATGATGCCCACTTCGCCCAACGTGCGGTGTCTTCGCTGCACTGGGGGGACCCTACATCAAGGCGAGCGTCCCCTTGCTGCGGGACCGCCCGCCAAGCCGCAGTCGCACAAGTTGGCGCGGCGGACAGGTGGCGAACGCGTCACGAGTGGCCGCCAAGCTGCCCGGCGCAACTGGTGGCTTGCGACAGGACCGCGTTGTCGCGAAGGCAGTAGATTCCTGCGTCAGCCGCGTGTCTGTTCGGCGAGGCACTTGCGGCCCGTTTCCATCGCCTTGTAGGTTCCCCTGAGATCGACGACGAAGGCGCCAGGCGTCTGGGGAAACACGGTCATCATGTACTTCTTCGCGACGTCGCGCTTGAAGTCGGGGTTGTCGGTGAGGATGTAGCCGCCCGAGTAACCTTCCTTGAGATCGCCGGCCATGGTGGTCGCCACGCCCTCGTAGAGATTGCCGTCGATGTCGACGAAGATCTTTTCGCTGCCGTTCTTGATGCCGATGTCGTTCTTCGTGAACACGCCGAGATATCCGACGGCCTGGTTGGCATCGACGCCCATCTGCACGGCGCCCGGGCCGAAGGTGCTGACGATCAGGCAGTCGCCGCGGGTCTTGTTCGCGTAGATCGTCCAGCCCTCGACGTCCTTACCGTAGCGCACAAGCTGGTCGGTCGCGAGCGGTAGAGGATTTTTCTGTTGCGCATAGGCTGCGGCGGCACCGGTGCCGACAACGGCTGCTGCTGCGGCAAGCGTCGCAAGATTTCGCATTTCGTGCCTCCATGATCATTGTTCCGCGGGGCGAGAATGCCGGTGGCGATCACATTGCGGAAACCGCCGTCTGTCCTGACGACAGGCCAGGAATCGCACGAACGTGTCAGATCCTCCCGACGCTTCCCGTTGCCTCCGGCATCGACACGCCGCGCGGCTGCGCACTCGCCGGCCAGAGCTGACGAGACGTGCAACGAGGGGAACCTGCGGCGTTCGTCCGGCTGAAACCAGGCTTTCTGTGTAACTTACATGGAGAGAACACTGACCCCGGCCGGCACTGAGCGCCGACCGCAGCCAAGGTCCGCCCATGCGAGGCATGGGCAGTCATGCAGGAGATGGCCAGGCGGAAAACGACCCTGGCGGGGACGAGGGGCGTCGAGGCTGTTCCCTCTGCTCGGCGCGAGCCGACGCCTAGATCCTGAACCGGCTCACCGGCTCGAACTTCTCGCAATCCCAGATGTCGAACGTGGCGCGGGCATCGCGCGCGCCGCCGGGCATACTGAACCCGACCTCACCGCTTTCGCCGGAAACATCGAGGAAGACGATCTCCTGGCCAGGTTCCAGCCAGCCGCCGCTGAGACGGTACTGATAGCGGACATGGTCCCGGGCACGCAGCCTCTGACCCGGCGACCACGGTACCGACATGGCGCCGGAATCGTCACCCCGAGCTCCAGTACGGAAGATCCTGCGGACCAAATTTTCGATGGCTAACATTGCGCCTCCCAATACGCGTACGCACACGCGGTCTTTCCACGCCAGGCTGAGACGCAACGCGCCTGACGAACGTGGCAGCTACATAGCTGGCGATGACCAAGCGTCAACCGGTACTGGTGTGCGGATGCACAGGCGAAACCTTGGGATGCAGGCCGGCTGCGGCACCGGTGCAGCAGCCATGCGACAAGAGGCAGCGGACCCACGGCCATCCCGAGATGGGACTTGCAGTGCGGAAAGGAATTTGTTCCTGATCTGTTCCCATGAGCCGCCAGTGGAACAGCCTTGCCGAACTTGCTGCCGCGATTCGGACGCGGGCCGATTCGGGACGCCGGGTGATTCTGACTCCGGAAACGGCCAGACTCGTGGCGGACGCGATTGAGCGCTGGCCCTACCGGCCTGATCGGCTGAGGTTCGATCCGTTCAGCGACGGGAGCACGATCTATCGGCTGGATGGCAGGGGTGAGATTATCGAGATCGTCGCATTCGCGCGCAATGCGCTCGCGACCCGCGCGGCCTTTGACTACCTCTGCGAACGCGAGCCGGAGCAATCCTTTGTGCAGCGCCGCCGGGCTTGGATCGAGGCGGAGCGGATCGTGGAGCGCCCGGCCAGGCGGGACGCGGCCAGTGCGAAGTGAATGCGGCACTCCCATGCCAGGGGAGGTGCCTTGGCAGGTCGCTGTGTCGGGCAAAGTACTGCCAGGCTTTGAGCAAGGACCCGTTTGGGGCGAGCATGATGCGACCGAACCTTTCGGTGCGACAGGCAAAGACAGTCGACGACAAATCGATACGCCGTCGTGAGGAACCGAGTGCGGACGGGTCCGTTGGGGAACAGGTACTTCAACAGGAGGAAACTATGAACGTCCTGTCCACATTGCTGCTAGGAGCATCCCTGTCGCTGGCCGGCGGCGCCGCCATGGCGGCATGCCCCGACACTTCTGCCACCGTTGATCAGAGCAATACCGGCGCGATCGCCAAGGATGGCACATTGGCGCCGCTCGAAAACGCCGACCCCAACGCCAACCCCGTCGCCAAGGACGGCGGCACCATGCCCCTCGCCACCCAGGAAGGCGGCGGCAACAAGGATCTCGCGACGTCGCAACAGGACGTCGAGGCCCAGCAGCACGGTGAAAAGACCGCCGCTGCAAAGGCACAGGAGGACCGCTGCAAGTAATGTCAGCCATCGGAGGAGGGGCTCCGATGCCTACCTGAACGCGCATACTTGCGGGCCCGTACTCGCCGCGCGGTTCGGCGCGCAGTCAGTAACGGCCCTGAGGCGATGCACCGGCCGTTGTCGATGGAGGCGTTCGTTTACCCCTGTGGCGGCTATCGTCCGCGGCTAGCGCCGCAGGTTCAACTCGTCGCGAACCGGTCTGCGAGCTCTTCGGCGAACGCGCGATCGGGATGAACCGGATTGCCCTGATCGCCGCACGACAGACTTCCATGCCGCCGATATGCCTGTACGAATCTCGGTACGGCTGCCGGTGGCGGAGGGTTTCTGTGGGAATTTCTGTTGGGTGCTCAGGGGCCCGAACACGAACCCAGTGATTTGGCTGGTCGGAGTGGCAGGATTTGAACCTGCGACCCCATCGTCCCGAACGATGTGCGCTACCAGGCTGCGCTACACTCCGTGACCAGACGGGGCGGCTTATAGCCGCCGAGTGCGGAAGCTGCAAGTACGAATGTGACGCATCAGCTAGCCGCTTTTCGATCTTGACTCGGATCGTTCGCGCGTACCGGCAACGCGTTGACCGCGTTGCCGTTTCCGCTCCTGCCGCAGCGTCAGTAGGGGCTCGCGACGTCGCCGGTTTCGACATAGACCGACTTGACCTGCGAGTAGTGGCGCAGCGCCTCGATTGCGTTCTCCCTGCCGATTCCTGACTGCTTGTAGCCGCCGAAGGGCAGCTCGACGGGCGTCAGGTTGTAGGTGTTGATCCAGCAGGTGCCCGCCTGAATTTGCGCAATCACGCGGTGGGCGCGGGGCAGGTCGCGGGTGAACACGCCTGCGGCCAGTCCGAACGGGGTGTCGTTGGCGCGCGCGATCACCTCGTCCTCGTCGTCGAAGGTCAGCACCGACATCACCGGCCCGAAGATTTCCTCCCGCGCGATCCGCATCTGGTCGGTGACGCCGGTGAAGATCGTCGGCTCGACGTAGCAGCCGCTTTCGAACCCCTGCAGGGCAGGGATGCCGCCGCCATGGGCCAGCGTCGCGCCCTCTTCCCTGCCGATGCGGATATAGGACATCACCTTGTCATGCTGCGCCTTGCTGACGAGCGGTCCCATCTGCGTGTCGGGATCGAGCGGGTCGCCGATGCGAATCGCCTTCGTGCGTTCGACAAGGCGCTCGACGAATCGATCGTGCAGGCGGCGTTGCACGAAGACGCGCGTGCCGTTCGAGCAGACCTGGCCGGTCGAATAAAAGTTGCCGAGCATGGCGCCGCCGATGGCGTTTTCGAGGTCTGCGTCATCGAAGATGATGAGCGGCGACTTTCCGCCGAGCTCCATCGTCGCATGCTTCATGTGCGAGCCGGCGAGGCCCATGACCTTGCGGCCGGTGGGCACGGAGCCCGTCATGGACACCTTGTCGATCGCCGGGTGAGCGGCGATCGCTGCGCCGACATCGCCGAAACCCTGCACCACGTTGAACAGGCCCGGCGGCAGGCCGGCCTCGATGTAGATCTCGGCGAGCGCAAGCGCGGAGAGCGGCGTGTTCTCTGACGGCTTGAACACCATGGCGTTGCCCATCGCCAGAGCCGGCGCGGACTTCCAACCGGCAATCTGGATCGGGTAGTTCCAGGCGCCGATGCCGAGGCACACGCCCAGCGGTTCGCGGCGGGTGTAGGCGAAGGGGCCGCCGAGATCGACCGCCTCGCCGTTGAAGGCGACAACGGCACCCCCGAGGAATTCCAGCGCATCCGCAGCCGACGGCGCGTCGGCGACGAGGGTTTCCTGGATCGCCTTGCCGGTGTCGAGGGTCTCCAGCCGCGCGAGTTCGTCGTTGCGGGCACGCAGGATGTCGGCGGCGCGCCGCAGGATGCGTCCGCGCTCCACCGGCTTGAGCCGCGCCCAGGCGGGCTGCGCCTCCCGCGCCGATTCCACCGCCAGTTCGATGATGTTGGCGGTCGCCGCATGGAGGGTCGCGATGGTCTCGCCGGTCGCGGGGTAGGTGACGTGCATCACCGCGCCCTGCGCGTCCTCGACGAAGACGCCGTTGATGAAGTGCGAGGCTTTGGGCTGGGCCTTCATGGATATCTCGTCAGCTCAGTTCTCTTGGACCGAAATGCCGCTCTCATCGATGCGTATCTCGACGCCCTTCGGCTTGCTTTCCTCGTGCCAGATATAGATGCCGAGGCCGACGACGAGGACGATCAGGACGCCGAGGACGAGATAGAGGGTATTTCGCTGCATGCTCTTCGCTCCAGCCTGTCGCGGTCCTGTGTACCCGCGCCACGCCGATCCGCATAGCCTGCGGCGTCAGCGGTCGCTCTCGCGCCAGCGCGGGTTGATCCACGGTTCGAGGTTGGACGGCGGCAGCATGCCGCGTCCGAGAATGTGGTCGGCGGCCTTCTCGCCGGTCATGATCGACGGACCGTTGAGGTTGCCGTTGGTCACGCGGGGGAAGATCGAGGAGTCGGCCACGCGCAGCCCCTCGACGCCGATGACGCGGCACTCCGGGTCGACGACGGCGTAGGGATCGTCCTTGCGTCCCATGCGGCACGTCCCGCATGGATGGTAGGCGCTCTCGACGTGCTCGCGGATGAAGTCGTCGAGCTGCTCGTCCGTCTGCACGTGGTCGCCCGGCGAGAGCTCCTTGCCCCGGAAGGGGTCGAAAGCCGGCTGCCTGAAGATCTCGCGGGTAAGGCGGATGCAGTGGCGGAAATCCGACCAGTCGTCCGGATGGGACATGTAGTTGAAGCGGATCTCCGGCTTGGCCCAGGGATCGGGACTGCGCAGGCGCACGGTTCCGCGCGACTTCGACCGCATCGGCCCGACATGTGCCTGGAAGCCGTGGCTTTTCGCGGCCGCCTTGCCGTCGTAGCGGATCGCCGCCGGCAGGAAGTGATACTGGATGTCCGGATAGTCGACGCCGGGCGCCGAGCGCACGAAAGCGGCAGCCTCGAAATGGTTGGTGGCTCCGAGGCCTGACTTGAAGAGGAGCCATTCCGCCCCGATCAGCGCCTTCGAGAACGGATTGAGCACCGAATAGAGCGTGATTGGCTGGATCGACTCCTGCTGGATGTAGAGTTCGAGATGGTCCTGCAGGTTCGAGCCGACGCCGGGGCGGTCTGCCACCACCGGGATTCCGTGCGCCCTCAGATTTTCGGCGGGACCGATGCCAGAGAGCATGAGCAGCTTAGGGGAGTTGATGGAGGAGGCGGACACCACCACCTCGCGGCGCGCGCGCACCACCCGTATCTTGCCGCGCGTCTCGATCTCCACGCCGGTCGCGCGATGATTCTCGATGACAACTCGACGCGCGAAACCCCTGACAAGCCGCACGTTCGGCCGTTTCAATGCAGGACGCAGATAGGCATTTGCCGCTGACCAGCGCCGGCCCCTGTGGATGGTCTGCTCCATGGCGCCGAAGCCTTCCTGCTTCGCGCCGTTGTAGTCCTCCGTCAGCTCGAAGCCGGCTTGCGCCCCCGCCTCGATGAACGCGGCGTACAGCGGATTGAGGCGCCGTCCGCGCTGGACGTGGAGGGGACCACTGGTGCCGCGCCAGCCTTCCTCGCCGCCGTGGGAGTGCTCCATGCGGATGAAGTAGGGCAGGACATCTGCAAAGGCCCAGCCGGTCGCGCCCTGCTCGGCCCAGTGGTCGAAATCCCGGGCATGGCCGCGCACATAGACCATGCCGTTGATGGAGGACGAGCCACCGAGCACCTTGCCGCGTGGCGTCGCAAGCACGCGTCCGCCGAGATGCGGTTCCGGTTCGCTCGAATAGCCCCAGTCATAGAGGCTCATGTTCATCGGGAACGACAGCGCCGACGGCATCTGGATCAGCGGGCCCGCATCCGTGCCGCCGTATTCGATGACGATGACCGAGTGCTTCCCGTCCTCGGAAAGGCGATAGGCGAGCGCCGATCCCGCCGAGCCGGAACCGACGATGACGAAGTCTGCCTCAAGCATTGACGACATGTTTCCTGAAATCGGCAAGCGCAATGTTGCCGCCCGATGCGATGACGACGACGGTCCGGCCGGAAAGATCGACCCCACCCTCGAGAGCGGCGGCGAGCGACGCGGCGCCCGACGGCTCGAGCACGAGCTTGAGCCGCTCGAAGGCGATCGCCATGGCGCGGCGCACGGCATCGTCGGATATGGTGAGTCCGGTGAGGCCGGCTTCCTTCAGGGCCGCGAAGGGCGCCTTCCCGGGCGCCCGCGCCATCAGCCCATCGCAGATAGAGGGCGGGGCAGGCTCGGCGGGTGTGATCTCGCCGCGACCGAGCGAGATGCCGAGCCCGTTGAAGCCTTCGGGCTCGACGCCGAACACCGAGGTGCGGGGCGACAGGTAGCGGAAGGCAAGGGTGACGCCGCCGATGAGGCCGCCGCCACCGACCGGACAGAACAGCAGGTCGGCGTCCAGGCCCTTCGCGCCAAGTTGATCCAGCATCTCCAGACCGACGCCGGCCTGGCCGGCAACGATCTCCGGATCGTCGAAGGGATGCAGCAGGACCCGGTTCTCCGTCTCCGCGATCTCGCGGGCACGGGCCGCGGCGACTTCCTCGCGCGGGCGGTCGCCGTGCTCGGACAGCACGACGGTCGCGCCGTAGCCCCTGGTCGCATCGCGCTTCGCCGCAGGCGCGTCGGCCGGCATGACGATGGTGACCGGGATGCCGAGGCGTTCGCCGGCGGCGGCAAGCCCTTGCGCGAAATTGCCGGAAGAGAAGGCAACGACACCGCGCGATGCTTCCTCCGGCGAAAGCTGCTTCAGCCGCCAGTAGGCGCCGCGGACCTTGAAGGAGCCGGCCCACTGCAACGATTCCGCCTTCACCAGGAACCGCGAGGCTCCCGTCTCGCGGGCGAGCCACGGGGAATCCAGCAGCGGAGTAAGCTGCGTCGCCTGCGAAGTGTCTGCATAGGCCCGGCGCAGATGGTCAAGGTCAGGAAGGACCGTCATTCGCCCCTCGGATAACGCTTGCTGTCCTCAAGCACGTTGAGGTCCATGTGGTTGCGCATGTAGCGCTCGGACGCCTTCTGCAGGGGCTGGAAGTCCCAGGGGAAGTAGGCGCCGTTGCGCAGCGCGGGATAGACGACCCAGCGCCGCGCCTGGCTCTCGCGCACGGCCGCGTCGAAGCGCGCCATGTCCCAGCGCGCCTGCACCTTCGACTGGAGATCGGCCAACACGTCCGCATGGGCGGGGTCGCCCGCGAGGTTGTTCAGCTCCAGAGGATCGGATCCAAGATCGAAGAGTTGCGGCGGATCGATATCGCAATGGATGAGCTTGAAGCGGCCGTCTCGGATCGCGACCATCGGGGCCTGCGAACCCTCCGCCGCATATTCCATCAGGACCGGTGAAGTCCGCACCTCGCCCGCCGCCAGCGGCAGCAGGGTCTCCCCGTCCGTCCACGGCATGATGGCCGTCAGGTCGATGCCAGCCAGATCGCAGAGGGTGGGGCACAGGTCGAGCAGCGAGACCGGCGTGTTGATGTGGCCGGGGGCGATGCCCGGCCCGGCGATCAGCAGCGGCACGCGCGAGGAGCCCTCGAAAAAGCTCATCTTGAACCACAGCCCGCGCTCGCCCAGCATGTCGCCGTGGTCGGAGCAGAAGACGACGATCGTGTCCTCTGCCATGCGGGTGCGCTCGAGGACGTCGAGCAGCTCGCCGAGCTTCTCGTCGATGTAGGAAATGCTGGCGAAATAGCCGCGGCGGGCGCGACGCACGTGCTCCGGGGTGATGTCGAAGGAGGCGTAGTCGCTCGCGTCATAGAGCCGCTGCGAATGCGGGTCCTGCCGGTCGCGGGAAATGAACTCGACCTCGGGTTCGAGGGCCGGGCAGTCCTCGTAGAGGTCCCAGTGGCGTCGCCGCGCCACGTAGGGATCATGCGGATGCGTGAAGGAAACGGTGAGACACCACGGACGGCGCACCGCCGCATCGCGCTCGCGGGCGAGCTGGTAGAGCTTCTGGGTGGCGTGGAAGGCCACCTCGTCGTCATATTCGAGCTGGTTGGTGGTCTCCGCGACGCCTGCGCCCACCACCGAGCCGAGATTGTGGTACCACCAGTCGATCCGTTCGCCGGGTTTGCGGTAGTCGGGCGTCCAGCCGAAGTCGGCGGGATAGATGTCGGTGGTCAGCCGTTCCTCGAAGCCGTGAAGCTGGTCGGGTCCGACGAAATGCATCTTGCCGGACAGGCAGGTGTAGTAGCCGGCGGCGCGCAGATGATGCGCGAAAGACGGGATCGAGGAGGCGAACTCTGCCGCATTGTCGTAGACGCCGGTACGGGAGGGGAGCTGCCCGCTCATGAAGGAGGCCCGCGCCGGCGCGCAAAGCGGCGAGGCAGTATAGCAATTTGCGAAGCGTGCAGAACGGCTTGCGAGCTTGCGCAGATTCGGCGTGTGAAGGAAGGCGGCCGGTCCGTCGGGCATGAGGGTGCCGTTGAACTGGTCCACCATGACCACCAGGATGTTGGGATGGCGGCTCATGCAGCGAGTTTGGCCAGCGCCAGCTTGGTCTCCACGTAGTCCTCGACGAGTGCGGTGGCGCTTACCGGGTGAGGCAGGCCATCGCGCAGCGCCCGGCGGATGTAGAGGCCGTCGATCATTGCCGCGATGCTTTCTGCCATGCGTTCGGCTTCGGCCGTCGGCACGAGGTGGCGCAGCGCGCTCGTCAGGTTTGAATAGAGACGGCGGCTGTAGACACGCAGCAGCCGGCGCAGCGGAGCTGACCTCTGGGCTTCGACATAGAAGGCGAGCCAGGCGTGGACCGTCTCCTGGCGGAACTGGCCCACCGAGAAGTTGACCGCGATGATCGCAGAGATGCGCTCCCGCGGCGTCTTTGCGTTGCGCAGGGCCACGACGGAATCGCGTCCCAGATCGGCAAGCAGATGCCGCATTGTGGCCAGCAGCAGGTCTTCCTTGGCGCCGAAATAGTGGTGCGCGAGAGCGGAGGAAACGCCGGCCCGACCCGCGATATCGGACATCGTGACGTCCAGCGTTCCGCGGTCACCAATGGCAGCGATCGCAGCGTCGATGAGCGCCTTGCGGCGCAGGGGTTCCATTCCGAGCTTGGGCATGGCGTCTCCTTCAATGCCATCCTATCTTTTTATTGACTCGTCAATCAACAACCACCGCGCCCATGCTTGTTGAACCAGTTCCGCCTGCGCGGTTGCGCTTTGACGAACAGGCAAGCACATTGGTGCAACGCTGGAGGAAGTAATGACGACATGCATCGTTGGCTGGGCGCACTCGCGCTTCGGAAAGCTGGAGGGCGAGACGCTCGAAGGCCTCATCAGCAAGGTCGCCAACGAGGCGCTCGACCATGCCGGCATCGGGCCGGAAGATGTCAGCGAGATCGTGCTCGGGCACTTCAACGCCGGCTTCTCGCCGCAGGATTTCACCGCGAGCCTCGTGCTTCAGGCGGATGACCGGCTGCGTTTCAAGCCGGCGACCCGCGTGGAGAATGCCTGCGCCACCGGCTCCGCCGCCGTGCGCCAGGGAATTCGCGCGATCGAGTCGGGTGCCGCCCGCTTCGTGCTCGTCGTCGGCGCCGAGCAGATGACGACGACTCCCGGCCCCGACATCGCCAAGAACCTGCTGAAGGCTTCCTACCTGCCCGAGGAGGGTGACACGCCCGGTGGCTTCGCAGGCGTGTTCGGCAAGATCGCAAGCGCCTACTTCCAGCGCTACGGCGACCAGTCCGACGCGCTGGCGACGATCGCTGCGAAGAACCACCGCAACGGCGTGGGTAACCCCTTCGCGCAGATGCGCAAGGATCTCGGCTACGAGTTCTGCCGGCATGAAAGCGAGAAGAACCCGTACGTGGCGGGACCGCTGAAGCGCACGGACTGTTCGCTGGTCTCCGACGGTGCGGCGGCCATCGTTCTGACGGACGCGACGACCGCCCTGTCGATGCGCCGCGCCGTCGCCTTCCGCGCCAACGAGCATGTGCAGGACTTCCTGCCGATGTCCAAGCGTGACATCCTGCTGTTTGAAGGGTGCGAACAGGCCTGGGCACGCGCCTTGGCGAATGCCGGGATCACCCTCGACGACCTGTCCTTCGTCGAGACGCATGACTGCTTCACCATTGCCGAACTGATCGAATACGAGGCGATGGGACTGGCGCCCCGCGGCGAGGGCGGACGGATCGCGCTGGAGGGCCAGACGGCCATGGGCGGCCGACTTCCGGTGAACCCGTCGGGCGGATTGAAATCCAAGGGCCACCCGATCGGCGCCACCGGTGTCTCGATGCATGTGCTGACCTCGATGCAGCTTGCCGGAGAGGCCGGGGACATCCAGGTCCCCGGCGCTGCGCTCGGGGGCATCTTCAACATGGGCGGCGCGGCGGTCGCCAACTACGTTTCGATCCTGGATCGCATCCGGTGAGCGGGCGGGGCGGGATTCGGAGCAGGGTGGCGGTCGCGCGACGGATGCGATGGCGTTCGGTCGCCCTAGCGGGGCTGCTTGTGTTCGCAGTCGGCCAGGCCGAAGCGGCGGGAACAAAGCCGGCGGATGTTGCCGCCGCGTTCTGCGCGACTCGGGTCGCTGGTGACGAGGAGGGCGTGCGCTCGCTGCTGTCCCCGACACTGCTGAGTGCAATCACGGAGGCAGAGACACGCAACCTCGCAATCGCCGAGGCCGCTCCCGACGAGAAGCCACCCTTCGGCGACGGGATTCCCTACCAGAGCTATCCGGACCTGCCGGACGGATGCACCGCCGATGCGACCGAAACAGTCGGCGAAGCGGTCCACGTCACCGTAAGCCTGTCCTTCACGTCGGCGCCGACAGCAGGCTGGCGCGACACGCTGGTACTCGTGCCGGCCGAGGGCGGCTACCGGATCGACGACATCATCTTCCGCGGCGCGCCGGACGGCAGCGAGGCGCCGACGCTGCGCAGCACGCTACGCGACGCCTTCGATCAGTGATCAGCCGTCGGTTGCGGCCGTCCCGCCGGCCAGCGGCAAGGTGCCGAATGCCGGCACCTTGATGGCCGGCTCGGTGATGTCGACACCGGCCACCAGGCCGAGGAAGTGAACTTCCAGCCCGCGCGTCCATCCGGCAGCGAAGCCGAGGTAGCCGCCGAGCGTCGCCCGCAGGTCCCAAGTCTTCTCCGACCAGTCGAGCGCAGCGAAGCCGGGCGCGAAGTCGCGGCCGATGGCATTCGCCGGCATGCGCGCGCCGAGCTCCGGCACGGCCGACACCACATGCGCGACGAAGCTGTTGGAGTTGGGGCCCGGCCAGATGCGGTAGTCACCGGAGCGTGCGTAGGGGTAAGAGGCGATTGCCGCCTCTACCGCCGGAAGCAGGCGCTCGGCTTCCTCGCCGTGCACGGCCCGCACGATCCAAGGCGTGTTGGAATACCACCGCCCATCCGCCGGATAGGCGTTGATGCGGATCGGCGTTCCCCAGCCGACCTTGTCGTATCGCGTGTACCGGATAGCGCCGGCCGGCTTGGTGACGATCCAGCTATGCACCGCGAAAGCGCCCTTGAGGCCGCCGGTGCGCGCCGCCATCACGTAGATAGCCGCTCCCTCGACCTGATCAGCAAGCGGCAGCAAGCCGCTGGCGCTCCAGTCCGCCTGGCGCCAGGAACCGGGACGCTCCTGCAGCATCCACCATCCCATCGCGGCCAGCGCTGGCAGAACGAAGACGATGCCGAAGGCGAGCGCGAGCTTGGTAATCAGCCACATCCGGCGGGACCCTTGCGGTTTGGGCATGGAGGTGGAATGAACCTTATCGTCGGATGCCGAGGTGAGCGAAGAATGATGGTGCGATCGTGACCGACCCGGTCCTCGTCGAAGTGACGCGTGGTGACCTCGTCGAAAGTCTGCACCGTGGCGCGGTGGCCGTGGCCGAGCCCGACGGGTCGATAGTGCTCGCCCTCGGAGATATCGACCGCCCAGTGTTTCCCCGCTCGGCGGTGAAGTCGATCCAGGCCCTGCCTCTGGTCGAGAGCGGCGCGGCGGACGCGCTCGGCTTCGGCAATCGCGAACTGGCGATGGCCTGCGCCTCGCACGAGGGGGAACCGGAGCATGTCGCGATGGCGCGCGCCATGCTGGCGAGCGCCGGGCTCGACGAAGGCGCGCTGGAATGCGGGGCGCACTGGCCGACGCGGCAGGCGGCGATGGTGGCGCTGGCGCGCGAGGGCGGCGTACCCAACGCCCTGCACAATAACTGCTCCGGCAAGCATTCCGGCTTCCTCTGCACCTGCGTGCACCTGGGGATCGACCACAGGGGCTATGTCGGTGCCGGGCACCGGTCGCAGGAGATGGTGCGCGAGGCGTTGGAGGCCGTGACCGGGACGCGCCACGGACCTGAGACCCGCGGCACGGACGGCTGCTCGATCCCGACCTACGCGGTGTCGCTGCGCAGTCTGGCCCAAGGCTTTGCCCGCATGGCAACCGGTGTCGGCCTGCCACCGCAGCGGGCGGTCGCGGCGAAGCGGCTGTTCGCGGCCTGCATGGCCGAGCCCTTCTATGTCGATGGCAGCGAAGGCGCCGACACGAAGCTGATGCTGGCTGCGCCTGGGCGCATCTTCGTGAAGACCGGCGCGGAAGGCGTGTACTGCGGCGCCGTTCCCGAGCTCGGGCTGGGTTTTGCGCTGAAATGCGAGGACGGCGCGGGACGCGCCGCGCAGACCGTCGTCGCGGAACTTCTGGCGCGGCTGCTGAAGGCAGACGCGGCGCTGTCCGAAACGCTTTCCCGCATGGCCAGACCGCCGCTCCTGAACCGCAATGGTTACGTGGTCGGCGAAGTGCGGCCGACCCCGGCGATCGCGGGCTGACGCGCCGGGCCTCGCGGCTGCGGGACCCGAGGGGCTTGGCACCGTCGGCGGGCGAGGCGGGTTCCTGTGATCCGTGGATGTGGCTCGGCTACGAGGCTGTTCACCCCCACCCATACCGGCAGGGGGTAGTTGACGGCGGCGCCTCAGAATTCTCCTTCCCTTGTGGGGAGGGGGTAAGGGGGTGGGGTGCCCTGCGCTCTCCACCGGCCTTGAGTGACGTCGGCAGGACGCCTATCGTCAAATCATGAGCAGGGCATTCACCAAGGAAGACGACGACACCGAGGCGATCGCGATGATCGGCGAGCGCCCGGTGAGTACCGAGCGCAATCTCGTGACGCCGGAGGGCCTGAGGCAGATCGAGGCCGAGATGGCGCGGCTGCGCGACGAGCTGAAGCGGGCGGAGAAGACACAGGAGCGCGTCGCCGTCGCCACCATCCTGCGCGACCTGCGCTACTGGACCTCGCGGCGCGAAACGGCCGAGCTGTCCGTACCGGAGCCCGATTCGGACGTCGTACGGTTCGGCATGACGGTCACGCTGGAAGGCGAAGACGGCAAGCGCCGCACCTGGGCGATCGTCGGCGAGGACGAGGCCGACGCGGCAAATGGCAAGGTCAGCCACGTCTCGCCGCTCGCCAGGGCGCTGTTCGGCAAGGGCATCGGTGACGAGGTGACGGTGGCCGGCAAGACCTGGGAGGTCGTGGCGCTGGGCGTGGGGTGAGGGGCGCGGTTTCAGGCTCCGCAATCGACCCCTACTCTGACATTCAAGGATCAGCGTTAAGTCTGAAAGCTGCCGCTCGTGAAGCTGCTGCATGCGAAGAGATAAGAGTTGGTCGGAATCAGCCGCTTTGACTTAGCCGAGCCGTATCCCGTTGGGTGCGGCCGCCGCCAACGTCCACATCAGGCCCGACGCGCGCCAGAAGCAGGTATTGCCGCGTCCGTGGCATTCGGTACGGATGATAATCCCGTGTCTTCCAACCCAGACGGTTCCACCTACGGCGGCAGCCCAGCGGGCGAGTTCCGGACGCCATAACGCTGTCGGGACCGTTGGCAGTCAGTCCACTTCGAAGCACGTGCTGCCAATAGAGCGGTTTGGATTTTCGGGCGGGACAACGCGCGGTCGCATCTTGCAAATCTGCCGGTCCTGTCTCTAACCTGGCGAAGGATGGTGCCCGAGGTCGGAAGACCGAAGGTGAAAAGGGAACACGGTGCGGCGAATGCCCAAGCCGTGGCTGCCCCCGCAACTGTAGGCGGCGAGTTTGCTTCCACAATGCCACTGGCCTTGCGCCGGGAAGGCGGAAGCAGGCGAAAACCCGCAAGCCAGGAGACCTGCCATCTGACTGAGACGAACCGGACGGGGTGTGCCGGGAAGCGTTGCGACGCCTTCCGCACACTCGTGCATGGGCCAGCATCCTTCCCGCTGAAGAACGGAGAAGGATGCCATGGACGCTCGCGCGCCCAACTATGCAATTATCGTCTGCACGCGCTGCCGTGACCCGCTGAGCGGCGCGGCGCTGGCGGAACGGCTCATTCCGAAACTGGAGGAAGCGGCGCGCCACGACGGCTTCGTGGTCGAGACCGTCGGATGCATGGCGGGTTGCGACCGGCCGCTCGCCGTCGGGTTCCGGGCCGAAGGCAAAGCGAGCTTCCTGTTCGGCGGTATCGAACCGGCAGCCGACGCCGAGGCGCTGACCGCGTTCGGCACGCTCTACAACAGCTTACCCGATGGTTGGTGCAACGAAAGCCAGCGCCCGGTGCGGCTGAAAGGCAAGACGCTGGCACGCATTCCTGCGGCGCCAAGAGCAACGCCATGAGCGCGACAGCCACGCACAGGGACGCTCCCGTGCTGACCGCCACGAACATCGGCTACACCGCCCACGACAGGAAGGTGCTGGTGGAGGGCGTCTCGCTCCAAGTCGGCGCAGGCGAGCGGCTGGCGATTATCGGTCCGAACGGTGCTGGCAAGACGACGCTGCTCGGCATGCTGGCCGGCCTTCTCAAGCCAGGAAGAGGGATTGTCAAACTCTTCGGCGTAGACATGGCGACCCTGAAGCCGGCGGAACGTGCGCGGACTGTCGCTGTTGTTGGCCAGACTGACCAGCCTGACCCGCGCGTGAGTTTGTGGGATTATGTCGGGCTCGGCCGCGTGCCGCATTCCGGCGCGGTGAGCCGCGCGGAAGAGTGGACGATCATCCGGGAGGCACTGGAGCGCGTGGGACTGGCGGCCCTGCGCGACCGCCAAATCGGCACGCTGTCTGGCGGCGAGCGGCAACGCGTTCAGATCGCACGGGCGCTGGCGCAGCAGCCAAGACTGCTCTTCCTCGACGAGCCGACAAACCATCTCGACGCGCGCGCACGCCGCGACCTGCTGGACCTCGTCGCTGGGCTCGACCTCACCGTCGTTGCCGTTCTGCACGACCTGCCTCTCGTGCCCGCATTCGCCACGAGCGTCGCCGTGATGGATCGCGGGATGCTGGTGGCGCGCGGAGCACCCGACGACGTGCTGCAGCCAGCGATTGTTCGACGCGTTTTCTCGGTCGACGTGTTGCGCCTGCCGCATCCCGCCGAGGACCGCCACCTGACTGTCTTCGACGTACCATTCAGAAAGCCAACAGGAGCTGACACTTGAAACAATTTCTCATCGCCGTCTGCGCGTCGCTCGCCAGTTCGGCTGCGCTCGCCTTCCCTGTCACCGTCGACAATTGTGGTACGCCGCTGACCCTTGAGGCCGCGCCGAAGCGCGCGGTCATCCACGACCTCAACATGACCGAAATGGCCTTCGCGCTCGGCCTGCAGCCATCCATCGTCGGGCTCACCGGCATTACTGGCTGGTACAAGGTCGGGCCGGAGTTCAAGAAACTACAAGGCGACATTCCTGAACTCGCGCCGAAATACCCGACCCTCGAGAACCTTGTGGCGGTCGAGCCGGACCTGTTCTTCGCCGGCTGGTACTACGGTATGAAGCCGGGCGGCGACGTGACGCCCGACACGCTGGCGCCGCACGGAATCAAGACGCTGCTGCTAACCGAAAGCTGCATCCACACCGACAAGAACCGCCCCGCCGCCTCGATGGATCTGCTGTTCGGCGACATGGAGCGGCTCGGCGCAGTGTTCGGCAAGAAGACGGAGGCCGCCGCGCTGGTCGAAGGCTGGAAGGCCCAGCTGGCCGACATTCAGAACAAAGTCGGAAACAACAAGGGCACGCGGGTGTTCCTCTACGATTCCGGTGAAGACAAGCCGTTCACTGCCGGCAAGTTTGCCATTCCGACCGCCATGATTGACGCGGCGGGCGGCGTAAACGTCATGGCCGATATGGAAACGAGCTGGGGGACCACCGACTGGGAGACGGTCGCGGCGCGCAACCCTGAATTCCTGGTGCTGCTCGACTACCAGGACGAGGCCGGCTACCAGAAGCTGCTCGCGTTTCTGGAACAGCATCCCGCCATGAAAGAAACCGATGCGGTGAAAAGCAAGCGTTTCGTCGCCCTTCGCTACGCCGAGCTGACGCCCGGTCCGGCAAACATCGAGGCTATCGACAAGATGGCCAAGGCCATGCACCCGGAAGCCTTCTGAACGTGGCAAGACATTTTGCACCAGTGATGGCGGCCGCAAGCGCGGCCGTCGTCATTCTGGCGGCGCTGTCGATCGCCTACGGGGCGACGCCGATTACCCTGCGCGACGTCGCAGCGGCGATTGGCAACGCGCTCGGCCTCGACATGCAGGCGCCGGGCGGGCCGGTGTCGCGGATAGTGCTCCACCTGCGGCTGCCGCGCGCGCTACTGACTATCTGTGTCGGGATGGGGCTCGGCGTCGTAGGCGCGCTGCTGCAGACCGTCACGCGCAACGATCTCGCAGACCCGTTCCTGTTCGGCCTGTCGGCCGGCGCGGCGGCGGGAGCCGTCAGCGTCATCACGGTGACCGGCGACGCGCTCGGCATCTGGACACTACCCGCCGCGGCCTTCGCCGGCGGCATGCTGGCGACGGGCACAGTGCTCCTCCTGATCCGGCGTGGCGAGGGCCAGGGACCGGAGCGGCTGATCCTCGCAGGTCTCGCCGTGTCCTTCCTGTTTATCGCGTTGACAAACTATCTCGTTTTCTCGGGCGACCAGCGTGCCGCGCATTCTGTTTTGTTCTGGACTATGGGCGGTCTCGGCCTTGCGCGGTGGGACAACCTCCTGCTGGGACTGTTGGGAGCCGTGATCGCCATCCGGTTCGCTCTTGCCAACCACCGGCGTCTGGACGCGCTGCTAGCCGGCGAGAACACAGCCGCAAGTCTCGGAGTGCCGATGGGCCAACTACGGCTAGCGGCCTTCGTCACGGCGAGTGTGGCGACGGCGCTCTTCGTCTCGGTCGCCGGCGTCATTGGCTTCGTTGGTCTGATGGTGCCCCATATCGCGCGGAGCTTGGCCGGGCCCCTGCATCTCCGCCTGACACTCGCCTGCGCCGTCCTCGGCGCATTGCTGCTCCTCGCCAGTGACCTCGTGGCGCGCACACTGCTGCACGCCCAGGAGCTGCCGATCAGCATCGTTACAAACTCATTGGGTGCGATGTTCGTGGTCGCGCTGCTGTTCCGAAAGGGAGAATGATTTTGTGGCGGAACGTCGTTTTCGATCCCAAAGCCAGGCCCAGCACTGCAACGGCAGCATATTCGAGGTTCTGCAGTGTGCTTTGACAAGCTGTCCTGGGTCGCAAGGGCTGTGGATCGTGATGGCTGAGCGTACGTCCATTTGCTGGCTCTGTTGCCGTCCACGAAGGCGGGGTTGCGGGCGATGCCGGAGGCTTAGGCCTCGGCCAGTTCGGCTCGCCGTGGGCAGCCTCGTTCTCCGGGCGGGAGAGGGCTGTCCCAAGGGCATTGCCATCCCGAAAGGCCCTGCGCGCCGCCATGGCGATCAGTTGCTCGGCGCGGAAGACCTGTCGTGCTGCGTCACTCCAGGCCGGCCTTTCGCAAGCCCTCGATGTAGCGAGCCCGGTCTTCCGCACGGATCAGCGGGTAGTACTTCTCGACCCATGCGACGCTGATGCCCGGCTGCAGCCGCCTGCATTCGGCAAGGGCATGACGCGCAAGCTCCAGGTCGCCGGCGAGGCCCGCCGACGCGGCGAGCGTGCGCCAGGCAGTTCCGAAATCCGGCCGCAGCTGCACGGCCCGGCGCTCCGCGATCACCGCCTCCTCGTATCGATAGGCGACCAAATGGCACAGACCTTCGATGGAGAAGGTCGCGGCCTGGGAATAGTCGCGGGGGCTCAATGCCCTGGCGATCTCGATCTGGCGATGGCCCTCCTCCGCAAGTCCCGCGTAGCCATAGGCCACCGCCAGAATGGCGCGCGCAAAGGCGAAGCTCGGGTTGCGCTGCAGGGCCTCGTTCAGCTCTTCCACCGCCGGTCCAAAGCGTCGCGAGAAGATCAGGACATAGCCCGCGGCAATGTGAGCCCAGGGATCTTCGGGATCCAGGTCGATGGCTCTTTGCGCGAGGCTCATGCTGTCCGAGATGCCACGCTCGTAGTCCATGTTGCCGAGAACCACCCGGGTGGCGAAGGTCCATGCGAGCAAGCTGTGCGCCCGGGCGTAGCCCGGATCGAGATCTATCGCTCGTTTCAACAGGTTGACGCCCGTGTCGTCGCTCTGTGACACCCAGGTCCAGATGAACGGCATGGCTCTCACGACGCAGCCCCAGGCATCGAGGCTTTCCGGCGGCTTGCTGCGCAGACGCAGATTCTCGGCCGCGTAGACCTGCGGTTCGATCGCCGCGACGACGTTCGCCGTGATCTCGTCCTGCAGGGCGAAGATGTCCGTGGCGGGACGGTCGTAGCGCTCCGCCCAGATGTGACTGCCGTTCGCGGCGTCGATGAGCTGGCTGGTTACCCGCAGGCGCTCGCCCGCCTTGCGGACGCTGCCTTCAAGCACGTAGCGGACGCCGAGCTCGCGCGCGACATGGCGTATGTCCGGCGACTTGCCCCTGAAGGCGAAGGACGAATTGCGCGCGATGACGAAGAAGCCCCGCAACTTCGAGAGCGCCGTGATGATGTCCTCGGCGATTCCGTCGCCGAAATATTCCTGTTCGGGGTCGCCGCTCATGTTCTCGAACGGCAGGACGGCGATCGAGGGCTTGTCGGGCGCGGACAGACCTCCGACCCTTGAAGGGGCAAATGTAGGCTGGCCGTTTCTAGCCTGTCGGTTGGGCGCCACGCGATAGACCCGCACCGGCCGCGCGATGTTCTTCAGTTCCCTGTCGCCGAGATCCTCGAAATCGAGGCTCAGCTTGTCGCGTACCTGTTCGTAGGCGGCGCTCGACAGGCAGATACCGTTCGGCTCCGCGATTCCTTCCAGCCGGGCGGCGATGTTGACACCGTCGCCCATCAGGTCGCCGTCGCTTTCCTCGACGACGTCGCCGATATGGATGGCGATGCGGAACTCGATGCGTTGGTCGGGCGATACGCCGGCGTTGCGTTCGACCATGGCGTCCTGCACCTCGACGGCGCACCGCACGGCATCGACCACGCTGCGGAATTCCACCAGCGCGCCATCCCCGGTCCGTTTAACGACGCGTCCGACATGTGCGGAGATGACGGGATCAATGAGGTCGCTGCGGAGCGCCCGGAGGCGTGCGAGCGTGTGATCTTCGTCGGAACCAGCCAGCCTGCTGTATCCGACGACGTCGGCGGCCAGGATCGCCGCAAGCTTGCGGGTCTCACTCACCTCGCCCTCCTTGGCGATCCGACATAGCACAGACCGGGTGGCAGGGCCTCTTCATTTTGAACGGTACGGGTGCCGTGGCAGCGGTGATTTGTTGCTAGCCTGCGGAATGCTGCGCTTGCTTTCCCACTGACTTTCGCCATTCGAGGCGAGACAGGCCTGTCGCCTTCTGCATCAAGGTCAGGCTGCCGATCCGCGCCCCGTGGCCCTCTCAGCCACCCCCGTCCACCGGCACCGTATGGTCCCTGAAGAACGCCGCCGCCCCGTCCTCGTCGATCTCGCCGGCGGCAATCATCAGGACGAACTGGATCAGGTCCTCGTCTTCGGCCACGAGTTCCAGCCCGTTGAAGAAGAGGAACATATCGGCTGCGGGCTTCAGAAGGGCAGGCGGGCGTTTTCCTTCACTTCCTTCATGACGAAGAAGGTCCTGGTCTGCCGGACACCGGGTAGGGCGATCAGTTTCTGGCCGTGCAGCTTGTTGAAGTCGGCCATGTCGCGCACGCGGATCTTGAGGAGGTAGTCGAAGTCGCCGGCGACGAGGTTGCAGTCGAGAACCTCCTTGAGCGCCAGCACCGCGGTCTCGAAGGCGGCGAAGCTTTCCGGGGTCGAGCGGTCCAGCACCACGCCCACCATGACGAGGGTGCCGAGTCCGACGGCAGCCGGCGCGACCTCGGCCCGCACGCCGGTGATGAAGCCTTCCTGGAACAGGCGTTGGGTGCGGCGATGGCAGGTGGCGGGGCTGACATTGATACGCGCGGCGAGCTCCGCATTGGTGAGGCGGCCCTCGACCTGCAGGGCGCGGAGGATGCGGATGTCGATGCGGTCGAGCGAAGAGGAGGAAGGATCTTCCATTTTTAGCCAAACAGATGAGAAAAGATGGGTTTCGATGTGCCATAGATTTCCGATTGTGCATGAAAGTCGGGAGAAGTTCGAGAGCACATTTCATCCATCAGAATCTATCATCGGCCCCTCATCTCTGAACCCGGAGCCCGGCCATGTCCCTGCTGAAGAACTTCGAACGCTATCCGCTCACCTTCGGCGCGACGCCGATCGAACATTTGCCGCGCCTGTCGGCGGCAGTCGGCGGCAAGGTGCAGATCTGGGCCAAGCGCGACGACTGCAATTCCGGCCTCGCGATGGGTGGCAACAAGCTGAGGAAGCTCGAATACATCGTGCCCGACGCCATCGCCTCGGGTGCGGACACGCTGGTGTCGATCGGCGGCGTGCAGTCGAACCACACCCGCATGGTGGCTGCCACCGCAGCGAAGATCGGCATGAAATGCGTGGTGATCCAGGAGAAGTGGGTGCCGCACCACGACGCCGTCTACGACCGGGTCGGCAACATCCTGTTGACGCGCCTGATGGGGGCAGACAGCCGGCTCGTCGACGACGGCTTCGACATCGGCATCCGCAAGAGCTGGGAAGATGCCATTCGGTCGGTGAAGGATGCCGGCGGCAAGCCCTATCCGATCCCGGCCGGCGCCTCCGTCCACAAGTACGGTGGGCTCGGCTATGTCGGGTTCGCGGAGGAAGTGGCGGAGCAGGAAAAGGCGCTCGGCTTCACCTTCGACTACGTCGTCGTCTGCGTCGTCACCGGTTCGACCCAGGCGGGCATGATTGTGGGCTTCGCCGCGCAGGGCAGGGCAGACCGAGTAATCGGCATCGATGCCTCGGGAACGCCGGCGCAGACGCGCGCGCAGGTCCGCAGGATCGTCGACGACACGGCGCGACTGGTCGGGCTCGGGAGGAAGGTGCGGGAGGATGAGATCGTCATCAATCCCGACTACGCCTATCCCGCCTATGGCGTGCCGTCGGAGGAGACCAATGACGCCATACGGCTTGCCGCGCGGACAGAGGCGATGATCACGGACCCGGTCTACGAGGGCAAGTCGATGCAGGGCATGATCGACCTTGCGCGAAAAGGCTTCTTCCCCGAGGGCTCGCGCGTGCTTTACGCGCATCTTGGTGGCGCGCCGGCGCTGAACGGCTACAGCTACTACTACAAGGATGACGGCCCCTCGGCGTGGGATGCTGCCACGCCGGTTGCCCATGCCACGAACGGATCCGCAACTGCGGGAAGCCGCAACGGTTCGGCACTTCCGCCGATGTTCCCCTGACCGCGGCTGTGGCGCGGGGCCTCAGGCGGTCATGTGCTCCAACAGTATGGCGAGGCCCAGCGCGCAAAGGACCAGTCCGGCGAGGATTTCCGCGAACTTGCCGAACTGATTGCCGACGGCCTTGCCAAGCATAAGGCCGGCGGTGGCGAGGCCGAAGCTCGCCGCGCCGATCGCCAGCGAGACCACGATGATCCCGTTGAGGGACATGCCAAGGAGGGCCAGCGAGAGGCCGACCG
>Ga0182742_1001289_pt1 | contig 32857 bp, 20 predicted proteins | sample eDN5th37CBELigMG_FD_128880 | JGI IMG/M metagenome (GOLD analysis project Ga0182742, IMG submission 128880) | Enriched Miracle-Growth compost microbial communities from Emeryville, California, USA - eDNA 5th pass 37_C BE-Lig MG (version 2)... ... | reverse complement strand
GAGCCGCGACCTCAAGCCGCGGCTTGACGGGCCGAGCTGCGGGTTTGGCAGCGGGAGCGGCCGGCTTCGGCGCGGTTGCGGCTTTCGTCTCGTTCGCCTTTACCGGCGAGGGGCGTGCCTTCAGGCCGAGCCGATGGGCCTTGCCGATGACCGCGTTGCGGGACACACCGCCCAACTCTTCAGCGATCTGGCTCGCCGTGGCGCCACTTTCCCACATGCGGGTGAGGGTGCTGATGCGTTCCTCGGTCCAGCTCATCGTCATATCAATTCTTAACCTTCCTGTCGGTCTCGGCTCCTGCCGAACCGATGCATGACGGCGACCGCCGGCCACCGGGGAGCTTGCCAGCGCGGGTGCTGCCGGATAGGCGCGGGCCCATGAGCGATCAAGCCCAGCCAGCGCCGCACGCAGACCGGCCACACGCGCCGGGCGAAACTCCCGAATTCCTCGAGCAGGTCGTCGGCGTCGATGGTTCTGGCCGCAGGTTCCCGCCCAAGGGGCAGCCCCAGATAACCGGCTTCAACCGGGTAGGGCTGTGGAGCCTCTATATGAAGGAGGTGCGTCGCTTTCTCAAGGTGCAGACGCAGACGATTTGGGCACCTGCCGTAACGACGCTGCTGTTTCTGGTGATCTTCACCGTCGCGCTGGGGCGCTCGGGCCGTGAGATCATGGGCGTTCCCTTCGCCAGCTTCGTCGCGCCTGGCCTGATCATGATGGCGATGATGCAGAACGCCTTTGCCAATTCGAGCTTTTCGCTGCTGTCCGGCAAGCTGCAGGGCACGATCATCGACCTGCTGATGCCGCCCCTGACCGAGGGCGAGTTGATGCTGGGGATCGTCACTGCCGCGATCACCCGCGCGGTGCTGGTCGGAGGTGCGGTGGCTCTGGCGATCGCGCTGTGGCCGGGCGTGGACCTGCATGCGGCGCATCCCTGGGCCATCGTGTGGTTTGGCCTGATGGGCTCTACGATGCTGGCGTTGATGGGCCTCATTACCAGCCTGTGGGCGGAGAAGTTCGATCATAACGCGGCAGTGACCAACTTCGTCGTAGCGCCGCTGTCGCTGCTTTCCGGCACGTTCTACGTGATCCATGACCTCTCGCCCGCCTTCGAGGCGGTTAGCCGCGCCAACCCGTTCTTCTACATGATTTCAGGCTTCCGCTTCGGCTTCCTCGGCCAGAGCGACATCGGCGATACAAACCAGGCCGTGCTGACCGCGACGGTCGGCACGGGGGTGCTCAACCTCGTGCTGGCGCTGGTGACTTATGCGCTGATCCGGAGCGGCTGGAAGCTGAAGAGCTGAACTGGCGAGCGCTCCGGCCGTGTTGACCGGTCGCTCAGCGACAGCTCTGCCTCAAGTATCAATGGGTCAGGCGACGGCGCATGCGGTAGCGACCGCCGGCGAACTCCTCGAACAGCTGGGACACGGAAGGGTGGTCCACAGGCCCGCCTTCCCGATCCTGAACCAGGTTCTGCTGGCTGACATAGGCGACGTAAGAGGATTCGTCGTTTTCCGCGAGCAGGTGATAGAAAGGCTGATCGCGGCGAGGGCGTAGCGCCTCCGGGATCGCTTCGTACCATTCCTCGCTATTGGCGAAGACCGGGTCGATGTCGAACACCACGCCGCGGAAATCGAACATCCGGTGACGCACGACGTCCCCGATCGAGAAGCGCGCCTCCGCATGCCGCGGTGCCTCGATGCGGCGGCCGGCTTGCGGTGAGTAGAATTCGGACAGGTCCATATTCCGAAATATAGATGCTGCGTGCGCCGCAACAAGGTGCATCGCGTTCCTGTCCCCCGGTGAAGCATGGCGGCGCCGCATCAGGGCTTGGCAAGTGACGTCGCTTCCGCTAGGCGCCGCGCTCCCGCAGACCGGGCGCTTGCCGCCCATGCGCGCTCTTTGTTGCGGAGAGGTGCCAGAGTGGTCGATTGGGACGGTCTCGAAAACCGTTGTGGGTGTAAGCTCACCGTGGGTTCGAATCCCACCCTCTCCGCCATCCATTTCACGAGACGCCGCGAAAATTGAGGGTCTGCCTCCGGGCCGCGACTTCGGGCAACCGGTTGAGGCGCGAACCTGCGCTGTCTTTTTCCCCGGCGGCTGGGACGGCCAGGACTAGCGACCAAGATGATCGCCAAGCACCTCGCGTGCTGGACTGTGTGAGTCCTTATAAGCAAGCCTGCCCTGCAGCGCAGATATGGTTAACCTGCCAGGTTCAGGCCATGCGTCCAGCGGCAAAAAACGGTGAATATCGTTGAAGCTCGCCTTAGACAGGGTTGGGCGATCACCACGCGCTGGTCGCAAGGAGGATCTGGATTACGTGCGGCCATTCGCTCAGCGCTCCAAGCACTCAGGGCCGGAAGACTGACAAGGATCTCATGCCAGCGATGTAGTTGCTGACCATGTTAGATCAACTAGTTGCTAGACTTACGGCAAGGTGAAGGCGTCGAATGCGCTGCTTCAATAGTTCTGACCGGTGCGTGGTAAATCTGTCAGACTCATCCAAGAGTAGGCGCGCATCTCGCAATTTGTGCTTGGGATCGTAGCCGCAGGAGGCCCCCGCAAGCGGCGGCATCTGTTTTGGCCCTGCTCTATTCTGGTACAGCACATCAGAACCCATCTTCTGGCGAATTTCCGGCGTGCTATTGCGCCGATCCGGTGACGAGCACGGCAGTTTCGATGACGCGCTTGGTTGATGGGGGCTGATGATGGCATTGAACATTATTAACGGCACGAATTCCGGCGAAACGATCATCGGTACTTCGGGTGATGACTACATCCGAGCTGGAGGTGGCGGCGACGTCGTTGACGGGATGGAGGGGAACGATCAACTTGAGGGTGGCGCTGGCAACGATATCCTGATCGGCAACATCGGGGCCGACTATCTGATTGGGGGCAAGGGTAACGACCGGCTGACCGGCAGCGAGGGTGCTGACCAGTTCCGCTTCCAGGGCTACGACATCGTCAACTCCGATCTCCCCGTGCCGACCCATGACGTCGACACGATTACCGATCTGGATTTCGCCGAGGGCGATCTCATCGTGCTGAGCCACTTTGCTCCCGGCACCTTCGCCGGCACGGACATCAACGGTCAGCTCGACTTGAACGCCCAGGGGACGGGCGCCAACATCCGTAGTTGGGCCGGCCTCGTCGATCTCGTACGCTCATCCGCCGCCGTGGACGCAATGCGCGATGGGTCGACCGACACGCTGCTGCTCGTCGTCTCGACGCCTGAGGGCTCGACCCAGACAATTGCGATCGAGCATGGGTGGCAGGAATATGCGGGTTTGACCAATCACGCGCCGGTCGCCGTGGATGACGATGTTGCGGTGGTCGAGGATGCGCTGGCGACTGGCAACGTGCTCGCGAACGACAGCGATGTCGATGCGGGCGATGTGCTCGCCGTCACCGCGGTCGGCGGCGACGCGATCGCCCCGGGCGGTTCGCGCAGCATCGCCGGCAACTATGGTACGCTGACTCTCAACGCGGACGGCAGCTATAGCTACAGCCCGGCCAGCGCCGCGGCGCAAGCGCTGCGCGCCGGCCAGACTGCGACGGAGAGCTTCACCTACACCGTTGCCGATACGAGCGGCGCGACCTCGACGGCGACTCTGAGCTTTGCGATCACCGGCGCCAACGATGCCCCTGTCGCAAAGGCGTTGACGGGCACCGTCTCTGAAAGCGGCTCGAAAGTCTTCACTGCCGACTTCATCGATGTCGATCAGGGCGACACCTTCAACTTTTCCGCGGACACCAGCGGGACAAAGGGCAAGGTCACAGTCGGCGCGGATGGTACGTTCGTCTACGACACGGCCGGCAAGTTCGAATACCTGAAGGCTGGGCAGACAGCCACCGACAGCTTCAATTACACCGTGACCGACGCGGCTGGGGCGAGCTCCACCAAATCTGTCTCCGTGACGATCGTCGGTGACAATGCCGCGCCAGTCGCGCTCGCCGATTACAACGGCGTAGCGCAGAAGGGGACGCTTTCCGTCAAGGCCTCGAAGGGCGTGCTCGCCAACGACAGCGACCCGGATGGCGACAGTTTGTCGGTCGCCGCCGTCAACGGGGTGTCTGGCGCGGTCGGTAAGGCGGTGGAAGGCACCTACGGTACGCTGACGTTGAAGGCCGACGGCAGCTATACTTATCTCGCCAACAACAAGGCGGGCTCCCTCCCTGCCAAACAAGTGGCGCAGGATCAGTTCGAATACACGGTCAGCGACGGGAATGGCGGCACGACCACACAGACGCTGACGATCACCGTCGAGAAGGGCGGGCTCGATTATGTCCGCGGCTCTGATGGCTGCGATTTGATGCTGAGCATCCTCGGCTGCGACATCCTCGACGGCGGCAACGGCGACGATCTGCTCTATGGCGGGCTCGGGTCCGATGTGCTGATTGGCGGTGCAGGCAACGACATCATGTTCGGTGGCTGGGGCAAGGACACTTTCGTGTTCAACAAGGGCTTTGGCCGTGACACGGTTCTTGATTTCACCAATGGGCAGGACACGCTCCAGTTCAGCAAGTCCGTGTTCGCCGACTTTGCGGCGGTGAAGGCAGCGTCGCGGATGGTCGGCAACGACCTGGTCATCGACGCAGGCGACGGGAACGTCATCAACCTGTGGGGCTTCAAAATGTCGCAGTTTGACGCGAGCGACGTCATTCTGGTTTGAGTGCCGGCCCTGCTATCAGGGCGCACGAACATCGCCGGATACGCGTGATGCGGATCCGTTCGATGGCAGGAGAGGGTCCGGTCGCGACCCTCTCCACCATCTCGTTCTCAGCAAGTCTCTCCCGGTCTGACCTTTCAGGTGTGCTGGCTACCGAAAGCTGGGCCGCGGGCGGACGGCGCCTTAGGCAGCCTGGTGAAAGACCCGAAAGCACGCAGCCTACGGTTCGGTGCATCAGGCGAGGCGCGTAGCTGGACGGAATTGTTGCGCAGTATGTAACTTTGACCGTTCCGTGCCGGTTACAGCCCTGAAGGGCCAAACGTCCGCAGGGATGCGGTATCAGCCCCAGCTGCTCGATAGCGCCGTGTTCGGCACAGAAGACGCTGACGAACCCGGGCGATCACCCCTCGCGCCGATGAGATCCTCCGGCGCGCGACGAATGAGGCGGTACCGGCAGGCCGAGCGCCATTTACCTGGCAAGTTTGCAAGACATTGCATCAGGTGTCTTGGTGCTTCGTTGCCACGCGGGAAGCGCCTTTTGCTGCGCTGCGACAATTTGACGCGGTCTTCCTGTTGACGGTGGCCGCCGAAGTGCTCATGCCGTCACGGACGAAATCAATTTGAGCGACGCGGCCTGGCGCCGACTTCGCCGATGCTCTGCCGGGGACCGCCAGACATGAAACAGCTCCGCCTCGCCCTACGGACCGGCGGAATGGCCTTTGCCCTGGCGGTGCTCTCCGGCTGTTCCGGAAGTGAAGAACGGCCCGCTCCGCCGGCTCCCGAAGTCGGATTCGTGGTGGCGGAGCCGGCGCCGGTGCCGGTCTCCGTCTCCCTGGGCGGGCGGACGGTGGCCTATGAGACGAGCGAGGTCCGTCCGCAGGTCAGCGGCATCATCGGCCGACGGCTGTTCCAGGAGGGCAGCTATGTAAACGCCGGTCAACCGCTTTACGAGATCGATGACCGGCTGTTCCGCGCTGCAGTCCAGCAAGCGGAAGCGAATCTTGCCAGCGCACGCGCAACGGCGGAGGCGGCCGAGGCTCGGGCCGACCGCTTCAAGCCGCTGGCCGAGATCGAGGCTGTTGCCCAGCAGGATTATACCGACGCCGTGGCCCAGGCAGGGCAGGCGCGTGCGGCTGTCGCGCAGGCGCGAGCGGCGCTCGAGACGGCACGGATCAACCTGCGCTTTGCCCGCGTCACTGCTCCAATCAGCGGGCGGATCGGGCGATCGCTCCTCACCACAGGCGCGCTGGCAAGCGCCAGCCAGGCACAGCCGCTCGCGGTGATCCAACGGCTTGACCCCATCTATGTCGACATGCAGCAATCCAGCGCCGAACTCACGCGGCTCAGGCGGTCGCTGCGCGAAGGCGCGGTGGACCCGGGTAGTACGAGCGTACGCCTGCAGTTGGAGGATGGCAGCCAATACGGATTCGCCGGGACCGTGCAGTTCTCCGAAGTCTCGGTCGATGAAAGCACCGGAACGGTAACCGTGCGGGCTCGCTTCCCTAATCCTGAGGGAATCCTGCTCCCCGGCATGTTCGTGACTGCGGTGTTTGACCAAGCCGTTCAGCCGGGCGCGTTCCTGCTCCCCCAGCCCGCCGTGCAGCGCGATTTCGATGGCTCCGCGTTCGTCTATATCGTGGGAGACGGCAACAAGGCACAGCGTCGCAAAGTCACCGCTGCACGCACGCAGGGAACGAACTGGGTCATTACAGAAGGTCTCAGGCGCGGCGACAGAGTAATCACGCAGGCCCCGATTACCGTCCGGCAGGACAGTGAAGTGCGTCCCGTGCCCCACGGTACGCCGGAACGGGTCGGCGCGCCTGCGGGTCGAGCTCCGGCAGGGGCGCAGGCTCCGGCTACCGGCGGATAGGCGACGATGTCGCGGATCTTCATCGACCGGCCGATTTTCGCGTGGGTGCTGGCCATCATCGTCATGCTGGCCGGCATCGGCGCGCTGCGGATGCTGCCGATCGAACAATATCCGGACATCGCGCCGACCAACGTCAACATCAGCCTGAACTATCCCGGCGCGTCTGCGGAAACGATCGAGAACAGCGTCACGCAGGTTCTGGAACAGCAGCTCACCGGGCTGGACGGCCTGCTCTATTTCAGCTCCACTTCGAGCTCGCGTGGGCAGGCGAATATCACCGTCACCTTCGCCAAGGGCACCGATCCGGACATTGCCCAGGTTCAGGTGCAGAACAAGATCCAGACGGCGATCCCCCGCCTGCCGGGCGAGGTGCAGCAGCAGGGCGTGCGGGTGACGAAGTCGAACCCGGAAGCGCTGCTGCTGGTGGCGGTCTACGACACGACTGACACGCGGACCTTCCAGGACGTCTCGGACTATCTCTCGTCCAACATTCAGGACCCGCTGTCCCGTGTGCCCGGTGTCGGGGATGTGAACGTGTTCGGTGCGCCGCACGCGATGCGCATCTGGCTCAACCCGCATCGGCTTGCCGCTTACCAGCTGATGCCGAGCGACGTGATCAACGCCATCCAGACGCAGAATGCCGAGGTCGCGGCTGGTGACGTGGGCGGCCTGCCGGCGCCCGAGGGGCAGCTTCTCAACGCCACCGTCACCGCGCAGTCGCGTTTGCAGACGCCGGAGCAGTTTCGGGCCATCGTGCTGAAGACGCTTCAGAACGGCTCCGCCGTCACGGTCGGTGATGTCGCGAGGGTGGAGATCGGGGCCCAAAGCTACAACACCGTCCTGCAGATGAACGGCCATCCGGGCGCTGGCATGAACATCTCTCTGTCGCCAGGCGCTGATGCGCTGCGAACGGCGGATCTGGTGAAGGCGAAGATGGAGGAGCTGGCGAGCAGCCTGCCCGACGGCATCGAATACGCCTACGCCAACGACTCCACCAACTTCATCCGCCTCTCCGTGGAGGAGGTGGTGAAGGCGCTGCTTGAGGCGATCGTCCTCGTCGTCATCGTGATGTTCGTCTTCCTGCAAAGTTGGCGGGCCTTGCTTGTCCCCGCGATTGCGGTGCCGGTCGTGCTGCTGGGTACGCTCGCGGTGTTCTATCTTGCCGGGCTGACGCTCAACACGCTCACCCTGTTCGGGATGGTGCTAGCGATCGGCCTGTTGGTGGATGACGCCATCGTGGTGGTCGAGAATGTCGAGCGCTTGATGGAAGAGAACCCGGGCATGACCGCCCGCGAGGCGACCATCCAGTCGATGAGCGAGCTGCAGGTCGCGCTGATCGCAATTGGCTTGGTGCTCTCCGCCGTGTTCCTGCCGATGGCCTTCTTCGGTGGCTCCACCGGTGTGATCTACCGCCAGTTCGCGATCACGATTATTTCCTGCATGATGCTGTCCGTCTTTGTCGCGCTGATCCTCAGCCCGGCGATCACGGCAACCCTCCTGAAGCCGAAGAAGCACCGCCCGGTGGACGAGGACGGAAATCTCGTCGCGCCGCGCGGGGGGCTGCGCCGGGTCGAGCATGGGCTGCACAAAGCGGGGGAATGGTTCAACCGAACCTTCGAGCGGTTCACGCAGCGCTATCTGGTCGCGGTGCGCCGGGTGGTTGATCGCAAGTGGCTGTTCCTGGCGCTCTATGGAGCCGTGCTGGCGTTGCTCGTTCTGCTGTTCGTGCGCCTGCCGGGTGGTTTCCTGCCGAACGAGGACCAGGGGCGCGTGATGGTACAGTTCCGCCTGCCGCCCGGAGCCACCCAGACCCGCACGCTGGAAGTGCGCGACATGATCCACGAGTACCTGCGCACGAATGAGGCGCAAAATGCCGACTCCACTTTTCTGGTCGCGGGCGGTGGCGGCGGCGGCGCGTCGGGCCAGAATACCGGTCAGGGTTTCGTGAACCTCAAGCATTGGGATGAGCGGCCGGGCCCGGAGAATACCGCGCAGGCGATCGCCCAGCGCGCCACCGTGGCGTTTTCCGGGCTCCGGGACGCGCAGGTGTTCACCCTTGTCCCTGGTGCAGTGCGCGGGCTCGGGGATTCATCCGGCTTCACCATGCAGTTCCAGAACAATAGCGGGATGAGCCGCGAGGACTTCGCTGAGGCACGCGATCATCTGATCGAGCTGGCCAATGCCAGCCCCATGCTTGCGCAGGTGCGGCTGGGCGACTTGCCGGATGTGCCGACGCTGAAGGTGGACATCGATACGCAGCGCCTGAGCGCCTACGGCCTCACCCCAGGGGAAGTGAATTCGACGTTGGCGACAGCCTGGGGCGGGCGCTACGTCAACGACTTCATCGACCAGGGGCGGGTCAAGCGCGTCTATGTTCAGGGCGATGCCCAGTTCCGCGCCGCGCCTGAGGACCTGTCGCAGTGGTTCGTCCGCTCGCGCGATGGGCAGATGGCGCCGTTCTCCGCCTTCTCGACCATCGACTGGGCGACCACGCCGGCGACGACCAGCCGATTCCAGGGCGTGCCGGCCTTCAGCATTTCCGGACAAGCAGCGCCTGGCGTCAGTTCCGGCGAGGCGATGGAGGAGATCGAGCGGCTGGCATCGGAGTTCCCCGGCACGGGTGTGGCCTGGTCCGGCACGTCCTACGAGGAGCGGCAATCGTCCGGCCAGGCGCCGCTCCTCTATGCCCTGTCGCTGCTGGTCGTCTTCCTGTGTCTGGCCGCGCTGTATGAAAGCTGGTCGATCCCGGTTGCCGTGCTGCTGGTCATCCCGCTTGGTCTCGTCGGCGCCGTGTTCGCCGCCACCTTGCGGGGGCTGCAGAACGACGTCTTTCTGCAGATCGGTCTTCTCACGACGATGGGTTTGACCGCCAAGAACGCGATTCTGGTGATCGAGTTCGCGGAGCAGGAGGAGAAGAAGGGCGCGCGCATCATCGATGCGGTCGTGACGGCGGCCCGCATCCGCCTGCGGCCGATCCTGATGACGAGCTTCGCGTTCATTGCCGGTGTTGTTCCGCTGGCAATCGCTACGGGGGCGGGCGCCAATAGCCGCATTGCCATCGGCACATCGGTGATCGGCGGCATGTTGACGGCCACGCTGCTGGCGATCTTCTATATCCCGCTGCTCTTCGTCCTGGTGCGGCGCAGCACGCGCGACACATTGAAGGCGCTGCATGGCCGCTTCGATCGGCGCAAGCGCAGCAATGAGGCGGCGGCGTGATCCCGCGCACGGCGTCGGTGCCCCTCCTGTCCCTCGCGCTGGCGCTGGGAGCTTGCTCGCTTGCGCCGGATTACGAGCCCCCACAGTCGCCGGTACCGCCCGCGCTCCCCCTCGGCGACGCATATCGGCCGCAGGTGGAAGAGGCTTTGCCTTCCGTCTCGTACCCTGACGTTCTGTGGGACCAGCGCCTGCTCGAACTCATCGCGTTGGCTCTGGAGAACAACCGGGACCTGCGGATTGCCGCTGCCAACATCGCTGAGGCGAGGGCACTGGTGCGCGTGACGCGCTCGGCGCAATTTCCTCAGGTGGCGATTGGCGCTTCCGCAGACTACGGCGCGCGCTCAGGGCCTGACAGCCAGAGCTATGCCCTCAGGGGTGGCATCTCTTCTTACGAGATCGACCTCTTCGGCAGCCTCGCGAATGCCACGCAGGCACAGCGAGAGCTCGCCCTTGCCACCGAAGCGTCCGCACAGGCGGTGCGCATCGCACTTGTGGCGGACATCGCCTCGGTCTGGCTCACCTATGCGGCGGACCGGGACCTGCGAGCCATCGCGCAGGACACGGCCGATAACGCGCGACGCAGCGTGGAGCTGACGCGAGCGCGGCTGGATGGGGGCATCGCCCCGCGCACCGACCTCCGGCAGGCGGAGCAGGTGCTGGCTACCGCGGAGGGAGACCTGGCGCAGCAGACCGCTGCGCTGGCGGAGGACGTGAACCTCCTCCAGCTGCTGGTCGGCGCTCCGGTGGAAGAGGCGCTGCTGCCGCGTGGCCTGGCTGAGATAACGGGCGTGGTCGCCACGCTTCCGGCCGGGACCAGGTCCGAGGTGCTGCTGCGGCGGCCCGATGTCGCAGAGGCGGAATATGTGCTGCGCGCTGCGAATGCGAATATCGGCGTCGCTCGAGCAGAACTGTTTCCGCGCATCACCCTGACGGGCCTGCTCGGCCTTGCCAGCGATGCGCTTGGATCCCTTTTCACGGGCGGCGCCTTCACGCTGTCGGGCGGAGCCAGTGCAGCGCAAACCATTTTCGACGCCGGCGGCAGGCGGGCTGCCGTCGAGGTGAGCGAGGCGCGCCGGGATGCAGCACTCGCCGGCTATGAGCGAGCGATTCAGGTCGCATTCCGCGAAGTGGCTGATGCGCTGGCGACGCAAGGCACGATCCTCGACCGGCTGGACGCTGCACAGCGCAACACGCTGGCTGCTGCGGACACGGCTCGGTTGACGGAGGCGCGCTATCGCGGCGGCGTCGACAGCTTCCTCGCCAGCCTGGACGCACAACGCAGCCTTTATTCGGCACGCCGACAGGAGGTGGCGATCACGCTGATCGCGCTGCAGAACCGGGTTGAGCTGTATCGCGTGCTTGGCAGCGACGCTCTGCTGGCGACCGTTTCCGCCAGCAGCCCGGCTGCGCTGCCCGCTGGTTGAGCATTTGGCGCAGCCAGGCGGAAGGGTCAGACCGTTTCCCGCTCCTGCGCCAGCGCTTCCACCACCTTCAAGAGCGCCGCGGTGGTGAATGGCTTGCCCAAAGCAGGCCTGTGACGATGATCTTCGGGAAACAGCTCGCTTCCATAGCCGCTGACGAAGGCGAAGGGCGTGCCTGAGGCGGCGAGTTCGTTCGCCACAACGTCCACCTTTTCACCGTTGAGGTTGCCGTCGAGCAGGACGAGGTCCGGCCGCTCCGCTTCGATCAGCGCCAGCGCCTGCCGGCAGGATGTGGCGGGGCCGAGGGGCACCATCGCCTCATCCTCCAGCTGCAGCGCGATCTCCATCGCCACGAGGGGCTCATCCTCCACGATGAGGACCCGCAGGCCTTGCGATGGAGCGGACGGCTTGGCGAGCGTCTCGCTTTGGAGGGCGGGTGGGGCTTCTGGCTCGGACGTTTGCGCTTCCTGCGCGGGTTCGGCCGGGGCGGTGCCTTCCAGCGGCAGGACGATGCTCCACCGAATGCCTTCAGGGCGGAACTCCGCCTCCGCGCGTCCGCCGCAGGGAATCAGGCTCCCCTCGATCAGCTCGGAGCCGAAACCGCGATACTCTCGCAGCTGCACCGGAGGGCCGCCAAACTCGGCCCAGTCGACGGTGAGGACGCCGCCCTCAACCGCCCAGCGGATTTCTACTCGACCTTCAGAGTTGGCGAGCGCGCCGTGCTTGTGAGCATTGGTGGTCAACTCGTGCAGGACCAGTGCAAAGCGAAGCGCCAGTTCCGGCGACAGCTCCGTATCGCGACCGGAGAGGACCAGCCGATCCTCCGATGCGGCGCCGATGGAAAGCTGGTCTGCGATCAACTTCCGCAGGCTGGCGCTTTCCCAAGTCGTTGCACTCAGCAGGGAATGCGCCCGCGCCAGGGATTGCAACCGCCCGCTGAAGTTCTTGGAGAACTGGTCCATCGAATCGGCACGGCGGAGGCTTTGCGACGCGATCGCCTGCACCGTCGCCAGCGTGTTTTTCACCCGATGGTTCAGCTCCCCGATCAGCAGCCGCTGCGTTTCTTCGGCGCGAACCCGCTCAGTGACATCCAGCACCTGCAACATCAGCGCGCTGGCGGCATTCGCCTTGCCACTGAGGGATGAGCAGTACCACTCCCCTTCGCGAATGGCGCCGTCGAAGCGCCGAAAGGGGTGGTGCTGCAGATCGCGGTGATCGCCGCCATCCAGCAGCTGACGCATGCCGGCGAGGAAATCCGCCAGTCTCTCGGACACCAGGAACGGTGCATCCTCCATGCGAGTGCCCAGCATCGCGGATGCATCTTGGCCGAAAAGGCGCCGGGCGCCCTCTGCCCAGCTGACGATCCGGAGATCCGCATCCAGCTCCAGCACGGCAAGCGGCGAGTTGTCGCTGTGCGCCCGCAGACGGCCGAGTGCGGCGCCGAGCTCGTCCCGCTGGCGGGCAAGCTCTTTGCGCTGCCGCGCCAGCTCCACGAAGACCGTCACCTTGCTGCGCAGGATCTGCAGGTCCAGCGGCTTGAGCAGGTAATCGACGGCGCCGGTTTCGAACCCGCGGAAACGGCGCTTCTCATCGGTGGCGACGGCGGTCAGGAAGATGATGGGGACGCCGCGGGTGCGCTCCGTGCTGCGCATCAGTTCCGCCAGCTCGAACCCGTCGATCTCGGGCATCTGAACGTCGAGCAGTGCCAGTGCGAATTCCTCGTGCAGCAGCAGTTCGAGCGCCTGTACGCTGCCGGACGCTTTGACCAGCTCCACGCCGGGCACGTCCAACGCGGCATCGAGCGCGACAAGGTTCGCCTCGATATCGTCGACTGCGAGGATCTTGATCGGGTCAGTGGGCATGAGGTGGCGTGTCATAGGGGATCGCATTCCTGCGGTAGACTTTGTCGCGGGGCGAGAAGTCGCTGAACAGATGGGCGTGGGCAGAGAAGTGAAGTGTCTCCTTCGCTCCCAGCCCGAGGAAGCCGCCAGGCGGGAGGGAGCGGGCGAACAGGCCCAGCGCGCGGTCCTGCAAGGCGCGGTCGAAATAGATGAGCACGTTGCGGCTGGAGACGAGCTGCATCTCTGAAAACACCTCGTCGCTGGCGAGGTTGTGGTCGGCGAAGACGGCGCGCTTGCGCAGGGATGGATCGAAGCGAGCGGCGCCGAAAGCCGCGGTGTAATAGTCCGCCAGAGAGCCCTTGCCGCCAGCTTCGCGATAGTTGGCCGAAAAGCCTGCGATCCGATCCAGATCGTAGATCCCCGCTTCCGCCTTCTCCAGCGCGGCAGCATTGATATCGGTGCAATAGAACAGCGTGCGCTCCTCCAGCCCCTCTTCGCGGAAGAGGATGGCGAGCGAATAAAACTCCTCACCATTCGCGCATCCGGCCACCCACACTTTGAGGGAAGGCCAGGTCCGCAGGTGCGGCACCACCGTCTCGCGCAGCAGTGCGAAATAGTGCGGGTCCCTAAACATTTCGCTCACCTGGATGGTGAGGAAGCCGAGCAGGTGGCTGAGGCTGGCGGGGTCCCGCAGCACGCGGTGCTGGAGCTGCGAAAGGCTGCTGTCGCCGAAGTGCACCAGGGCCCGCTCCAGCCGCCGCGCGAGGGAGCTGCGCGAATAATTCCGGAAATCGTATTGATAGCGGCGCCAGATCGCCTCGATCAGCAGATCGAGCTCGATCTCTTCCACCCCAGCTGCATCGCCGCTCATCGTGGCATCCAGACGCGCACGAGGCTCAGCAGCTTGTCCACGTCCAGCGGCTTGGCGAGATAATCGTTGGCGCCGGCGGAAAGGCATTCCTGCTGGTCACGCTCCATCGCCTTGGCGGTCAGCGCGATGATCGGCAGGTCCCGCCAGTGCGCATCCTGCCGGATGGTGCGCGTGGCGGTGAGCCCGTCCATCTCCGGCATCATCACGTCCATCAGTACCAGGTCGATCGGCCCGATTCCGTCCAGCCGCGATTTCTCCAGCGTCTCCAGCGCCTCGCGCCCGTTTCGCGCGATGCGGACGCGCACACCGTGCGGTTCGAGAATGCTGGTCAGCGCATAGACATTGCGTACGTCATCCTCGACCACCAGGATCTGGCGCCCCTCGAGCACGGCGTCGCGGCTGAGTGCCCGCGCCAGCATCTTCTGATGCTCGTCAGGCAGTTCGGAAACAACCTGGTGAAGGAAGAGAGTCACCTCATCCAGCAGGCGCTCGGGCGACTTGGCGCCCTTTACGATGATGGACTTGGAATAGCGACGCAGCGCCAGCTCCTCCTCAGGGGAGGTATCGCGGCCCGTATAGACGATCACCGGCGGAAAGCCGACCGCGTCGTCGGTGCTCAGCCGCTCCAGCAAGTCGATGCCGGGCATGTCGGGCAGGTTGAGATCCAGCACCATGCAGTCGAAGGTCTCGCGGCCCAGAAGCTCCAGGCAGGCGGCGGCCGTGTGCGCCTCCACCGTCTCCACGTCGCGCGAGGCGAGGAGATGGCGAATGCTCTCCGCCTGGGTGGTGTCGTCCTCGACGACGAGCACCCGCCGCAGGCGCTGCGACATGCGCGCTTCCAGCCCCTCCAGCATCTCGACAAGGGCACCGCGGCTGACCGGCTTGAACAGGTAGCCTACCGCGCCGCTCGCCAAAGCGGCCTGCGTGTCATCCTCGACCGAGACAACGTGGACGGGGATGTGCCGCGTCCGTGCGTCACGCTTGATCCGGTCGAGCACGGAAAGGCCGGTATGATCCGGCAGGTTCATATCGAGGATCACGGCATGCGGGATGTACTGCCGCGCCAGCAGTGCACCTTCGTCCGCCGTGTCTGCGATCAGGCACTGGAAGCCGAGCTCGTGCACCAGATCCCGCAGGATGCCGGCGAAGGTCAGGTCGTCTTCCACGACGAGGATCAGGCGCTTGTCTCCCGAGAGCACCTGCCGGTCATCCTCCACGGGTGAGCTGCGCCTGAGTGGAGCGGGCGCAGGCTCATGGTCCGGTGCGACGGCGCGCCTTGGCGCAGACATTGGCCCGGCCGGAGCATCCGCGGCAGGCGCCTCGAACTTCTCCGGCAGGTCGAACGTGAAGGCGCTTCCCTGACCGGGCGCGCTTTCCAGCACGATGTCACCGCCGAGCAGGCGGGCGAGTTCGCGCGAGATGGAGAGGCCGAGGCCCGTGCCGCCATATTTGCGACTGATCCCTCCATCCGCCTGCCGGAAGGCTTCGAAGATCGTCTCCTGCTTGTCGTGCGGAATGCCCGGGCCGGTGTCGCGCACCGTGAGAGAGAGGCGCCCCGGCCGACCACCGGGCGCGACCTCCAGCCGCACAGAGCCGCTCTCCGTGAACTTGATCGCGTTCGACAGGAAGTTGCGCAGGATCTGCTCGAGCCGTTGTGGGTCGCTTTCCAAGTGCCGCGCAGCATCTTGAGCGATGTGCGTCTCGAAGCTCAGGCCCTTGTTCTGCGCGGCCGGGGCGAACACGTCCTGCATCTTGCGCAGCAGGGTGGCCACCTCCACGCGCCGGGGCTGCAGGTCAAGCTTTCCTGCTTCGATCTTCGAGATGTCGAGGACATCGTTGATGAGGGTGAGCAGGTCATTGCCGGAGCTCTCGATCGTCTCGGCGAAGCGGACCTGCTCATCCGTGAGGTTGCCGCCGCGATTGTCCGCCAGCAGCCGCGCCATGATCAGCAGCGAATTGAGCGGCGTGCGCAATTCATGGCTCATATTGGCCAGGAATTCGGACTTGTAGCGGCTGGCCTGCTCCAGCTCGCCCGCCTGGGCCTTGAGGGAGGCCTGCACGCGGGCCAGCTCGTCTCTCTGGGCTTCGAGGGAGTGGGCCTGTTCCTCCAGCTGCGCATTGGTCTGCTCAAGCTCCGCCTGCTGGTGTTCCAGCCGCGTCTGGGAATCCAGCAACTGGCGGCTCTGCGTCTCCAGCTCTTCATTGCTGGCGCGCAGCTCCTCGCTCTGAGTCTGCAGTTCCTCGGCCTGCTGCTGCGTCTCCGCCAGGAGCGTCTGGAGCCGTGCCCGATACTTTCCGGAGCGAATAGCGACGCCAAGCTGCGTGCGGATCCGCTCAAGGAATTCGGGAGCGTCCTCGGTGCGCGCGTCGTCTGCGTCGAGGAAGCCGAGTTCCACGACGCAATTCGTCACGTCATCGATCTGGCCGGTGGCAATCACCAGCGCCCGGGGCCGCGCGTGGCCGAGCGAGGAGCCGAACGAGAGATAGCCTTCCGGCACGTCCCGGATCAGGAAGCTGCGCTGATCCCCGACAGCCTGAGCCAGCAGCCCGTCATTTGGCCCGAGTACCTCCGGAATGCGCGCGGCATCCGGAACGCCGTAGGTCGAAGAGCGGCGGAATTGCTCCCCATCGCGCAGGTAGATCGCCCCGACCGATGCGCCTAGCCACTCGGTGAGAAAGGTGAGCGTTGCGCTGCCGAGTTCCTCCAGCGTACGCTCTCCTCCAAGGACCTTCGCAAGCTCTGCCTCGCCATCGCGCAGCCACTTTTGTCGGCGCGTTTCGGTCCGGTAGCTGATGAAGAGGAAGCCGATCGCGGCGAGGGCGAGGTCAGCGAGCGTGGCCAGGGTCCGGTTGATCATGGCCACTACCGGATCGATGCCCGCGGGCGCGAGATAGAAGCCGATGGCCGTCAGCACCGTCGCGGCCAGCGCCGTGAAGACCGGAACCAGCCGGTTTGGAGCCAGATAGGCCAGCACCGTGGGGATCAGGTAGATGACCCACACCGCCGTCCCCAGGGGGAAGCTGAGGTCCGCGACGAAGGTCAGCGCAAGGAGCGCCACCAGGCCGAAATACAAGAACGACTTCCCCGGGGAAGCGGGATTGGATGGCATCCGGCATCTCATTGACAGGGGGAAGAAATCGGATGGCTCGGCCGCGCTCCCCGTCAATGGCACGGCACGCCAGGATGCACCCGCAGCAAGGCACTGGGGCGCTGGTTTCGGGCCTGCGTACCGTGTGAGGCAGGCCGCCTCAAGGGGTGGCGGGTCAGGCTGGCACCTCGGGGCCCATTGATGTGCAGGTGAAAAGGGGAGGGCTGCGAGCGCCGGGCTCGTTGTCCCGCGGAACACTCGACCTCCGCGGGGATTGGCTCGTGGCGGGCAGGCATCGTCTTGCACTGCGGCAGGAGCATTCTCCTCGCGCGTGCCCTGCCTCCTTCGAGGCGACCCTCACGAAGGCCAGAAGCGGAGTTCGATCATGCATGTTTGTTCGGCCGGAGAGGGCAAGGCTCTCTTGCTCGTCCATGGCCTTGGCAGCCATTCTCACACCTGGCGTCGTGTCGTGCCCTCTTTGGCACGAGACCGTCGCCTGATCATGGTGGACCTACCCGGCCATGGCCGCACGCCAGCCGAGGAGGACAGTGCCACGTTCACAGGGCTTGCTCGCAGCCTTGCGGACTTCCTGCGCGCAGAGGGGCTGGAGGGAGTGGACATGGCGGGCAACTCGCTCGGCGCGCAACTGGTGCTGGAGATGGCGCGCCGCGGGCTTGCAGGATCCGTTGTCGCCTTGTCGCCGGGCGGGTTCTGGATGGGATGGGAGCGGTTTTACGCGGAAGCCTCGCTGCTGCTTTCGAGCCGGCTGCTGCGCACGCTCAGACCTACCGTTCCCGTCCTCGCGGCCAATCCGGCGATGCGCAGCGCCCTTCTCGCGCAGCTCGCCGTTCATCCGTGGACCTTGCCGGCGGAGCTCGTGGCTGAAGAGCTTGAGAGCTATGCCCGGACCGAAACCTTCGAGGCCTTGGCTGTCAATCTTGCTCACGGCCCGCAGCAGCAGGGGCCAGCGGCTCCGAACGCAGGCCGGGTGACGATTGGCTGGGGCCGGCAGGACCGGCTCTGCCTTCCGCAGCAGGCTGAGCGAGCCGTCGTCGCCTTTCCGGGCGCCCGGCTGGTGTGGTTCGACGATTGTGGCCACTTCCCTCATTGGGAACAGCCCGAGGAAACCGTCAGGCAGATCCTGGAAACGGCGAGTGCGGAATTCGTCAGAACGGCGAGCGCAAACGCTGATTGAAGCCGTGCGGTGATCGCGATCGCGCCACTCGCCGAGATGCGGCGGTCGGCGCCGCCAGAAACTAAGCAAACTGGATGTGCCGCTGACGCCCGGCGGCCCTAAGGGTTGCTGACAACGCGCTTCTGCAGAAGGCGCATCAATGCCGCCTCCAGTTCGTCTCGCCGATAGGGCTTGGCCAGGACCGGCACGCTCGGCCCCTTCACCTCCACGCCGTCCCTCCCGTATCCCGTGGCGAAGATGAAGGGCACGTCGCGCCGTTCCAGAAGTTCGGCAACGCCATAGGAGCGATCGCCGCCGATGTTGACGTCGAGCACGGCCGCATCAAGCCGCTCGCTCTCCGCCAGGCTCAGGGCCTCGGGCAACCGCAGTGCCGGGCCGACAACCTCGCATCCCAGTTCCAGCAGCGTGTCTTCCAGCGCAAAGGCGAGAATGGCTTCATCCTCCAGCACGAGCACCCGGGCACCCTCCAATGCACTCATATGGTGCTCCCATTCGTGCCTGCGCTTGTCGGACGCGGTTTCGGGGGCAGTGGCGCGTCGATCTCGCAGCGCAATCCGGCGCGGTCGAACACCAACTTCACCGATCCGCCCAGCTCACCGGCCAGTGCGCGTCCGACCATGAGGGAGCCGAAGCCCTTCTTCCGCGGAGCCGTGACCGGCGGCCCACCTTCCTCGCGCCAGACAAGGTGCATGCGCGGCCCCTGCGCTGCTTTCACGACGCGCCACTCCACGGTCACCCGGCCCGTATGGTTCGACCAGGCCCCATATTTGACGGCGTTCGTCGCCAGTTCGTGAAACGCCATCGCCAGCGATACGGCGGTCTTGGGTTCTATCCGCATGTCCTCGCCACTCACTGCCGCGCGTCCGTCGCCCGGGCGGTGAAAGCCGGCCAGCGCGCCTTCCACGATCTCGGTGAAGTGGGCATGTTCCCAGTTCCGGCTGGTCAGCACGTTGTGCGCGGAGGAGAGGGCGGCCAGCCGGCCTTCGAACGCGCGGCGCGCCTCCCCCATGTCGGCATTCGGCCGGAAGGTCTGCTGAGCCACGCCCTGGACGATCGCGAGCGTATTCTTCACGCGGTGGTTGAGCTCGGCAATCAGCAGGCGCTGGTAATCTTCCGCCTTCTTGCGCTGCTCAATTTCCCGTTGAGCCTCCTGGAAGAGGCGAGCATTGTCGATGGCGATCGCCGCCTGCGCTGCGATGCCCGCCATCAGCCGCTCGTGCCGTTCGCTGAAACGGGCGGGCCGAGGATGACCGAACAGCAGGCTCCCGATCGTCTCTCCACTTCGTGAGACGACGGGCACGGCCAGGAAGCTGCGCACCGGCATGTGCTGCTTGGCAACCGCACCATCTGGTGGGTTTCTCTCGAAGCGCGGCTCGGAATGCAGATCGTCGCAGCGGATGATGCGACCGGCTCCGAAGGTGGAATGAAGCAGGTCAGCCCCGCGCATCAGTTCCAGACGCTCGAATTCCTCGCGTGCTGCGCCGGAGACGGCAGAGGGCATGGCGCTATCGCCCGCCTCGCCCTGCACATGATACAGAAAGGCGCCGAGCCTGGCTCCGATCACATCGACTCCGGCATCTGTAATCATCTGCACGAGCCGCTCCAGATCCAGCTCCGCTGTCAGCGCAGCGCCGATGCGGTTCAGTGTTTCGAGTGTGCGGCTCTCTTCGCGAAGCGCGTCTTCTGCGCGCCTGCGCTCCCCAATGTCGAGAAATGCTGCCACGGCGCCCCTGATCTTCCCCTTGTCATCAAGCAGCGGCGCGGCATTGCCGTGGAGGTCGAGGAAGGTGCCATCATCGAACCTCACGCGCAGGTCGCGCCTGGTAAACGGCTTCCCGCGGGCTGCCCGCTGGATCGGCAGTTCCTCGACAGGAAGGTCGCGGCCTTCAGAATCCACGATGTGGAAGTGCCGGCTCTGATCTGTGGGATTGTTCTGCGATGCGTTGGCGCCCGGATCCATCCGAAACCACTCTGCACCGCGCGCATTCACGCGGATGACATCGCAGCTCGGATCGGTGGAGATGAAGATCGCCGCTGGGACAGTGTCCAGCACGGTCGCGAGCTCGTCGCGGCTGCGGCGCAACTCATCCTCTGCGCGCTTCTGCTCGGTCACGTCCTGGATGAGAGCGTAGATGCCGACAACCCGCCCATCCTCCTTGATGTGCGGGACGTATTGGACCACCGTCTTGCGTAAGGGGGTTCCCGGAAATTCAGCCTCGTAGGTGACGCGTTCTCCGGCCAGCGCGCGGCTGAGGTAGGGCTCGCGCGTCCGATAGGTCTGGCGGCCCAGCACATCGCGCACATGACGCCCCAGGATCTCCTCACGCGGGCGGCCCAGCCATTCTGAGTAGAGCTGGTTGACGAAGCGGAAGTGAAGGCTGGCGTCCATATACGAGATGAGCGCAGGCATCGCGTCTGTCACCTTGCGCAGCCGCTCCTGGCTTTCGCGCAGTTCGGCCTCGGCACGGGCTCGCTCCACCGCTTCCCAGGTCCGCTCGGCGACGTGCTCCACCAGTTGCACCTCGGCGGCCGACCATGCCCTCGGCTGGCGCTCGATCACGAACAGCATCGCTACGAGCAGCCCGTTCCTGACCAGCGGAACGGCGATCAACGCTTGCATCTTGAGGTCTGCCCAGGCCTTTGCCGCTTCCGGGTCCTGCGTTCGCGCATCGTTGTGGCTGTCGTGCACAAGGACGGTGCGGCCCGCGCGCAACTCGTCGGCAAGCGCGGATCCAAATGCACGGAGCACGCGCGCTTCGCCCGAAGGGGACCGCCTGCGAATGACCTCACCCTTCTCGTCCATCTCGCCATAGCCGACCCGCTTGGCGTGAAGATGCTCGCTCAGCATTTCGGCGGCGATGGCCTTCACTTCGGCCGGGTCCGTGGTCGCGCGGAGGCGATCGGCGAGCGACAGCAGGAACTCCTTGCCGCCCTCGCATTCGGCCGGGAGCGTCTCGGACGAACGCGTCTGTTCGATTGCCTTGCTCATGTGGTTTCAGCCGATGCGTCGGCGATTTGCCCGAGCGGCTGGGACCGTGTGCCCGCGCGCGCCGTACTCTTGCCACATCGGTGAGCACCGAGGGTCAAGCTCGCAATCGAGAAGCTGCCCGCCTGTCATCGGTTCACTCCAAACTTTTCTTGCAAGCGCCGGGTCGACTTGCGTCAAACCCAAGATGAACCATCAGCGCTTTTGGCGACCTTTGTACAAAGTCAGGCCTAGGCAACTATTTCTCAGGTAGGAAATGGTTGATTCGCCGAACCGTGAAGGGAGCAATCGGGCTCTAATGACCCGATGCGCTACGGATGGCGAGTGCGAGATCGCCTTCAATCGGCATGGTATCGTGGCGAAGAATGCCGTTGTGCGGCTCCACAACCTGTTCGCGCAGGATTCGCCCGTGCCGTGTGTCCCACTCGGTAATTCTCGCCGCACGGCCCGCGAAACGGAGGGTGAGGCGCGCAGGCCGCGGCGCAAGGTCCTGACGGATTCGCCCATCGGTCCCGGTGGCCCCGCATCGCAACAGCCATGCGAGCGCCTGATCGTCGTCACCGCACGCGAAGCCGGAAATACTTATCCTCGAACGCTTCGGGCAGAGTTTTCTTCCGGTCCTTGAAGGCATGGGTCGGACCCTGCTCGGTGTCGAGGAACGGCCTTGTTCAGCCGTGTCGGCGCTCAGCACACCGCCGACGTCGCCATAGTTGCGGATCACGTCCGCAATGGGGGTGGAAACGACGGGCAAGCCCGCTGCAAGGTACTAGGGGGTTTCCAATGCAGAAGGCGTATCTTTTTGTCTGTAAATGAATGACATCTACTGGTTTTGACTTGGCAGTGTTCGGAAAGCTGCCATTGTTCGGACCGCGCAACGCAGCTGTCGATGCCTTCTAGCTCCGGCAAGGCGCCGCTCTATCTCGGTCAAGGCTCGTTATCGCACCTCCGGGTAGGCTATGCTGCTGCGAAGCCTCGGGGTCACGCAGGCGCAGGCCGGTTCCACGCCCGCTTGCTCTCGTTTCGCCAGGACCGAGCAACTGAAGAGTGCCGCGCAAAGCGGCCGATCGGGAGGAAGTGCATGAGGAAGCCATCCACGGGGTACGCCCGCCGCGCCGGCCTGTCCGCGCTCGGATCAGCGTCGGTTCTCGCTGTGACGGCCGCTTTGCCAGCGCCCGTTCTGGCGCAGGCGCAAGGCCCCGTCAGCAATCCGCAGGCGCAGAATCAGGCGGCCCCCGCGCCGGGCGACCAGATCATCGTGACTGCGCAGCTGCGCGCACAGAACATCCAGGACATCCCGCTCTCCATCACGGCGGTGACGGGCGAGATGCTGGAGGCGCGCAGCCAGACGACGCTGACCGACATCACCGCACAGATGCCGAACCTGCTGCTGCAGCGGAACCCCGCCGGCCAGGGCAATTCCGTGCGCGTGTTCATCCGCGGCGTCGGGCAGTCGGACCAGAGTCCCTCGGTGGAGCCGGGCGTCGGCACCTATATTGATGACATCTACTACGGCACCGTTCTCGCGAGCGCTTTCGATCTCACCGATCTTGACCGGATCGAGGTGCTGCGCGGGCCTCAGGGCACGCTTGCGGGCATGAACACGCTGGGCGGCGCCATCAAGCTCTACTCCCGCAAGCCGCAGGGGGAGGGCGGCTATGTCGAGGTGAGCATCGGCAATCTCGGCCGCCGCGACGTGAAGGCGAGTGCCGATTTCACCGTCATCCCAGATGCCGTATTTGCCCGCATCACCGGCGTCACCCGCAACCGCGACGGGCACGTCAAGCGCTACGATTACGCCTGCCTCAACCCGAATGACCCTGACGTGCTGGACGGCGATCTGCCGCGCCTTGCCTCGACGGGCGATTGCAAGCTGGGCGAAATGGGCAACCAGCAGATGTACGGTATCCGCGGATCGCTCCGCATCGCGCCGGGGGGCAGCCCGCTGGAGATCAACCTTTCCGGCGATTACACCAAGGACACGTCGGAGACGCAGGCCTCCGTGCTCATCGCCAGTGCGGAGAGCGCCAATGCCGGCTCGGCCGCTCCTTCGAACCGCTCGGGCCTCTCGATCCCGTACCAGGGCGTCGCTTATGACGACCGGTTCGTCACCCACGGTGTTTATCGCCGGCCCAACGCTGTGCTGAACGATCCTTACGCCAGCTACGCCAACTTCTACGATCCGGGCGTGATGTGGTCGGCCGCCGCCGCGCCTCCGGGGCCGCCTTCCGGATACGTCGCTGGCTCGCCACTGGGTCCGTTCACCGCGCCGTCTGCCGGTGGAGCAGAGGCTTGGGGCGTTGCAGCCACCATCGACTACGAATTGGGCGAGAACCTCGCGCTCAAGTCGATCACCGGCTACCGCCACATGTTCAGCGCAACGGGTTCTGACAACGACCACTCGCCGGTGGTCTTCATCCAGGATGATTCCGACTACTCGCACGAGCAGTTCAGCCAGGAGCTGCGCCTCTCCGGCCAGTTCGTGGAGGATCGGCTGGATGTCGTGCTGGGCGCCTTCTATTACGACGCCTCCACCCGCTACAACGGCCGCATCCACACGCCGTTTTCGGGCTTCTGCCCGGCGGACAAGCCGTGCTTCTCCTTCATCAATGACGATACGGCCGATCTGGAAAGCTACGCCGGCTTCGCCAATGTCGCCTTCGCGCTGACGGAGGCGCTGACGCTGGAAGGCGGCGTCCGCGTGAGTCATGAGAAGAAGGAATACCTCTACAACCGCCTCAATCCGAACGGGGTCGGGGACTATCTGCCGCTCAGCAATCCTCAGAACCCGCTGACCGGCTTCGTCGGCCTGTATGAAGAGACGATCACGGACTGGCGTGCGGTCGCCTCTTACCAGATCACGCCGGACATCATGGTCTACGGCCAGTTCTCCACCGGCTTCAAAGGCGGCGGCGTGGCCCCGAGGCCTTATGTCTACCAGCAGATCCGTCCCTTCGGCGCCGAGAAGTTGCAGGCCTATGAAGTGGGCTTCAAGTCCGATCTGTTCGGCCGTCTGCTCCGCCTCAACGGCAGCGTGTTCCAGATGGAATACGAAGGCTACCAGGGCACGCCGAACATCTGCCTGGACCAGAATGACCAGCCGCTTCCCGCTGATGCTGGCGGCGTGCCGGGCCTGTGCGGCCAATACCTCAACATCGGCGATGCGCGGGTGAAGGGCTTCGAGCTGGAGGGCACGCTGCGCCCGGTGGCGGGCCTGTCGATCGATGGCGCGCTCAGCCTCACCGACTTCGAATTCACCTCGATCAACTACCCGACCACATCGATCGTCGTGGGGTCAAACCGCCCCGGCATCGGCGAATGGAAGTGGAGCGTGGGCGCGCAGTATGAGGCGCTGCTGGGCGAGGGGATCGGCACCCTCACACCGCGCATCGATGTGTCCTACGTGCCGGGCTATTGCGGCAACTTCGCCTGCGACCCCAACGTGAAGGTGGAAAGCTACACGCTGGCGAATGCGCGGCTCACCTATCGTTCGCCGGACGAGAACTGGTCCGTTGCGCTGGAGGCGACGAACCTGTTCGACAAATATTACTACCTGAACAAGTTCGCCACCTTCTACGTCAACGGGCAGCCGGGCCGCCCGCGTGAGGTGGCCGTCACCGTACGGCGCAACTTCTGACGGGGGGCGGGCCGATGAAGGTGCGCCTTTCGCTCGTGGCGGGCGCCCTACTGCTGGCCGCCGCCACAACCAGCGCCCAGACAGCCGACATCCAGCTGGTGCAGCGGGTGCAGCAGCTGGAGGACGAGAAGGCGATCCGCGAGGTGCTCGTCCAATATGGCGAGTACCTCGATGCGCGGGATTACGCGGCCTATTCGCGCCTGTTCGCGAAAGACGGAGTGTGGACCGGCGGCTTCGGCAGCTTCACTGGGCCGGCCGCTATCGAGGCCATGCTGGTGGAGAATCTCGGCGCGCCGGAGCCGGGCTTCATCAACAAGAGCAGCTTCCACCTGATCACGACGCCGGTGGTGGACGTGCAGGGCGACACGGCGACCGCCCGATCCCGCTACCTGTTCTTCACCGCCTCGGAGGACGGGCGGCCGAACGCGCTTCTTGCCGGGCGGTATGAGGATGAATTCGTGCGGGAGGAGGGCGGCTGGAAGATCCGCCGCCGCATCACCCACGGCGTGATCCCATGGCGCGACGGCAACGACCCCACGCCGGCCGCCCCGCCGCGGGGCTTGCCGGATAGGCGCTGACAGAGCTTGAATCCCCTCTGCAAGGGGGAGGGGGGCCACTGCCGCGGCGGTGGCGGAGGGATGTCCTCGCGTCCCACCGGGCGACATCCCTCCTTCAGCCACTCGCCAGCCTGTCCCCCTTTACAGGGGAACGCCAAAGCGGGGCGAGAGGCCCCGCCTCGCCTCAATCCTCTCCGTGAGCGCGCATGCCGTAGGGCAGCTCTGAGTTGAAGGCCTCCACGCGCGTGACCTTCCCCTCTTCGAAGCGGAACAGCTCCACGACCTGAAACGTGCGCGGATAGCCGGAGCCGATGGCCGGCAGATCCTCGAAGGTGCGGAACACGGCCAGCCCGCGCTCCTCGTCCACCGCCAGCAGCTGCCGATCCCGTACCCGCTCGATCGACGTCAGGCCCGGCCCGCCGAAGGGGGAAGGGCAATCCGCCACGTCCGCGCCGTTCACGAAGAAGCGGCAACCCTCGGCGAAGATCTCGGGCGCGCCGCCTTTCGCATTGATCGCCTCGTAGAAGCGCGTCGCGGCGTGCAGCATGTCCGCCCGCGCGGTGCGGCGGCGGGCCGGCAGGGCGGCGAAATCCGGCGCGGAAACCGGCTCCACATAGGGGGCTCCATATTCCTTGCGGCGGATCAGCGCATCGACCGAGCCGATCCGGTCGCCCGCAGCCGTCATGGTGATGGCGGCCCACGCCGGCTGGCCATGCTCCTCGATCCGGCCGATCCAGACGGCCTTGCCGGTCTGAGCATCGCTCACCACCAGCGGGTCCTGGTCGATCGCCTTTACGCCCGCCCAGATGCCTTCGCCCACGCGAATGCCGACGCTGTTCTCGGCATAGCCGACCGTGTCCGCCCAGGGCAGGCCCTGCCACTGGTTGTTGACCATGCCGCGCACCAGCGCCCGCGCATTGTCTGTAAGGCAGCGCTCATTGCACGCCTGCGGGTCCGCGGCATATTCCGGCGGGCTCGAGTCAGGACCCCAGAACGGGTTGTGCATGAAATAAGGCACGTAGGTGAACACCGCCTCGATCCGGCTGATCTCGGCATCCTTGATCTTGAACGCCTCCAGCAGGCTGATCGAGTTCGGCCATTTCAGCGCCGTGCGCATCTCGCGCCCATCGGTGAGGTTGTAGCGGTCCCACTCATTGGCATGGTCGAAGAAGCCGGCGGCGACGACCACGCCGCGCTCCACATCCACCAGCGGCAGGTGGCGCCGGATGCGCTTGTTGATGCGATAGATGCCGAGCTCGAACTGCTCCCTGCAGCCCGACGCAATGGAGGCCGCATTGCCGCCCGTGCTGCCCGGAGTCGGCGCGGTGGTGCTGATGCCGTTCTCCAGCCGCGCGCAATCGTCAGAGAAGGGCGCGAACACCTGCCCGTCATTCACCTCGGTCGTATCGAAATAGCTGTCCGCAATCGCCAGCAGCCGCTCGCGCGAGCGGCGCTGCTCGGGCGGCAGGATCGCGTTGAATTCCGGGTCGTGCACCATCTTGGTCACGTCGCCAAACGGCGCGGGCAGGGAGGTGCGCCGATGCACCACCGTCTCGATCTCGTCGATCAACCCGTTCTCGACATGAATGCGCACGGCATAGATCGCCGGCTCCCCATTCTCGCGCACCGATCCGAACCAGGCCGCATGGCCCGTAGTGGGGTCCGCCGCCTCCAGCCCGGTCGCATCGACCGCCGTCACCGTCCGCCAGAGCCCCTCGCCGGGCTTCAACGGGACATTGTTCTCGGTGAACAGGAGGTCGTTGGACAGGGGCAGAGCGGAGGGGTCGCGCGCGGCCAGCGCCTGCATGTGCGCGTTCAGCACCCCGATCAGGCAGGCGCGGTCGCAATCCACAGCCCGCACCGCATTCGCTTCGCCCGGTGCCTGCGCGGCGGCTGGCGCGGCAAGAGCCAGCACGCTTGCCCCCAGCAATGCGCTGACGGTGGTCCTGAGGCTTCCCATGCTCTTCTCCCCTGTCGTTCTTTTTCTGGTCAGTGCCCGTTTGCCGAGGCGTCCTGATAATCCTCATTGGCGCGCGCGATCAAATAGGCCTGAATCGCCTTCGCCTCCTCCTCATTCAGCACGTTGGCGAAGCCCGCCATGCCCTTGTCCGCCAGCGTACCGTGCAGCACGATGTCCATGAAGGCCGCGTGCGTTTCGCTCGTCATCCAGCGCAGGTCCTTCACCCCGCCCACCGCATCGACGCCGTGGCAGCGCACGCAGTTCTCCGCGTAAAGGTCGCGCCCCCGCGTCACCTCGGCTTCAGTCGCTCTCAGGAACGGCGGTCGCGGCAGCTCTGATGGCGGCGGCATCGGCGGCAGCTCCACGCCCGTCGCGCCCAGCTTGAACACCAGCAGCTTGGCTGTCGCGGTCCGGAACGGACCGTCATTGTTGAGGTTGTAGACCGGCGATCCGCCCCACCCGGCGTTGATCGCAATATATTGCTCGCCATCCATCATGTAGCTGATGGCGCCTGCGACCGGCGCCTGGTCGATGTTCATCTCCCACAGCTTCTGCCCGTCTGTGGCGCGATAGATCGCCAGCGTCTTCTCGATCGTGCCCTGCACCAGCAGATTGCCCGCCGTCGCCAGCACGCCGCCGCTCCCGGGGTGGGGGTAGGGCACGCGCCAGGCTTCTTTCTGCGTCACCGGGTTCCAGGCGAGGAGGTAGCCCTTCTCCTTCGCGCGGATCTCTTCCATCAACTGAGCGCGCAGCTCCGGCATGGTGCCGCGCGCCTGCCCGCTGTTGGAGCGGTGGTGGACGAAGGTGAACTCCTCCGCCAGCGCGTAGATATCGCCCTGCTCCTGCGCGCTGAGGTATACGAGGCCGGTCAGCGGGCTGTAGGCCATCGGGTGCCAGGTGTGCGCCGCCAGCCAACTCGGGTTCATGATGTGGGGCGTTGTCGTGTTGTGCGCCCCCGGCTGCAGCACCGGACGCCCGGTGGCGAGGTCGATCCGGCTCGCCCAGGTGTTCTCGGAAACGTAGGTTTCTGCGCTGATGAGCTCGCCCGTGCCGCGATCCAGCACGTAGAAGAAGCCGTTCTTCGGCGCCTGCATGATCACCTCGCGGGTGCGGCCGCCGATCTCCAGGTCCGCCAGCACCATCGGCTGGGTGCAGGTGTAGTCCCACTCCTCCTCAGGCACCATCTGGTAGTGCCACTTGTACTCCCCGCTGGTGGCATCGACCGCGACGATGGAGCACAGGAACAGATTGTCTCCCTTCCCGTCACTGCGCCACTTCCACATGTGGGGGGAGCCGTTGCCGGTGCCGATATAGACGAGGTTGCGCTTGGCATCGTAGGCGAAGCTGTCCCACGCGGTGCCGCCGCCGCCATACTTCCACCATTCGCCATACCAGGTGGGCAGGGCGATCTGCATGGCTGAGTCTGACGCCTCGCCGTCCGGCCCGTCCGCCGGGTTGCCGGGCACGAGGTAGAACTTCCACAGCCGCTCGCCAGTGTCCGCGTCATAGGCGACCACGAAGCCGCGCACGCCGTAATCCGCGCCGCCATTGCCGATGATCACCTTGCCGTCATAGACGCGCGGCGCCCCGGTGATGGAATAGGCGCCCAGCGGCCCTTTGGTGCTGAAGGTCTGCTGGCTCCACACCTCCTTGCCCGTCTTTGCATCAATCGCGATCAGCCGCCCGTCCAGCGCGCCGATGATGATCTTGCCGTTCCACGCCGCAATTCCCCGGCTGGACGGCCCGCAACAGGCCAGCCGCGCCCATTCCTTCCCCACCTGCGGATCATAGGTCCACAGCTTCTCGCCCGTCTTGCCGTCATAGGCGGTGACGATGTTGTAGATGCTCTCGTTGTACAGCACGCCGTCGACGAACAGCGGCGTCGCCTGCACGCCGCGCATCGTCTCCAGGTCGTCATACCAGGCGAGGCCCAGCTGGCCGACATTGCCCTCGTTGATCTGGTCGAGCGGGCTGAACCGCGTCTCGTCCCAGCCGCGACCGTGGCTCATCCAGTTGCCGACATTGGCGGGCGCGTCGATCGCGCGCATCCGTGCCGTATCCACCTGCGCGGCCAGCTCGCTACGCTGCGACCACACGGCAGGGGCGGCGAATGTGCCGATTGCCAGCGACAGCAGGGCAAGCCCGCCGCGCACCCATGCCACCCGGCCCGCATCGTGCCGCCGCCCGCGCGCAGCCTTCGGCTGATCCATCCTCTTCAAGCGCACCTCTCCCGCACCATGCTGCTCTTGTCGCGCATGGCGGTTCACTTGCCAATCGTTCAGTCCTCCCATATCCCGTCGTTAACTAAGTGGGCCTTGACCGACTTGGAGGGGAGGATTGCCGCAACTGGAACAGGGGCCCGCTTGCGGCCTCGCACCGCCGCTGGTCGATCTCAGCACCGTAGCGCAGGAACAGCGCGCGGGAATGTGGGACCGCGCGGTCCGCAGCGCCTTCCCCGGCCTCTCCGTCACGCTTGCTGATCCGCGCCCGCCGGAAGGCACGATCGAGCGGATCGACGTCGGCGCGGGAGAGATCTTCTCCATCGAATCCGGCCCGGCCGACGTGCTGCACGAAGCGCCGCGCTGCCGCAGCGAGCAGGCGCACCTCTCGGTCATGGTGCTCTCGCGCGGGTCCATCCGCGTCGCTCAGGCTGGCCGCACCATTGCTCTCAATGCCGGTGACATGGTCCTGCTGGACGAGGGCAGGACCTTCCGCCTCGTGGGGGAGGAGAGCAGCCGGATGCAGTTCCTGCGCATCCCGCGCGCCGCCGCTCTGGGCCGTTATCCGCTGATCGAGAAGCTGCTGGTCACGCTCCTGCCCGGCGAGGCGCCCGGCACGGCCATTCTGGCGGAAACGCTGCTCCGGTTCTCGCGCGAGGCGCACCGGCTGGCTGAACCGCAACGCCGGGCCATGATGAACGCCATCGTCCAGATGCTCGGCGTGGCGGAGCCGTTCTGCGAGCTGCCCGCAAGCTCCGACTGGCGGGTGCGGCGTGCGCTCGATTTCATCGAGCTTAACCTCTCCGTGGCCGGTCTCACGGCGGAGATCGTCGCGCAGGACCAGCATATCAGCCGCCGCCGGTTGGACCAGCTGATGCAGGAATCCTGTGGCCAGTCGATCGCCGGCCACCTGTGGAGCCGCCGTCTGGAACAGGCGGCAACGGACCTGCGCGATCCGCTCAAGATCAAGCTTTCCGTCGCGCAGATCGCCTTCGCCAACGGGTTCGAGGATGCGGCCCATTTCACGCGCGCCTTCAAGAAGCGCTTCGGCAGCACGCCCGGCCAATGGCGCCTGAACTGACGGCTTGCCTGCGCCGCGGGCCACCCGCTCGGTCAAGCCGAATTTCCATCTCGGTCCATCATCCCCCCTGTTCACGGGCGCTTCGTGCCCTATCCTGCGCGCAAAGCGCCCTGAGAGGGTGAGGGGGAATGGGATGAGGCGAATTCAGGCTCAACGAAGCCGATGGAGTGCAGCGGCGGCTGGCCTGCTGCTGGCGGCACTCGCAGGCTGCGCGGCGACCTCTCATCTCACGGCCGAACCGCGGGATATCGCCATCAACGGCACCCGCGTCTTTCCGGAAAGCATCACATCGGACGCGGACGGCAACATCTACGTCAGCAGCAATGGCGGCACGATCTACCGCGCCACGCCCGGCGCCACCACGGCCGAGCCATGGATCGTGCCGAGCGAGCAGAACGGCCTGCTTTCCCTGTTCGGCGTGCTGGCGGATGATCGGCACGGCCTGCTCTGGACCTGCTCCAACCCCGCATTCGGCGGCCCGCCGCAGCCGGGCGTCGTCTCCAGCATCAAGGGCTTCTCGCTCAGCACCGGGCAGCTGGAAAAGAGCTTCGACTTTCCCGCCGGCAAACCCACCGCCTGCAACGACCTCGCCGTCGCGGCTGACGGAACGCTGTGGGCGACCGACACCGCTTCGGGGCGCATCTTCACCGTAGCGCCGAACGCCAGCGCCATGACGCTGTTCGCCGAAGGGCAGGACCTTGTCGGCGTGGATGGCATCGCCTTTGCCGATGACGGCACGCTCTACATCAACAATGTGCGCCAGAACCTCGTCCAGCGGGTGAACCGCGCGGCGCACGGCAGTTACGCGGGCCTGACCAACCTGACCCTGTCGCAGCCGGTGGACGGCCCTGACGGATTGCGCCCCGTCGGCGGCCACCGCTTCCTTCAGGCAGAGGGCACCGGCAACCGCGTTGCCCTTGTGGAGGTGGAGGGGGACCGCGCCAAGATCACCACCATTCGGGACGGGCTGGATTCCTCCCCCGGCGTCACCCGCGTCGGCTCCATCGGCTACGCGACCGAGGGCAAGATCGGGTACCTGTTCGATCCTGCCTTGCAAGGGCAGGACCCGGGCGAGTTCATCATCCGCGCCTTCCCGCTTCCGGAGGGGTTATGACCATGCGCCTACTGCTCGCCGCCGGCATTCTCGCCGCCGCCTTGCCCACACCTGCCATCGCCCAATCCGCCCGCGTGCAGGCGGAGATCAACGACCTCACCCAGCGGGTCCAGCGCCTCGAAGGCACCCGCGCCATCCTCAAGCTCCAGCGCGCCTTCGGCTATTATGTCGATCGCGGATTGTGGAAGCAGGCGGCGGACCTTTTCGCCGATGACGGCACGATCGAGATCGGCATCGACGGTGTCTATCAGGGCCGCCAGCGGATCGAGGAATATCTCCGCCGCCTCCACGGTGGGCAGGAAGGGCTGATCTACGGCCAGCTCAACGAATGGGTGACGCTCCAGCCCTCCATCGCCGTTGCCGAAGATGGCCGCAGCGGCACCGGCCGCTGGCGCGATGTCGGCATGCTCGGCCAGTACAAGCAGCACGCCGAATGGCGCGACGGCGTGTACGAGAACACCTACGAGAAGGGCGCGGACGGCATCTGGCGGATCAAGGCGCTGCACCTCTACGTCAACTTCGTCGCTCCGTATGAGAAGGGCTGGGCACGCCTGCGGGGCGATGAGGGCCTCGCCCGCAGCCAAGCCTCTCTCGACTTCCCGCCAGACCGGCCACCCAGCGCCGCCTACGCGCCGTTCCCGGCCGTGCAGATCCCCCCCTTCCAGCAGCCAAACCCCGTCACAGGGAGGGCCGTGCGATGATCCAATTTCTCTCCGCTCACCCTGGGCTTGTCGAAGGGTCTCCGCGCGCACCTGGCGTCCTTCGACAAGCTCAGGACCAGCGGCGTTGGGGCACGTTGGGGAGGGCGGCCATCGCAGCCCTTGCTCTTCTCGCACTCCCAAGCCCGGCATTGGCTCAGCAAGCGGTCGAGCAGCGCCTCGCCACCTATCGCGAGCGGGTCGAGCGCCTTGAAGACCAGCTCGCCATCGAGAACCTGCAGGCCGATTTCGGCTATTACTTCGACAAGGGCCTGTGGAACGAGGTCGCAGCCCTCTTCGCCCGAGACGGCAGCTTCGAATAGGGCATGCGCGGCGTTTATGTCGGGCAGGACCGCATCCGCCGCGCGCTGCTGCTGTTCGGCCCGCAGGGGCTCGCGCCCTCCCACCTCAACAATCACATGCAGCTTCAGGGCGTG
>Ga0182742_1001288_pt1 | contig 32880 bp, 30 predicted proteins | sample eDN5th37CBELigMG_FD_128880 | JGI IMG/M metagenome (GOLD analysis project Ga0182742, IMG submission 128880) | Enriched Miracle-Growth compost microbial communities from Emeryville, California, USA - eDNA 5th pass 37_C BE-Lig MG (version 2)... ... | reverse complement strand
CGCTTCCTCGACGGCGATCTCATCGAACGGATTCATGGACATCTTCACGTTGGCGATGTCCACGCCGGTTTGATCAGACTTGACGCGCACCTTGACGTTGTAGTCAACCACGCGCTTGACAGGTACCAATACCTTCATCCCGCTGTCTCCAAAATGAAAATGAAATAGTTGCCCCGGCTTGCGCCGGGATTGCAGTGCACAATTTTTTCCTGATTCTACAGCTTAGCCAGGGCTCGTATGTGCGCGACGACGCTGCGCCCCAAAGCTGACAAGTTGTAACCGCCTTCCAGCGTGCTGACGATCCGCCCCTGGCAGTGGCGCTCGGCCACTTCGACCAGCCTGTCGGTGATCCACGCGTAGTCGGCTTCGACCAGGCCCATCTGGCCCATGTCGTCCTCGCGGTGCGCATCGAAGCCGGCCGACACCAGGATCAGTTCGGGCCGGTGCGCCTCCAGCCTGGGCAGCCAGGAGTCGCCGACGATGGCCCGCACGGCGGCGCCCGCCGTGTACGCGGGCACAGGCACGTTCAGCATGTTCGCGGCCGGGTGGTCCGCGCCGCTGTTCGGAAAGAACGGATGCTGGAAGAAACTGCACATCAGGACGCGCTCGTCGCCGGCAAAGACTTCTTCGGTGCCGTTGCCGTGGTGGACGTCGAAATCGACGATGGCCACGCGCGCCAGGCCGTGGAATTCCAGCGCATGCTGCGCCGCAATGGCGACGTTGTTGAGAAAGCAGAATCCCATGGCCTGCGAACGGCAGGCATGGTGGCCGGGCGGCCTGACCGCGCAGAACGCCGTGCGGGCTTCGCCGCCCATCACCGCATCCACCGCCGCCACCCCGGCGCCCGCGGCGTAAAGCGCGGCCTCGTAGGTGTGCGGATTCATCAGCGTGTCGGGATCTATCGGGAAATACCCTTGTTCGGGCGTGTTTTCGCGCAGACTGTTCAGGTACTGGACGGTATGCACGCGCAGCACGTCATGACGCGACGCCTGCGGGGCCTGGCGGTCGTCCAGATAAGGCATCAATCCGCTCGCAAGCAGCTGGTCGGAAATGGCGTCCAGCCTCTGCGGGCTTTCGGGATGCCAACTGCCCATTTCATGCAAGCGGCATGCCGGGTGGGTAAGATACATGGTCTCCATAAGGAAGATTATGTTCATCTGTCGGCGAATACTGCAACTCGGAACCCTTTGCGCCTTGCTGGCGGGCTGTACCACCACCGCCCCCACCGCTACCGCCCCGGCCTCGCCATCCGCCGCGGCCTCGTCCTCTCCCGCTCCCATCCGCATCGGACCCAGTGCGCCGACTCCAGGCTCCGGACTGGCCGACGACGGCCCCGCCGCCCTCGGCGCCAACGGCGCGCTGCGCCCGGAAGTCCGTTCATTCGTGGAAAGCCTGGCCGCCGAGCGCCAGCTGCCGCTGGCGCCCATGGTCGCCGCGCTGGAGGGCTCGCGCTATAACGCCACGGTGGCGCGCCTGATTGCGCCGTCGCCCCCGGGCAAGAAAATCTGGCGCAGCTGGCTGACGTACCGCTCGCGCTTCGTGGAACCCAAGCGCATCGGCTGGGGCGTGGACTTCTATAACGAAAACCGCGACCTGCTCAACCAGGCCGCGCAGCGCTTCGGCGTACCTGCGCCCATCATCGCATCCATCATCGGCGTGGAAACGCTGTACGGGCGCAATATGGGCAATTTCCGCGTGCTGGACGCCCTGACCACGCTGGCTTTCGATTATCCCGATCCGGCCAAGCCCGAACGCGCCACCATGTTCCGCGGGCAGCTGGCCGACTTCCTCACGCTGGCCATGCAGGACAAGCTCGATCAGGAAACCCGCGGCTCGTACGCGGGCGCCATCGGCATGCCGCAGTTCATGCCCACCAGCGTGATGCATTACGCCGTGGACGGCGACGACAACGGCCATATCGACCTGAGCAACAACACCCGCGACGCGATCATGTCGGTGGGCAGCTTCCTGTCCCAGCACGGCTGGCAGCGCGGCCTGCCGGTGTTCGCTCCCGTGATCCTGCCGGTCGATCCCGCGCCGCTGGTCGACGGCGGCCTCGAACCCAAGCAAAGCTGGAACTCGCTGACCGCCGCCGGCGCGCGCCTGCGCCCCGGCGCCTCCGCCGACGGCTGGACCAGCCAGCCGCTGGGCGTGGTCGACCTGGTGGAAGAAGCCCGCGGCACCGCGCAGTACCGCGTGGGCACGCCCAACTTCTTCGCGCTGACCAAGTACAACCGCAGCTATTTCTACGCCACCTCGGTGGCCGACCTGGCCGACGAGATCGAGGCGCGCGTGGGGCGGTGATGAGCGGGGGCCGCGATCGCGCGGCCCCTCTCCTAGACCGTCGCGACCGGCGTGACGGGCGAACCCACGGCGCCCGGCAGGTTCAGCGGCGGCGCCGTCAGCAGGAAACGATTGCGGCCGTTGGCGGCGAGCCAGCGCGCCAGCTCGCCCAGATACCACATCTCGCCTATGGGCATGCCGAGCTTGAAAATGCAATGGTGATGCAGCGGCAGCGCCGCGCAGCAGGCGTTGGGTTTTTTGGTGGGATAGATTTCCAGCGCATGGTTGTCCGACGCCATGGCCGCCACCTTCGAGTCGGTGATCCACTGCAACAGCTTTTCGTCGCTGCCGTCCAGGCCCGCGCATATTTCATGCAGCGTATGCGGATCGGGCTCGCGGCGCTTTTCCAGCAGGGCGTCGCCGAATTCCGTGTGGAACAGCACGATGTCGCCGCGCTCGATTTCGATCCGGTCGGCGTCCAGTATCCGCATCAGCTCGTCATAGCCCACGGATTTCTGCTCGCGGCCGTAGTGGCGCGCCAGGTCCACCATCACGCCGCGGCTCTGCACGCATGATTCGGCAAGCTGGGTGATGTCCAGTTTCTTGGCGTTGGAGGCCGTTCCCTGACCCAGATCGATTTTGGCGAAACCGTTATCGACGTCGTAGTCCACCGGCCCCACCACGTGTTCATTGGGCCGGTAGCCGTTGTAGTAGACGCGCTCGGGCAGTCCGTCGCCATTGGCGTCGAACAGCGCGCCCACGTGCGCCAGCGAATCCCATTGCGTCGAATACTGCAGGCTCATCTCGACGATATCGTCGCTGAGCACGTCGACGCAGCCCGGGCGCAGGCGCCCCAGCGGGAAGTTCAGATACTGGTCGCCATCCCTTTCGGTCGGACGCAGCTTGGGCGGATGGCGGCGCACGTTCACGCCATTGCCGCCCGGGTAATCCAGCGGCAGCGACAGGCAGAAGCTCAGCCCCTCGCGGACTTCGCGCATGCCGCTCAGCACGTTCTCGCGAGTGATGTAATTCAGGCAGCCTCGCTGGTCGTCAGGCCCGAAATCTCCCCAGTTCGATCCTTCGGGACGGTTCTTCCACCTCATGCGTCGCACCTCCTTGGCAATTAGCAATTTGACATAAATTTATCACGTATAGGATACTACCATCATGGATGTGAAAACTGCTGGCCGTGTGCTGGATGTCTTGAATCTGTTCGCCGAAGCGCAGAAGCCCTTGCTGTACAGCGAGATCGCTACGCAGATGGGGATTCCGCTCTCGAGTTGCCACGGTCTGCTGAAGACCATGGTGGCGCGCGGCTATCTGTATGAAATCGGCAAAAAGCATGGCTATTACCCGACGCAGAAGCTCATCCACGTGGCGACCCTGATCTGCCAGAGCGACCCGTTGAACGCGGTGATCGAGCCGGTGCTGGCCCAGGTGCGCGACATCACGGGAGAGACGGCGCTGCTGGCCAAGCTCGCCGACGACAAGGTCGTTTACCTGATCGTCGCCGAATCCAAGCAGACGATCCGCTTTTCCCATCAACCCGGCGGTTTCAAGGCGGTGCACGCCACCAGTTCCGGCAAGGCCCTGCTATCGGTGCTGTCCGCCGACGAGCGGCAGAAATGGTTCAAGACCTATAGCGGTTTTGCCGCCTATACCGACAGCACGCTGACCAGCCGGGAGGCCTTCGACCGCGACCTGGAAGCGGGCATCGCTCGCGGCTGGCAGCGCTCCGTCGGCGAAAACGTCGAGGACGTCATGTCCATTTCGCTCGGATTCCGGGCATACGAACAACCGTTTGCAATCGTGGTGGCCGGCCCGCTGGGCAGGATGCAAAAGAACGAAGCCATCACGGGTCAACGGCTGACCGAGGTAAAGACGCTGCTGCGCGCGGCCCTGCCCTCGGCCAATCTCACTTTTGTAGGAGAAGACAGTAGATGAACAAACGCACTTTCCTGGCCGCGGCATGCTCGGCGGCCGTCATGGCGTCCCTGCCGGTTGCAAACGCCTATGCGCAGGCCGCTTATCCGGACAAGCCGATACGCGTGATCATGCCGTGGGCGGCGGGCGGCCCCACCGACGTCGTCGGCCGCTTGATCGCAGTCCAGATGGGAGAAATCCTGGGGCAACCGCTGGTGATCGAAACCCGCGCCGGGGCCAGCGGCACCATCGGCACGGCCCAGGTGGCCAAGGCCCCCGCCGACGGCTACACCCTGCTGATGAACCCGTCCGTCCAGGGCATCTACCCGGCCCAGTTCAAGAACCTGTCCTTTGACCCGATCCAGGACTTCCGGATGGTGGGCGTGCTGGGCACGGTGCCGATGGTGGCCGTGGTTCCGCCCGATTCCAGATTCAAGACCTTCGGCGATCTGATCAAGCAGGCCCAGGCCCAGCCCGGCTCGCTGAGCTTCGCCTCGCCCGGCGTCGCCACCCTGCCCCACCTGGCGGGCGAACTGATCAATACTTCCACCAAGGCCAAGATCACCCACGTCGGCTATCGCGGCAGCAGCCCGGCGCTGACCGACGTCGCGGGCGGCCATGTGGATTTGATGTACGCGCCGCTGGCGCCGGCCCTGCCGCTCATTCAGAGCGGCAAGGTGCGCCCGATCGCCGTCACGACCAAGACGCGCCTGGCCGAATTGCCCGAGGTGCCGACCATCGCGGAAACCGTGCTGCCCGGCTTCGACATCGTCACCTGGTACGGCATGTGGGCGCCGAAGGACACGCCGGAACCGATCATCGCCAAGCTCAATCAGGTCATGATCGAAGCCTCGCAGTCGCCCAAGGTGATCGAAGCCTTGAAGTCGCAGGGCACGCTGCCCAGCGCCATGAGCTATCAGGAAGCCGAAGCCTTCAACCTCGCCGAAAGCAAGCGTTGGATCAAGGTGATGCAGGACGCCGGCATCCAGCCCGAATAAGCCCGGGAAAGATCAGTTGAAAACGCCAGTGGACAGGTAGCGGTCGCCGCGGTCGCAGACGATGAACACGATGGTGGCGTCGTTGACGCGCTCGGCCACGCGCAGCGCGGCGACCAGGGCGCCGGCCGACGAGATGCCGCCGAAGATGCCTTCTTCGGCGGCCAGGCGGCGGGCCATGACCTCGGCTTCCGTTTGCGCGATGGATTCGTAGGCGTCCACCCGGCTGCGATCGAAGATCTTCGGCAGGTAGGCCTCGGGCCATTTGCGGATACCGGGAATGGACGAGCCTTCGGCCGGCTGGGCGCCCACGACCTGCACGGCGGGATTGCGCGACTTGAGGTAGGTGGACACGCCCATGATGGTGCCGGTGGTGCCCATGGCGCTGACGAAATGCGTGACCCGGCCTTCGGTCTGGTTCCAGATTTCGGGGCCGGTGGTTTCGATGTGGGCGCGGGGGTTGTCCGGATTGGCGAACTGGTCCAGGACCAGGCCCCGGCCGTCGGCCTGCATTTCGGTGGCCAGGTCGCGGGCGTATTCCATGCCGCCCTTGTCGGCCGGCGTCAGGATCAGCTCTGCGCCATAGGCGGTCATCGCGGCGCGGCGCTCCAACGACAGGTTGTCCGGCATGATGAGGATCATGCGGTAGCCGCGCATGGCGGCCGCCATGGCCAGCGCGATGCCGGTATTGCCGCTGGTGGCTTCGATAAGGGTGTCGCCCGGCTTGATGTCGCCGCGCTCTTCCGCGTGCTTGATCATGGACAGCGCGGGACGGTCCTTGACGGAACCGGCGGGGTTGTTGCCTTCCAGCTTGGCCAGGATGACGTTGCCCCGCGCGGCGCCCGCGGCTCCGGGGATGCGCTGCAGGCGCACCAGCGGCGTGTTGCCGACGGTTTGCTCGATAGTGGGATAGGTAGTAGTCATGCGGATGATGATAACTCCGCCCGGCGGCGCGCGGCGGCTAAATCCGCGCTGCCGCCAGGGCCACCGGCGCGGACGCCGGCGTCAGGGTTTGGCGCGGGCCGGCGCCGGCCTTGCGGCGGCGGGCTTCGGCGCCGCGGCCGCCTTGCCCACCTGCAGGCCCGCGGCCTCCAGGGCCTGCGCCTTTTTCGCGCCGATGCCGCGCACGCGTTCGGCCAGGTCGTCGAGCGATTCGAACTTGCCGCCGCGCTCGCGTTCCTGGACGATGATTTCGGCGGTGCGCGGGCCGATGCCGCGCACGCCCTCGAGCTGCTGCACGCTGGCCTGGTTCACGTCCACCGCCTGCGCCGGCGAGGCCGCCAGGCCCAGCCCCGCGGTCAGCAGCAGCGCGCCCAGCGCCTGCCGCAACGGGCGCGGCCGCGCGGCGCACGGCTGGCCGCCGGCCTGGCGCTGGCGCCCGGGCCGGGCGGCGCTGCGCCATTGCGTGGACGGCGACGGCCGCGCCGTGACGGAATGTAGGAACGGGTTCATGCGAGTCTCCTGAAGGACCGGGCGCGACGGTTGTCGAGCCACGCAGCGATCATGCCGCGCGGCCCGTCGCCAGGAGTTCGCCGTGAATGAAAACATCCACCCCGGAAACCCGCGGGTGGATGTGGTCTGCGTGGGGCGATGCCCCGCGCGCGGGCGCTAGCGCGTCAGGTTGCGCCAGTACCGCACGTAATCCGACACGCCGGTGCGCACGTCGCGCATGGGCGCCTGGAAACCGGCCGCGCGCAGGCGCGAGATATCGGCCTGGGTGTAGCTCTGGTAGCGGCCCTTGAGGTCGTCGGGGAACGGGATGTAGCGGATCAGGCCCTGCTCGACCAGCTGCGCCAGCGGCAGTTCGGCCTCGCCGCGTTCGGCGCGCAGCGCGTTGACCACGCCGGCGGCCACGTCGTTGAACGGTTGCGCCCGGCCGGTGCCGCAGTTGAAGATGCCCGACTGCTCCGGATGGTCCAGGAAGTGCAGGTTCACCGCCACCACGTCCTCGACGGAAATGAAGTCGCGGCTCTGGCCGCCGTCGGGGTAGCCGTCCCAGCCCGCGAACAGGCGCACGTGGCCGTGTTCCAGGAACTGGTTCATGTTGTGGAAGGCCACCGAGGCCATGCGGCCCTTGTGCTGCTCGTGCGGGCCGTAGACGTTGAAGTAGCGCAGGCCCACCACCTGGGCCGTCAGGCTGTCCATGCGCCGGCGCAGGACCTGGTCGAACAGCAGTTTGGAATAGCCGTAGACGTTCAGCGGGCCTTCGTTGGCGGGGTCTTCCACGTAGACCGAAGAGCCGCCATAGACCGCGGCCGACGAGGCGTACAGGAAGGGAATGCGGCGCGCCTGGCAGAACTCGAACAGTTCCAGCGTGACGCGGTAGTTGTTGTCCAGCATGTAGCGGCCGTTGCGCTCGGTGGTGTCCGAGCAGGCGCCCTGGTGCAGGACCGCGCGGACCTCGCCGATGCTGCCGTCGGCCACGCGGCGGCGGAAGTCGTCCTTGTCCAGGTAGTCGGCGATCTTGCAGTCGACCAGGTTGACGAACTTGTCGCCTTCGGTGAGGTCGTCGACGGCGATGATGTCTTCGATGCCCCGGCGGTTGAGCCCGCGCACCAGGTTGCTGCCTATGAAGCCCGCGGCTCCGGTAACGACGATCATGAGGATTCTCCAGCCAGTTCGGCGGCGGTGACGACGGACGTGCCCAGCTTGCCCACGGCGATGCCGCCGGCGCGGTTGGCCCAGCCCATGGCATCGGCCCACGGCAGGCCGATGGCGCGCGACACGGCCAGCGTGGCCAGCACGGTGTCGCCCGCGCCGGACACGTCGAACACCTCGTGCGCCTGCGCGTCGATGTGGTCGCGTCCCGCATCGGTAAACAAAGTCATGCCCTGCTCGGAGCGCGTCACGAGCAGGGCTTCCAGGTCCAGATCGGCGCGCAGCCGCTGCGCGCGATCGGTGAGTTCGGCCTCGGAATTCCAGCGGCCCACGGCCTGCTGCATTTCCGAGCGGTTGGGCGTGACCAGGGTGGCGCCGCGATAGCGGCTGTAGTCGTCGCCCTTGGGGTCCACCAGCACCGGGATGCCCGCGGCCCGCGCCAGCGCGATGAGCGACTCGACCCGGGTGAGCACGCCCTTGGCGTAGTCGGACAGCACGATGATGTCGTGGTTGGCCAGGTGCCGGGCCAGCGCGGCGTCCACGCTGTCGAGCGCGGCCTGTTCGGGGTGCTGTTCGAAGTCCACCCGCAGCAGCTGCTGCTGGCGGCCCAGCACGCGCATCTTCAAGGTGGTGTGCAGCGACGGGTCGGCGATCAGGTCGGCCTGGATGCCGGCCTCGGTCGACAGGCGGCGCACGCTGTCGCCGGCTTCGTCGGCGCCCAGCACGCCCACCAGGGTCACGTGGCCGCCCAGCGCCGCGACGTTGCGCGCGACGTTGGCGGCGCCGCCCAGGCGGTCTTCGCGGCGCGCCACGCGCACCACCGGCACCGGCGCTTCCGGCGAGATGCGTTCGACCTCGCCGAACCAGTACCGGTCCAGCATCACGTCGCCCACCACGAGCACGCGGCTGTGCGAGATGGCTTCGGCGGGAAAAGATTTCATTCGAGTTCTTCCAGGCGGCGCGGCGCGTAGGTCTCCCAGGCGTTGCAGCCGGGACATTGCCAGTAAAAACGACGCGCCTGAAAACCGCAACTGCGGCATGCGTAGCGGTCGAGCCGCTGCGTATGCTTGTGGATCAAGCTGCGCAGCAGCGTCAGGTCGGCGCCCGGCACCGGGCCGTGGTCGGCGTCGCCCTCGCCATTGGCCAGTTCGGCCTCGAGCAGGCGGTCCAGGCCCAGCAGGGACGGATGGCTGCGCAGCGCGCCGCGCGCGAACGTCCAGGCCGGCGTAGCTCCCTGCTGCACGCGCAGCTCGCGGAACAGCACGTTGAACAGGTCCAGCGAGGCATGGCGCGCGTACTGCTTGAGCAGCACGTCCAGCCCGGCCTGTTCCTGGTGGGCGGCGCGGTAGTTGGCCAGCACCTGCTCGGCGACCAGGCCCGCGTATTCGGGCGCGTCGTTCATGACCGATTCCAGGTACAGGCGCTCGCGCTTGGGGTCCTGTTCGGTCAGGGCCAGGCGCGCGCGCAGCATCGCGGTGCGCACCATGGCGCCGCGGCTGGAGGCGGCGTCTATGCCCGACAGCGCATGGTCGGCGGCGTCCAGCGCCTTGTGGGCGGCGTCGATGTCGGCCGGCTTGGCCGCCAGCGCGGACTGCGCCTGCTCGCAGTAGTAGTGCACGATCTGCGGCACCGGCTCGTCGACCAGGCCTTGCAGCGTCTTGACGGCCTCGATGGCGCGCGGCCAGTCGTGCTCGGATTCGTAGATGCGGATCAGCGAGCGCAGCGCCGGCAAGGCGTAGCGGGTGTCCTTGAGCAGCTCGAAACCGCTTTCGGCGCGATCCAGCATGCCGGCCTTGAGGAAATCCTGCGCCAGTTCGTGCTGGGCGTGTTCGCGCTCGGCGGCCGGCAGGTCGGAGCGGTTGAGCAGGCTCTGGTGCACGCGGATGGCGCGTTCCATCTCGCCGCGGCGGCGGAACAGGCTGCCCAGCGCGAAGTGCAGCTCGGTGGTTTCGGGGTCGAGCTTGGCGACTTCGACGAAGGCGTCGATGGCGCGGTCCGGCTCTTCATTGAGCAGGAAGTTCAAGCCGCGGAAATAGGAGTCGGGCAGGCTGCGGGTTTCCCGCAGCATTTGCCGGATGTCGAAGCGCGCGGCCAGCCAGCCCAGCGCGAACAGCACCGGCACGAAAATCAACCACCAAGGTTCAAAATCCACTGTTCAGGCCCTTGCGGCAGGTCGGTACGAAAAACGAGATGGGCAACGGCATTACAGCGGCGACATCGGCGCGACGGCTTCGGGCGGCACGGCCGGCGTGGTGCCGTTGACGGCGGCCTGGACGCGGTCGAGCTCGCGGCGCAGGCGCATGGCCTCGCGGCGGCGGCGCACGGCGGCGGGCACGGTCAGCAGCAGGCCGAACAAGGCGCCCAGCACGAAAACCACCAGCATCACGACGATGAGCGGGACGTCCTGCACCACGTAGTCGGCGTAGAACTTCACGGCGACCGGATCGGTGTTTTTCAAGGCGAACATCAATACCGCAACGAACACGAGCAATCGCAGGGCCCAGACGAGGTAGCGCATGGCGCATGCTCCTTAGAAATCGAGACTTTCAATTGTAAGCGACGTCTCCCGCCCGCCGCGAGAAAAAACCCGGCCCGCAAAAACAAAGCCCCTTGATTGCTCAAGGGGCCTGGTTCGCGGTCCGATCCGCCCGAAGGCAGCCTTTCAGCCGTGCCGTCAATGCATGGCGTGCAGACTCACCATCGACGGCATCGGTTCACTCGATCCGGAGGATTGAGCGTCCTCATCGTTGCCGCCGGCCAAGTCCACCCGCTCGCGCAATTCCTTGCCCGCCTTGAAGTGCGGCACCTGTTTGCCAGGCACCAGCACCTGTTCGCCGGATTTCGGGTTGCGCCCGATTCGGGGAGACCGCTGCGACAGCGAGAAGCTGCCAAAACCGCGGATCTCGATGCGCTGGCCCGAGGCCAGGGCCTGGGTCATCGCATCGAGCACGGTCTTGACCGCGTAATCGGTGTCGCGGGCGGCCAGCTGAGGATAGCGGGCCGCCAAGGCGGCGATCAGCTCCGACTTGGTCACGAATTAACCGTCGTTGCGCTGTTGGTCCAGCTTGGCCTTCAGCAGCGCGCCGAGGTTGGTGGTGCCGGACGAGGCGCTGGCATCGGACATACGCTGGATCGTTTCGGCGGTCTCGGCGTTGTCGCGGGCCTTGATCGACAGCTGGATCGAACGCGTCTTGCGGTCGATGTTGACGATCATGGCTTCGATGTTTTCGCCGACGCTCAGGACGGTGGTGGCATCTTCGACGCGGCCCGAGGAGATCTCGGAAGCGCGCAGGTAGCCTTCGACGTCCACGGACAGCGTCACGACGGCGCCCTTGGCTTCGACCGACTTGATGGTGCCCGGAACCACGGCGCCCTTGTCGAAAGTGGCGACGAAGTTGTTGAACGGGTCGCCTTCCAGCTGCTTGATGCCCAGCGAGATGCGTTCCTTGTCGGTGTCGATGCCCAGGACCACGGCTTCGATCTCGTCGCCCTTCTTGAAGTTGCGCACGGCTTCTTCGCCAGCTTCCGTCCACGACAGGTCGGACAGGTGGACCAGGCCGTCGATGCCGCCGGGCAGGCCGACGAACACGCCGAAGTCGGTGATCGACTTGATGGCGCCGCGGACCTTGTCACCACGCTTGAAGTTGGTGGCGAACTCTTCCCACGGGTTCTGGCGGCACTGCTTCATGCCCAGCGAAATGCGGCGACGGTCTTCGTCGATTTCCAGGACCATGACTTCGACTTCTTCGCCCAGGGTCACGACCTTGCGCGGATCGACGTTCTTGTTGGTCCAGTCCATTTCGGAGACGTGCACCAGGCCTTCGATGCCGGCTTCGACTTCAACGAACGCGCCGTAGTCGGTCAGGTTGGTGACCTTGCCGAACAGGCGGGTGCCTTGCGGGTAGCGGCGAGCGAGGCCGACCCACGGATCTTCGCCCAGCTGCTTGACGCCCAGCGAGACGCGGCTCTTTTCCTGGTCGAACTTGAGGACCTTGGCTTCGACTTCCTGACCCACTTGCAGGACTTCGGACGGGTGACGCACACGGCGCCAGGCCATGTCGGTGATGTGCAGCAGGCCGTCGATGCCGCCCAGGTCCACGAACGCGCCGTAGTCGGTGATGTTCTTGACCACGCCCTTGACCACAGCACCTTCGTGCAGGGTTTCGAGCAGCTTCTGGCGCTCTTCGCCCATGCTGGCTTCCAGCACCTGGCGACGCGACAGCACGACGTTGTTGCGCTTGCGGTCGAGCTTGATGACCTTGAATTCGAGGGTCTTGCCTTCGTACGGGGTGGTGTCCTTGACCGGGCGCAGATCCACCAGCGAACCCGGCAGGAACGCGCGGATGCCGTTGGTCATGACGGTCAGGCCGCCCTTCACCTTGCCGGTGATGGTGCCGGTGACCAGTTCGCCGTTCTCCAGGGCCTTTTCCAGTTGCAGCCAGGCCGACAGGCGCTTGGCGCGGTCACGCGACAGGATGGTGTCGCCGTAGCCGTTTTCCAGGGAATCGATGGCCACCGAGACGAAATCGCCGGGCTGCACTTCGAGTTCGCCCTGGTCGTTCAGGAACTCTTCCAGGGGGATCAGCGCTTCGGACTTCAGGCCGGCGTTGACGACGACGAAGTTGTGGTCGACGCGCACGACTTCGGCGCTGATGACCTCGCCGGACTTCATGTCCTGGCTCTTGAGGCTTTGTGCGAAAAGGTCGGCGAAGCTTTCGCCGCCGGTGGCGGTAGTGGAAACGGAAGACATGGGGTTGAAATCCATTGGGCCGCAATGGCCGTTAAAAACACACCGCAGCGGATTGCCCGCCACAGTGGAGTCAAAATACCTGCCTGCTGGCTTACCCTTGCGGGGTGGCCCGTGGGGGTGTCGCCTGGCTTGAGCAGGGCCTAAAAAACAAATCTATTCAGATCCGGACGCCGCGGCGCCCCAGAAATCCAGTATTGCCTGCACCGTTTCCGCAATCGTCAGATTCGACGAATCCAGTACGTGTGCATCCGCTGCGGGAGCCAATGGCGCGGCCGCCCGCCCGGTATCCCGTGCGTCGCGCTCGCGCATATCCCGCAAAAGGTCGTCTAGATTAGCAGAAATTCCCTTTTCGATCAACTGCTTACAGCGCCTCTGCGCCCGCGCGACCACGTCGGCGACCAGGAACACTTTCAGCGGCGCGTCGGGAAACACCACCGTGCCCATGTCGCGCCCGTCGGCCACCAGGCCGGGCGCCCGGCGAAAGGCGCGCTGGCGCTCGAGCAGCGCCTGGCGCACGCCCGGGAACGCCGCCACGCGCGAGGCGAAATTGCCGACTTCCTCGCGGCGGATGTCGTGGCCGACCTCCCTGCCCTCCAGGTAGATATGGGGGCCGTCGAAACGCACGTCCAGCGTCTCGGCCGCGCGCGCCACGGCGGGCTCGTCGTCGGCCGACAGGCCGCGCTCGATTGCGGCCAGGGCGGTCAGGCGATACAGCGCGCCGCTGTCCAGCACTTCCCAGCCCAGGGCCTTGGCGACCCGGTGGGCCACGGTGCCCTTGCCGGACGCGGTGGGGCCGTCGATCGTGATGACGGGAACGGCGGTGGAGAGTTCGGAGGAAGTCGAAGTCATGGAGTAATTGTCGCTAGGCCGCAACCAGGCCCGCGTAGACATCAAAGTAACCCGGGAAGGTCTTGCTGACGCAGCCGGGGTCGAGAATACGTACGGCCGCGGGGCCGAACGCCGCCAGCGAGAAGCACATCGCCATGCGGTGGTCGTCCCAGGTGCCGATGTGCGCGTCGCGCCAGCCGTCGGCGGCCGGCGGCGTGACCCGCAGCCAATCCGGCCCCGATTCCACCTGCGCGCCCAGCTTGGCCAGCTCGGTCTGCATGGCGTGGATGCGGTCGGTTTCCTTGACGCGCCAGCTGCCGATGTTGCGCAGCCGGCACGGGCCGTCGGCGTACAGCGCCAGCGCGGCCGCGGTCATGGCGGCGTCGGGGATCAGGTTGAAATCGGTGTCGAAGGCCTTCAGGCGCTCGCCCTGGGCCACGCGCGCGCCGGACACTTCGATCCAGCCGGGGCCGTAGCTGACCTGGGCGCCCATCCCGGCCAGGGTGTCGGCGAACGCGACGTCGCCCTGGATGCTGTCGGCGCCCACGCCGGTCACGCGCAGCGGACCGCCGCCGATCGCGCCCAGCGCCATGAAGTAGGACGCCGTGGACGCGTCGCCCTCGACCGCGATCTGCCCGGGGCTGCGATAGGACGCGCCGGCCTCGATGACGAAGCGGCTCCAGCCCTCGCGCCGCACCTGCACGCCGAAGCGCGCCATCAGGTTCAGCGTGATTTCGATATAGGGCTTGGAGATCAGCTCGCCGATGACCTCGATCGCCACCGGCTTGCCGCTGGCGCGCGCCTGCAGCGGCGCGGCCATCAGCAGCGCCGTCAGGAACTGGCTGGAGACCGACCCCTGCACCCGCGCCACCGCGTCGCCGGCGATTTCGCCGCGGCCGATGCGCAGCGGCGGATAGCCCGGCTGGCCCAGGTAATCGATGCGCGCGCCCAGCGCGTTCAAGGCGTCGACCAGGTCGCCGATGGGACGCTCGTGCATGCGCGGCACGCCCGAGAGCCGGTAGTCGCCGCCCATCAGCGCCAGCGCCGCGGTCAGCGGACGGATGGCGGTGCCGGCGTTGCCCATGAAAAGGTCGGCGCTTTCGACCGGAAAGCGCGGCACGCCCTGCACCGTGACGCGGCCGGCGTCCAGGTCCGAGACCTGCACGCCCAGCTGGCGCAGGGCGGCCAGCATCACGCGGGTGTCGTCCGAATCCAGCAGCCCGGTGATGGCCGTGCCGCCTTCGGCGATCGCGGCCAGCAGCAGCACGCGGTTGGAAATGCTCTTGGAGCCCGGCAGGGCCACTTCGCCCCGCGCCTGGCGCACCCGGGGCAGATCCAGATAAGGCAAAGCGCCCATGTCAGCTACTCCTTGCGCCAGTTGCGGCGCGCCCGCGCTGCCGTCTCCAGCAGCGTCGACAAGGCCGCGCCGTCGCCCGCGGCGATGGCGTGCTCGGCCCGGTCCAGCACCGCGCGGACCTCGGCCAGCTCGGCCAGCATCGCGTCGCGGTTGGACAGGAAAATATCGCGCCACATCTCCGGCGAACCCGCCGCGATGCGCGTGAAATCGCGAAAGCCGCTGCCCGCCAGATCCAGGCGGGTGGCGGCGTCGGCGGCCGTGGCCACCTGGTTCATGTAGACCGCCGACAACAGGTGCGGCAGATGGCTGACCGAGGCCAGCAGCCGGTCGTGCGCATCGGCGTCCATGTCGATCACTTGCGAGCCGCAGGCCAGCCAGGCGCGGCGCACCAGATCGACGCTGGCCGCGGAATTCCCGGGCAGCGGCGTCAGGATGACGGTGCGATCGCGATAGAGGTCGGCCTGCGCGGCTTCCGGTCCGGTGCGTTCGGCGCCGGCGATCGGATGGCCGGGCACGAACTGCGCGGCCCGCTCGCCCAGCGCGGCGCGCGCCGCGGCGGCCACCTCGGCCTTGGTGCTGCCGGCGTCGGTCAGCACGGCGCCGGCGCGCAGGTGCGCGCGCATGCGCGACAAGGCGTCGGCCAGGCCGCCCACCGGCGTGGCCAGCAGGATCAGGTCGGCGCGCGCGGCCGCCTCTTCGAGCGACACGGCCTCGTCGATCAGGCCCAGTTCGCGCGCGCGCGCCAGCGACTGCGGATTGCGTCCCGCCCCCAGCACCACGCCGACCTGCCCGGCGCTGCGCAGCGCCGCGGCGAACGAACCGCCGATCAGGCCCACGCCGACGACGGCCAATACAGGAATCAGGGGGCCAGCGGCCCCCTGATCGGAAGACAGTGCAGCGTCGTTCATGCTGACAGGATGGCGCCCAGCGCGTCGATGAAACGCTGGTTCTCTTCGGGCAGGCCGATGGACACGCGCAGCCACTCGGGCAGGCCGTCTCCGGCCACCGGGCGCACGATCACGCCGCGCTTGAGCAGTTCGAGGTTGATGCGCGGCGCATCGCCCACGTGCACCAGCACGAAGTTGCCGTAGCTGGGCACGTAGCGCAGCTTCAGGGCCTCGAACGCGGCGCACAGCTGCGCCTTGCCGGCCTTGTTCAGGGAGTAGGCCTGCTGCAGGTAGGCGGCGTCGCCCAGCGCGGCCACGGCGGCGGCCTGCGCCAGCGTGTTGACGTTGAACGGCTGGCGCACGCGGTTGAGCAGGTCGGTCAGGGCCGGCTGCGCCACCGCGAAGCCCACGCGCAGGCCGGCCAGGCCGTAGGCCTTGGAGAAGGTGCGCGAGACGATCAGGTTGGGATAGCGGCGCACCAGCTCGGTGCTGTCGAAACGGAACTCGGGATCGAGGTATTCGTTATAGGCCTCGTCCAGCACCACCGTGACGCGCTCGCCGTGGGCGGCGTGCACGCGTTCGAGGAAGGCCGCGACCTGCTCGCCCGGCACGAAGGTGCCGGTGGGGTTGTTCGGGTTGGCGATGAACACCAGGCGGGTGTCGTCGGCGATGGCGTCGAACATCGCGTCCAGGTCGTGGCCGTAGTCCCTGGCCGGCACCACGATGTGGCGCGCGCCGCGCGCCTGCGTGGCCAGGCGGTACACCGCGAACGAGTGCTGCGCGTACACGGCGGAAGCGCCCGGCTCCAGCAGCGCCAGCGCGGCGATTTCCAGGATGTCGTTGGAGCCGTTGCCCAGCGTGATCCAGTTCATCGGCACGCCGTAGCGCTCGGCCAGCGCGGCCTTCAGGTCGAAGCCGTTGGGATCGGGGTAGCGCGCCAGCGATTCGGCCGCGGCCAGCATGGCCTCGCGCGCCGAGCCGGGCATGCCCAGCGGGTTTTCGTTGGACGCCAGCTTGACGATGCCGGCCGGATCCAGCCCGAACTCGCGGGCCAGTTCTTCGATGGGCTTGCCCGCCTGGTAGGGGGCGATGGCGCTGACGTGCGCCGGAGCGGCGAGGGGCTTGGATGCGGTGGTCATGTTGTGGAGGCTCACGACGCCGGGTAGGAACCCAGCACTTTCAGGTAGGCGACCTGCGCCTGCAGGGCGGCAAGCGCGCGTTCGACGTTCGGATCGTTGCGGTGGCCCAGCACGTCGACGTAGAAATAGTATTCCCACTGGCCGGTGCGGGCCGGACGCGATTCGAAACGCGTCATCGACACGCCGTTGGCCGCCAGCGGGGCCAGCATTTCGTAGACCGCGCCGGCGCGGTTGGGCACGGCCAGGATCAGGCTGGTCTTGTCGCGGCCGCTGACCAGCGGCTCGATATTGCCGATGGCCAGGAACCGGGTGCGGTTCTGCGGGTCGTCCTGGATGCCGGCGGCGGCGATCTTCAGGTTCCAGGCGGGCGCGGCCACCTCGCCCGCGATCGCGGCGATGGAGGGGTCGGACGCGGCCGCGCGCGCGGCCTCGGAATTGCTGGACGCGGCCACGCGGGGCACGCCGGGATAGTGGCGCGTCAGCCAGCCCTGGCACTGGGCCAGCGCCTGCGGATGCGCGGAAATGGTCTTGATGCCGTCCATGCTGCCGGACTGCGACATCAGGCAATGGCGGATCACCAGCGAACGCTCGCCCAGGATCTTGAGCGGCGTGTTCAGCAGCAGGTCCAGGCTGCGGTTGACGGCGCCTTCGGTGGAGTTCTCCACCGGCACCATGCCCACGTCGGCCTGGCCGGCCTCGACGGCGCGGAACACTTCATCGAAGGACGCGCACGGCAGCTGCTGCACGGCATGGCCGAAATGCTCCATCGCCGCCTGTTCGGAAAACGAGCCCTGCGGCCCCAGGAAGGCGACCGTCATGCCGCGTTCCAGGCCGCGGCAGGCCGAGATGATCTCGGTCCACACGGCCGCCACGCCCGCGTTCGGGAACGGGCCGGGGTTGGTCTGCTGCAGGCGCCGGATGACGTCGGCTTCGCGCTCGGGGCGCAGCACCGGGCCGTCGGCGTGCGCGGCGTGCTTGGCCTCGCCCACTTCGAGCGCGGCGCGCGCGCGCTGCGTCAGCAATTCGAGGATCTGCGCGTCCAGCGCGTCGATGCGTTGGCGCAGCGGGAGCAGCTTGCTTTGCAGTTCATCATCCATAGCGGCGCTCGAATTCCTTCAGATACTCGACCAGCGCCTGCACGGCGGCCAGGGGCACGGCGTTGTAGATGGAGGCGCGCATCCCGCCCACGCTCTTGTGGCCCTTCAGCTGCGTCAGGCCGGCGGCGTCCGCGCCTTGCAGGAAGGCCTCGTTGAGCGATTCGTCGCGCAGCACGAACGGCACGTTCATGCGCGAACGCACCGGCGCGTGTACAGGATTGCGGTAGAACGAGGTGCTGTCCAGGTAGCCGTACAGCAGGTCGGCCTTGGCCTTGTTGGCGGCTTCCATGCCGGCCACGCCGCCGTTGGCCTTGACCCACTTGAACACCAGGCCCGCGACGTAGATCGCGAAAGTGGGCGGCGTGTTGTAGCGCGAGTGCTCGGCGGCCACGTTGGCGTAGTCGAACGCGGACGGACAGATCGGCAGGGCATGGCCGATCAGGTCGCGGCGCGCGATGACGACGGTCACGCCCGCCGGGCCGGCGTTCTTCTGCGCGCCCGCATACAGCAGGCCGCAGCGCGTCACGTCCATGGGACGCGACAGGAAATGCGAAGAGGCGTCCACCACCAGCGGCACGTCGGGCGCGCCCAGCGCGGCGGTGTCCGGCCAGTCCATGAATTCGACGCCGCCGATGGTCTCGTTGCTGCACAGGTGCAGATAGGCGGAATCCTTGCGCACCTGCCAGGTCTCGACCGGCGGCACCCAGGTCAGCGGGGCCTGCTCGCGGCCGTCGAGCTCGACGGCCTGCTCGCTGCTGGCCGCAAGCTGCGTGCTACCGTAGCGGCCGGCTTCCTTGTAGGAACGCTTGGACCAGTGGCCCGTGACCACGAAGTCGGCCGCCGGCGTGCCGCGGCGCCCCATGAGGTTCATGGGCACGATGGCGTTTTCCCCGGAACCCCCGCCCTGCATGAACATGACGGCGTAGTCCGCCGGCAGTTGCAGCAGGTCGCGCAGGTCCGATTCGGCTTCATCGCAGATCTGCACGAAGTGCTTGCCGCGATGGCTCATTTCCATCACGGACATGCCGCTGCCGTGCCAGTCCAGCATTTCCGCAGCGGCTTGCTGCAGCACCACCTCGGGCAAGGCCGAGGGGCCTGCCGAGAAGTTCCAGGGGCGGGCCATTATTGCTCCGTAGGTTCGGTCGAATCCGTCGTGTCGGCTGCGCCGTTGCCGTCGCCGCCATCCGTGCCCTGGCCGTCCTCGTCGAGGTCGCCGTCATCGTCCGCGTCGCTTTCCACGACCCGGCGCACGCCCGACAGCGAGCTGCCGTCGTCGACGTTGATGAGGGTGACGCCCTGCGTGGCGCGGCCCATTTCACGGATTTCCGAGACGCGCGTGCGCACCAGCACGCCGCCGGTCGTGATCAGCATGATCTCGTCCGAAGGCATGACCAGCACCGCACCCACCACCTTGCCGTTGCGCGAGCTGGTCTGGATGGCGATCATGCCCTTGGTGCCGCGGCCGTGGCGCGTGTACTCGGTGATCGGGGTGCGCTTGCCGTAGCCGTTCTCGGTGGCGGTCAGCACGCTCTGGGTTTCGTCGCCCGCGACCAGCAGCGCGATCACGGTCTGGGTGTCTTCCAGCATCATGCCGCGCACGCCGCGGGCGTTGCGGCCCATCGGGCGCACGTCGTTCTCGTCGAAGCGCACGGCCTTGCCGGCGTCGGAGAACAGCATGACGTCGTGCTTGCCGTCGGTCAGGTCGGCGCCGATCAGGTAGTCGCCGTCGTCCAGATCCACGGCGATGATGCCGGCCTTGCGCGGATTGGAGAAGTCCGACAGCGGCGTCTTCTTGACCGTGCCGCGCGAGGTCGCCATGAACACGTAGTGGTCTTCGCTGAATTCCTTGACCGGCAGCACCACCGTGATCTTCTCGCCGTCGGCCAGCGGGAACATGTTGACGATGGGCTTGCCGCGCGAATTGCGCGTGCCCTGCGGCACTTCCCAGACCTTCAGCCAGTACACCCGGCCGCGGTTGGAGAAGCACAGCAGGAAGTCGTGCGTGTTGGCGATGAAGAGCTGGTCGATCCAGTCGTTTTCCTTCATGGCCGTGGCCTGCTTGCCGCGTCCGCCGCGTTTTTGCGAGCGGTATTCGGACAGCGGCTGGCTCTTGATGTAGCCGCCGTGCGACAGGGTCACGACCATGTCGGTCGGCGTGATCAGGTCTTCGGTGTCGAGTTCGGTTGCGTTGAGCTCGATTTCCGAGCGGCGCGAGTCCTTGGCGCCGGTCGAGAACTCGGCCTTGATGGCCTGCAGTTCCTCGCCGATGATGGTGGTGATGCGCTCGGGGCGCGCCAGGATGTCGAGCAGGTCGGCGATGGTGGACATGATGTCCTTGTATTCGCCGACGATCTTGTCCTGCTCCAGCCCGGTCAGGCGCTGCAGGCGCATGTTCAGGATTTCCTGGGCCTGCGTATCGCTCAGGCGGTACAGGCCGTCGCCCTGCAGGCCGAATTCGGCGCCCAGGTCGTCCGGGCGGAAGGCCGCGCGGCCTCCGGCGTGTCGCCGTCGGCGCGCGACAGCATCTCGCGCACCAGCGACGAATCCCAGGAACGCGCCATCAGTTCCTGGCGCGCGACCGGCGGGGTCGGCGCAGCCTTGATGATGGCGATGAAGTCGTCGATGTTGGCCAGCGCCACGGCCAGGCCTTCCAGCACGTGGCCGCGTTCGCGGGCCTTGCGCAGCTGGAACACCGTGCGGCGCGTGACCACTTCCCGACGGTGCTGCAGGAAGTAGTCGATCATCTGCTTCAGGTTGAGCAGGCGCGGCTGGCCGTCGACCAGCGCCACCAGGTTCATCCCGAAGGTGTCCTGCAGCTGCGTGTTCTTATAGAGGTTGTTCAGGACGACCTCGGGGACCTCGCCGCGCTTGAGCTCGATGACCAGGCGCATGCCGTCCTTGTCGGACTCGTCGCGGATGTCGGAGATGCCTTCGATCTTCTTGTCGTTGACCAGCTCGGCGATGCGCTCCTGCAGCGTCTTCTTGTTGACCTGGTAGGGAATCGCGTCGACCACGATGGCCTGGCGGTTGCCCTTCTCCATGTCCTCGAAGTGGGTCTTGGCGCGCATGACCACGCGGCCGCGGCCGGTGCGGTAGCCTTCGCGCACGCCCGACATGCCGTAGATGACGCCGCCGGTGGGGAAATCGGGCGCCGGGATGAGCTCCATGAGCTCGTCGACCGAACACGCCGGATTGCGCAGGCAGTACAGGCAGCCGTCGACCACTTCCTGCAGGTTGTGGGGCGGAATGTTGGTGGCCATGCCCACCGCGATGCCCGAGCTGCCGTTGACCAGCAGGTTGGGCAGGCGCGACGGCAGCAGCAGCGGTTCCTGTTCGCTGCCGTCGTAGTTGGGGCCGAAGTCCACCGTTTCCTGGTCGATGTCGGCCAGCAGCTCGTGGGCGATCTTGGCCAGGCGGATTTCGGTGTAACGCATCGCCGCGGCGTTGTCGCCGTCGATCGAGCCGAAGTTGCCCTGGCCGTCCACCAGCATGTAGCGCATGGAGAAATCCTGCGCCATGCGGACGATGGTGTCGTAGACGGACTGGTCGCCGTGGGGGTGGTACTTACCGATGACGTCCCCGACGATACGCGCCGACTTCTTGTAGGCGCGGTTCCAGTCGTTGTTCAGTTCGTGCATCGCGTAGAGCACGCGCCGGTGGACGGGCTTGAGGCCGTCCCGCACATCCGGTAGCGCCCGACCCACGATCACGCTCATCGCGTAATCGAGGTAACTGCGGCGCATCTCTTCTTCCAGCGATACCGGAAGCGTCTCCTTGGCAAAGGAATCCATATATATAACGACAGAATCGTGTAAGGAGGAACCCGGGCCGGGTAAACAGGAAATTCTATCATTCGATTCACCGAGCGGTCAGAAGGAGCGCCCCGGGACGCTCGCCGGCGGGCCCGGCCGGACGACATCCAGACCCGGCCGCCGGCGCGTCCGCCCGCGCCCTGCGGGCCTGTTGTCAAAAACCAACATGGAAAACCGATGGAGTGCCGAAAACGTCATATCCAGCGTCAATGCGCCTGTCCAGGGAAGCCAAAGCCCCCCAAATGCCTTAAGATTGTTTCCAGCACGCAGGAAACCCAGTAGCTATTCCTTTGAACCAGCTCTTGGCGTTGCTATACTGGCCCCGTTTTCCTGATATGCGGCGGGGGTTCGCTGCGAGTCACTTATCCAGCTTCAAGCTCAACGAGGAGAAACATGAACAAACCCTCCAAATTCGCTCTGGCGCTCGCCTTCGCCGCCGTCACGGCCTCGGGTGTAGCCTCGGCCCAGACCTATCCCGACACGGTGGACAACTGGCGCAATCCGTTCGGTGACGTTTGGAAGAACGGCACGAACGAACTGTGCTGGCGCGATGCGTTCTGGACCCCGGCCACCGGCATCCCCGGCTGCGACGGCGTTCCGGTTGCGCAACAGAAGCCGAAGCCCGCCCCGATGGCGGCCAAGGTCGTGTTCAACGCCGACACGTTCTTCGACTTCGACAAGTCGACCCTGAAGCCCGAAGGCCGCCAGCTGCTGGACCAAGTCGCCCAGCAAGCCAACGGCATCGACCTCGAAACCATCATCGCTGTGGGCCACACCGACTCGATCGGCACCGAAGCCTACAACCAGAAGCTGTCCGAGCGTCGTGCCGCTTCGGTCAAGAGCTACCTGGTCAGCAAGGGTATCGACCCCAACCGTATCTACACGGAAGGCAAGGGCGAGCTGAACCCGATCGCTTCCAACAAGACGAAGGAAGGCCGCGCCCAGAACCGTCGCGTTGAGATCGAAATCGTGGGTAGCCGCAAGTAATTGCCGGACTAGCTACAATAAAGGGGCCTCGCATAGCGAGGCCTTTTTTTCGTCGCCTGCGCACCCTTTTGGTGCAGCGGTGCGGCGCCCCTCCTCGCCAGGCGCGCAGGAGCCCCTCTATATATAGCGTCGCCTTACGCTGGACTGCCCATGACCACGCAAACCCACGACACCGCCCGCCCCGCCGTCAACGCCGACCAGGCCGAACTGGACAAGTTCGGCGCCCTGGCCAGCCGCTGGTGGGACCCCGAAAGCGAGTTCAAGCCGCTGCACGCCATCAATCCGCTGCGGCTCGAATGGATCCAGGAGTGCGCGGGCAGCCTGGCCGGCAAGACCGTGCTGGACGTGGGCTGCGGCGGCGGCATCCTGTCCGAATCCATGGCCAAAAGCGGCGCGGCGGTCACCGGCATTGACCTGGCCGACAAGTCCTTGAAGGTGGCGCGCCTGCACGGCCTGGAATCCGGTGTGCAAGTGGAATACCGCAAGGTCCCGGTCGAAGAGCTGGCGGCCGAACGGCCCGGCCACTACGACGTGGTCACCTGCATGGAAATGCTGGAACACGTGCCGGACCCGGCCTCCATCGTGCGCGCGTGCTCGACCCTGGTCAAACCGGGCGGCTGGGTGTTCTTTTCCACCCTGAACCGCAACCCCAAATCCTTCCTGTTCGCCATCGTGGGCGCGGAATACGTGCTGCGCCTGCTGCCGCGCGGCACCCACAGCTACGAGCAGTTCATCAAGCCCAGCGAGCTGTCAGCGGCGGCGCGCGGCGCCGGCCTGGAGCCGGTCGGCATGCGCGGCATGGAATACAACCCGATCACCCAGATCTACTCCCTGTCATCCGATACTTCGGTCAACTACCTGATGGCTACCCGCAAATGAGCGCCCTGATCCTGTTCGACTTCGACGGCACGCTGGCCGACACCGCCCCCGACCTCGCCGCTGCGGCCAACCGCCAACGCACCCGCAAGGGCCTGGAACCGATGGCCTACGAACTGCTGCGTCCGGTGGCCTCGCAGGGCGCGCGCGGCCTGCTGCGCGTGGCGCTGGGCCTCAAGCCCGGAGATCCCGACTACGAGCCCACCCGCCTGCAGTTCCTGGAAGACTACGCGGCCGGCTCCACCGTCCACAGCAAGCTGTTCCCCGGTATCGGCGAGCTGCTGGCCGATATCCGCCGCCGCGGCCTGTCCTGGGGCATCGTCACCAACAAGGTCACCTACCTGACCCTGCCCATCGTCGAACACCTGGACCTGACGCGCGACAGCGCCGTGCTGGTCTGCGGCGACACCACGGCGCACGCCAAGCCCCATCCCCTGCCGCTGCAGCACGCCGCGCGCGAGGCCGGCTTTGCCGTGGACCGCTGCGTCTACGTCGGCGACGACCTGCGCGACATCCAGGCCGCGCACGCCGCCGGCATGCCCGCCGTCGCCGCGGCCTACGGCTACGTCGGCGAAGACGACAACATCACGACCTGGGAAGCCGAGACCTGCGCCCACTCCCCCGCGGAGCTGTGGCCGGCCATCGAGCCCCTGCTGCCCAGCGACCTGCGCTAGGGCCGCCCGAAGGGACGGGCCGCGCCCGTCCCGGTCCCGGCGCCGGTCAGGCGAATTAGTCTGATAGACGGAATAATCTTTCCGCAATCGCCATCTTTATCCTGATAGCCCGGTCACTTAAAGTGTGACCCATGCACGGCATCAGGGTCTACCCGAAGCCTTCGCCGCAATCTCCGCCGCGGCGCCGCCCTCCCTTCACCATCGCCTGTCCGCGCGCCGCGGTGCGTCGCGCCCGAGAACGCCCATGCTATTGCCCATCCTGCTGCTTTCCGCCGCCGGCTTCACTATCCTGACGACGGAATTCCTGATCGTCGGACTGCTGCCGGGACTGGCCCGCGACCTGGACGTCACCGTGTCCCAGGCCGGCCTGCTGGTCTCGCTGTTCGCCTTCACCGTGGCCGCGACCGGGCCGCTGCTGACCGCGCTCATGGCCAACATCGAGCGCAAGCGGCTGTTCATCGGCGTGCTGCTGCTTTTCGGCCTGTCCAACGCGCTGGCGGCGGCCGCCCCCAACATCTGGGTCATGGCCGTCGCCCGCTTCGTCCCGGCGCTGGCCCTTCCCGTGTTCTGGTCCCTGGCCAGCGCCACGGCGGTCGAGCTGGTCGGCCCGGCCCGCGCCGGGCGCGCCATTTCCACGGTGGCCTTCGGCATCGTGGCCGCCACGGTGTTCGGCATTCCCATCGGCGTGCTCATCTCCGACGCCTTCGGCTGGCGCGCCGCCTTCGCCGTGCTGTCGGCCGTCGCCTTCGCCAAGGCCGTGCTGCTGCTTTTCGCCTTCCCCAGCATCCGGGTGCACGGCGACGGCGTCCGGCTCATTACGCAGCTGCGCATCCTGCGCCGCCCCATCGTGGTCGGCCACGTGCTGCTTTCGCTGCTGGTCTTCACCGGCATGTTCACCGCCTACACCTACCTGGCCGACATGCTGGAGCGGCTGGCCGGCTTCAACGGCCAGATCGTGGGCTGGACCATGATGGCGTTCGGCGCGGTCGGCCTGGTCGGCAACACCCTGGGCGGCCGCCTGGTGGACCGCAGCCCGCTGGGCGCCACCGCCCTCTTCTCCAGCCTGATGGCCGCCGGCCTGGCCGCGCTGGCGCCGGTCATGGCCTCGCACGGCCTGCTGGCCGTGGCGCTGGGCGTCTGGGGCATCGCGCAGGCGGCGCTCTTCATCGTGTGCCACGTGCGGCTGATGAAATCCGCCCCCGAAGCGCCGGCGTTTGCCGCGTCCCTGAATATCTCGGGCGCCAACATCGGCATCGGCCTGGGCGCCGTAGTCGGCGGCCACGTCATCGACCAGTACGGCCTGGGCGCCCTGGGCTGGGCCGCCGCCGCCATCGTCGGCCTTTCGGTCGGTCTGGCTTTGCTGCTGATGGCCGCCTCCCGCGCCCGCCCGGCGGCCAAGGCCGCCTGCCCGAACCCGGCCTGACCGGCGCTGTCTCCCCCGGGCCACGCCTGCACGGGAAACCGTGCAGGCTATGGGATTTCCCAGTACAATAGGTCTTACTTGGGGCCGATCCGGATTCGACGTGGGTCGCGAAACAACTCAGGGCATGCCGAGCACCAGTTCGCTCGTTAATCCACTGGAACACTACAAACGCCAACGACGAGCGTTTCGCTCTCGCCGCTTAAGCGGTGAGCCGCTGCACTGATCTGTCCTTGGGTCAGGCGGAGGAAGGCAACTTCCTAGGGGGGCAACCCTCGAACCGCAGCAGCGACATTTACAAGGAATCGGTTTGAACTGGGGTCACACGGTTCAAATTTAAATTACGTGAATCGCTCTGGTCCGGCCTGTCGGTTGGCTAAGTCCAGGGTTAAAACCAAATAGATCGACTACGCATGTAGAACTGGTTGCGGAGGGCTTGCGGACGGGGGTTCAATTCCCCCCGGCTCCACCAAATTAGCAAGCATTAGACAGTACAGGAGAGGGGCGGACGGGTTAACCGATCCGCCCTTTTCTGTCTAAAACTGTCTCAGTTGTCGCCACATGGCGCAACCGACGTTTTGGTATCTGTACGGATATTCCGGGGGCACGTCAGCCCGCAGGATCAATACACCCTGCCACTCCATGCCTTCCCCTCTCATGCTCGGAATTACACGCTTCTTCAGCAAAGTAGCTCTAAATTTAGCCCTATTTAGGTGACGTATGGAACGCATCCATAGCTTGCTGACCGTCAGTATCTCCGAGTTCAAGCAGAACCCTGGCAAGGTGGTCGAAGATGCCCAGGGGCAGCCGGTGGCGGTGCTCAACCACAATCGTCCGGCCTTCTACACTGTTTCACCGGAGCTCATGGCGCAGATGGCTGAGCTGTACGATGGGCGCCAGCTCGAATCGCTGGTTCGCTCGCGCCTGAAATCGGTCGATCGGGCCGTCGAAGTCAGCCTTGACGAGCTGTAAGTGGCATACAGGCTTTTCTTTGTTCCAGAGGCAAGGCGGGAATAGGACGCGTTGGATGGCTCCATCAAAACCCTGTTCAAAGCGGCTCTGAAGAAACGGCTGGACACTCCCCGGTTACCTGGGTCGCAACTTCATCCGCCCTTGGTCGATTGCTACAAGATCAAGCTGCGCGGCGTCGGCTATAGATTGGTATATCTGGTGAGGGATAATGCAATCCCGCCGGACATAGTCGTCCTGGTCGTGGGCCGCCGTGACGGTGGAATTTATGAGGCCGCGGCGGGAGCGCTGGAATCGGCTCGCAAGCTGGACGAATAATATTCACTCCTGAGATTTAAAAAAGGGCGGACCGCATAACCGGTCCGCCTTTTTCATTCACTCAATCAAAATGCATTACTGCAGCCGCTGCAGTTCTTCCTGATATGCCGGCCCATAACGCAGTCGCAGGTACTCCGCATAAGCCGCCCGGTATTCGCTGCTATAGATATCGGGCGTCAGCTCGCGGTTCCAGAAGTCCGCCACGCCGGCGCGTTTCCAGAGGGCGAGGTCGGCCTGGACTTCGGCGCGGGAGAGTTCGCGCTGGGGCGCGGAGCGGGCGGCATCCTGAACCACGGCGCGGGGCGCGGACTGGGCCATGGCTTGCGGCGCGGCTGCGATCGCGATAATGGCCAGCAGCATATTCAGAGAGTTTTTCATAGGGCATTCCTGTAGGCAGTTTCATCATCCGTCATCGGTCCGGATATCAGGCCGACGACAGCGCGTAGGAAAAAGTCTACCTATCCGGTTCTGCCAAAATCCCGACGGGGAAATTACTTTTTGGTCATGATCGGGCCGCGCGGGATTATTTGTTCGTGGTGGATTTGCGACAGTGAAACTGCCCTGCTCTTACAGCGGCTTGAATATCGGACGCTCGCGCCCATTCCCGACGGGTCGCCTGGCTCTCCAGCAAAAACAAGGACTTAGACGATGGCCTCGGATATGCTCCGCGGCCAAGATAACCATATCGGAACAAATATGTAATTCCCATGTCGGCTGATTGACGAATGCCGCTACCCACACTGGCAAAAGCCAAGGCCGGTGGATCGGGCAGCTGCATCGTGAATAACAGCTCTTCTTTTTCCCGACGCTCCTTCTGCCGGCCTGGCGCAAGCAAGCAGCCCAAATCTATCAAGGAGCAATCGTGAAAAAGACCATCCTGTTGGCCGCTACGGCGGCCACGCTCTCGACCGCGGCGGCGCACGCGGAAACGTCGGTCACGCTTTACGGCAAGATCGATACCGGTATCGGCTTCGCCAAGGTGGACGGTTCGTACACCAACCCGGTCACCGGGGTGAGCAGCGACTTCAAGGCCAGCCGCTTCGGCGCCACCACCGGCCAGACCGCCGGTTCGCGCTGGGGCCTGCGCGGCAAGGAAGACCTGGGCGGCGGCCTGTATGCCTCGTTCCAGCTGGAGTCGGGCTTCGATTCGACCAACGGCAGTTCGTCGCAGGGCGGCCGCCTGTTCGGCCGTAACGCCACGATCGGCCTGGGCAGCGCCGACTGGGGCGAATTCCGCCTCGGCCGCCAGTACAACGTGGCCACGCGCATGATGGCCGGCATGTTCGGCTCGAACTTCGGCGGCGGGTTCACCCAGCTGAATACCGGCGGCGGGCTGGGTTTCAGCAGTTCGTACTGGGTCCGCTACGACAACCTGGCCCTGTATGAGTCCTCGAGCTTCGGCGGCGGTTTCCGCTTCTCCGCCGGCTATGCCTTCAACGCCAACGACCAGACCGCGGCCCAGACCGGATTCGCCACCGCCGACAATACCCGCGCGATCACCAGCGGCCTGAGCTACAACAACGGCCCGCTGATGGCGTTCGTTTCGTACGAGCAGCTCAATCCCTCCAACAAGCTGAGTTCAGCCCAGACCAGCGCCACGCCGCGCGCGTACACCGTGGGCGCGTCCTATGACTTCGAGGCGCTGAAAATCGCGGCGGCCTATGAACGCGCGACCGACGGCTGGTTCGCCGGCAAGGGGCTGCCGTCCGGGGCCGCCATCAACGGCTTCCGCGGAACGCCGTCGAACGCTTTCCTCAACAACTTCAACACCAACTCGTACCTGCTCGCCGTGTCGGTTCCCACCGGCGCCTCCAGCGGCATGTTCGCGTCGTGGCAGCGCGTGGATCCGAACGGCCGCGACCTGACCGGCGGCGACTCCACGTCGAATACGTTCGCGCTGGGCTATACCTACAGCCTGTCCAAGCGCACCAGCCTGTATGCCGTGGGTTCGTACACCAAGAACTTCGCGTTCCTGAGCGACGCCAAGGCCACCGAAGCGCTGGTGGGCATGCGCCACTCGTTCTAAGCAGCAAACCGGGAGCGGCCTCGCGCCGCTCCCGTTCAGTCCGAGCGGTGTTCGAGCGTGTAGCCCATGCCGCGCACCGTATGCAGCAGCCGCGTGTCGAAGGGATCGTCGATCTTGGAGCGCAGGCGCCGCACCGCCACCTCCACGACGTTGGTGTTGCTGCTGAAATTCATGTCCCAGACCTGCTCGGCCAGCACCAGCCGCGACACCACTTCACCCTGGCGCCGCATGAGTATGGTCAGCAGACAGAACTCCTTTGCCGTCAGGTCGATGCGCGCGTTGGCGCGCATCACGCGCCGCCGCAGCAGGTCCAGCTCCAGGTCGGCCACGCGCAGCACGTTGGGGCCGCGCCCGTTCTCCACGCTGGCGCCGCGGCGGCGCAGGGCCAGCACGCGGGCCTGCAGTTCGGACAGCGCGAACGGCTTGGGCAGGTAATCGTCGGCGCCCTGCTCCAGCCCCCGCACGCGGTCCTCCAGGCTGGATCGCGCGGTCAGCATCATGACCATCACGGCATCGTTCTGGCGGATGCGCTGCAGGACTTCAAACCCCTCCATGTCGGGAAGATTGATGTCCAGGATGATCAGGTCGTACTGCACTTCATACGCCAGCTGCAGGCCGCTGGTGCCATCGAGCGCGATATCGGCGAGGTAGCCGTTCTCCATCAGGCTGCGTCTTACTATGTCCGCTAGTTTTTTCTCGTCGTCGATTATCAGTATTTTCATCCGGTCGGCCTGAATAGTTCCGAAATGGCGCGACGCCGGCGCCGGCGCGATGCGCGCCGACGCCGATAGTCGGTACTGAAAACTTTATTCCCGCGCCAGCGTCAAAAGGCAGACATGTGCATTACGAATATGACACGCTGCGCCGCGAAAAATGTAATGTCGCTGCAAGGTTCGGACTGTGCCGTCCGCTAGCGCCCGAGGTCGACGCTGAAGCCGATGGTGGTGCCGGCGGCGTCGCTCGCCGCATACGACTGGCCGCCGTGCATGCGGGCGATGGCCGCCACGATCGCCAGGCCCAGCCCGTGATGCACGGTATCGCTGGCCCTGGACGAGTCCAGGCGATAGAAACGGTGGAACAGCCGCGGCAGATGCTCGGCGTCTATCGGATCGCCGATGTTCCTCACCGCGATGCGGACCTGGCTGTCGCCGATGTCCTGGATATGGACTTCGACCTGCGTGTCGGGATAGGCGTAGCGCACGGCGTTCGACACCAGATTCGAGACCGCGCGCTGGAACAAGGTCCGGTCCACCTCCGCGCTCCGGTCGCCCACGATGGCGAAACTCACGCCGGCGTCGAGCGCTTCGGCCTCGTGGTAGGCCAGCACTTCCCGCACCAGTTCGCGCAGGTCCGCCGGCTGACGCGAGCGCGCCGTCGCACCGCCATCGGCCTGCGCCAGGAACAGCATGTCGTTGATGATGCCGGACATGCGCTGCAGTTCTTCGAGGTTGGAGCCCAGCATCTCGCGCAGCGTTTCGCTGGAGCGCGGCGCCGACAGCGCGAGTTCGGTCTGGCCCACCAGCGTCGCCAGCGGCGTGCGCAGCTCGTGCGCCACGTCCGCGTTGAAGCCTTCCATCTGCACGTAGGCGCGTTCCAGGCGCTGCAGCACCTGGTTGAACTGCCGCACCAGCGGCTGCAGCTCCTCGGCCAGGCCGCTCTCGTCCAGCCGGTCGCCTATGCGGTCGGGCGACAGCTGTTCGGCCTGGCGGCCCACGTCGCGCAGCGGGTCCAGGGCGCGGCGCACCAGCACGTCGGCGATGACCGACACGATCAGGGCGCCGCCCAGCGCGCAGGCGAACAGCGTCCATGCCAGCATCGACAGCAGATGGCGGTCGGATGACGCGTCCAGCAGCAGTTGCGCCTCCATGCGCATGTCGGGCCGGCCGGGCATGGCCAGCGTGAAGCGGGTCAGTTTGAGATCCCCGGCGTCCAGCAACGACACGTCCGGGCCGTAAGTGACGAGTTCGCCATTGACGTTCAGACGCAGGCTGAGTTCGGACTTGCCATAGAAGAAATCCTCCAGCTTGTGCTTCAGGCTGGACAGGTCGCCGTAGGAATCGAATTCCTGGACCAGGTGAACGATCACCTCTTTTCTTTCTTCGAGGTGGATTCTCTGGCGCGACATCAGGTTGAGGTCGACGGAGATATAGACCACCGCGCACACCAGCCCCAGCGCGGCGAAAGTCTGCAACACCAGCCAGCGCGAAAGCCAACGCCGCAACGATCGGCGGGGATGAATCATGAACAGTCCTCATCGATTGCCGACATCTTACAGACGCAATCGCGTCAGGCGCCGTTCCGCCAGATTACAAATCGGTCAGCGTCCGCCAGGGCCACGAACGTCCGACAAATTTGTCATGCTGACGTCGACATTCTGACGGGAACGCTTCGATACAGTACCAGCGGTCTGCAGTTCCAGCGGAACGTAACTATGCTTTCCCCACGTATCAGGAAATTCATGACGGGCGCCGTTTTTTGCGCGCTTTCAGCCGCGGCCGCGGCGGCGGATCAGGGCGGCGCCATCACGCTGCAACAGGCGATGGACCGGGCCCTGGAACGCAATCCCATGCTGGCCGCCGCGCGCAATGAATCGCGCGCCGCCGACGGGCTGGTGACGCAGGCCGGGCTCATACCCAACCCCAGCATCGACATCAACGTGGACGACCAGAAGCGCGCGACGCGCACCACCACGACGATGCTGAACATTCCGATAGAAACCGGCGGCAAGCGCGGCGCGCGGGTGAAGGCCGCCAGCCTCGCCCGCGACATGTCCAGGCTGGACGTGCAGGCCGCGCAATCCGATCTGCGCGCCGCGGTGGCGACGGCATTTTTTGAGGTGGCCGTGGCCCAGGAGAACATGCGCGTGGCCGACGAAACCCGGCAGATCGCCGAGAACGCGCTGCGCATCGCCGCCGCGCGGGTCGAATCCGGCAAGGGCGCGCCGCTGGAAAAAACCCGCGCGCAGGTCGAGCTGAGCAATGCGCGCCTGGCGGAAAAGAAGGCACGCAACGACTGGGAGAACGCGCGCCGCGCGCTTGCCCTGAACTGGGGCGACAGCGCGCCCGACTTCGAGCGCGTCTCGGCCAGCCTGGACAGCCTGCCGCCCCGGCCGTCGCTCGACGAGCTGCAGGCCTCGCTGGGCCAGTCTCCGCGCATGAAGGCCGGCCGCGCGTCGGTCGAACTCAGCCGGGCCGAGCTGGAAGTGGAAAAGACCATGCGCTTTCCCAACGTGACCGTGGGCGTGGGCGTGGCGCGCGACAACCAGATGGGACGCAACCGCGGGCAGTTCGGCGTTTCCATTCCGCTGCCGCTGTTCGACCGCAACCAGGGCAACGTCTACGCCGCCTCGATGCGGTCCTACAAGGCCCAGGATCTCTACCGCGACACTCAGGCGCGTCTGGGCACGGCGCTGCTGCAGGCGGCCTCGCGCTACGACCTGGCCGCGGCGTCCGCCAGGGAGTACCGGGACGCCGTGCTGCCCGGCGCGCAGAAAGCGTACGAGGCCGCCCGGACCGGTTTCGCCGCGGGAAAGATGAACTACCTGGAAGTGCTGGACGCGCAGCGCACCCTGACGCAGGGAAACATCTCCTACTTGAACGTGCTGGGCGAGGCCTTTCTCGCCCGCGCGGAGATCGACCGCATCATCGGCCGCTGAGCATGGCGCCCGCTGCACAACTGTTTCGGAGACCGGAAATGAATCCATATGACAAGCGCCTGATCCGCAGCGTGATCGGCGCCGTGCTGCTGGCCGGCGCCGGCGGCTTCGCCCTCGCCCGCTATACGGCGCCCGCCGCGGCCGTCGCCGGCAGCGCGCCGGCTGCTGCGGCGGCGGCCGCCGCCGAACCGGCCCCCGCCGACAGCCTGGCGATGAGCGAGGAAGCGATACGCGAGGCCGGCATCACCACGGAAGTGCTGCGCGCCGGCGGCCTGCAATCGGAGAT
>Ga0182742_1001287_pt1 | contig 32886 bp, 29 predicted proteins | sample eDN5th37CBELigMG_FD_128880 | JGI IMG/M metagenome (GOLD analysis project Ga0182742, IMG submission 128880) | Enriched Miracle-Growth compost microbial communities from Emeryville, California, USA - eDNA 5th pass 37_C BE-Lig MG (version 2)... ... | reverse complement strand
GGAGGTGCAGCCCGGCCGCAGCCATCTCACGGCGGCGCTGGACCTCCAGGGCGACCACCTGATCCCGGGCGTGGTCGATGTGCATACCGACAATCTGGAGCGCCAGGTGCAGCCCCGCACCAATGCGCGCTGGCCCAGCCGCTCCGCCATGCTGGCGCATGATGCGCAATGTGCGGCCGCCGGCGTGACCACAGTGCTCGATGCGCTCTGCCTGGGCGATCTCGGCTTCGATCCCGGCCGTGACCAGACCTTCCGGGACGGGGTGCGCGACCTGGATGCGCTGGCGGATACGGGCCTGCTGCGGAGCGACCATTTCCTGCATCTCCGCTGCGAATTGCCGGCCCCGGACATGCCGGATGCGCTGGAGGCGGTGGCTGACCATCCGCGGGTGCGCATGGTCAGCCTGATGGACCATTCGCCAGGCGTCGGGCAGTACCGCGACCTGGACCGCTACCGCGCTTTGCGCAAGCGCCAGGCGCAGATGACGGATGCCGAGCTCGCCTCCCGCATTGCCGCCCTGCTGGAGCAGCGTGAGCGCCTGCGCGAGCCGCAGCGGCGCTGGCTGCTGGAGCGGATTGCCCATCGCGACCTGCCCCTGGCGAGCCATGACGATGACAGCCCTGAGGAGGTGGCGCGCAACGCTCGCGACGGTATCCGCATCAGCGAATTCCCGGTGACGATGGAGGCGGCGCAGGCCGCGCGCCGGCTGGGCGTGTCCGTGATCGCCGGAGCGCCAAATATCGTGCGCGGGGGCAGCCATTCCGGCAATCTCGCCGCCGCCGATCTGGTGCGCGGGGGCATGGCAGATGCGCTGGCGAGCGACTACGTCCCCGCCTCGATGATCGAGGCCGCCTGGCGCTGCGCGGCGGAATGCGGCCTCTCCCTGCCCGCGGCGGTGGCGATGGTCACCGATGGCCCGGCGCGCATGGCAAAGCTGGAGGATCGCGGCCGGATCGAGGCCGGGCTGCGTGCCGTCCTGGTGCAGGTCCATCTCCATGAGGGGCTGCCCTTTGTGCGCTGCGTCTGGCGCACCGGGGAGAGGGTAGCGTGACCCCGGCGCGGCTCGCCCTCTACTGGGCACCAGAGCGCGACGATCCGCTGCATGCGCTGGGCTCGGCCTGGCTGGGGCGGGATGCGGAAACCGGGACGTTGCTGCCGCAGTCGGCGCTGCCGGGGCTCGACATCGCCGAACTCACCGCCGATCCGCGCCGCTACGGGCTGCATGCGACGCTGAAGCCGCCCTTCCGCCTTGCCGTCCCCTGGACCGAGGTGCTGGCGGCGGCGGAGCGGCTCGCCTCCCGCCTGGCGCCCTTCGACCTGCCGCCATTGGCGGTGCGGGACCTGCATGGCTTCCTCGCGCTGCGGGAGACGGTGCCCTGCCCTGCCCTGCACGCCCTGGCCGATACCTGCGTGGAGGCGCTGGACTTCTGCCGCGCCCCGCCCGATGCGGCGGAACTCGCCCGCCGCCGGAAGGCCGGGCTGAACCCGGCGCAGGAGGCGATGCTGCAACGCTGGGGCTATCCCTACGTCTTCGGAGAATGGCGCTTCCATGTGACGCTGACCCGGCGCCTGACGACGGAGGAGAAGGCCCTGCTCCTCCCGGCGGTGGAGGCGCATCTGGGGGATGCGCCGGCACGCCCGCGGCGCGTCACCTCGATCTGCATCTTTGCCCAGGAAGCGCCGGGCGAGCCCTTCCGGATCCTGCGGCGGCTCAGGCTGGGCGGCTGAGCATGTCCCCCGATTGACCGCACGCCGTCCGCCTGCGCCAATTCCGCCAGGGATCGATGCGCCGCCCGCGCGCAAAGGAGAGCCATGTTCACGACACGCCCCGAGATCGCCGGTAGTTTCGGCGCCGTTGCCTCCACCCACTGGATCGCCAGCCAGGTCGGCATGGCAGTGCTGGAGCGCGGCGGCAATGCCTTCGATGCCGCCGCCGCTGCGGGCTTCACCTTGCAGATCGTGGAGCCGCATCTGAACGGGCCGGGCGGCGACTGCCCGATCATCCTGCACAGCGAGAAGCTCGGCCGGCAGCAGGTGATCTGTGGCCAGGGGCCGGCACCCAGAGCCATGACGGTAGCGAAGCTGAAGGGCGAACTGGGGCTGGACCTAGTGCCGGGCACTGGCTTCCTCGCTGCCCCCGTCCCCGGCGCCTTCGATGCCTGGATGCTGATGCTGCGCGACCACGGCACCTGGCGGCTGCGGGATGTGCTGGAATTCGCCATCGGCTATGCCCGCCGCGGCGCGCATATGGTGCCGCGGGTACGTGCCACCGTGGAGACGGTCCGGCCGCTCTTCGAGACCGCCTGGCCGACATCGGCCGCGCTCTGGCTGCGGAATGGCGGGCCGGAGCCGGGCGGGCTCTACGCCAACCCGGTGCTGGCCGATACCTATGAACGGGTGGTACGCGAGGCCGAGGCAGCAGGCAGCAACCGCGAGACGCAGATCGAGGCGGCGCGCAACGCCTGGTATCGCGGCTTCGTCGCTGAGGCCATCATCCGCTTCAGCCGCAGCTTCGAGGCGCTGGACACCTCCGGCCGCCGCCATGCCGGCCTGCTGACCGCCGAGGACCTCGCCGGCTGGCAGGCGACGGTGGAGGAGCCGCTCTCCTACACCTATCGTAGCCATACCGTGCTGAAATGCGGCCCCTGGAGCCAGGGGCCGACCATGCTGCAGACCCTGGCGTTGCTGGAAGGCTTCGACATCGCCGGCATGGATCCGGTGGGCCCGGATTTCGTGCATACGGTTGTGGAGGCGATGAAGCTCGCCTTCGCCGACCGCGAGGCCTTCTACGGCGACCCGGCCTTCGTGGACGTGCCGATGCAGGCCCTGCTCTCGCCCGCCTACAACGAGGCGCGGCGCAAGCTGATCGGCGACCGTGCCAGCCTGGAATTCCGCCCCGGCAGCCCGGATGGCCGCACGCCGCGTACCGACTACGCCGCCGCCATCCGCCGCGCCGAGGAACTGGCCATGGCCGCCGGCACCGGCGAGCCGACCGTCTCCCGCCTCGGCGCCTCGGGCGGGGATACCTGCCATGTCGATGTCATCGACCGCTGGGGGAACATGGTCAGCGCCACGCCCTCCGCGGGCTGGCTGCAATCCTCGCCGGCGATCCCGGAGCTCGGCTTCTGCCTGGGCACCCGGTGCCAGATGTTCTGGCTGGACGAGACGCTGCCGAACGGCTTGCAACCCGGCAAGCGACCGCGCACCACCCTCTCCCCCAGCCTGGTGCTGCGGGAGGGCAAGCCCTGGATGGCCTTCGGCACACCGGGCGGCGAGCAGCAGGACCAGTGGCAGCCCATTATGCTGCTGCGCATGGTGGACCACCGCTTCAACATCCAGCAGGCGATCGACCTGCCGAGCTTCCATTCGGAGCATTGGATCAGCAGCTTCTGGCCACGCGGCGCGAAGCCCGGAAAACTGGTGCTGGAAGGCCGCTTCGCGCCGGAGGTGCTGGCTGAGCTTCAGGCTCGCGGCCATAAGGCGGAGATGGGCGGAGAGTGGTCGGAAGGCCGCCTGACCGGTGTGAGGCTGGAGAAGGACGGACAGATCCTGGCCGGTGCCAATCCACGTGGCATGCAGGGCTACGCGGTGGGGCGCTGAGTCCTGCAAGGCTGTAAGTGTGGTCCGCATCGGGTTCGGCGACGAAGGTGCCGGACCCGATGGAAGGTAGCAGCCGACGGCACCGCAGTCCCTTGCCGAGCGGCAGCGGCGCTGCCTGCATTCACACCCAGATCGCCCCGACTGCCGCCAGGACGTCTGGGCCTAGTTCTCCCTGGGCCGGCGATACGCGCCCTGGGTGGACACCCAGGACGATCGTAGGTTAGCGCGGCCGTGGCGCCGTCCGCCGCGGTGCCGGGCTGCGCACCGCCTGGGCCGGGGCCTTCGTCTCGGAGGCCTCGGCCGCCTTCCTCGCCTGCTCGCGCAGCTGCGCGATGGTGGCGCGATTGGTGATCTGTTCGGGATTGGTGCGGACTTCGATCACCGCCGGCTTGCCGCTGGCCTGGGCACGCTGGAAGGCGGGCACCAGTTCTTCGGTGCGCTCCACCACCTCGCCATGGCCGCCGAAGCTCTCGATGAATTTGGCAAAATCGGGATTGGTCAGGGAGGTACCGGAGACGCGGCCGGGATAGGTCCTCTCCTGATGCATCCGGATCGTGCCGTACATCTGGTTGTTGAAGACCAGGATGATCGGTGCGACCGAATGGTGGAAAGCCGTGGCAATCTCCTGCCCCGTCATCAGGAAGCCGCCATCGCCGACAAAGGCGACCACGGTGCGGTCCGGATGCAGGATCTTGGCGCCGATAGCCGCCGGCACGCTGTAACCCATCGCGCCGTTGGTCGGGCCGAGGAAGTCCTGCTTCTCCCCCACATGCATGAAGCGGGTCGGCCAGGTGGCGAAATTGCCGGCATCGGTGGTGAAGATGGTGTCCTCCGGCAGCACCTTCTCCAGTTCCTGAAGTGCCACCGCCAGGTTCATCGGCCCTTCGTAGTCCGGCGCCTTGGCCTGCGCCTCTCGCGCGGCGCGGAGGTCGCGCGTCCAGCCGGCCCAGGCGGGCTTCGCCACTGGCTGTGCCGCCCTGGCCGCCCGGGCGAAGGCGTTCAGGTCGGAGACGATGCCGAGTGCCGGGCGATAGACGCGGCCGATCTCCGCCTGGTCCGGATAGACATGCACGATCGGCGTGGAGCCGGCCATGTCGAGCAAGGTGTAGCCCTGGCTCACCGGCTCGCCGATGCGCGTGCCGATGGCGAGGAACAGGTCGGCTTCCTTCGCCTTCGCCACGAGCGTGGCATCGGCGCCGACGCCAAGATCGCCGACGAAGTTCGGCGAATTGCCGTCGAACAGCCCCTGCCGGCGGAAGGAGACGGCGACGGGCAGATCATTGGCCAGCAGGAATTCCCGGATGGCCGCCTTGCCCTCCGGCGTCCAGCCGCTGCCGCCGAGCACCGCCAGCGGCCGCTGCGCCTTGCCCAGCATCGCCATCAGGCGCGGCAGCGCCTCCGGCGCCGGATGCGGCGGCAGCACGGGTGCCGGGCCGATATCCGGCACGGTGGCGAGATCCTTCTGCATCTCCTCGGAGATCGCCACCACCACCGGGCCGGGACGGCCGCTGGTCGCGACATCGAAGGCATGCGCCATCAGTTCCGGGATACGGGCGGCATCGTCGATCTGCGTCACCCACTTGGCGAGCGGCGCGAACATCTTGCGGTAGTCCACTTCCTGGAACGACTCGCGGTCGGTTTCCTCGAAGGGGATCTGGCCGACGATCAACACCAGGGGCGTCGAGTCCTGGAAGGCGACATGCACGCCGATGCTGGCATGGCAGGCGCCGGGGCCGCGGGTGACGATGGCCACGCCCGGCTTGCCGGTGAGCTTGCCATAGGCCTCGGCCATATGGACCGCGCCCGCCTCGAACCGGCAGGTGACGAGCTGGATGCGGTTGCGCTGCGCATAGAGGCCGTCGAGCAGATCGAGATAGCTCTCCCCCGGCACGCAGAAGGCATGGGTCACGCCCTGCGCCACCAGGGCATCGGCCAGCAGCTTGCCGCCGGGGCGCGCCTGCGCCCGCCGTGCCTCTGTCATCACAATCCTCCAGAATCCCGGACCATCCAGGCCGCGGACGTTAGCGGAGGCGTCGCCCCACGTCACGCGGACCCGGGCGGCACGATGGCGAGCAGGACGGGGCTGGCCAGCAGCCCCCCGGCCGGGCCACCATCCGGCGGAGTGCGACCATCCCGCGCCCGCCGCGCGGACGCGACTAGCAAGGGATCAGACTGCCATGCGAGCCATCTTCGTCATGATCAAGTGCGAAATGGGCCAAGCCTATCGCGTGGCCCGCGACATGGCCGACAACATCGAGGAGTTGTCCGAAATGCACTCCATCTCCGGCCAGTATGACCTGATGGGGAAATTCTACCTGGAGCCGGAGCAGGATATCGGCCTGTTCGTGGTCGAAAAGCTGCAGACCGTGCCGGGGGTGAAGGACACCTACACCCTGCAGACCTTCAACGCCTTCTCCGGCGCCAGGGGCTGAGCGGCCCGGGCGGCGAAGGGCGCCTGCGCCCGGAGCCGTGAATCGGTCCGCAAGATGCAAGCGCCCCTGATGGGCGGACGCTGGAGGGTGCGCTGACCTGAATGGCCGCCCGCCGGGCGACCTTGCCGGCGGGCGTGGGGCTGCCGCGAAACCGCCATGCTTCCGCCGCCCCTCGCCCCGGAATCGCCGAAGCCTCGCCGCAAGCGGGGGACATGGTCAGGATCCAGGAGGATCCCTGACCATGATGCCTCGTCTCCTTGCCGCCATCGCCCTTTCCGGGAGCCTGCTGCTCGGCGGCTGCCAGAACCCGGACGGCTCCACCAACTGGGGCAATACGTTGCTGCTGGGCGCTGGCGTCGGCACGGCGGCGGCGCTCCTAGCCGGGGCGGCCGCGGATAGCGGCCCGCCGCGGCATCATGCGCATCGCTACCGGCCGGGACCGGGCTATGGCGGCCATTACCACGGCGGATACCGGCGCAGCGGCTATCGCGGTTGGTGAGGCATCCCAGGGCAGGTTCCAACGCTGTGGTGGAATGACAGCGCCACCGGCCACCAGCCAGGCGCAGAAGAGATCCGACGCTATGCGCATGCTTCCAGTTCTCGCCGTATCGGCCGTGCTGCTTGGAGCCGGCTGCACGGACTCCTATGGGCGGGTGGATTACGGGCGCACGGCGCTGCTCGGGGCGGGGGTTGGCACGGCCGCGGCACTGGTCGCCGGGGCGGCAGTAGACCAGCCGCGGCCCTATTACGGGCATCGCGGCGGCTATTATGGGCACGGCTATCGCGGCGGCTATTACGCGCCCCCGCCCCCACCCCCGCGGGGCTATGGTTATTACGGCCGGCCCCACTACCGGCGGTGGTAGGCCAACCTACCCTGATCCCGGCGGTCGGGTTGCGGCTTCGGGCCATCCGGCCCTCCGCCGCGCCAATGCCTCAGCCGAAGCCGAGGAAGCCCTCCATCCCACTGATCGGCGGCGCCGCCCTGAGTTGCGCCAGATCGGGCTCCGGCCGGCACAGGGCCGGATCCGTCGCAAAGGCTTCCTCCAGCGCCGCCGCGACCGCCAGCACGAAGGCATCGCCGCCACGTGGCCCAACGATCTGCAAGCCGAAGGGCATGCCCTTGGAATCCCGCCCGACCGGCAGGCAGACTGCCGGATGGCCGGTCAGAGTCACGTAATAGGCCAGGGCCAGCCAGTGGAAATAGGTGCGGGTCGGCTTGCCGTCGATCTCGGCCGGGTAGAGTTCCCGCCAGGGGCGCGGGCTCACGGTGATGGCCGGCGTGATCAGCACGTCATGCGTAGCGAAGAAGCGCTGGAAGTTGCGGTAGATGGTGGTCTGCAAAGCGGCAGCGCGGGCGTAGTCCTCCAGCGTGTAGCGCAGCCCCTCCTCGACATTGGCACGCACATTCGGCCCGACATCCTGGGCCCGCGTGCGGACTTTCTCCAGATGGCCCTGGAGAAAGGCGGCGGCGCGCAGGATCTCGAAGGCCTCGTCGCCGCCGGTGCAGTCTGGATGCGCCTCGGCACTCTCGCGGAACAGCGGGCGGCAGGCAGCGACCACCTTGCGGAAGGCCTCGCGCACGATGCTCTCGGTCGGCGCCTGGCCGAAATCCTCGGAATACGCAAGGCGCAGCGAGGCCAGGTCGAGCTTCCGCACCGGATGGAACAGCCCCGGCTCGCCCCGCACCGGCCGACCATGCAGCGTATAGGCCAGCGGGTCACGCGCATCGTCCGAAGCCATGACCGAGAGCAGCAGGGCGGTATCCGGAACGTTGCGCGCCATCGGCCCCAGCACTGGCAGGTTGGACCAGCCGAGGCCACGCTTCTCGGAAGGCACCAGCCCGGCACTCGGCCGGTAGCCGACGATGCCGCAGAAGGCCGCCGGGTTGCGCAGGCTGCCGCCCATGTCGGAGCCGGAGCAGAGCGGCGCCATGCCCGTCGCCAGCGCTGCCGCCGAGCCTCCGGAGGAACCGGCCGCGGAGCGCGTGGGATCGAAGGGGTTGCCGGTCGCGCCATAGACGGCGTTGCGGGTATTGGCGCCGGCGCCGAATTCCGGCGTGTTGGTCTTGCCGATGACGATGCCGCCGGCGGCGCGGATGCGCGCCACCATGCTGCAATCCTCCTCCGGCACGAAATCCCGGAAGATCGGGCTGCCATAGGTGGTACGGAGGCCGGCGGTCTCCTCCAGATCCTTGATGCCGACGGGCAGGCCGTGCAGCGGGCCGAGTTCCTCGCCGCGCATCATCGCCGCTTCCGCCTGCTTCGCCGCGGCGCGGGCGCGATCCGTGTCCAGCGCGACCATGGCATTGATCGCCGGGTTCACAGCCTCAATCCGGCCGAGGCAGCTTTCCAGCAGCTCGACGGGCGAGAGCGCCTTGCGGCCTATCAGCCGCCGGGCCTCCAGGGCGGAGAGATCGCAGGGCTCGGTCACGCGGCGAGTTCCTTCTCGTAGAGATGCAGCATCGGTTCGTCGAAACAGGCGAAGATCACCTCAAGGTCGCCATGCGCGGCGAGGTCGGCGCGCACCGTCTGCACCGCGATCTTCGTCGCCTGCTCCTTTGGGTAGCCGTAAATGCCGGTGGAGATGGCCGGAAAGGCGATGGAATGGCCGCCCAGCCGGCGCAACTCGGCCAGGCTGGCCTGGTAGGCGCCAGCCAGCAGCCGGGCCTCGCCCTGCCCCCCGCCATGCCAGACCGGTCCGACGGCGTGAATCACATACCGGGCCAGTAAGCGGAAGCCAGGGGTGCTGCGAGCCTCTCCGGTCGGGCAATGGCCGATGGCGGCGCAGGCCGCCGCAAGCTCCGGCCCCGCGGCACGGTGGATGGCACCACAGACTCCGCCGCCGGGGGCCAGACGCTCATTCGCCGCATTGACGATGGCATCCACCTTCAGGGCGGTGATGTCGGCACGCAGGGCCCGGAGCGGCATGGCTCAATAGCCCAGTGCGCAGCCATCCTTGCGCGGATCGCTGCCACCAACCAGCAGCCCGCGCTTGCGGTCGATCAGGATCGCCTGGCCGCCGCCATGCGGCTTGTCCACCAGGGCGCATTCATGGCCGAGCCGGTTCAGCCGGTCCACCACACTGCCGGGGATGCCGCGCTCCACCTCCACCACGCCCCTGACCGGCGAGGGATAGAGACGCGGGCAGTCGATGGCCTCCTGCACGTCCAAGCCGAATTCGAAGTGATTGGTCAGGAACAGAGTCTGGCCCATGGGCTGGAAATGGCCGCCCATGACGCCGTAGGGCATGATGGCCTCGCCGTCCTTCATCACCATGCCCGGGATGATAGTGTGCATCGGCCGCTTGTTCGGCGCGATGCAGTTGGGATGGCCCTCCTGCAGCCGGAAGCCGAAGCCGCGGTTGTGCAGCATCACGCCGGACTTCTCGGCCAGGATGCCGCTGCCGAAGCTCTCGAACAGGCTGTTGATGAAGGAGCAGGCATTGCCCTCCTCATCCACGACGCAGAGATAGACCGTGTCCTTGTGCCGCGCCCAGTCGGCGGTGCCGGCCGGCGGCATCTGCTTCATCGCACGCTCGTCGCTGATGAGGGCGCGGAGCGCGGAGAGATAGGCTCGGTCGGTCAGCCTCTCGACCGGCACCTCCACCTGGGAGGGGTCGGCCAGGAAGGCGTCCCGGTCGCGATAGACCAGCCGCGCCGCCTCGATATGGCGGTGGTAGCGCTCGGCGCTGATCGGACCGGCTTCCGGCGTCTCGAAGCCCTCCAGGATGCCGAGGATCTGCAGCACATGCAGGCCGGAGCCGTTCGGCGGGCATTGGTAGACCTCCATGCCGCGCCAGGCCGTCTTGATCGGATCCACGAACTCGGCGACGCGCAGGCCGCGGTGGAAATCCTCCTCCGTGTGCAGCCCGCCGAGGGCGCGCAGCGTCGCCACCATGTCGGCCGCGATCTCGCCCTCATAGAAGGCGCGGGCACCCTTCTCGCCGATGGCCCTCAGCGTCCGGCCCAGTTCCGGCTGGACGAATTTGTGCCCGATGGACGGCGCCATACCGTCCAGCAGGAAGCGCCGGGCGGAGGCCGGATGGCCGCGCAGCTTCTCCGCCGCCGCAGCCCAATCCGCCGCGACGCGAGCATGGACGGGCCAGCCCTCCTCGGCGCAGCGGATCGCCGGGCGGAGCAACGCGCCGAGCTCCTTCCGGCCGAAGGTCTTGTTCAGCAGCTCCCAGGCCGAGATGGCGCCCGGGATGGTCACCACATGCGGGGAGGTGTTGACCAACCTATCCACTCCGCGCGCCCGCAGCGCCTCCGGCGTCGCCGCGGCCGGGGCACGGCCGGAGCCGTTGATGGCGACCACCTTGCCCGTGCCGGCCGGGGCGTAGAGGCAGAAGCAGTCGCCGCCGATGCCGGTGCTCTGCGGCTCCACCACGCCGAGGACGGCGACGGCGGCGATGGCCGCATCCAGCGCGTTGCCACCGGCCTTCAGCACGTCCAGTGCCGTCAGAGTGGCGATCGGCATGGAGGTGGCGGCCATGCCGCGCGTCGCATAGACCGCGCTGCGGCCGGGGGCGTGGAAATCGCGCTTCATCGTGGCCTCGGCTCCGTTCACTGGCTGCGGATCCGGCCGCCATGGGAGATGGACCGGATCCCCTCCGGGCCGTTGTCTGGCCCTTACAACCTCCTCTGGCATGGCGGGCCCCCGCCGGCAACCCGACCCCTTCCCTGCCCCCCTCCGCCGGGCTATGCCGCCGCATGGCCGAGTGCGTCACCATCGCCGATTTCGAGAAGGTCGAGATCCGGGTCGGGACCGTCGTGGATGCCCAACCCTTCCCAGAGGCCCGGAAGCCCGCGATCAAGCTCTGGATCGATTTCGGCGGGGCCATTGGGGTAAAGCGGTCCTCCGCGCAACTCACGGTGCATTACCTGCCGGACCGGCTGATCGGCCGGCAGGTGCTTGCGGTGGTGAATTTCCCGCCGCGCCAGATCGGGAGCTTCACCAGCGAGGTACTCGTGCTTGGCGTGCCGGACGAGAACGGTGCCGTGGTCCTTTTGCGGCCGGACCTGCAAGTGCCGAATGGCGGACGAATGTTCTGATGATGACGAGTTCCTCTCCCCGCTACTACACGGTCGGCTGGGATCAACTGCACCGGGATTCCAAGGCGCTGGCTTGGCGGCTGGTGGAGCGCGGCGCCTTCCACGGCGTCTGCGCCATCACCCGCGGCGGGCTGATCCCGGCGGCCATCGTGGCGCGGGAGCTGGAGTGCCGTATCATCGAGACGGTCTCCATCGTCACCTATGACGAGGAGACGCGCGGCAAGCCGCAGGTGATGAAGCCCCCCGCCGCGGCCGGGGATGGCGAGGGCTGGCTGCTGGTGGACGACCTGGTGGATACCGGCACCACCGCGCGGATCGTGCGCGGCCTGCTGCCCAAGGCGCATTTCGCCACGGTCTATGCCAAGCCGGCCGGCAAGCCCCTGGTGGACACCTTCATCACCGAGGTCAGCCAGGACACCTGGATCCTGTTCCCCTGGGATACCGAGGCCCAGTTCATCCCGCCCATCGCCCGGAACAAGTCGGGAAAGTAGGGCGCCCACCACCACGCCAAGCGGTCATTCGGCCGTCCCGGTCGCCTCCTCTCGGCTCGCCAGGACCTTGTCCACGCGGCGGCCGTCCATGTCCAGGATCTCGAAGCGCCAGCCGGCCCAGACGATGCGGTCGCCCTCCCGCGGTACGCGCTGCAGCAGGGCAAGCATCAGTCCGGCGACGGTGTGATAGGTGCCCTGATAAGGCAAGGGCGGCAGGTCGAGCTGGGCGCGCAGTTCGTCGCTTGGCATCATCCCGTCCAGCAGCAGGCTGCCATCGGCGCGGCGCACCGCCCCTTCCGGCTCCTCCGGCTCCTCCTGCGGGCCGATCTCGCCGATGATGGCCTCCAGCAGGTCGGAGGCGGTCACCACCCCCTCGAAGCTGCCGTATTCGTCGAGCACCAGGGCGATGCCGAGCGGGTCGTGCCGCATCCGTTCCAGCGCATCCAGCGCCGACAGGTTATCGGGCAACACCAGCGGCTGGCGCAGGGCCTTGGCCAGCGACAGCTTCTCGCCCGCCAGCGCCTGATCCAGCAATTCCTTCGCCGCCACCACGCCGACCACATTGTCGATCCGCCGCTCCGCCACCACGAAGCGGGTGACGGAATGCTCCTTCACCGCCGCGGCGATCTCCTCCTGCGAGGCGTTGCGCTCGATCCAGGCGACGTCGTTCCGCGGCGTCATCAGCGCGCGCACCGGCTTGTCCGCCAGGCGCAGCACGCGCTCGATCATGTGGCGCTCCTCGCGCTCCAGCGCGCCGGTCTCGGCGCCTTCCGCGACGACCGCCTTCACCTCCTCCTCCGTCACCGACTGGTCCAGTGGGCGGTGCGCGCCAAACAGCCGCAGCACCAGGGTGGAGGATTGGGACATCACCCAGACAACCGGCGCGCTGATCCGTGCCAGCCAGGACAGCGGCCGAGCGACGATGACGGCGATGCGCTCCGGGTCGCGCAGGGCCATCTGCTTCGGCACCAGCTCGCCCAGGATGAGGTTGGCATAGGTGATGGCAATGACGACCAGGGCGAAGGAAAGCTGGCCTGCCATCGTCGCCAGGCCCGGTACGCGCCCCAGCAGCTCGCCGAGCGGCCCGGCAAGGCGGGCACCGCCGAAGACGCCGGCCAGGATGCCGACCAGGGTGATGCCCACCTGCACGGTCGGCAGGAAGCGCTGCGGATCATCCGCCAGCATCAGGGCCACGCCGGCGCCGACGCTGCCTTGCCGCTGCAGCACCTGCAGCCGGCCCCGGCGGGCCGAGACGATGGCCAGCTCGCTCATCGCGAAGACCCCGTTCAGTGCCACCAGCACGAGGATGATCGCGATCTCCAACCCGATCGACATGGAGGCTCCTCTTGTTCGGAGGCGCTTTTACGCCGGCGCAGCCAGGACGCGGTAGCCGCCCGCCGGGCGGTGGGCAAACAATCACGTTCGCGCGACCCGCACCGTCCTGGGAGGCCATGCGCCGGTCCCACCGGCCGGGTGGCCGGAGATTCGGGTGGCGCGGGCCCGCTCGATGGTTAATAAATAGTCAATATTTCGCCTGAGGACCGTTGATGAACCCGCCAGCCAGCCCCTGCCCGCTCCTCCCCTTCCCGGAACGGGCCGGAAACCGGCTGCGCCTTGCCCTCCGCCGGCTGGATGCGGCCCTGTGCGAGCAGCGCGAAGCGGTTGCCGGGTTGCGTGCCGAACTGACCTCGCTCACCGGCGCGCTGGCCAATCTGGAGACCTCGCTGCACGGCTATCAGGGGGCGCTCGGCCACGCGGCCGCCGCCCTGGACCACGCCGCCCTGGAAGCCCATCGGCTGGAACGGAGGGCGGAGGCCATGCAAGGCCTCTGCCGCGCCTGACAAGCGGCCGGGCGCTGGCGAGACGGTCCCGGCCGCCGCATGCTGCTGCCCTCCACCGCCCCCGGCAGCCCGGATGCCGGCGAGTCGGCCGGGCGGGAACGCGACCGGAGCGCCGCCGCATGACCCATTCCCTGATCGCCAAATTCCGCCGTGCCCGCGTGGTGCCGGTGGTCCGCACCAGCACCGCAGCCCTGGCCGCGACCGCCGTCGAATGGTTGCGCGAGGCTGGATTCCGCATCTTCGAGATCACCATGACCGTGCCGGAGGCGCCAGCGCTGATCCGTGGCCTCGCCGCGCAGCCGGACCTGCTGGTCGGCGCCGGCACCGTGCCGGATGTAGCGGGTGCGGAGGCATGCCTGGCCGCCGGGGCACGCTTTTTGGTGACGCCCTGGGTGGATCCGGCCGTCATTGCCGCTGCACGCTCCGCCGGGGCCTGTGCCATGGCCGGCGCGATGACGCCCACGGAGATCCGCGCTGCACTCGCGGCCGGGGCGCATGTGGTGAAGATCTTCCCGGCAGGCTCCGTCGGCGGGCCGGCGCATATCCGGGCGCTACGGGCGGTCTTTCCCGGCGTGCCCTTCTGCCCGACCGGCGGCGTAGATGCCGGCAATGCGTCCGCCTATCTGGAAGCCGGCGCCGCCTTTGTCGGCATCGGCGGCAGGCTGGTGGACGAGGCCCGAATCGCCGCCGGCGACAAGTCTGCGATCCAGCGCGCGGCGCGCGACGCGCTCGGCCTGATGGAGGCGTGAGCCGCACCATGCCGGACATCCTTTGCATGGGCGAACCCATGCTCGAATTCAACCGGTTGCCGCCCGGGCCGGATGGCCGCGTGCTGTACCTGGAGGGCCATGGCGGCGACACCAGCAACGCCGCCATCGCCGCGGCGCGCAGCGGCGCAAGCGTGGGCTACATCACCGCCATCGGCCAGGATGCGCCGGGCGACAGCTTCATGGCGCTCTGGCAGCGAGAGGGCGTGGATACCGCCACCGTGCGTCGTGACCCGGAAGCGCCGACCGGGATATACTGCGTCACGCATGACGCGGACGGGCACCGTTTCACCTTCTACCGCAGCGGCAGTGCTGCCAGCCGCTACCGGGCGCAGGAGGTGCCGGAGGCGGCGATCCGCGGCGCGAAATTCCTGCATGTCTCCGGGATCAGCCAGGCGATCTCCGTCAGCGCCTGCGATGCGGTGTTCCATGCGATCGCGGTGGCGAAGGCGGCCGGGGTACGGGTTTCCTACGACACCAATCTGCGCCTCTCGCTCTGGCCGGCGGCGCGGGCGGCAGCGGTGATCCACGCAGCGCTGGCGCGGGCGGATCTCGCCTTCCCCTCAATCGAGGATGCGCGGGCGCTGACCGGACTCAAGGATGCGGAGGCAATCGCCGATTTCTACTTGCGCCTGGGCTGCCCGCTGGTGCTGCTGAAATTGGGTCCGGAAGGCGTGCTGGCGGCGACGCCGGAGCGCCGGGAGCGAATCCCCGGGTTCCGGGTGCAGGCGGTGGATGCGACCGGCGCGGGCGACGTCTTTGCCGGCACCTTCCTGGCCCGCAGTGTCGCCGGCGACGATCCCTTTGCCGCCGCACGCTACGCCAATGCCGCGGCGGCACTGTCTACCACCGGCTATGGCGCCGTCGCCCCCATCCCGTACCGCGAGGCGGTGGAGGCGCTGCTCCGCACTGCCGGGTGATGGCGCAGGGGAAGACTCTCCTTTTCGTTTACCCGCCGTGGCGCGAAGGGTAACGGTAGCGGTATGCCCCGCATCCGGATGCTGCCCCTGCTGCTGCCCTGCCTGCTCGCTGCCTGCAATGAGCGTGCGCCGGTAACGGCCACACCCCCGCAGGACTTGCGGGGAATCATGGAGCAGGGTGCCACCATCGGCATGCTAACGCGCGCCGCCTTCGTCTGCGGCACCGCCCTGCCGATGCAGGTGCAGGACCGCGCGGCCAGGATCGAGGCAGTGGTGATCAGGATCCAGGAGCGGCAGGGCGGGCTTGCCGCGCGCGATGCCTTCCTGCACTCGCTGCAGCCGCCCGATTTCGGCCCGCGCCAGCGCGGCCGCGCCGCCTGGTGTGAGGCCCGCCGTGCCGAGATCGCGCGCATGGACATGCTGCTCAGCGGGCCAGAGGGCGCCGCGCTGGTGCAGCAGGTCGAGGCGGCGCTGCGATAGCCTGGATCCGGACCGGCCTGCCATGACCGGTCCGATCCGCACAGTTCCCGCAAAGTCCCGCGCGCTCCACCCAGGCCGGTCGCGGTCTAACGGTTGGCACCCGGACGTAGACGCAGGTTCGGGCGGAGATTGGTGAAGGGCAGCACCGCCGGATCGGCCACGACCGGACCGGGCGCGGCGACGACGATCACCTTCTCCGCGATCGGCTGGAAATGCGCGCGGAAATGCACGCTGGACTTCACGGCGACGATCTTCTGCTGCGCGGGCTCCACGCCGATATGAGTGAAGAGCGCCTGGTCCGACGCCTGCATCTTGCGCGACACGACGATGACCCGCACGCCGGAGGAGACGCGAATCAGCGCCGTCGGCCCGAGATCGGCCGGATTGCCTTTCCCCATCGGGCCGGTGCAGGTGAATCGGCCGTTGGTCAGCCGCTCCACCGTAGCGGTGACGGAGAGCGGCGCGCCGTCGCTCTTACCGCCGAGGGAGAGGTTCAGCACCGCGCCCTCCCCCGCCGCATGGCAGGCGGCAGCGCTCTCCGCATCATTGATCAGGCCGAGCACGGCGCCCTGCGCATCCTGACGGATGAGTTCCGCCAGCAGGCCGGTGGTGTCGCCATGACCGCCGCCACCCGGATTGTCCTGCGTATCCGCCATGACGACGGGACGGGTGGCAGAGCGGGAAAGCGCGATGGCCTCGGCCACGCCCTCCGCCGTAGAGAGGACGCCGCCGGCGAATTCCGCCTCCCGCGCATCCATGTAGGATTTGAGCGCATCGGCAGCGGCATCGGCGGCGTCCTGCGTCTCGGCGAAGGCGGCGATGGCGACGCCGCAGCCGGGGAAATCCGCATAGGGGAAGCCGAAGCAGAAGGCGAGTTCGGCGGCGCCGTGCTGCTCCGCCAAGCGGGCACGTTCCTCCAGCACCCCACTCATCGGCGGGGCCAGAGTGCACTGCATGGTCAGCGGGATGAGGAAATCCACCTGGCGGAAAGCCTTCGCCCAGGGGCGGCCGCGGCGGATGCGCTCCAGCAGCAGGCGCATTGCCTGAGCGCCGGCGGGCTTCATGTCCACATGTGGATAGGTGCGGTAGGGGACCAGCACATCGGCGTACTCGACCATCTGCGCCGTCATGTTGGCATGCGGGTCGAGGCTGGCGGCGATGGGCAGGTCCGGCCCCACCACGGCGCGAATGCGGCGCAGCAGCTCGCCTTCCGCATCGTCGAAGCCGACTGCCACCATGGCGCCGTGCAATTCGAGATAGACGCCATCCAGCGGCCCGGCCTGCAGCGCATCCGACAGCGTCGCGACCATCAGCGCGGCGATGCGCTCGAAGGCTTCGGTGGTGACGGGGCCGGCAGGGTTGGCGAAGGCCCAGGTCAGCGGCGCGATCTCGATGCCATTCTCCTCCGCGACGGCAATGGCACCGGCGCAAGGGACGGAGGTGGGGCGCAGCGTCTCCACAAGCGTCGCTGGGCGCTGCAGCGGTGGGAAGCCGCCGGGCTGGAGGAATTCGCGCCAGCCGGTGGGCAGCGGGGCGAAGGAATGGCTCTCGTGCTGGAAGCCGCCGATGGCGATGCGCATTGTGTCTTAGTCCTTGACCAGGCCGGCCGTCGCCAGGACCGCATCGGCCAGCACCTGGAGGCCGGCCTCGGCCCATGCCGGGGTGATGCTCTCGGCCTCGTTGTGGCTGATGCCGCCATGGCAGGGGGTGAAGAGCATCACCGTCGGCACACGGCGCGCCATATAGACCGCGTCATGCCCGATGCCGGTGGGGATGTCTCGCCAGCGAAGCCCGCGTGCCGTCGCGGCATCGCGGCAGCGCTGCACCAGCACCGGATCGAAGGGCGTCAGCGGCGAGTGCCAGAAGGGCGCGACCGTGGCCTTCACTTTGCGCGCGGCGGCAACGGCGGCGGCGCGGGCGGCGAGCTCCTGCCCCATCCATTCCAGCTTCGCCGGATTGCCATGCCGCATATCCACGCTGAACCAGACGCGGGAGGGGCAGACATTCCGGCTGCCGGGATAGACCGTGACCTGGCCGACCGTGCCACGCCCCGCCTCCCCGGTTTCGCTGACGGCAGCGAGCGCGATCTCCTCCACGGCCGAGATCAGCGGCGCCGCAGCCATCATTGCATCGCGGCGATAGGCCATGGAGGAGCCGCCATGCGCCTCCTCCCCCTCAACCGTCACCTCGAACCAGGACTGGGCAAGGGCATGGGTGACGACGCCGAGATCGAAGCCCTCATTCTCCAGCACGGGGCCCTGTTCGATATGGATCTCGAAATAGGCGCCCACCTTCTGGAGATCGGTAGGGTCGGCGCTGCCCTGCCAGCCGATGCGCCGCAACTCCTCGCCGAAGACGGCGCCATCGGGCGCGGTCTTGGCCAGCACCTCACCTTCGGGGAAGATCCCCATGGCGACGCCGCTGCCCATCATGGGCGGTGAGAAGCGGGCGCCTTCCTCATTGGTCCAGTTGATGAGCAACAGCGGCGCCTCGGTCTCCGCCCCGGCCTCGTGCAGGGCACGCATAACCTCAAGGCCCGCGAGCACGCCGAGCACGCCATCGAATTTGCCGCCTGTCGGCTGGGTATCCAGATGGCTGCCGATGGCAACCGGCGGGCGCGAGGGATCGCGACCTTCCCGGCGGAAGACCATGTTGCCGACGCGGTCCACCGTCAGCGTCAGCCCGCAGGCTTCGCCCCATCTCTGGAACAGGCGGCGGCCTTCGGCATCCAGATCGGTCAGCGTCTGCCGGTTGCAGCCGCCCTTTGGCGTGGCGCCGATCTTCGCCATCTCCATCAGGCTGTCCCAGAGGCGGGCGCCCGAAACGGGCAAGTTGGAGGCGCTCATCGGCTTAGACCTTTTCTACCCCGCACCACTCCGCCATGGTCAGGGCGATGGTACGCGTGATGCCGTGCATGCTCTCCAGGCCCACATTCTCGTCGATGCCATGGATGTCCTGCGCATCCGGGCCGAAGCAGGCGACAGGCGTGTTCTGGTAGAGGACGAAATGCCGGCCATCGGTCAGGCCTGTCGCGGGATAGTCCCGCAGCGATCCGCCTGTGACCTCCGCATAGCTGCGCCGGGCCAAGTGCACGATCGCCGCATCGGTATCGAAGATGCAGGGATCGGCCATGAAGCCTTTGAATTCCAGCTTCACCTGGGCGCCGCGCAGGCGTTCGTGCTTCGCCGCCTCGGCGACCAGGCGTTCGATGTCCGCCTTGGTCTGTGCCGCGGTGTAGCCCATCATCACGCCGACGCGCATGCCGATGCGGGCGCGAGTCGGCACGCTGCTGTTCCACTCACCGCCCTCGATGGTGCCGAAATTCACGTTCACCGGATGGTTCAGGCCGCGGAAGGCAGGGTGGATGCGCTCCGCACGGTTCATCTCCCGCTCATAGTCCTTGAAGGCGGCGGCGATGATGTTGGCGGCCTCGATGGCATTCACGCCGGCCTGCATGTCCCGCACATGCGCCGGCCGGCCGCTGACCGTGACCCAGGCCCAGACCACGCCGACCTCCGCGGTGTAGAGCGCATCGACGCCTGGCCCGGGCTCTGGGATGATGACCGCATCCGTCCTGGGCAGCGCCAGCATGCAGGCAAGCGCGCCGTTGCCGGTGCATTCCTCCTCGATCACCGACTGCATCTGCACCTCGGCGGCAGGCTGCAGCCCAGCCAGGCGCATCGCCTTGAAGGCCATGCAGTAGGAGACGATGCCGGCCTTCATGTCGCCGGCGCCGCGGCCATACATCCGGCCGTTACGGATCTCCGGCTCATAGGGCGGTGTTGCCCACATGTCAGCGGCACCTTCCGGCACCACATCCACATGCCCCTGCAAGGCCAGGCTGCGACCCTTGCGCTGCTTCGGCTGATGCACCGCCACGACATTGTCGCGGCCGTCGTAGGAGATCAGCGGCGGCGAGAATCCGGGATGCGCCGCAAGCTGCTCCGGCACTGTCGGCACGCGGCGCGGCACAAGACCCAGGCTTTCGTAAATGCGCGCCATCTCCTCCAGCGCCGAGGCCTCCTTGCCGAGCGTGGAGGGGCAGCGGACCAGGCGCTGCAAGGTCGCCACCGCCTCGTCGCGCAGGCTGTCCACCGCTTCCAGAATGGCGCGGCGGGCGCCAGGATCGAGAGCTTCGGTCATTGCTTGCGTCCTTCAGGCAGCCTGGGACAGATCAGGCGGAGTCCATCCCCGGCCCGGAATGCTGTCCAGCAATTGCTGCGTATAGGGATGTTGCGGAGAGGAGAAGACCTGCGCCGTCGGGCCCTGCTCCACGATGGCGCCACGCTGCATCACGGCGATGCGGTCGCAGACCTGTGCCGCCACGCGCAGGTCATGCGTGATGAACAGCATGGTCAGGCCGAGGCGCTGCCGGATCTCCGCCAGCAGCGCCAGGACCTGCGCCTGGACCGAGACATCCAGCGCCGAAACCGGCTCATCCGCGATCAGCAGCTCCGGCTCCATCGCCAGGGCGCGGGCAATGCCGATGCGCTGGCGCTGGCCGCCGCTGAATTCATGCGGGTAGCGGTCCATGGCGCCGGCATCAAGCTGCACCAAGCGCAGCAGCTCCCGCGCACGGTCCAGCGCGACCTCGCGCGGCACGCCATGGGTGATCGGCCCCTCCGCGATCGTCTCTCCCACCTTGCGGCGTGGGTTGAGCGAGGCATAGGGATCCTGGAACACCATCTGGATGCGCTGGCGGTAAGGCTTCCAGGCGGCGCGCGAGAGCGGACGCAGATTGGTGCCGTTGAAGGTGATCTCGCCCGTCTCCGGCTCCACCAGCCGTACTACGCAGCGGGCCAGGGTGGACTTGCCGCTGCCGCTCTCACCGACCACACCCAGGGTCTCGCCCTTGGCCAGGGTGAAGTCCGCATCATGCACGGCACGCACCGTGGCGCTGGTTCCGAACCAGCCGCCGCGGCGATAGGTCTTCACCACATTCGCCACGCGCAGGATGGTTTCGCCGCCGGCAGCCGGGCGCTCCGGCGGCGCGCCATGCGGCACAGCGGCAATGAGGGAGCGAGTATAGGGGTGTTGCGGCCGGTTCAGCACCGTCTGCGCCGGCCCCTGCTCCACGATCCGGCCCTGCTGCATGACGGCGACGCGATCCGCGATTTCCGCCACCACGCCGAAATCATGGGTGATGAACAACACCCCGGTCCCGCGCCGGGACTGGATCTCCCGGACCAGGCGCAGGATCTGCATCTGGGCGGTGACGTCGAGCGCGGTGGTCGGCTCGTCCGCGATCAGCAGCGAGGGTTCCAGCGCCAGCGCCATCGCAATCATCACCCGCTGCCGCTGGCCGCCGGAAAGGCGGAAGGGATGGCTCTTCGCGATCGCCGCCGGGTCGGGCAGGTTCACGGCGGCAAGCAGTTCGGGCACCCGGCGCGCCACATCGCCGCCGGCGCCATGCACCCGCAGCGCCTCCGCAATCTGGTCGCCGACGCGCATCAGCGGGTTCAGGGCCGTCATCGGCTCCTGAAAGATCATGGCAAGGCGGGCACCCCGCAGGCGCCGCATGGCCTCCGGGGTAAGATCCAGCAGGTCCTGCCCCTCGAAGCGGATGCGGCCGGTTTTCACCGGCAGGCTACGCGGCAGCAAGCCCATGACCGCATTGGCAGTGATGGACTTGCCGCTGCCGCTCTCCCCAACGACGCAGAGGATCTCGCCGGGATCAACGGTGAGGGTGATGTCCTCCACCGCATGCGGCCGGTCCCCGCCGGGCGGCAGGGCGACGGTCAGGTTCTCGACCGAAAGCAGGCTCATGCCGCCCCCCGTTGCCTTGCCAGCCGCGGATTGAGCGCGTCCGACAGTCCTTCACCCACCAGGTTCAGCGCCAGGACGGTAAGGAAGATGGCGATACCCGGGAAGACACTCATCCACCAGGCCAGCCGGATCACGCTGCGGCCGGCGCCGATCAGAAAGCCCCAGGTCATCAGGTTCGGATCGCCGAGTCCGAGGAAGGATAGCGCGCTCTCCAGCAGGATCGCCGTGGCCACCATCAGCGAGGCCAGCACCACGATGGGCGAGAGCGCATTCGGCAGAATGTCCGTCAGCACGATGGAGAGGCGCGACTTGCCCAGCACCTCCGCGGCCTGCACGAATTCACGCGAGCGCAGCGAAAGGAATTCCGCCCGCACCACCCGCGCCACCGGCGGCCAGGACACCACCGCTATCGCGAAAACGACGGAGGAGATCGAGGGGTTGAAGATCGCCACCAGCAGGATCGCCAGGACGAAGCTGGGGATGGTCTGGAAGAACTCGGTGAAGCGCATCACCGCATCATCCGCGAAGCCGCCGAGATAGCCGGCCACCGCCCCCAGCGTCACTCCGATCAGCAGGGCGGCCAGGGTGGAAACGGCCCCCACCAGCAAGGAAATGCGTGCCCCATGCGCAATGCCTGCTGCGACATCGCGCCCCAGGCTGTCGCTGCCGAGCAGCAATCCCATCTCGCCCGGCGGCATAAACGGCGCACTCACCATGTCCCATGGACTACCGGGGAACAGCACCGGTGCCAGGATGGCCATGAGGATGACCAGGAACAAAATCACCAGCCCCAGGACTGCGCCTTTGTTACGCCGATAGCGGCGCCAGAAATCCCTCATCCTGAGACCTCCACGCGCGGATCCACCACGGCATAGAGAAGATCCGTGACGAGGTTGAACAGCACCACCATGACACTTGTGCAGAAGAAGACGCCGAGCAGCACGGGATAGTCCCGTGCCAGCAGCGCATCGAAGGCCAGGCGGCCAATACCGGGCCAGGCAAAGACCGTCTCCACCAGGATCGAACCGCCGATCAACTGCCCCGCCTGAATGCCGGCGAAGGTGATGACAGGCAGCAGCGCGTTGCGCAGCACATGCGCGCGCAGGATACGGCCTTCCGGCACGCCCTTGGCGCGTGCCGTCTTGACGAAATCCTGGTCCGCCACCTCCAGCATCGTTGCACGGGTCAGGCGCGCATAAACCGCCAGATAGAACAGGCCGAGCGTCAGGGCAGGCAGCAGCAGGTGCTTGGCCACATCCAGCACGGCGGCCATGCCGTGCAGTTCGACGCCGACACTGCTCATGCCGAAGCTTGGCAGCCATTCCAGCCAGACGCTGAACAGCAGCACCAGCATCAGCCCCACCCAGAACAGCGGCGTCGCATAGAAGGTCAGCGCGATGATGGTAATGAGGCTGTCCGCCCAGCGCCCGACCCGCCGCGCCGCCAGCGCGCCCAGGGTCACGCCCGTGACGATGGCGAAGACGAAGGCGGCGCCGGTCAGCAGCAGCGTGGCCGGCAGCCGGTCCAGGATCAGGCTCGCCACCGGCATCTGCTGCCGGTGGGAGAAGCCCAGATCCAGCGTCAGCACGCTCTTCAGATAGACCCAGAGCTGGACGTAGAGCGGCTGGTCCAGACCGAATTGCTTGCGCAACTGCTCCAGGAAGAGCGGATCGGCCGCGCCGGACTGGCCGGCGATGACGCTGGCGGGATCGCCCGGCGCGGCATGGACCAGCAGGAAGTTACAGACGACGATCGCCAATACAACGATCGCCGCCTTCAGCCCCCGCCGCAGCAGGAACCCGATAAGCTTGGTTGGATCCATCCCCTCGTCTTACGAAGCCAGGAACACGTCGTCATAGCTGGCATGGACCCCAAGCCCGGTGGTGACGGCATTGCGCACCTTGCGGTCATGGATGGTGGGGAAGGTCATCTCCATCAGCCAGATCTGCGGCACCTCCTCCACCAGGATCTTCTGCACCTCGGAGAAGGCTGCCTGCCGCTCCTTCGCATCAGCGGCATTGCGCCCCTTGGCGAAGAGCTCGTCCACCTTCGTGTTGGAATAGCCGCCGGTATTGGCGAAATTCACCTTCTGGATGTTGGAGGAGACATAGGTCCGCTCCACCCCCAGCGTCGGATCGCCATACTGATAGACGAAGGTCACGCTGGTCTCGTACTCCCAATTGGCGATGCGGCGGGACCAGCTTCCGGCATCCGTGCTCTCAAGCTCCAGTGCGATGCCGACCCTGCTCAGCGACTGGCGCAGATATTCCGAGAGCCGCGACCAGATCTCACCATAGGGCAGGACCAGATGCTTGACGCTGAAGCGCACGCCCTGGGCGTTGGGCTTCAGGCCCGCAGCATCCAGCAATTGCTGCGCTGCGCGCGGGTCGTAGCCCGGCAGCTTCACATTCGGGTCGTAGAAGCGCGTGGAAGAGGCGAAGGGGCCGGTCGCCGGCTTGCCGATGCCGAACCACAGGCGCTGGGCGATGAAATTGCGGTCGATGGCGCGGCTGATCGCCTGCCGCACCCGCGCGTCGTCCAGCGGCTTCACCCGGTGGTTGGTTTCGATCCAGGAGAGCGGGGAGAAATATTCCCAGCCAGTGGTCTGCACCTCCAGATTCGGCCGCTGGCGGAGCTGCGGTACGTCGAAGGGCTCGATGTCGTTGCCCTGGGAGAGAAGCGCCTGGCCCGTCTCCAATGCCAGGCGGCGGCTCTGGCTGTCCGGCACGATGCGGTAGATGATGGCATCCAGATAGGGCTGGCCAGGCTTCCAGTATTCCTCGAAGCGGTCCATCCGGATGAAATTGCCGCGCTGCCATTCCGTGAAGCGGAAGGGCCCGGTGCCGATCGGGCGCTGCACCGCCGGCGCCGTACGGTAGTCCTGTCCGTCGAACAGGTGCTTCGGCACCATCGCCGCCGTCGACGCGTCGAGCATCAGCAGGAAGGGCTCGAAGGGCCGCTTCAGGGTGAAGCGTACGGTGTGTGGATCGGGCGCCGTGGCGCTATCAATCAGCGAGAAGACGCTGCGGGCACGTGGCGCCAGTTCCATATGGAACTTTGTAATGGAGAAGACGACGTCATCCGCCGTGAAAGGCTTGCCGTCGTGCCATTTCACATTTTCCTGCAGGCGGAAAGTATATTCCCGGCCATCAGGACTGATTGTCCAGCTCTTGGCCAGTACCGGAATCGGCTCCAGCTTTGGAGAGAAGGTAACAAGTCCCTGGAAGATCTTGGTGGCCGCCGCAATAGTTGGCGCCTGATTGTTGACGCCGAGTTGCAGCACCGGCGGCTCGGGCGTCAGCATCATGGTGAGCGTGCCGCCACGGCGCGGCGTCACGCCCTGGGCCAACGCGTCCTGCACCCGCATCAGCACGGGCATGGCGGCAGCACCGGCCAGCATGCCGCGGCGTGAGATCGTCATCCCAAACTCCCCCCGGAAGGTCTCCCTCTGCCCCATGCTTTACGGCCCTCCTGGCGCATGGACAAGGGCGCGCCGGCTGTTAGCCTCCTCTCCCATGAGAGCCTTCTACCATCCCGACCAGATGCGGCATGCGCCGCGCTTCTTCCTCCAGCGCGGCGAGATCCGCCGGCATTTCGAGGTCCCGGAGCGGGCGACCGCACTGCTTGAGGGCCTTGGGCGGCTCGGAATCGTGCCGGAGACCGCCACTCCCGCGACGCGGGCGCAGATCGAGACGGTGCACTCCGCCGACTATCTGGACTTCCTGGAAGATGCCGTGCGGGCCTGGTCGGAACTCCCGCAGCCAGGGCCGGAAGTGGTGCCGAACATCCATCCGGCGCCGGAGATGGTCGCCAATGGCGCGCGGCCAAACCCGCACATCATCGCCCGGACCGGCTGGTATACCGCCGACACCGCCTGCCCAATCGGCCCCGGCACTTGGGAAGCCAGCATCGCCGCCGCCGGGGCGGCGCTGGCCGCGGCCGGGGAAGCGGCGCAGGGCCGCAGCGCCTATGCGCTTTGCCGCCCGCCTGGCCACCACGCCTATGCCGCCCGCGCCGGTGGCCATTGCTACCTCAACAACGCCGCGCTGGCGGCGGAGGCGCTGCGCCGCGCCGGGGCGAAGCGCGTGGCCACGATTGATATCGACAGCCACCATGGGAACGGCACGCAGGGCATCTTCTGGGAGAGGGGCGATGTCTTCACCTTCTCCGTCCATGGCGACCCGACCCGCTACTACCCCTGGTATGTCGGCTATGCCGAGGAGCGCGGCGCCGGCCCCGGCAAGGGGCTGAACCTCAACGCCCCCCTGCCCTTCGGCAGCGGCGACGATGCCTGGCTGGAGGCAATCAACCATGGCCTGGCCGCCGCAAAGGCGTTCGGGGCGGAGGCACTGGTCGTCTCCCTCGGCTTCGATGCCAGCGAGCATGAGCCGCTGGGCGCGCTCGCCGTCACCGAGGACGGCTTCGCCCGCGCCGGCGCGGCCATCGCCGGCCTTGGCCTGCCCGCCGCGATCATCCAGGAGGGTGGCTACAATGTGGAGTTGCTGGGAAGGCTGCTGGAACGCTTCCTGACCGGCTGGGGCACCCGATGACGCCCGAGGAGGTCCACGCCGCGACCCTGACGCTCGATGCGCATGTCGACATCCGCTGGCCGGATCCGCCCGATCCCCTGGCGGACGGTCCGATGCGGGTGGATTTCCCGAAGATGGCACGCGGTGGCCTGCGCGCCGCGATCTTCATCGCCTATGTCCCACAAGGCAGGCGCGACGAGGCCGGCCATGCCGCGGCAGCGGAACGCGCCGAGGCCATGCTGCGCCACATCCGCGCCCGCGCGGATGGCGAGGCCCGGCGCTTCTGCGCCACCGCGGCGGAGCTGGAAGCCTGTTTCGAGGCCGGTGCCCTCGGTGTGCTCTCGGCGGTGGAGAACGGCTATGCAATGGGGCACGACCTCTCCGCCCCGGCGCGCTGGAAGGCTCTCGGCGCCTGCTACCTGACCCTGACGCATGACGGGCACAACGACCTCGCCGACAGCGCCCGGCCGAAGCCGGCCCTCGGCGATGCGCCGGCCGAGCATGGCGGCCTCTCGGCGCTGGGGCGGCAGGCGATCGAGGCGCTGAACCGGGCGGGGATGGTGGTGGATGTCTCGCATGTGGCGAAACCCGCCATGCTGCAGGCGGCCGAGGCCTCGCGCGTGCCGGTCGTCGCCACCCATACCGCCTGCCGTGCCCTGCGCGACCACCCCCGCAACCTGGACGACGAGCAGCTGGACGCACTGAAGGCGGTGGGCGGCCTGGCGCAGATCACCGCCGTCCCCTCCTTCCTGCGCGCCGCGCCACCGGGCCAGGACTCCGTCGCCAGCGTCGAGGACATGGCCGATCATGTGGACCATGCCGTGCGCCGGATCGGCATCGAGCATGTCGGCCTCTCCTCCGATTTCGACGGCGGCGGGGGGGTGCGGGGCTGGGAGAACGCCGCGGAGACGGCCGGTCTTTCCGCCGCGCTGCTCGCCCGGGGCTATGGCCGCCGGGAGCTCGGGCTGCTCTGGTCCGGCAATTTCCTGCGGCTGATGCGCGCAGCCGAGGCGGCGGCGGGGTGACGGTAACGGCCCGTTGATCGTCGGTTCCCCGGGCGCCATCGTCGGAAGCCATGTCGAATCCGCCCTCGCCCTCCTCCGGTCAGCATTCCCTGCCGCATGGCTCCCGCCCGGCAGAGCGCCATCCGGCCGGGCGTGGGCGATGGGCTGCCGTACATCGCCTCATCCGGCTTCGGAAGCATCCGGCGCGCCGCGGCATCCTTCCGCCCAGGGCTGCTGCGGAGGCCCGCAAGCCCCTTTGCCAGGGCAGCCCGTGGCGATGAGCATCGCCCGCGTCCAGACCTTCGCCTTCTCCGGCATCGACCCCGTGCCGGTGGAGGTCCAGGTGCAGATCTCCCCCGGCCTGCCCGCCTTCCTGATCGTCGGCCTGCCCGACAAGGCCGTGGGCGAAAGCCGGGAACGGGTGCGGGCGGCGCTGGCAGGACTCGGCCTGTCCCTGCCGCCGAAGCGGGTGCTGGTGAACCTGGCCCCGGCCGACATCGCCAAGGAAGGCTCGCATTTCGACCTGCCCATCGCCTTGGCGGTGCTGGCGGCCATGGACGTCCTGCCGCGCGAGGAGCTTTCGGGCTACGCGGCACTCGGCGAACTCTCGCTGGACGGCACGACCAATCCGGTGGCGGGGGTGCTGCCGGCGGCGCTCGGCGCCTCGGCGCGCGATCTTGGCCTGATCTGCCCCGCGATGCAGGGCGGGGAAGCCGCCTGGGCCGGCCGGATCGAGGTGCTGGCAGCCCCAGACCTGCTCTCCCTCATGAACCATTTCCGCGGCACCCAGGTCCTGACCCCGCCCGAGCCCCCTCCCCCGGACTCCGCCCCATGGCGCGGCCCCTGCCTTTCGGAGGTGAAGGGCCAGGAAAGCGCCAAGCGGGCACTGGAGGTGGCGGCAGCCGGCGGCCACAACCTGCTGATGCTTGGACCGCCAGGCTCCGGCAAGTCCATGCTCGCGGCCCGCCTGCCCGGCCTGCTGCCCGACCTGACCCCGGCCGAGGCGCTGGAGGTCAGCATGATCCACTCCATCGCCGGCCTGCTGCGCGACGGAAGGCTGGTGGTGCGCCCGCCCTTCCGCGATCCGCACCACTCCGCCAGCCAGGCGGCGCTGATCGGCGGCGGCAACCGCGCCCGGCCGGGCGAGATCAGCCTGGCGCACCACGGCGTGCTGTTCCTGGACGAATGGCCCGAATTCAGCCGCCCGGCGCTGGAGGCGCTGCGGCAGCCCATGGAAACCGGCCGGACCACCATCAGCCGCGCCAATGCGCATGTGACCTATCCCGCGCGCTTCCAGTGCATCGCCGCCATGAATCCCTGCCGCTGCGGCTATCTCGGCGACCCGCTGCGCGAATGCGGCCGCGCCCCGCGCTGTGGCGAGGACTATCTGATGCGCCTCTCCGGCCCTCTGCTCGACCGCATGGATCTGGCCATCGAGATCCAACCGGTTCCACCCGCCGAACTTGCCCGCGCCCCGGCCGGGGAGCCGAGCACCATCGTCGCCGCCCGCGTCCAGGCCGCCCGCGATCGCCAGCGCGCCCGCTTGGGCAAGGACGGGCCGCGCTGCAATGCCGAAGCCGAACTGCCGCTGCTACAGCCGCTGCTGGATGCCGAGGCACAGGCGCTGGTGGACACCGCTGCCACGCGGCTGCGCCTCTCCAACCGCGCGCATGTACGGATGCTGCGGGTAGCCTGCACCATCGCCGACCTGTCCGGCAGCCCCCGCATAGGGCGCGCGCATGTCGCGGAGGCCCTGGCCTTCCGCCAGCGCGGGCCGGTGCGGGCCGAGCCGGCCGCCGCCGGATAGCGCCCCCGTGCTTCCCGGCCGGACCGCCGGGCGGCTAGAAGGACAGGCTGCCCCGAAGGAGCGCCATGCCACGCCTCATCCTGCTGTTGTTGCTGCTCCTTGTCCTCCCGGCCCGGGCGCAGACCGTCGCGCACCGACAGATGGTGGTGGCTGCCAATCCGATGGCGGCGGAGGCCGGGCTTGCCATGCTGCGCCAGGGTGGCAGCGCCCTCGATGCCGCCATCGCCGCCCAGGCGATGCTGACCCTGGTGGAGCCGCAATCCTCCGGCCTCGGCGGCGGGGGCCTGATGCTGTATTGGGATGCCGGCAAGCGTGCGCTCTCTGCCTGGGACGGGCGGGAGGTCGCGCCGGCCGCCGCCCCTCCCACGCTGTTCCTGGAAGATGGTCGGCCGATGCGCTTCCTCGATGCCGCGCTTGGCGGCCGCGCCGTCGGCGTGCCCGGCGTGATGCGCATGCTGGAGGCCGCCCACCGCGCGGAGGGGAAGTTGCCATGGGCGCAGCTTTTCGCCCCCGCCATCGAGGCAGCGGAGGAAGGCTTCGCCGTCTCCCCCCGCCTCGCTGCCCTGATCGCGCAGGAGGCCGACCGCCTGCGCCGTGACCCGCAGGCAAGCGCCTATTTCCTGCTGCCCGATGGCCGCCCTGTGCCGGAGGGATACCGGCTGCGCAACCCGGCCCTGGCGGCCACCCTGCGTGCCATAGCCGAGCATGGGGCCGATGCGCTGCATCGTGGCCCGATCGCCGCCGACATCGCCGCGGCGGTGCGCGGCAGCCCCAATCCCGGGTTGATGACCACCGACGACTTGGCCGGCTATGCGCCGAAGCGCCGGGACGCGGTCTGCGGCCCCTACCGCGCCTTCACTATCTGCGGCTTCCCACCGCCTTCCTCCGGTGGAGTCGCGGTGCTCCAGATCATGGCGCTGCTGGCGCATCAGGAGATGGCGCCGCTCGACCCGCGCGGCGCCGATGCGGCGCATCTGCTGGGCGAGGCCGGGCGTCTCGCCTTCGCCGACCGCAACCGCTACCTGGCCGATCCCGATCACGTCGCCGTGCCACTGCGCGGCCTGCTCGACCCTGTCTATCTGGCGATCCGGGCGCAGCTGATCGACCGCAACCGCGCCCTGGCCGCTCCGCGCGCCGGCAACCCCTCCTGGCAGTCCGGCCCCGCCCCTGCCAGCCAGCCGCCGCAGCCGGAGCACGGCACCAGCCAGATCTCCATCGTGGATGCGGCGGGCAATGCGCTGGCCCTGACCACGACCATCGAGGACGTCTTCGGCGCCCGCCTGATGGTCCATGGCTTCCTGCTGAACAACGAGCTGACCGATTTCTCCTTCCTGCCGGAGATCGACGGACGGCCGGTGGCGAACCGCGTCGGCGCGGCGAAGCGGCCGCGCTCGTCCATGTCGCCCACCATCGTCTTCGATGCGGCGGGGCAGCCGGTGGCGGTGCTCGGCTCGGCCGGCGGCGCGCGCATCATCGGCCATGTGGCGCAGACCCTGGTGGCGATGCTCGACTGGGAGATGGAGCCGCAGGCGGCCGTCTCCCTGCCCCGGGTCGGGGCGCTGAACGCACGGCTTGAACTGGAGGCCGGGACCAGCGCCGCGGCCCTGGCGCCGGTGCTGGAGGCGCGCGGCTTCCCGGTGGATCTGCGCACCATGACCTCCGGCCTGCAGGTCATCCGTATCCAACGCGGGCCGGACGGACAGCGGCTGCTGGGCGGCAGCGATCCGCGGCGGGAAGGCGCGGCGGCCGGGGACTGACCACCCGCCGACCGCAGGGCTTTCAAGCCCGGAGATCCTTCGCGGCAGGGCCGCGCCGCTCCGCCGCGCCCGGCCACCATGTCACGATGGCGTGCTGGCTTGGCAGGGATGCGCCGCGCACCGGCTGTCCTGGCCGCTCCGGCGCAGTCAGGCACATGCCTCCGCATCCCGGCTTTTCGCCGCAAGCGGCGAACCACTCTCTATCTCATTGCGTTCGCTGAAATGTCCCGGTCCGCGCATTCGGCGCAAACGTGATGGCAATACGCGACGCGGGCCGGACACGATGACCGATGCGGGCGGAGGGCGGTGCGGCCGCCCTTCCCTCCCGCGGCGGATCCGAGCCGAGAGGCCGCCGCCCTCGGCCCGGCCTCGCCTGAATCCTGGTGACTGCCGGTGGAAGCCACGGTGCACCACCGGACACGGCATAGAGGGAAGACGGTCATGTGGCTCAGCGGCGGAGGATTCCGTCATCTGAGAGGCGAAGGCATCGCAGCCGCCACCCCGTCAACCGTTCGGCTCGCGGCCCATGAAGGCGATGACCGGATCCGGGCGCATGCATCCCGGGCCGGCGCACTGCGGCGGACAGCACAGGAGCGGCGCTGGCGCGAGGATGCCTGGCGCCAGCTCGTCGCCGGCTTCGATGGCGTGCTGCGGCGCTGTTACGGGGTGCACGAATTCAGCGCCGATCCCGAATGCGTGCTGCGCCTCGCCCTAGGCCGGGCGCCGCGCGACATCACCCTGGCCTGCGGAACATGCGTCGGCTCGGGCGAGCCGGTCGGCATCCTCCATTTCTGGAACGAGCACCTCCCGCCCTTTCCGCCGGAGGGCCCAAACCTGCGATGGGCGAAGGTCATGCACCGCTGCCTGCGTCGGTCACTGGAGGCGCTTGCCGCCCATGTGCGGTCGGAGCCCGCCTGGCGCGGGATCCGCGCCTTCCGCGCCGAGATGTGGGTCTCGCGCGGGGCGCGCACCAATCCGCTGCTGCATGTGACGCAGCGTTTCGGATTCGAGGTCGTCACGCCGGAATTCTCTACCTTCGACCGCTGTCATGCCCTCGGGGAGGATCTCCTGCGATGGGGCTTCACGCGAGCCTACAATCCGGTCGCGCTGCGCCGCCGGCAGGTCTTCGGCGAGCGGCGGGAGGTCTGGATATCGCGGCAGAGCCTGCTGGAGCGCCACCCGGATCGCCGCGCGGCGGCGTCGCGCCTCGCCGTGGCGGACTAGATGCCGCTGCTGCTGGCGGGCGTCGCCTGGCTTGGCCTGGTCCTCTGGTTGCTGGCCCGGATCCTTCGCCAGTTCCGTGCCTATTCCGGCATGCCCGCCGGGACCGAGCCGCCGCCGGACCCGGCACCGGGCATCACCGTGGTCATTCCCGCGCGGGACGAGGCGGCCAATCTGGGGCCGGTCCTAGCCGCCCTTTCGGCGCAGACCTATCCGCGCGAACGCTGTTCCATTCTCGTGATAGATGACGGCTCCCGCGACGGCACAGCGGCGGTGGTGCTGGCTGCGGCCGCGTCCGATTCGCGCATCCGCCTGCACTCCGCCGGACCGCTGCCGGATGGATGGCTCGGGAAGCCGCATGCCTGCTGGCGCGGCGCGCGGCTGGCGGGGAAGGCCGACTGGCTCTGCTTCATGGATGCGGATGTGCGGGCGGCGCCCGCCCTGCTCGCCAGTGCGGTGGGCCTGGCGGAGAGGCAGCGCCTCGACATGCTCTCGCTGCATCCCCTCCAGGAACTGGGCAGCTTCTGGGAGCGGCTGGTGGTGCCGGCGGGGATGCTGATGATCGCCTGCGCCAAGGATCTTCGCGGCGCACAGGATCCGGAATCGCCGGAGGCGGAGGCGAACGGCCAATTCATCCTGATCCGCCGCACCGCCTATATGGCGCTCGGTGGCCATGCGGCCGTCCGCGGCGAGGTCTGCGAGGACCTGGCCCTCGCCCGGCGGGCCAAGGCGGCGGGGTACCGGCTGCGCCTGCTGGCGGCCGACCGCCTGGCACGCACCCGGATGTACCGCGACTTCCGCTCGCTCTGGGAAGGCTTCGCCAAGAATGCAGTCGAGATCATGGGCGATGCGCGGCGCACCCTGCTCGTTGCCGGCCTGGGCGTGCTCTTCGCCTGGGCCACCTTCCTGCTCCCCTTCCTGCTCGGCGCGGCGGCCTTGCGCCAGCCCGGTCCCGCGGCACTGCTCGGCGCCGGGCTGGCGGCGCTGGGCTCGGCAATGGTGCTGGGCGTGCTGGCCGGCACGGCGCGGCATTTCCGGTTCCCGGCATGGATGGCGCTGCTCTTTCCGCTCGGGGTGAGCGTCGCTGCGGCCCTCGCCCGGCACAGCGTCAGCCTGCGCCGGAGCGGTCATGTGACCTGGAAGCGGCGCCGCTATGCGCTCCGCCGGATGCCGCCGCCTGGGATGCCGTGACGGTGGCAGGGGAGAACCGTGACGCGCCGG
>Ga0182742_1001286_pt1 | contig 32902 bp, 29 predicted proteins | sample eDN5th37CBELigMG_FD_128880 | JGI IMG/M metagenome (GOLD analysis project Ga0182742, IMG submission 128880) | Enriched Miracle-Growth compost microbial communities from Emeryville, California, USA - eDNA 5th pass 37_C BE-Lig MG (version 2)... ... | reverse complement strand
CCGGACTCGATCACGCCGGCGTGGATCGGGCCGACGGCGACCTCGTGCACGCCGTCGCCGCTGACCGGCGTCGTCCAGCCCGTGGCCGGGTGCGCGACCAGCGGCCGCAGCGGGGTGTGGCCGGGGAACGCGAGCCCGTACAGGTCGTGCGCCTCGCGCTCGTCCCAGGCCGCGGCCTCGACGAGGTCGACGATCGAGACGGGCTCACGGGTGGAGAGCACGCGCACGCCGTCGGGCGTGGTGAACGCCGCGCGCCACTGCTCGCCGCTGGCCCAGGCGGCGGCGAAGCGCCCGCCGGCGTCGAGGATGCGCTGGACCTCGTCCCTCACAGCAGGCCCTCCACCAGCGCCGAGCCGGGCAGCAGCGCGCTCGCGGCGGTCAGCGCCAGCAGGCCGCCGCCGAGCGTGCACGTGAGCGCGATGATCGGGCGGTAGGAGCGGTGCCGGCGCGAGCGCCGGCGCGGCTCGTCGAGCAGGCCGGTGAGCAGCGCGTGCAGCAGCCCGAGGAAGCCGAGCGCGAGCGCGACGATCGCCACGGCGACGACCGCGGTCTCGCCGGCCTCGATCCCGCCGAGCGCGATCAGCAGCTCGGACACGAACAGCGGTGACGGCGGCAGCCCGGACAGCGCGACCAGGCTGATCCCGATCGCGGTCGCGGTCGGCGCGGCGACGCCGGCCAGCGGCTGCGAGGCGGCGTCCGGGTCGGCGCGCAGCAGCGGCAGCGCGGCGTAGAACCCGAGCGCCTTCGCGAGCGCGTGCCCGCACACGTGCAGCAGCACGCCGGCGATCGCCAGCCGCCCGCCGATCCCGAGCCCGAGCGCGATCACGCCCATGTGCTCGAGGCTCGAGTAGGCCAGCAGGCGCTTGAACGGCAGCGAGCGCCACAGGAACGGCACCGCGATCAGCATCGACGCCAGCCCGAAGCCGATGAACACGGCGTCCGCGGCGGGCGGCGCGAGCGCGTCCTTGACGCGCCAGGCGACGAGCACGACCGTCGGCAGCAGCGCGGCCGACAGCAGCGCGCTGATCGGCGCGGGCGCCTCGCTGTGGGCGTCCGGCAGCCAGTTGTGCACGGGCGCCCAGCCGATCTTGGTCGCCAGCCCGGCGGTGATCAGCACGAACGCCAGCAGCGTCTCCTCCTCGGGCAGAGGCGCGGCTGTGAGCGCGTCCCAGCCCAGCGCGTGCAGGCCGTGCGCGCCGAGGCCGGCCTGCGCGATCGCGAGGATCACGATCCCGAGCAGCGCGACCGACAGCCCGAGCGTGGTCAGCACGAGGTACTTCCAGCCCGCCTCGAGCGCCTCGCGGCGCCCGCTGAAGGAGACCAGCAGCGCCGACGCGCCCGTCGTGGCCTCGACCACGAGCCAGACGACCGCCAGGTTGGCGGAGATCGGGATCGCCAGCAGCGCCGCCCAGAACGCGTACAGCGCGGCGTAGTAGGCGCGGCGCGAGCGCGCGGCGGTGAACCAGCTGCGGCCGCTCGTGCGCAGGTAGATGGGCGAGACGAGCGCGCTGCACAGGCCGACGACGGCGATCACTGCTAGGAACACGCCGCTGGCGGCGTCGACGTACAGCCAGCGGGTGGACGCGGTCTCGCCCGCGATCGCCGCGACGGCCAGCGCGAGCGCGACGAGCGCGGTGACGATCGCGGCCAGGACGTTCGCGTGGTCGGCCTCGCGCGGGGTGCGCGCGAGCGCGGTCAGCGCGCCGCCGGCGAGCGCGACCAGGGGCGTGGCGACGGCGAGCTCAGTCACGGAGCGTCCTCAGCAGGTCGGTGTCGCCGGTGCCCAGCTCCATGTGGATGCGGCGCGTGAAGAACGAGGCCACGACCACGACCAGGGCGAGGTCCAGCAGCGCGCCGAGCTCGATCACGTACGAGAGCCCGCCGGGGACCGAGACCGCGAGCAGCGAGAGCCCGTTCTCGGCCACGATCAGCCCGAGCAGCTGGAACAGCGCGGGGCGCCGGGCGACCACGATCGCGATCCCGACGACCACGAGCGCGACCGCGGCGCGCTCGGCGTGCAGGTCGCCCGTGCCGAGGTCCGGGGTGAACGCGACCGCGAGCCCGGCCGCCGCGCCGGCGCCGGCGAGGCGCACGAGCGGCCCGGCCGCGGCCGCCACCAGGCGCGGCTCGCGCGTGCGGCGCATGACCGCGAGCAGCAGCGCGGGCAGCGCGACCGCCTTGACCGCGAGCACGATCCCGGCGACCACCAGCTCGCCGTCGTGGCCGAACGCGGCGACGCCGATCGCCAGCGACTGCGCCCCGACGAGCGCGATCGCCAGCGAGCGCCGGCGCACGACGAGCACCGCGAGGCCGAACACGAGCGCGAGCGTCGCGGTCACGCCGCCCACACCCCCGCGAGCGCGACCAGCATCCCGAGGCCCAGCAGCGCCGGCACGCGCAGGATCCGCATCTTCGCCTGGGCCGTCTCGACCGCGGCCAGCGCGACGCACAGCACCGGCACGGCCAGCACCCCGCCGGGCAGGAACAGCTCGGCGCCGAGCACGAGGAAGACCCAGTGGCGCGCGGCCGCCGCCCACTGCAGGTAGGCGAGGTCGCGGCCCGCGTACTCCAGCAGCGGGCCCTCGTGGATCATCGTCAGCTCGAGGTGCGTGTCCGGGTTGTCGATCGGCTGGCGGCCGGTCTCGAGCAGGATCACGAGCGCGAACGCGAGCGCCGCGCACCAGTGCGACGGCTCGCCCCAGTCCGCGGCGGCGGCGATCGCGTTCAGGTCGGTGCTCTGGGCGGGCAGCGCGGCGGCGATCAGCGCCAGCGCCAGCAGCGCCTCGCCGAAGACCGCGAACGCGAGGTCGCGCGCGGCGCCCATCAGCGCGAAGCCGTTGCCGGTGTCCCAGGCCGCGGCGGCCAGCGCGAAGCGCGCGAGGGCGAGCACGCCGACGAGCGCGAACGCGTCGTGGCCGAGCCCGGCGTCCGCGATCGGCAGCAGCGCGAGCGCGACCAGCAGGCAGGCGGCGACCAGCGCGGGCGCGACCCGGTACACGATCCCGGTCCCCGCGGGGTCGACGGAGCTGCGGCGCCAGAGCCGGCGCAGCTCGAGGTACGGCTGCGTGGGCCGCGTGCCGCGGCGGCCCTGCGCGAACGCCTTGAGCGTCTGGATCACGCCGGGCAGCAGCGGCGCGAGCACGATCCCGGCCAGCAGCCCGATCATCCGAGCGCCCCCGTGCCGGTCAGCGCGAGCAGCCCGAGCACCAGGCCCAGCAGGTAGGCGGCGTAGGTGCGCAGGTTGCCGGTCTGCAGCCGGCGCGCGTGCCGGGCCGCGTCGAGCGCCGCGTTGAGCAGCGGCCCATAGACGCGCCCGCCGGGCGAGACGACCACGCGCCCGTAGCGGATCCGCTGCACGACGCCGCGGATCCGGACGACCTCGAGCGTGCGCCGCGGCCGCAGCAGCGACTCCGCGATCAGCCGCAGCGGCTTGCTGAACGCGGCCGCGGACCAGTGCAGCGCCGGGGACAGGGGCTGCCCGCACGCCCACGACGGCGCGGTGGCCGCGACGTGCCGGCCGCGCGCCCACGCCAGCACGACGGTCGGGATCACGATCGCGAGGACGAGCGCGGGCAGCGGCAGCGAGCCGGTGCCGGGCAGGCCGAGGTTCAGGTTGGTGTCGAGGTCCGGGGCGTTCGGCGCGAGCGCGGCGAGGTGGGGGACGAGCGGCGCGACGAAGACGCCGAGCGCGACGCACAGCGCGGCGAGCGCGACGAGCGGCGCGCGCAGCCCCGCGGGCGCCTCGGCGCCGCCCGCGCGCGGCCGCGCCGCGCCCGCGGCCGCCCCGGCGCCGCCGGCCCGCGCGGCTCCGCCGCGCGCCGCCGCGCCCGGCCCGGCGGCCTCGCCGCCGGCCCGCGCGGCCTCGCCGCGCGACGCCGCGCCCGCCTCGGCGGCCTCGGCGCGCGACGCCGCGCCCGCCCCGGCGGCTCCGCCGCGCGCCGCCGCGCCCGAGGCCTCGCCGCCGGCCCGCGCGGCCTCGCCGGCCCCGGGCACGCCTTCTTCGCGCGGCGCCCCGAGCACGGTCAGGCCGAGCACCCCGGCGAAGCACAGCAGCGCCAGGCCCGCGGTCGCCGCCACGCCGGCCAGCGCGGCCGCGCCGGCCACGCCCAGCCCGCGCGGGCCGTCGAAGGTCAGGTGCGCGAGCGACTGCAGCGTCAGCCACTCCGACGCGAAGCCGGCCAGCAGCGGCACGCCCGCCAGCGAGGCGCAGCCGACGCCGAAGGCCGCGCCGCCCCACGGCAGCCGCCGGCCGAGTCCGCCCAGGCGGTCGAGGTCGAGCGTGCCGGTCGCGCGCTCGATCATGCCCGCGCCGAGGAACAGCAGGACCTTGCCGAGCGCGTGCCCGGCGATGTGCACGAGCGCGGCCGCGAACGCCAGCGACGACCACAGCGGGTCCTCGATCAGCACCGCGGCGCCGAGCGCGACCGCCGCGATCCCGACGTTCTCGATCGTGCTGTAGGCCAGCAGCCGCTTGAGGTCGTGCTGGACCAGCGCCCACAGGGCGCCGCCGAGCGCCGAGGCCAGCCCGACCACGAGCAGCGCCACGCCCAGCCACCGCGGCGGCGACCCCAGCCACTCGAACTGGACCCGGATCAGGCCGTAGAGCGCGACCTTGACCATCAGCCCCGACATCAGCGCCGAGAACGGCGCGGGCGCGACCGGGTGCGCGCGCGGCAGCCAGGTGTGCAGCGGCACCAGGCCGGCCTTGGTCCCGAAGCCGATCAGCGCCGCGACCGCCACGAGCGTCGCCTCGCCCGTGCCGAGCGCCAGCAGCGCGATCCAGACGCCGGCGCCGCCGAGGTGCGTGATCGCGACGTAGGCCTGCACGGTCCGCCGCACCGCGGCGTCCCGGCGGGCGACCAGGATCGCCGCCGCCGGCGCGAGCGTCATCAGCTCCCAGAAGGCGAGGAACGTCGACACGTCGCGGGCCGCCAGCAGCCCGGTCAGCGAGAGCAGGAACGCGGCCAGCAGCAGCCCCGCGACCCGCGAGCGCAGGTACGCGCCCGCGTACAGCAGCGTCGGCACCGCGGTCAGCGCCAGCAGCGCCAGGAAGAACCCGCTCAGCGCGTCGAGCCCGAGCGCGGGGGAGACCTCCGCCCGCCACGCCGCGCCCACGCGCTCGTCGCCGGCCAGCGCGAGCGCGCCCGCGACGCCCAGCAGCACCATGCCCGCCGCCTGCAGCCACAGGCCCGGCCGCAACCGGAACGCGGTCAGGACCCCCGCGGCCGCCAGCACGACCGCTCCGGCGAGCGCGAGCGCGGCCACCTCAGCGCGGCCCGAAGTCCTCGTCGGCGAGCTCGTCGAGCAGCGCCTGGTTGTCCCGCAGCGTCCCGGTCAGGATCGCCTTGGCCAGCTCGAGCAGCTCGAGGACGCGCTCGTCCTTGACGCGGTAGTAGACGCTCGTGCCCTCCTTGCGGCTGGTCACGATCCCCTGCTTGCGCAGCGCGGCCAGGTGCTGCGAGGTGCCGCCCGAGTCGAGGTCGAGCGCGGCCTGCAGCTGGCCGACGCTCTGCTCGCCCTCGCGCAGGGTCTTCAACAGGCGCACGCGGGCCGGATGGCCGAGCGTGCGGAAGAAGTCCGCCTTGAGCGCATACACAGGCGGCTGACCGGACCGGTACGCCACGTCTTGAAATCTTACAAACTTCGAAGATACGCAGAGATGACGGACCGTCGAGAGCTCCGGAGCCAAATGCGACGTTCCGCCCATTGAAGCGCCCGCGACCCGAGGGCGAGCATGGGTCCATGACAGTCGCCGACACCGTGGGGACCGACACGCTCCAGGAGCAGGCGCACCGGCACCTGCTGATGCACTTCACCCGCAACGGGGCCTTCGGGCCGGACGGCAAGCCGCTCCTGGTGCTGGAGCGGGGCGAGGGGGCGTACGTCTTCGACACGGACGGCAACCGCTACTTCGACGGGCTGTCGTCGCTGTTCTGCTGCCAGATCGGCTACTCGTTCGGCGAAGAGATGGCGGCGGTCGCGGCCGGGCAGCTGTCCACGCTGGCGTTCAACACCAACTGGGCGACCGCGCACCCGCCCGCGATCCAGCTCGCGGCGGCGCTGGCCGAGCGCGCGCCCGGTGACCTCAACCGCGTGTTCTTCACCAACGGCGGCTCGGAGTCGGTCGAGGCCGCCTGGAAGATCGTCCGCCAGCACTACCTGGCCAAGGGCGAGCCGCAGCGCACGAAGGCGATCGCGCGCGAGATCGCCTACCACGGCGTCACGCTCGGCGCCCTGAGCTTCACCGGCGTGCGCCCGATGAAGGAGCCGTTCGGCGCGGCGCCGATCCCGGTCGTGCGGATCTCCAACACGAACGCGTACCGCGACCCCGACGCCGGCGACGAGGCCGCGTTCTGCGCGCGGCTGCTCGACGAGGTCGAGCGCACGATCGTCGAGACCGGGCCCGAGACGGTGGCGATGCTGATCGCCGAGCCCGTCCAGAACGCGGGCGGCTGCCTGGTCCCGCCCGAGGGCTACTGGCCCGGGCTGCGCGCGCTCTGTGACAAGTACGGGATCGCGCTCGTGGCCGACGAGGTGATCACGGGCTTCGGGCGCATCGGCGAGTGGTTCGCGTCCTCGCGCTACGGCGTCGCGCCCGACCTGATCACGTGCGCGAAGGGGATCACGTCCGCCTACGCGCCGATGGGCGCCGTGCTCGTGTCGGACCGCATCGCCGAGCCGCTCTACGAAGAGGGCCGGATGCTGATGCACGGCATCACGTTCGCCGGCCACCCGGTGGCGGCGGCGATCGCGCTGCGCAACGTCGAGATCTTCGAGCGCGAGGGCGTGCTGGCGAACGTGCGCGAGCTCGAGCCGGTGCTCGGCGAGCTGCTCGAGGGCATCAAGGAGCGCGTGCCGATCGTCGGCGACGTGCGCGGCGCCGGGTTCTTCTGGGCGCTCGAGCTCGTCCGCGACGCGAACGCTTCGAGGTTCTCGGCCGAGGAGCGCGAGAAGCTGTTGCGCGGGTTCCTCGCCGGCCGGCTGCTCGAGGAGGGCCTGATCGCGCGCCCGGACGACCGCGGCGACGCCGTCCTGCACCTCGCCCCGCCCCTGATCTCCACGCGCGCCGAGCTCGAGGAGATGTGCGCGAAGACCGAGGCCGTGCTGGCCGACGCCTCCGCGCGCTTCTACGAAGGGTGATCCACACCGCGCACGGCTACTGGCTCTCCGAGGCCGGCGCCGTCGAGCCCGCACCCGCCCTGACCGGCGACGTCCGCGCGGACGTCGCCGTCATCGGCGGCGGCTACACCGGGCTGTGGACGGCGTGGCAGCTGCGCGAGCGTGGCGCCTCGGTCGTGCTGCTGGAGGCCGCGCTGTGCGGCCACGGGCCGAGCGGGCGCAACGGCGGCTTCTGCGAGACGCTGTGGTCGCACCTGCCGTCGCTGGTCGAGCGCTTCGGGCGCGAGCGCGCGCTCGCGCTCTGCCGCGCCTCCTCGGAGAGCGTGGCGATGATCGGCGCCTGGTGCTCAGACCAGGGCGTCGACGCCTGGTTCACCCGCGCGGGCTACATGCTCGTCTCGACCGCGCCGGCCCACGACGCGACGATCGACGCGATCACCGCCGCCGCGCCGGATGAGCGCGTGCTGGCTCTCACGCCGGAGCAGGTGCGCGAGCGCTGCGACTCGCCGCGCTTCCGCCGCGGGCTGCTGATCACCGACGACGCCACCGTCCAGCCCGCGCGGCTCGCGCTCGGCCTGCGCGACCGGGTGACCGGCGCGGGCGCGCAGGTCTTCGAGCGCTCGCGCGTGCGGGCGCTGCACGCGCACGCGGGCGGCGTGACCGTCGAGACCGACGGCGGCCGCGTGCGCGCCGGCGCGGCCGTACTGGCCGTCAACGCCGCCACGCGCGGCTTCAAACCCCTGCGCGACCGGCTCTCCGTGACCTCCTCGCACATCGTGCTCACCGAGCCCGTGCCCGACGTGCTCGAGCAGCTGGGCTGGACCGGCGGCGAGTGCATCACCGACGCCCGCACGTTCGTGCACTACTTCCGCACCACCCCCGACGGCCGGATCGCGTTCGGCTGGGGCGGCGGCCGCCCCGCGCCCGGCGCCCGCCTCGGCGGCCGCGTCGAGGTCGACCCGGACGTCGCCGGCGAGACCCACCGCCACCTCCTGGAGACGTTCCCCGCCCTGGCCGGCCGCGAGATCACGCACGCCTGGGGCGGCCCGATCGACGTCTCGCCGAGCCACCTGCCGCAGTTCGGCACGCTCGACGGCGTCCCGGTCCACTACGCGTTCGGCTTCACGGGCAACGGCGTCGGCCCGTCGCATCTCGCCGGCCGGGTCATGGCCGCCCTGGCCTCGGGCGAGCCGACGGACCTCGCGGTCGTCGACCCGGAGCCGGTGCGCGTGCCGGGCGAGCCGCTCGCGTTCGCGGGCGGCATGCTGGTACGGCGTGCCTTTTTACGTAAGGAGACCCTTGAGGAGCGTGGCGACCGCATCGATCCGGTGACGCGCGCGGTGGCCGCCGCCCCGCGCGCGCTGGGCATCCACGTCGGGCGCTGACCCGACGCGGCGGGTGCTGGGGGTGCGCTCAGACCTTCGTCGCCAGCAACTCCTTCAAGACCCCGTCGATGAACTCGACATCGACCGGGTTCGCGCCCCCACCCGCGAAGTGCCCCCAGACCCCCGGGATCACGCGCAGTTCCCCGTTGGGGATGTACTGGACGGCGTACTCCTCGTCCTCGGGCGGGAAGTAGAGGTCCTTCTCGGCCGGCAGCGCGATCGTGCGCGCCTTGATCGAGCGCAGGGCCGCGACGTGGTCGCCGTCGAACCCCGGCGTGTTGCCGATGTTGCCCGCCTGCCAGGTCCAGAGCATGGTCAGCAGGTTGTTGGGGTCGCGGCGGTCGAGGAAGAAGCCCTCCCAGAAGCCGACGAGGAAGTCCTCGAGCGAGGTGTAGCCCAGCTCCTTGTAGACCTGGTCCCAGTAGAAGGCCTGGGAGAAGCCCCAGCCGGCGTACACCCGCGCCGCGGCGCGCAGGCCGCGGACCGGGAGCGCGTCCGGCTCGTACCAGCCCTCCTTGAACGCGGCGTCGGCGGTCAGCGCGGCCTTGACGCCCTCCAGGAACACGATGTTGTGCTCGCTGGTCTTGGAGGACCCGCAGAACGGGCACGCGCGCTGGACCATGTCGGGGTAGCTGACCGCCCACTGGTAGGTCTGCCCGGCGCCCATGGACCAGCCCGTGACGAGCACGAGCGTCTCGATCCCGAGCGACTCGACGAGCTTGTGCTGGGCCTCGACCTGGTCGTAGAAGGTCACGCGCGGGAAGCGCGCGCGGTCGTACGGCGGCGGCGTGTTCGACGGCGAGGTCGACAGCCCGTTGCCGAGCATGTTCGGGACGATGATGAAGTACTTGGCGGGGTCGAGGGCCATGCCCTCGCCGATCAGCCACTCGTTGTCCCAGTGGCGGCCGGAGTACCAGGTGGGGTACACGATCGCGTTGCTGCGGTCCGCGTTGAGCTCGCCGTAGGTCTTGTAGGCGAGCTTGGCGCCGCGCAGGGTCGCACCGTGCTGCAGCGTGAAGTCGCCGAGCTCGAACAGCTCGTAGTCGCGCGGGAACTCGTCCATCGCCAGCCTCCTCTCCTAGCAATGTTTCCGAACGGAACTATCGCAGACGGGCGATCAGCGCGGAGAGCGCGTCCAGCAGCGCGGCGACCTCGTCGTCCGGGAGGTCGCCGAGCAGGGCCTCGCCCTCGATCTGCCCGGAGAGCTTGCGCTGCAGCTTGGAGCCGCGCTCGGTGATGTGCACGAGCACGCCGCGGCGGTCCGTCGGGTCCGCCTTCCGGTGCACCAGGTTGTCCGCGACCATCCCGTCGATCAGCCGCGTCAGCGAGGCGGGCGGCAGCTGCGTGAACTCGGCCAGCTCGGACATGCGGTGGCTGGCGCCGTGCGCGAGCAGGTTCAGGGTCCGCCAGCGCTCGACGCTGCAACCGTGATGGCTGAGGATCGTCGCCAGCCGGCGCGTGAGGCGCCGCTCGGCGTCGCTGAGCAGGAGCACGAGCGCCTCTCCGGGCGCTGCGCGAAGGTGCACTGGTCCACCCTCGTCACTGGCCATTCGTGCAAGACTAACGGGCGCATCGATGGACACCGCCGTCAACGTCGCGCTGGTGGTCCCGCTGCACGGCTCCGCCGGGATCTTCGGCCCCTCCTGTGAACTCTGCGCGCACATGGCCGCTGCGGAGATCAACGCGGCGGACGGCGTGCTGGGGCGGGAGCTGCGGCTGTCGGTGGTCGACGGCGCCGGCTCACCGGTGAAGGTCGCCGACGAGGTCGGCGCGCTGACCGCCGCGGGGCTCGTCGACGCCGTCGTGGGCTGGCACATCTCGGCGGTCAGGCAAGTCGTCGCGCCGCGGATCGCCGACCTCGTGCCGTACGTCTACACCGCGCTCTACGAGGGCGGGGAGCGCACCCCGGGCGTGTTCCTGACGGGCGAGGTCCCGTCGCGCCAGCTGCTGCCGGCGATGCGCTGGCTCAACCGCGAGCACGGCGTCAAGCGCTGGGCGATCGTCGGCAACGACTACGTGTGGCCGCGCGCGACCGCCCGCGCCGCGCACGCCTACGCCGATGCCTGCAACGGCCGCATCTGCCACGAGGTGTTCGTCCCGCTCGGCTGCCGCGACTGGGATGCGACGCTCAAGGCCGTGCGCGACTCGCACGCCGACGCCGTGCTGATGCTGCTCGTGGGCGCGGACGCGGTCACGTTCAACCGCGCGTTCGCCGCCGCCGGCCTGGACGAGCGCTGCCGCCGGCTGAGCACGCTGATCGACGAGAACACGCTCGCGGGCAGCGGCGCGGAGTCCACGCACGGCATCTGCGCCGCCGCGGCCTACTTCGAGACGCTGGCCACGCCGGAGTCGCTGGACTTCGGCTGGCGCTACACGCAGCGCTACGGCCCGGAGGCGCCGACGCTCAACAGCGTGGGGGAGTCCTGCTACGAGGGCATCCTGCTGCTGTCGGAGCTCGCGCGCCGCGCCGGCAGCCTCGACGTGCGCCGGATGGCCGCGGTGGCCGACACGCTCTCCTACGGCGGACCGCGCGGGGAGGTCTCGATGCGCGAGCGCCACCTCGACCAGCGCGTCTACCTGGCCGAGGCCAACGACGTCCAGCTCGACGTCGTCGCCCAGCTCTAGCCGACCTGGACGTCGCGCCGCCGCAGCCCCCACAGGCCGGCGGCGACCAGCCCGCAGGCCACGGCGGTCAGCGCCAGGATCGGCAGCACCGTGACGGTCTCGGCCGGCGCGCGCGGCAGGTGCTCGAGCGGCGAGAGGTCGCGCACCCAGCGCGGCAGCTGCAGCAGGTCGGCGAAGTAGCCGATCACGAACATCCCCGCGAGCACCGCCCAGGCGACGGGCGCCAGCCGCGGCACCAGCCCGAACAGCAGCGCGGCCACGCCGACCAGGCACAGGATCCCGGGCACGGTCACGAGCGCCGCCGCGGCCAGCCGCGGCACCTGCACGACATCGCCGCTGACGACCGCGTAGGCCACGCCCAGCCCGAGCCCGGCGGCGAGGATCGTGAGCACGGTCCCGCCCGCCGCGACCGCGAGCCCGCCGGCGGCCCAGCGCACGCGGCTGACCGGCGTGGCCAGGATCCACTCCACGCGCCCCGCGCTCTCCTCGCCGCGCAGGTGCAGCGCGCACGACACGGCATAGCCGCCGGCGATCAGCGCCAGCATCGTCAGCGACGTCGCCATGAACGAGTCGGTCAAGCTCACGCCCTCCAGCTGGGCGAAGAAGTCGGCCATCGCCGGGTTCTCCTCGATCATCCGGTCGACGTCCTCGCCGAGCGACCCGAAGATCACGCCGGTCCCGAACAGCCCGGCGCTCCAGCCGGCGAGGGCGCCACGCTGGAGCCGGAACGCCAGCCCCACCGGCCGCGTCAGCCACCCCGCGGCGCGCTCCGCCCCGGCCCGCTGCGCCCGCAGGCCCGAGCCCACGTCGCGCAGCGTCGACAGCCAGAACGCCAGCACGACCAGCCCGAGCGCGACCGCCAGACACAGCCCGAGCGTCCACCAGCGCTCGTCCGCGTAGGCGCGGACGGCCTGCGCCCAGCCGATCGGCGACAGCCACGACAGCCCGTTGCCCGAGATGTCGCCCGCGGCGCGCAGCACGAACGCCGCGCCCAGCACGGTGCCGGTCAGCCCGAGCGTCGCCCGCCCCGAAGCGGCGACCTGGGCGCTGACCGCGGTCACGCCCGCGAACACCAGCCCGACCGCGGTCAGCGAGCCGGCGAGCGCGATCGACCCCGTGACCTCGAAGCCGACCGCGATCACCCCGAGGGCGCAGCCCACGCCGACCAGCAGGTTCAGCGCGATCACCACCGCCACCGCCGCGGCGGTCGGCGCGTGCCGGCCGACGACGTTGGCCCGCAGCAGGTCCGTGCGCTCGGCGTCCTCCTCGGCCCGCGTGTTGCGGTTGACGAGGAACATGCTCATCAGCGCGGTCAGGATGCAGCCGAAGACCTGGATCTCGTTGACCAGCACGACGCCCTGGTTGGGGTCGTCGAACCCGTAGCCCGGGCCGGCGAACGCGATCAGCGCCGGGTTGTCGCCGAACAGGTCCACGTAGCTCTGCACGGACCGCTGGTCGGGGTAGAGGTCGAGCACGGCCGCGGCCTGGACGATCACCAGCGCGACCACCGCCACGGCCCAGAGCGCCAGCGCCAGCCGGTTGCGGCGCACGACCAGCGCCACCAGCCGCCCCAGCCCGGTGAGCGTCATCGCTCGACGCCGGCGTCCGCGAGCTCGTCGCCGTAGTGGCGCAGGAACAGCTCCTCGAGCGTCGGCGGCTGGCTGGTGAGCGAGCGGATCCCGAGCTCGCTCAGGTGCCGGATCGCGCCGTCGAGGTGGGTGCCGTCGACGTCGAAGTGCACGCGCCCGTCCTCCACGCGCACGTCGTGGACGCCCGGCAGCCCGGCGATCCCGTCCGCCGGCCGCTCCGTCGCCGCCGAGACCGTGGTGCGCGTGAGGTGGCGCAGCTCGTCGAGCGTGCCGCTCTCGACGGCGCGCCCCAGGCGGATGATCGTCACCCGGTCGCAGAGCTTCTCGACCTCGGCCAGGATGTGGCTGGACAGCAGCACGGTCCGGCCCTCGGCCTTGGCGTCCAGGATGCAGTCGCGGAAGACGGCCTCCATCAGCGGGTCCAGGCCCGAGGTCGGCTCGTCGAGCAGCAGCAGCTCGGCGTCCGCGGCCAGCGCCGCCACCAGCGCCACCTTCTGGCGGTTGCCCTTCGAGTACGTCCGGGCGCGCTTGCGCGGGTCCAGCGCGAAGCGCTCGATCAGCTCGTCCCGGCGCCGCGGGTCCAGCCCGCCGTGCAGGCCGCCGAGCAGGTCGATGATCTCGCCGCCGCTCAGGTTCGGCCACAGGTTCGTGTCCCCGGGCACGTACGTCAGCCGCCGGTGCAGCTCGACCGCGTCGCGCCACGGGTCGCCGCCGAGCAGCTCGACCTCGCCCGCGTCGCGCCGCAGCAGCCCGAGCAGGATCCGCATCGTCACCGATTTGCCCGCGCCGTTCGGGCCCAGGAAGCCGTGGACCTCGCCCGTGCGGACCTCCAGGTCCAGCCTGTCGAGCGCCCGGGTCGGCCCGAACGTCTTCACCACCCCTGCGCAGCGGATGGCCGTCGCCACCCGCCCGAATCTACCGGGTGAGCGCGCGCTCGGCTTCGCGCCAGTGGTCCAGCCCGCCGTTGCGGCTCATCGGCTCAAGCTCGGCGCGGATCGTTTCGGGCGTCCATCGACGACGCGGTGCGGTCATGGACGGGCAAGGTAGAGCGCGCGCCGGTCGGGATCCCTTCTCTGGCAGGGTGTGCGCATGCCCAAGCCACCGCTTCCCGAGGAGCTCCAGGCGCTGCTGCGCGAGCCCAACCCGGCCGTGATGGCGTCGCTGCGACCGGACGGCGCGCCGCTGAGCGTGGCCACCTGGTACCTGTTCGAGGACGGGCGGGTGCTGATCAACCTCGACCACAGCCGCGCCCGGCTGGAGCACCTGCGGGCCGACCCGCGCGTGTCGCTGACCGTGCTCGACAGCGACGACTGGTACCGCCACGTCAGCCTCCGGGGCCGGGTCGCCGAGATCACCGCGGACGAGGGCCTGCGCGACATCGACCGGCTCTCGGTCCACTACCGCGGCGAGCCCTATCCCAACCGCGAGAGCTCCCGCTTCAGCGCGTGGATCGAAATTGACACCTGGCACGCGTGGAACGTCTGAGCTAGAGTCCCCTGCGGTCATGGCTTTGCGCGGCCTTTCCCTTCTTCTTCTCCTCCCCCGCAAGGGGGATTAGCGCGTGGGCGGCCGCTAGCCGCGAACTCAGAGAAGAAGGAAGAAGGTCAGGAGCAGCCCCTCCGCCCCACCCCGATCATCCGACCTTCGGGTGGAGAGGCCAGAGTTTCGAGAAGGAGCAACGCCATGGACGCCAATCGCGTCATCGTCTTCGACACCACCCTGCGAGACGGCGAGCAGTCGCCGGGGATCTCGCTCAACGCCACCGAGAAGCTGGAGATCGCGCATCAGCTCGCGCGCCTCGGCGTGGACGTGATCGAGGCTGGATTCCCGATCGCCTCGCCGGGTGACTTCCAGGCTGTACAGCGGATCGCCCAGGAGGTGCAGGGCCCGGTCATCGCGGGCCTCGCGCGTGCGCACGCCGCCGACATCGAGCGCGCCGCCGAGGCCGTCCGCGACGCCGAGCGCCCGCGCGTGCACACGTTCATCTCCACCTCGGACATCCACATCACCCACCAGCTGCAGTCCACGCGCGAGGACGTGCTGGGCCAGGCGCGCGCCGCGGTCGCGCACGCCCGCTCGCTGGTCGAGGACGTGGAGTTCTCCCCCATGGACGCCACGCGCGCCGACGTCGAGTTCACGGCCGAGGTGATCGCCGCCGCGCTCGACGAGGGCGCGACCACGATCAACATCCCGGACACGGTCGGCTACGCGATGCCGGAGGAGTACGCCGCGTTCCTGACGCGCCTGTACGAGCTCGTGCCCGGCCTGCGCGACGTGGTCCTGTCCGTGCACTGCCACAACGACCTCGGGCTGGCGGTCGCGAACTCGTTCGCGGGCCTGCAGGCCGGGGCGCGCCAGGTCGAGTGCGCGATCAACGGCATCGGCGAGCGCGCCGGCAACGCGTCGCTGGAGGAGATCGTGATGCTCCTGCGCACGCGCGAGTCCGACATCGGCCTCACCACCGGGATCAACACGCGCGAGATCGCCCGCGCGAGCCGCCTGGTCAGCCGCCTCACGGGCTACGGCGTGCAGCCCAACAAGGCGATCGTGGGCCGCAACGCGTTCCAGCACGAGTCCGGCATCCACCAGGACGGAGTGCTCAAGGAGCGCTCGACCTACGAGATCATGTCCGCCGAGTCCGTCGGCCTGGACGCCGCCAACTCGCTCGTGCTCGGCAAGCACTCGGGCCGCCACGCGCTGCAGTCGGCGCTGGCGGACCTGGGCTACGAGGTCACGGGCCAGACGCTCAACCAGGCCTTCAAGCGCTTCAAGGAGATCGCGGACAAGAAGAAGCAGGTCACCGCGATGGACCTCGAGGCGCTCGTCACCGACGAGCTCCGCGACGAGGTCAGCGCCTACACGCTCCAGTGGTTCGACGTCGAGGCGTCCTCGCGGCGCCCGCCGCACGCGACCGTCGAGCTCGTCACGCCGTCCGGCGAGACCGTGCGCGGCGACTTCACCGGCGACGGCCCGATCGACGCGATCTTCCGCGCCATCAACGCCGCCACGCGGCGCGAGGTCAAGCTCCGCGAGTTCCGCATCGACGCCGTCACGGGCGGCCAGGACGCGCTCGGCGAGGCGAGCGTGATCCTCGAGCTCTCGGGCCAGTCGGCGGCCGGCCAGGGCGTCTCGACCGACATCATCGAGGCCGCGGCGCTGGCCTACGTGCGTGCGCTCTCCAACGTCGAGCGCAAGGTCGAGCTCGCGGCCGACGAGGCCGAGGAGCCGCTCGAGCTCACCGGGACGCCGTAGCGACGAACAGCTCGCGCGGGCGGCGGTCCTCCGCCGTCCGCTCGAGCTCGACGCGCGCCTCGAAGCCCGCCTGCTCCAGCAGCGCCAGCCACGTCGCGCGCGGGAAGAGCCCCGTGCGGTGCGTCTCGTGCACCGCGCGGACGCCGTCGCCGTCGCGGATCAGGAACGCGTACTCGGTCACCGTCCACGTGTCCGCGGGGTCCGGGTCGTAGCTCCACTCGAGGTAGCGCGCGTCGCCCGTGCCGCCGTGCTCTGAGCCCGGCTCGTAGGTCTCGGCGAGCTCGTCGGGGACGAAGACCGCGCGCCCGCCGGGCCGCAGGTGCGCGCGGGCGGTCGCGAACGCGGCCGCCAGGTCGTCCTCGGTGACCATGTAGGAGATCGCGTCGTGGGCGAACACGGCGTCGAAGGTGCGGTCCAGCCGCAGCGTGCGCATGTCGCCCTGGATGTGCTCGAGCTCGGGGTTGAGCCGGCGCGAGACCTCGAGCATCGGCGCCGAGATGTCGGTCAGCGTCAGCGCGTAGCGGCGCTTGAGGTGGACGGCGTTGTGGCCGCCGCCGCTGCCCAGCTCGAGCACGGTGCGCACGTCGCCGAGCAGGCGCTCGATCTCCGCCGCCTCCTCGACGTACTCCTCGGGCGGGGAGATCTGCGGCCACCAGCGGGCCAGCTCGCCGTAGAAGCGCTCGCTCACGCCAGCCGCCGGCCCTGGGCGTAGCCGGCGGCGGCGACCTGCGCGCGCCGCCCGGCGTCCATCAGGTCGGCCCCGATCGCCTCCAGGCTCGGGCCGTCCGGGACGATCGTGCGCACCTGCGCGCCGCGCGCCCGCAGCGCCATCGACTCGTAGCCCGCGGCCGCGGCCGAGGCGGTCCGCAGCGGCGCCAGCGGCGCCCCGGCGGTCGGGATCAGGCACAGGATCCGCGTGCCGCGCCCGGCCGGGACCGCGTCGAGGTTGGTCGGGCTCCAGACCGCCCCGTCGACGTACTCGCGCCCGTTGATCTCCACGGGGGCGAAGATCCACGGCACCGCGCAGGAGGCCAGCACGGCCTGGCTGACGGTGGCCTTGGGCTGGTCGGGCGCGCCGAAGATCACGCGCTTGCCGCGCGCCCGGTCGACGGCGGTGATGCGCAGGCGCCCGTCGAAGCGGGCGCCGAGCCCGTCGATGTAGCGGCCGAGGTCGGGCATCGTGCGCTCGCGCCGCGGCGTGCGGCTGAGCACGGCGGCGCGGGCCAGGCGCCCGGCCGGCCGGGTCGCGGACATCGCCAGCGGCGCGAACGGCGTCGCGGCGGCGCGCGCCGCCCCGCGGGCCAGCGCGCCGAAGCGCCCGGGGCGCTGCTGGTCGGAGGGCTCGAGCGCCTCGCCCGGCAGCGGCGGCTGCCCGTCGCCCGCGGGCAGCGCGGCCTGGCCCCACTCGCGCGCGGCGCGCTCGCCGGCGTCCGGGCGCTTGCCGGCCGCCAGCGCGGCGGCGACGATCGAGCCGGCCGACGTCCCGACGAGGTATTCGCACTGGCGGAAGTCGACGTCGCCGGCGTCCATCAGCCCGTTCAGCACGCCGCGCATCCAGGCCTCGCCGAGGGTGCCGCCCGCGCCGAGCACGAGCGCGTCGGGAAGATCTCGGATGCGCTCGGTCATCGGCGTCCGAGGGTAGTCGGACCCTGCGTACGTGATAACGTACAAACGTATGGCAGCGGCTGCCGACCCAACCGTCGCGGCGATCGGGCCGCGCGTGAAGGCGCTGCGGGAGGCGATGGACCTCTCGCTGCGCGACCTCGCGGAGCGCTCGGGCGTGTCCGCGCCCATGCTCAGCCAGGTCGAGCGCGGCGAGACCTCGCCGACCCTGCAGGTCGCGAGCCGGATCGCCTCCGGGCTCGAGCTGCGGCTGTCGCAGCTGCTGCGACTCGACGAGGAGGGCATGGTCACCGTCGTGCGCCGCGGCGAAGGCCGCCGGGGCGGCACCGGGGGCCACGCCTACGAAGTCCTCACGCCGCCGCTGCCCGGCCTGCGGGCCGAGGTGACGCGGCACACGCTCGCGGCCGGGGCCGTCACCGGCGGCCCCGGTGACCCGCCGCGCCACGAGCCCGGCGCCCGCGAGACCGCGCTCGTCGAGCGCGGCGCGCTGACGCTGCACGTCGACGGCACCGAGCACGCGCTCGAGGCCGGCGACTGTGTGACCTTCGACGCCGACCTGCCCCACCACTTCGCCAACCACTCACAGGAGGACGCCGTCCTGCTGGCCATCGTGTCAGCCGGGCTTCGCCGGTCATGACGCCTACCACGCTGTTCGAGAAGATCTGGTCCGCGCACGAGATCGCGCCCGGGCTCATCTACATCGACCTCCACCTGGTCCACGAGGTCACCAGCCCGCAGGCGTTCGAGGGACTGCGGCTCGCCGGCCGCGAGGTCCGCCGGCCGGATCGCACGCTCGCCACCGCCGACCACAACGTGCCCACCGACGGCACGCCCGTGTCCGCCCAGATCCGCGACGCGCTCTCACGCCGCCAGGTCGAGGCGCTCGAGCGCAACTGCGACGAGTTCGGCATCCCGCTGTACTCGATCGGCTCCGAGCGCCAGGGGATCGTGCACATCATCGGCCCCGAGCTCGGCGTCACCCAGCCGGGGATGACGATCGTCTGCGGCGACTCGCACACGGCCACGCACGGCGCCTTCGGCGCGCTGGCGTTCGGGATCGGGACCAGCGAGGTCGAGCACGTGCTGGCCACCCAGACGCTCTCGCAGCCCAAGCCGAAGTCGATGCGGATCAGCTACGTCGGCGAGCTCGGCCCGTTCGTGACCGCCAAGGACCTGATCCTCGGCACGATCGGCCAGATGGGCACCAACGGCGCCGCCGGCCACGTCGTCGAGTACGCGGGCGAGGTGATCCGCAAGTTCACGATGGAGCAGCGGATGACCGTCTGCAACATGACGATCGAGGGCGGCGGGCGCGCGGGCATGGTCGCCCCCGACGAGACGACCTTCGAGTGGGTCGAGGGCCGCCCGGGCGCACCCGAGAACTTCGCCGAGGCCGTCGAGCAGTGGCGCACGCTGCGCACGGACGAGGGCGCGACCTTCGACCGCGAGATCACCGTCGACGCGAGCGCGCTGTCGCCGCTGGTGACGTGGGGGACCAACCCCGGCCAGGTCGTCGGCGTCGCCGACGTCGTGCCCGAGCCCGCGTCGGAGACCGACGAGCGCTCGCTCTCCTACATGGGGCTCGAGCCCGGCACGCCGATCACCGAGCTCAAGCTCGACCGCGTCTTCATCGGCTCCTGCACCAACGCCCGCATCGGCGACCTGCGCGCCGCCGCGGAGATGGTCAAGGGCCGGCGCGTGGCCTCCAACGTCAACGCGATGGTCGTGCCCGGCTCCCAGCAGGTGCGCGCGCAGGCCGAGCGCGAGGGCCTGGACGAGATCTTCCGCTCCGCCGGCTTCGACTGGCGCACGGCGGGCTGCTCGATGTGCCTGGGCATGAACCCCGACATCCTCAGCCCGGGCGAGCGCTGCGCCTCGACCTCCAACCGCAACTTCGAGGGGCGCCAGGGCCGCGGCGGGCGCACCCACCTCGTGTCCCCGCAGATGGCCGCCGCCGCCGCGGTCGAGGGCCGTTTCGTCGACATCCGGGAGTGGAACTAGATGGAGCCCGTCCGCGTCATCGCCGGCCGCGTCACCTCGCTCCCGCGGGCCGACGTCGACACCGACCAGATCATCCCGAAGCAGTTCCTCAAGCGCATCGAGCGCACGGGCTTCGGCGAGTTCCTGTTCTACGACTGGGCGCAGGAGCCGGGCTGGTCGCTGCCCAAGAACCCGATCCTGGCCACGGGCCCGAACTTCGGCTGCGGCTCCTCGCGCGAGCACGCCCCGTGGGCGCTGCAGGACTACGGCTTCCAGGCGATCGTCGCCTCCTCGTTCGCCGACATCTTCTTCTCCAACTGCACGAAGATCGGCCTGCTGCCGGTCGTGCTGCCCGAGGAGGAGGTGCGCGCGCTGATGGAGGCGGGCGAGGCCGAGATCGACCTCGAGGCGCTCGAGGTCCGCTTCGCGGGCCGCGCGGTGCCGTTCGAGATCGACCCCGAGCGCCGGCACCGGCTGCTCAACGGCCTCGACGACATCGCGCTCACGCTGCAGAAGGCCGACGAGATCGCCGCCTACGAGCGCGAGCGGGAGCGCCCCGGCCCGGTGACGCTGAACCTGTGAAGCTCGACCACTGCGTGATCGCGGTGAGCGACTGGGCGTCGAACGCGTTCTACCGCGACGTGCTCGGCGCCGAGGTCGTCGAGACGGCGCGGGCTTCGCCTACCGCTTCGGCGACGCGCAGCTCAACGTCCACGGCCCCGGCGTCGACCCGCACCCGGTCGCCCGCGACCGGGTGCGCCCGGGCAACAGCGACCTGTGCTTCGTCTGGGACGGCCCGATCGCCGGCGCGGTCGAGCACCTCGAGCGCCACGGCATCCCCGTCGAGCTCGGCCCGGTCGAGCGCCACGGTGCCCGCGGCGCCGGCACCAGCGTCTATTTCCGCGACCCCGACGGCTCGCTGCTCGAGTTCATCTCGTACGCGGGACTGTCTGACAATCGACAGTAAGGTCTGCCCACCTATGCCGAATATCGCCCTCCTGCCCGGTGACGGGATCGGCCCCGAAGTGGCCGCCGCCGCCGTCGAAGTCCTGAACGCCGTCGCCGATGACCTGACCTTCGAGGAGTACCCGGCGGGAGGCGCCGCCATCGATCTCCACGGCGTCGCCATCACCGACGAGGCGATGGAGGCCGTCAAGGCCTCCGACGCCGTCCTGCTCGGCGCCCTCGGCGGGCCCAAGTGGGACACCAACGAGCCGGGCGCGGTGCGTCCCGAGCAGGGCCTGTTCCGGCTGCGCGCCGACCTCGGCCTGTACGCCAACCTGCGCCCGGTGCGGCCGCTGCGCGCGCTGTATGACGCCAGCCCGCTCAAGCGCGAGCTGATCGAGAACGTCGACATGCTGATCGTGCGCGAGCTCACCGGCGGCCTCTACTACGGCGAGCGCGGCACCGCCGACGGGCGCGCCTACGACACGATGGTCTACACGGTCGAGGAGATCGAGCGGATCGCGCGCGCCGGCTTCAACGCCGCCAAGTCGCGGGTGACCAGCGTCGACAAGGCCAACGTGCTCGACACGAGCCGCCTGTGGCGCGAGACCGTCAGCCGCATCCACCGCGAGGAGTTCCCCAACATCGAGCTCGAGCACATCCTCGTCGACGCGGCCGCGATGAAGCTGATCGCCGCCCCGCGCCACTTCGAGGTGATCGTCACCGAGAACATGTTCGGCGACATCCTCTCCGACGAGGCGTCGATGCTCACGGGCTCGCTCGGCATGCTGCCGACCGCGTCGCTGGGCGGCAGCGGCCCGTCGCTGTTCGAGCCCGTCCACGGCTCGGCGCCCGACATCGCCGGCCAGGGGATCGCCAACCCGGTCGGGATGATCCTGTCGGCCGCGCTGCTGCTGCGCCACGGGCTCGGCCGTGAGGACCAGGCGGCTGCCGTAGAATCGGCGGTCGACAAGGCCCTGGAGAAGGGCGTCCGCACAGGCGACCTGGGCGGGACCGCGACGACCGCCGACATGACGAAGGCGGTGCTGGAGGAGCTGACGTGAGCGTGATCTGGATGAACGGCGAACTCGTTGCCCAGGAGGACGCCAAGGTCCACGTACTCACGCACGCGCTGCACTACGGCACGAGCGTCTTCGAGGGCGTGCGCGCCTACGAGACGCCCGACGGCGGCACGGCCGTCTTCCGCCACCAGGACCACATCGACCGCCTGTACCGCAGCGCGGCGCTCTACCACATGGAGATCCCGTACTCCAAGGAGGAGCTGCGCGCCGCGACGTTCGAGACGATCACGCGCAACGCCCTGAAGTCCTGCTACATCCGCCCGCTCGTCTTCCGCGGCGCCGGGCCGATGGGCCTGTACCCGCTCGACTGCCCGGTCGAGGTGATGATCGCGGTCTGGGAGTGGGGCGCCTACCTCGGCGACGAGGGCAAGGTCAAGGGCGTGCGCGCGAAGGTCTCCTCGTGGCGGCGGATCCCGTCGGACTCGCTGATCCCGATGGCCAAGGCCGGCGGCCAGTACCTCAACAGCGTGCTGGCCAAGATCGAGTCCGACAAGGCGGGCTACGAGGAGGCGATCCTGCTCGACAGCCGCGGGTACGTCTGCGAGGGCACGGGCGAGAACCTGTTCCTGGTCAAGGACGGCAAGGTCCACACGCCGGGCTTCGCCAACGACATCCTCGAGGGCATCAACCGCGCGGCGGCGATCGAGATCCTGCGCGACCAGGGCTACGAGGTAATCGAGCGCGACATCGCCCGCGGCGAGCTCTACCGCGCGGACGAGGTCTTCATGACCGGCACCGCGGCGGAGCTGACCCCGATCCGCGAGATCGACGACCAGGTGATCGGCGACGGCACCCGCGGCCCGATCACGACCGAGATCCAGGCGATCTTCGAGGACGCGCTGCACGGGCGCTCCGAGCGCTACGCGCACTGGCTGGACCGGGTGCCCGCGGCGGTCACATGAGCCGCGTCATCGTCTACGACACCACCCTGCGCGACGGCATGCAGGGTGAGGGCATGTCGCTCTCGGTGGAGGAGAAGGTGCGCGTCGCGCAGATCCTCGACGAGCTCGGCGTGCCGATGATCGAGGCGGGCTTCCCGACGTCGAACCCGAAGGAGCTCGAGCTCTTCGAGCGGCTCGAGCAGGCCGGCCTGGCCGCCGACGTGTGCGCGTTCGGGATGACGCGCCGGCGCGGCGTGGCCGCCGAGGAGGACGCGGCGCTGCGCGTGCTCGCGGAGTCCTGGACGCCCGTCTCGACGATCGTCGGCAAGACCTGGGGCCTGCACCTCGAGAAGGTGGTCAAGGTCGACCGCGACGAGAACCTGGCGATGATCGCCGAGTCGGTCGCGTTCCTGGTGGCCGGCGGCAAGCGCGTCATCTACGACGCCGAGCACTTCTTCGACGGCTACCGCGACGACCCGGCGTACGCGATCGAGTGCCTGCGCACCGCGCACGCCGCCGGCGCGGAGAACCTGACGATGTGCGACACCAACGGCGCGTCGCTGCCGCACCAGGTGGCCGAGGCCGTCCGGGCCGTGCGCGCAGCGCTGCCGGACGCCGCGCTCGGCATCCACACCCACAACGACGCCGAGGTCGCGGTCGCGAACTCGCTGGCGGCGATCGCCGAGGGGTGCCGCATGGTCCAGGGCACGATGAACGGCTACGGCGAGCGCTGCGGCAACGCGAACCTGATCTCGATCATCCCGAACCTGCAGCTCAAGATGGGCTACGAGTGCCTGCCGAGCCTGGAGGGGCTGACCGAGGCCTCGCACCTGGTGGCGGAGATGCTCAACCTGCCGCCCGACCCCAACCAGGCCTACGTGGGCAAGAACGCGTTCGCCCACAAGGGCGGGATGCACGTGGCGGGCGTCAACGCCGACCCGAGCACGTTCGAGCACATCGACCCGGCCGCGGTCGGCAACTCGCGCGAGGTGCTGGTCTCCGAGCTCTCGGGCAAGGGCACCGTGATCGCGCACGCCGGCGGCGACCTCGACGACGCGACCGCCGCACGCGTGGTCGAGCGCGTCAAGGAGCTCGAGCACCGCGGCTTCCAGTTCGAGGCCGCCGACGGCTCCTTCGAGCTGCTGATCAAGCGCGAGACGGGGGAGTACGAGCCGCTGTTCAAGCTCGAGTCCTGGCGCGTGATCGCCGAGAAGCGCGCGGACGGCCGCGTCGAGACCGAGGCCACGGTCAAGGTCTGGGTCGGCAACCAGCGCTTCGTGCGCACCGCCGAGGGCAACGGCCCCGTGCACGCGCTCGACCGGGCGCTGCGCGACGCGGTCAGCGAGCACTTCCCGCACCTGCGCGACATCAAGCTCGTCAACTTCAAGGTCCGCATCCTCGACGAGTGGAAGGCGACGGGCGCCACCACGCGCGTGCTGCTCGACGCCTCCGACGGGACGTCCACCTGGGGCGCGATCGGCGTGCACGAGAACGTGATCGAGGCCTCCTGGGACGCGCTCGTGGACTCGCTGGAAGCGGGGATGCTGCGGTCGCAGGTCGCGCGTTGATCCCGCTCGCACGGCCCGTCATGGGCGAGCTCGAGGAGCAGGCCGTCCTCGAGGTCCTGCGCTCCCGCCACCTCTCGCTCGGCCCGCGGCTGCCGGCCTTCGAGGCCGCGTTCGCCGAGCGCGTCGGCGCGCGCTACGCCAGCGCGGTCTCCTCGGGCACGGCGGCGCTGCACCTGGCGCTGCGCGCCGTCGGCGTCTCGGAGGGCGACGAGGTGGTGACGTCGCCGTTCAGCTTCGTCGCCTCCGCCAACGCGATCCTCTACGAGCGCGCGAAGCCCGTCTTCGTCGACATCGACCCGCGCACCCTGAACCTCGACGTGGACGCGGCCGCGGCGGCGATCACCGAGCGCACGACCGCGCTGCTGCCGGTGCACATCTTCGGCTACCCGGCCGACACGCCGGCGCTCGAGCGCCACGGGCTGCCGATCGTCGAGGACGCGTGCGAGGCGCTGGGCGCCGTCCACGCCGACGGCGTCCCGGTCGGCGGGCGCGGCCATCCCGCCGCGTTCGGCTTCTACGCCAACAAGCAGCTCGCGACGGGCGAGGGCGGGATGCTCACGATGGGCTCCGCCCAGGTCAAGGAGACCGTGGATTCCGAGCGCAACCAGGGCCGCGCGCCCGACATGGGCTGGCTCGACCACGACCGGCTCGGCTTCAACTACCGGCTGACCGACATCCAGTGCGCGATCGGGCTCGCCCAGCTGCAGCGGATGGACGACATGCTGGCCGCGCGGGCGCGCGCGGCGGGCTGGTACCGCGAGGCGCTGGCGGACATCGAGGGCCTGGAGCTGCCGTGCGAGGACGCGGACGGCAACGTGCGCGGCTGGTTCGTGTTCGTCGTGCAGCTCCCGCGCGGGGTGGACCGCGACGAGACGATCCGGGCGCTGGCGGCCGACGGCGTGCAGTCCAAGCCGTACCTGCCGGCGATCCACCTGATGTCGTTCTACCGCGAGCGCTTCGGCCACCGCGAGGGCGAGTTCCCGGTCTGCGAGGACGTCGCGGCGCGCTCGATCGCGCTGCCGTTCTTCCCGGAGATCACCGAGAGCCAGGTGGCCGAGGTCGCCGAGGCGCTTCAGACCCGTTTGAGGTAGCCGACGAACCCGGGGCCACCGAGTGCCCGCGCCGTGCGGGCGTTGCCGGCGCGGCAGACCTCGCGCTCGCCGAAGCCGTAGGCCTCGTACAGGGCGCGGGCGGCGGCGTTCTGCAGGCCCGTGTCGAGCGCGAGCCGGCCGAGGTTCGCGCGCACGGCCTGCTCGCGCGCGTCGTCGAGCAGCCGGCGCGCGACGCCGCGGCGGCGCGCGTGCGCGGCGACCGCGAGCGCGTCCACGTAGTAGGCGTCGCGCGGCGGGTTGGGGGCGACGCGGCCGGCGGCGCTCAGGTGCCGGAACGTGCCCGGCCAGCGCCACGGCGGCAGCTTGGGCAGCGTCAGGCGCACGAAGCGGCGCGAGCGGTGGTCGGCCTGCGCGACCGGGAAGCCCGCGGCCAGGCCGACGATCTCCTCCCCGGCGACCGCGACCCGGCAGCAGTCGTAGCTCGCGGCGTGGCCCGGCGCGCGGAAGACCGCCTGCAGGAGCTCGAGCGCGCGCCGCTCGCTGCCGGCGTAGGCGGTGTAGTAGGGCCGCGCCGACTCGAACAGCAGCGGCACGCATGGGTCATCTGGGGCCGCGGGCCGGACGAGCAGATCCATCTTTGGGCATGATGCCGGGTCCGTGTCCCGCTTCAGCCTTCCGCCGGATCCCGTCTTCGTACGCATGAACGCGTCGATCGGCTTCGACTGGCGCCTCTACCCGTACGACATCGAACAGTCCCGCGCGCACGCCAAGATGCTCGCGGCCACCGGAATCATCAGCGACGCCGACCGCGACGAGCTCCTGGGCGGCCTCGACCGCGTGCAGGCCGAGCTCGACGCCGGCGAGTTCGACTTCCAGGACTCCGACGAGGACATCCACATGGCCGTCGAGCGGCGGCTGACCGAGATCGTCGGCCCCGTCGGCGGCAAGCTGCACACCGCGCGCTCGCGCAACGACCAGGTCGCCACCGACATGGCTATGTTCACGCGCGCGCACGCGCTGCGCGCGATCGAGGCGCTGACCGACCTGCAGACCGTGATCGTGCGCGTCGCCGAGGCGCACCTGGACTGGCCCATGCCCGGCTACACGCACCTGCAGCGCGCGCAGCCCGTGTACCTCTCGCACCACCTGCTCGCCTACTTCTGGATGTTCCGGCGCGATGCCAAGCGCTTCGAGGCGGTGCTCGGCGGCACCTGCGACCTGCCGCTGGGCGCGGGCGCGCTGGCGGGCGTGAACTTCCCGACCGACCGGCGGCTGGTCGCGTCCGAGCTCGGCTTCGCGGGCGTGGTCCCGAACTCGATCGACGCCGTCTCCAACCGCGACTTCGTGCTCGACTTCCTGGCTGCCGCCTCCACCTGCGCGACGCACCTGTCGCGGCTCGGGGCCGAGATCGTGCTGTGGTCCTCGGAGGAGTTCGGCTTCTGCGAGGTCTCGGACGCGTGGGCGTCGAGCTCGTCGATCATGCCGCAGAAGAAGAACCCGGACGCGGCCGAGCTGCTGCGCGCGAAGGCGCCGCGGATCGTCTCGCACCTGGCCGCCCTGCACGGCGTGATGCACGCGCTCCCGCTGACCTACAACAAGGACATGCAGGAGGACAAGGAGCACCTCTTCGACGCGGTCGACACGCTCGAGCTGTGCCTGGCGGCGGCGAAGGGGATGCTCGGCGGGATCACGTTCCGGCGCGAGCGCCTCGCCGCCGCGGCCACGGACGAGATGCTCGCCGCCGTCGACGTCGCCGACATGCTCGTCAAGCGCGGGATCCCGTTCCGGCAGTCGCACGGGATCGTCGCCGGGCTGGTCCGCGAGGCGGTCACCTCGGGCCGCGTGCTCTCGCAGCTGACGCGCGAGGAGCTCGCCCAGCACGCGGACGTGCTCGACGACGACTTCTACGCGGTGCTATCCCAAGGGGCGTGGCTGGAGTCCAAGGAGAGCGAGGGCGGGACGTCCCTGGACCGCGTCCGCGAGCAGCTCGCCCACGCGCGGGCGGCGCTGGACGGGACGTCCTAGACGCCGCCTTCTACGACCGTCCGGTGCTCGAGGTGGCCCCGGACCTGCTCGGCTGCGTGGTCGAGCACGGGTCCACCTCCGGCGTGATCGTCGAGACCGAGGCCTACCACTTCTCCGAGCCGGCCTGCCACGCCTACGTCGGCGTCACGCCCCGCACCGGCGTCCTGCACGGGCCGCCGGGCACGGCCTACGTCTACCGCTCCTACGGCATCCACGCGCTCCTGAACGCGGTCTGCGAGCCCGAGGGCGTCGGCGCCGCCGTGCTGATCCGCGCGCTCGAGCCGCTGTCGGGGCTGGAGGAGATGCGCGCCCGCCGCGGCGCGGGCGAGCTCTGCAACGGCCCGGGCAAGCTCACCCAGGCCCTGGGGATCGAGCTGACCGAGAACGGCAGCTCGCTCGTCGACGGCCCCGTCCGGATCCTGCGCGGGGAGCCGCTCGAGTACGTGACCGGCCCCCGGATCGGGATCACCAAGGCGGCCGAGCTGCCCTGGCGCTTCTGCGCCGTCGGCGCGCGTGACGTCTCGCGCCCGTGGCCGCCGGGACTGATGCGCGCGGCGTAGCCGCCCTCGCCGGCCCCGCCCGCGGCCTCGCCGGCCCGCTCGCCGCGGCCCTCGCTGCGCCCGGCTACCCCGTGCCGTCCGCGGGTGGCGCCGCCTCGCCGCCTCCCGTCCCCGGATCGGTCGGCGTCGTGGGCGTCGTAGGCGCCTGCTCAGGCGGCGCCTGGTCGGCGGGCGGCTGCGGGTTCTGCGGCTGCTCGGGCGCCGGGGCCGTCCCGCCGGTCCCGCCCGTGCCACCGGTCCCGCCGCCGCCGCCGTCGGCGGGCGGCGCGGTCGTCGCGGCCGGCGGCGGCGTGGCCTGCGTCGCCGGCGGCGTCGTGCCCGTGCTCGGGGCGACCGTCGACTCGGGGTCGATGTCCTTGCCCGTGCCGTCGCCGCCGTCCTTCTTGGGCAGCGGGTCGATCTTCAGCAGCTCCTGCATGAACGTCTTCCAGATGCCGGCGGGGAACGTGCCGCCCGCGACCGGCTCGCCCCGGAACTCGTTCTTCATCGGCTTGAACTCGTCGGGGTAGCCGACCCAGACCGCGACCGTGTACTCCTTCGTCCAGCCCACGAACCAGGCGTCGCCGTAGTTCTCGGTCGTGCCGGTCTTGCCCGCGACCATCACGCCCGGGATCTGCGCGCGCGTGGCCGTGCCCTGCTTGACGACGTTCTGCAGCATCGAGCTCACCTGGGCGGCGATCTCGGGCTTGATCACCCGCCGCTCCTTGACCTTGTTCACGAGCTTCTTGCCGTCGGGCAGCTCGACCGCGCGCCACTTGCCCTTGCGCTTCTGGTTGATGCGCTCGATACCGACCGGCCCCGGGACCGGGATCTTCTTGCCGCTGACCCCGGGGGAGAGGGTGCCGTAGACGAGCTTGCCGCCGGTGGCGAAGGTCTCGTACGCGTGCGCCATGTCCAGCGGCGTGACGCCCTGGCGCAGGCCGCCGAGCGACATCGCGTAGTTGCTCGACACCGGCGTGCGCACGCCCATCCGGCGCGCCAGCCGGGCGACCTTCTTGGTCTTGACCTGCATGCCGAGCTGCGCGTAGACCGCGTTGTCGGAGAACGTGGTGGCGTTCGCGAGCGTGGTCACGCCGGAGTAGGCGTCCTCGTAGTTGTTGACCGTGAAGCGCTCGCCGCCCTTGAGGATGTAGGTCCGCTTCTTGGACTCCCACGTCGAGTTCGGGCTCACGCCCTGGCGCAGCGCCTCGGCCAGCACGAACGGCTTGAACGACGATCCGGGCTGGCGCTGGCCCTGGGTGGCGAGGTTGAACGGCCGCGCGTTGTAGTCGTCGCCGCCGTACATCGCGCGCACCGCGCCGTCCTTGTTGGAGATCGCCACCAGCGAGGCGCGCGGTCCGCCCGACTTGCCCAGCCAGTGGTGGATCGCCTTCTCGGCCGCGTCCTGCAGGCGCGAGTCGATCGTCGTCTCGACCTGCAGGCCGCCCTCGAACGCGAGCTTGGCCCCCTGCTGGCCGCCCCCGAGCTGGTCGACCACCTGCTGCTTGATCCAGGAGGTGAAGTACGGCTCGTCGGTGTCCTCGCGCGGGAAGGTCAGATCGTCGCGCGTCGGAATCGGCTCGCGCTTGCCCTGCTGGTAGAGGCTGCGGGTGATGTAGCCCTGCTCGTACATGCGCAGCAGCACGAGGTCGCGCCGCTTCTTGGCGGCGACGGGGTGCTGCACGGGGTCGTACGCGCTCGGCGAGGCGACCATCGCGGCCAGCAGCGCCGCCTCGTGCGGCAGCAGCATCGACGCGCAGGGCGGCTCGAGCTTGTCGCCGTCGCGGCCGCCGCAGTTGTCGTGGTTGTAGGAGAAGTAGGTGCGCGCGGCGGACTCGATCCCGTAGGCGCCGTTGCCGAAGTAGATCTCGTTGAGGTAGTTGCGGAGGATCTGCTCCTTCGACCAGCGCCGGTTGAGGTGGTAGGCCATCGCGGCCTCGCGCAGCTTCTGGAAGATCGTGCGCTCGTTCTCGGCGGCGAGCGAGAGCTTGACGAACTGCTGCGGGATCGTGGAGGCGCCCTGGACGGCCTCGCCGGCGGTGAGGTCCTGCACGGCGGCGCGCGCGATGCCGCGCAGGTCGATGCCGTCGTTGGTGTAGAAGCGGCGGTCCTCGATCGCGATGATCGCCTGCTTCATCACGGGCGCGATCTGGCCCTCGCTGAGGTAGATCCGGCGCTCGTTGCCGGTCAGCGTGCCGATCACCTTGCCGCGCGCGTCGACGATCACCGACGGCGTCGCCGGCTTCTCCAGCGGGTCGATCGGCGGCAGGTCGGACGCCAGCGCCATGAACATGCCGAACAGGGCGGAGACGACCGCGAGCACGCCGAGGCCGAACAGCACCACGAGCACGCGCAGCTTGCGCACGCGGAAGCGCTTCGGCTTGCGCCGCCGGCGCCAGAAACGCTTCTTGGGCGCCTTCCCCTCGCGCGTGCGCGGGAACTGGACGACGGTCCCGCCGCCGTTGGCGGAATCGGGTTCGATCGTCGTGCTCGTGCGCTCGTCTCGGCTCATACAGGTGCGGACCGGCGTCCCTGAGAGTCCAGGGGACTCGAACAAGGGTAAGCGCCGCGCGGCTGGACGTGGCGGACCAGGCCCCGCCCAGGCCGCGGACTCTAGCATTGGGCCGGATGGAATCTCCCGCGCAGTTCCTCGCCCGCAACGCCGTGGACGTGCTCCCTGAGGGGCTGCTCGGCAAGCGTCTCGCCGAGAACCGGCCGTTGCGCGTCAAGCTTGGCCTGGACCCGACGGCCAAGGACCTTCACCTCGGCCACACGGTCGTCCTGCAGAAGCTCCGAGAGTTCCAGGACCTCGGGCACACCGTCGTGCTGATCATCGGCGACTACACCGCGCGGGTCGGGGACCCGTCCGGGCGCAGCGCCACCCGCCCGGTGCTCTCGCCGGAGGAGATCGACGCGCACGCCCAGACCTACCTCGACCAGGCGACCAAGGTGCTGGCCGACGACGAGCGCCTGGAGGTGCGGCGCAACTCGGAGTGGCTGGACATGCCGATGGAGGACCTGTTCCGGATCGTCCGCACGGTCACGGTCGCGCAGCTGCTGGAGCGCGACGACTTCGCCAAGCGCATGGCCGCCTCCGAGCCCGTCTCGCTGCTCGAGCTGCTCTACCCGGTGCTGCAGGGCTACGACTCGGTCGCGGTGCGCGCCGACGTCGAGCTCGGCGGGACCGACCAGACGTTCAACCTCTTCATGGGCCGCGCGCTGCAGACCGCGCACGGCCAGCCGCCGCAGGTGGTGCTCACCGTCCCGCTGCTCAACGGCATCGACGGCGTGCGCAAGATGTCCAAGTCCTACGGCAACCAGATTGGGATCACCGAGCCACCGGGCGAGATGTACGGCAAGACGCTGCGCATCCCCGACACCGAGCTCGATTCCTGGTACGGGCTGCTGCTCGGCCGCGAGGTCCCGGCCGACATCGGGCCGCGCGACGCCAAGCGCGCGCTCGCGCGCGCGCTCGTCACCCGCTTCTGGGGCGAGGAGGCGGCGGCCGAGGCCGAGGCCGGCTTCGACCGCGTCTTCATCGCGCACCAGATCCCCGAGGACATCGAGGAGCTCGAGCTGTCGTCCAACGGCGAGCTGCTGCATCTACCCCAGGTGATCGTCAGCGCGTTCGGCGGCTCCAGGTCCGAGGCGCGGCGGATGCTCTCCCAGGGCGGGGTCAAGCTCGACGGCGAGCCGCTGCCGGCCGAGCCGCTGGACGTGCCCGCAGGCACGCTGGACGGCCGCGTCCTGCAGCTCGGCAAGCGCAAGTTCAAGCGCCTGCGAATCGCTTAGACGAAAAAATTTCGGCGGACCCCTTGATGGCCGCGGCGACCCTGCTACATTGCTGCGCCGCGGCACGGGGAAGCGCTCCAGCCGAGCGGGGGATTGCCTCCGGCGACAGGTGCGCTAGACTCCATTGCCCGCTCGGGGCCCAGCCCCGATCGAGCGCAAAGCTCCGGAGGAATCCCCTCCAGCAAGGCGCGGCGGTCTTTGAAAACTCAACAGCATGCACGTCCGATGGCCATCCTTGCCATCGAATGTGTCCAGGTTTCGTGAAGCCGGCGACCGTCTTGTACGGCGTCGGTTCAAGGAATCCGAGCATCGTCTTCCCAGCCGGGCAGGCGGTGCTCTTGTAGTGCCAGTAGTAACTGAGCAGTAACCCTGTCAAGCGCCCGGCTCGCCTCTGTGTACTGGCGAGCCCTCGAGTGGCGTACGACACTCTTTGTGAAGTTCTTCACGGAGAGTTTGATCCTGGCTCAGGACGAACGCTGGCGGCGTGCTTAACACATGCAAGTGGAGCGACGAACCAGGCTTCGGCCTGGGGCAGAGCCGCGAACGGGTGAGTAACACGTGGGTAACCTACCCCGATGACCGGGACAACCCGAGGAAACTCGGGCTAATACCGGATGTCCTCGCTTCTCGTAAGGGAATCGAGAAAAGATAGCTTCGGCCTTCGCATCGGGACGGGCCCGCGGCCCATTAGCTTGTTGGTGGGGTAACGGCCTACCAAGGCGACGATGGGTAGCTGGTCTGAGAGGACGATCAGCCACACTGGGACTGAGACACGGCCCAGACTCCTACGGGAGGCAGCAGTGGGGAATCTTGCGCAATGCGCGAAAGCGTGACGCAGCAACGCCGCGTGGGGGAAGAAGGCCTTCGGGTTGTAAACCCCTTTCAGTTGGGACGAAGCTTCGCCGGTTAATAGCCGGCTGGAGTGACGGTACCTTCAGAAGAAGCCCCGGCTAACTACGTGCCAGCAGCCGCGGTAATACGTAGGGGGCTAGCGTTGTCCGGAATCATTGGGCGTAAAGCGCGTGTAGGCGGTCCGGTAAGTCCGCTGTGAAAGTCGGGGGCTCAACCCTCGGATGCCGGTGGATACTGTCGGGCTTGAGTACGGAAGAGGCGAGTGGAATTCCTGGTGTAGCGGTGAAATGCGCAGATATCAGGAGGAACACCAATTGCGAAGGCAGCTCGCTGGGACGTTACTGACGCTGAGACGCGAAAGCGTGGGGAGCAAACAGGATTAGATACCCTGGTAGTCCACGCTGTAAACGATGGGCACTAGGTGTGGGGGGTGTCGACTCCCTCCGTGCCGAAGCTAACGCATTAAGTGCCCCGCCTGGGGAGTACGGCCGCAAGGCTAAAACTCAAAGGAATTGACGGGGGCCCGCACAAGCAGCGGAGCATGTGGTTTAATTCGACGCAACGCGAAGAACCTTACCTGGGCTTGACATGTT
>Ga0182742_1001285_pt1 | contig 32918 bp, 41 predicted proteins | sample eDN5th37CBELigMG_FD_128880 | JGI IMG/M metagenome (GOLD analysis project Ga0182742, IMG submission 128880) | Enriched Miracle-Growth compost microbial communities from Emeryville, California, USA - eDNA 5th pass 37_C BE-Lig MG (version 2)... ... | reverse complement strand
TACCGGTGCGAACAAGGTACTAGCTATTCCAGGCAAAGAGAAAATGATTCCTGCTAATAACGAAGTATTTTCATAGGATCCGCCGATTTTCACCACATATAATGGTAAAACAGGCTCAAGGATCATGATGGAACAACTAGTTATAATGGTCAGTACAATGACCATCATTAGTGGACGGTTGGACATCGCTAACTTAATATCGTTCGTAACCGATCCTCTTTCTTTACTAGGAACAAAGTTTTCTTCTTTAACCCATAAGATAATAAGTATAGTGGCAATGAATACAATTATCCCACCTGTTGCAAATGCCCATCTGTTACCAACCCACTCTGCAATGGCACCACCAATTAAGGGTCCAGCAATCATACCAGAAGCCGAAGCAGTTGAAATGAGTGATAACGCATAGCCTACATGCTTGGAGGGGGTGTTTGTTCCGATAAGAGCGATGGCTCCAGGAATAAAGCCACTTAGTAAGCCTTGTAGGATTCGAAGTACCAAAATTTGATAGGGGTTCGTGACAAAGGCCATTAAAGTGTAAATAAAGAACAGGACAATTCCGGCCCTTACAATCATTGGTTTCCTACCGTACTTATCGGCTATTCTTCCCCAAAATGGTGAGGCGATTGCCCCTGCAAAAAAGGCGGAGCTAAACAATAATCCTGACCACATTTCCGTATGGTTGTGCACTCCAATTTGGATCAGAAAGATGGGTAAGAACGGAATGACCATTGAAAAACTAGCTGCTGTAAAAAAGACGCCAATCCAAAGTACCCACAAATTTCGTTTCCACGTTTCCATCCTTTACATCTCCAATGTTCATCATTCGCTAATACTTTTCAAGAGTTATATCTTAGTATTGTAACATAATTTGGAATTATTTTCACTCTCGAAATATTCGGTTGATGAAATAAAAAAACATCCACCAAAAAGGTGAATGCTTCTATTTTATCTTATACTCCGCGCTTATTTCCCCATAAAAACGCATGTAATTGTGGCAAAATTTTTACATCGTTAAGCTCGGGATCAGCAACGGCACAATCCACTAACCATTCGTATTTTTGGAGAAGCTTTTTCACAAGCTCGTCGTTATTTGTATTGGTGAGGTCGTCATTCCCTACCTGCAAGTAAAATGGTATGGTAGCGTATCTATTATGAACGATTTTCGCGTACTCCAGATCATGATCATCAAATATCACCACTTTTATACTCACTTGATTCGCAAATTCCCCTGCTTGCAAGTTGGCAAAAATGCTGTCCAACACCTCAAAATTTGTTTCCATGCCTGAACTTGGCGGCTTCGGAGAAAGAGTTAGTTCGTCAATTTGTAAAAACCAATCCTGCCAACGGCTGCCTTGTGTTTCAATCCCGATCTTGATTTGATATTCTTTAAGCTGGCCAATTAATCCATCTAAATTTTTCAAAAGGGCCGGGTTTCCACCAGAGATCGTTACAAATGAAAAATTGTCTCCGCCGATTTCCTTAAGCTCGTGCCAAATTTCTTCTGCTGTCATCATACGAATATCATCTTTTGCGCTTCCATCCCATGTGAAGGCAGAGTCGCACCAGCTGCACGAATAATCACAGCCAGCTGTGCGAACAAACATCGTTTTTTGCCCGATGACCATGCCTTCCCCTTGAATCGTAGGACCAAAAATTTCTAACACAGGAATTTTACTCATTCCTCCATCCACTCCCTTCTTGCTTCCGCGTAGCTAGTAGGAGTTTCATAGAGTTTAACAAATTCCACTCTTGCCCCATGATACAGCTTTTGACGTTCTTCTGTTGTAACAGCTTCTTGCATTTTTTCATAAATCCAGACAACCATGTTTTCCGCCGTTGTGTTCATCAGTGGTAGTGTTTCGTTTAAATATCTATGATCAAGGAAAATTTCAATTTCATTTTTCCAAATTTCTTTAATGTCACCAAAGTCCATAATTAAGCCTCTATCATCAACAAAGCCGCTAATGCCAAAAATCACTTTATACGTATGGCCGTGAAGGTTTTTACATTTTCCTTCATAACAATGTAGATGGTGTGCCGCATCAAACGTAAATTCCTTACTCACAAGTACGCGCTTAGTATGATATTTTAATTCGTTTCGTTTGATGTCTTGATCAATTTTCTGCAGATTTTCTACGATGCGAAATCCGTACATGTGTTAAAACCTCCCGTTGTAAAAATCATCAAGGCCTCTTTTACGTAACACACAAGCCGGACATTCACCACAGCCATCAGAGATGACGCCATTGTAGCAAGTTAATGTATTTTCACGAACGTAATCAAGCTTGCCTAACTCATCTGCTAATGCCCATGTTTCGGCCTTATTTAACCACATAAGCGGGGTATGGATGACAAATTGATCATCCATGGAAAGATTTAAGGTAACATTTAATGATTTAATAAAAATGTCACGGCAATCTGGGTACCCGCTAAAATCTGTTTCGCAAACGCCTGTTACTAAATGCTTCGCACCCACTTGACGTGCTAATACACCAGCAAATGTTAGAAATAAGAGGTTTCTACCTGGAACAAAAGTTGACGGAAGTTCTCCTTCTTCCCCTTCTTTTACTTCAATATCTGAGCGAGTTAACGCATTTGGTGCTAATTGGTTAAGTAATGACATATCTAAAATATGGTGTCTGACACCTAATTCATTGGCTATATTTTTTGCACATTGTATTTCTAAGCTATGACGTTGATTATAGTCAAACGTTACCGCTTCGACTTCTTTAAAGTTTTTTAGTGCCCAAAATAAACAAGTAGTGCTATCCTGTCCGCCGCTAAACACAACAATGGCTTTATCGTTTTTCAAATTGCATGCTCCTTTTTAACGGAAAAAACAGTACCACTAAGAAAGCAGTACTGTTTTCCTTAGTTTTTTAGAGAGGGTAGCTAGAACCTCTTTTTATTTATCCCTCGAGAATTATATCATATTTCGACAAAAGTGGTAGTAAATTTGTTCTTACTATCATACTTATTTATAAATCTATAAAATATGTAATCTATTTGCATAAATTTCATATATGTGTATAATATATTTTGTTATATATGGAAAATGTTTTCTAGGGTTCCGCAACAGCTTGTTGGTCTGGTCCGAGAGGAAACTCACAGTTTTTTTGCTGTGTCACGGAGGGATAAAAGCCCGGGAGGTAACTGATTTTTCAGTAGCTCTCGGGCTTTTTTGTTTTGTGGGAATAATAATTATCGGAGGGATTTCACATGAATAAGCATTGGATTATGGTATTTATTGCTGCTTTTTTTGAAGTGTTTTGGGTGATTGGTTTGAAGCATGCCGATGATGTGTGGGATTGGTTAGGAACTGGAATTTCGATTGCTATTAGTTTCTATGTGATGCTTCGCGCGAGCAGAGCTCTGCCTGTTGGAACGGTGTATGCAGTCTTTGTCGGGTTAGGAACAGTCGGTACGGTCTTGGCAGATATCTTGTTTTTTGGAGACATGTTTAAAATAGAAAAAATGCTACTAATTCTGATTTTATTAATAGGAATCATTGGGCTTAAGATCGTCACGGGAGAAAAGGTTCTTGAAGGAGAGGAAAGTTAATGGCGTGGTTTGCTTTAATATTAGCAGGAATGTTTGAAATTGTTGGTGTGAGTTTGATCAATCAATTCAACTTAAAGCGAAATTGGTACTCACTAGCTTTCGTTGTTCTTGGATTCGGAGTGAGTTTCTTTTTACTCTCATTTTCGATGAAAACGATACCGATGGGAACAGCTTATGCGATTTGGACAGGAATTGGAACTGTAGGTAGTGCTATTATCGGGATTATGTTTTATGGAGAGTCGAACGATTGGAAACGTATGCTATTCATAGCCATGGTGTTAGGGTCTGTGATTGGATTAAAACTAGTATCATAAGAGGAGTAGCCTTTAATAGAAGCTACTCCTCTTTTACTACTTTATAATTTCATCAATAATCCCATATTCCTTCGCTTCTTCTGCGCTCATAAAATAATCTCGATCTGTATCCCTCGCTACCTTCTCCACAGGCTGGCCTGTTCGGTCGGAAATAATTTTGTTGATATGTTCACGAAGTTTGATAATCCGTTTGGCTGAGATTTCGATTTCTGTTGCTTGCCCCCTCGCTCCCCCAAGAGGCTGATGAATCATGATCTCACTATTCGGGAGTGCCATCCTCTTTCCTTTTGTTCCAGCAAGTAAGAGCATCGCCCCAAAGGAAGCAGCCATCCCTGTACAGATCGTTCTAACATCTGGTTTAATGTATTGCATCGTATCATATATCGCAAACCCCGCCGAAGTGGAACCTCCAGGACTATTAATATAGATAGAAATGTCTTTCTCGGGTTGATCTGCTGCTAAAAATAATAACTGTGCTACTACGTTATTAGCTACAGCATCATTAATCTCCTCACCGATCATAATAATTCGATCCTTTAAAAGTCTAGAGTAAATATCGTACGAACGTTCTCCGCGATTTGATTGTTCGATAACATATGGAATTAAACTCATATTTGTTTCCTCCTTCGTTTCACTTGCATAAAATTATGCAGCCATATAGACAGTGCCTGAAGGACGATTGAAGAGAGGTGATGGTTTTTTCATCGTGCAAGTTAGGGTATCCTCTTTTCGTAACGAGCGAATGTTCGGAATGGAACGAATGAGTGGTGACGGATCATGGGCTTTGAAAGATTCATAAAGAATGATCTCGATATGTTGGCGTTCATCCTCATTCCAATATTGTTCAATTAAAGGATTGGTTTTTTCTGAGTCCTTTTTTCCAAGGCGCTGTTTTGCCCGAAAGATGGCCGCCTTTACAGCCGCTTCAGAAGTATCCAAAAGCTCCGCTATTTCCGAAAGTTGAAACTGAAATCCTTCTTTTAAGGCAAACATAATTGCTTGTTTCGGGGTTAATTGATGAATCAGTTGTTGAATGGCTTCAAAGCGGTTAACAATTTGTTCTGTCTCGTTTTGAGATTGTTCAGGAATATCTTCGAGAGTTTCTTTGTTGCGCTTTCTTATGGTGTCGATCCATTCATTATGAGCAATCTTATTCACAAGCGCGGCAGAAATTTCCGGCTGATACTTATAATGAAGCCAAGCTTTCAGGAACGATTCCTGAGCCAAATCCTCTCCATCCCATTTATTTTGGGAAATGAACTGACAATATCGTTGAAGCTTTGAATAAAGTTCCTCGATTTCTTCCTCACGTGTAAGCCTAGGGTGTTCCTTAATATCCGTCTCCTGTTTCCTAACTTTACTTTGCACAACCATCACTCCTTCAGCACTCTCTATCCTTTAAACGAAGAATGGAGAAATAAAGATACGGGGTCACCATCTTTTTTTTAGTTTATACGAAATGTATGTGGTGGTACCACTATTGGGAACATAAAAAAAATGTGACTACTCTAAATCGAATAGTCACATTTGACTTCATGGAAACAGCTTTAACTTTTTTACTTCCTCTTCATGATTGGTCATCATTTCATCAAAAAGTTCTTCTGTCGTTTTATTTTCGGTAGAAATCCCTAATTTCTTTGCCGCCTGAAGAATTTTTGCTTCTCGTACTTCATGTGCTAACTGACGGAAATCCTTATTTTCTGTAGATATCCCCAATTCTTTTGCTTCTTTCTTGATACTGGTTTCACGAACTTCTTTGGCTAGTTCTTTGAGTTCTTTCCCCTCAGTGGAAATGCCGAGTTCCTTCGCCTCTGATTTAATGATGGTTTCTCGTATTTCTTTTGCTAACGTGTCACTATCTTTTCCATCCGTTTTGATACCAAGCTCGTCTGCTTGTTTTTTAATAAACGTTTCTTTTACTTCTTTCGCTAAAGTGTCAAAGTTCTTTCCCTCCGTTATTATTCCGAGCTCTTCCGCCTTCTTCTTGATCATGGCTTCACGAACTTCTTTCGCTATCGTCTCGGAATCTTTTCCCTCAGTAGAAATCCCTAACTCTTTCGCTTTTTTCTCAAGAAACTCCGGACTGTGGTGGAAATGTCCTTTATGAGCATGCGCTGCTTTCGACCCCACTTCCACCTTTTCCTCCGTTGCTGCAAGTGCTTGAACAGAACCGAGCAACCCAAAAACTAGAGCAACCAGAAATTATCCTTTGATTTTTTTCACCATTTCTTTCCTCCTTCATCTTATGTTTTGTACTACAGAAGGTAGGATGTCCAGAAATTATTACCAATTTATGAACAAATGATGAAAGAATTATTAAACAATTTTGCACTCACTTTTCTTAACGCAGCTTTCTTCCATTATCACATCAAGAATTTCCTCGGTATAGTGATGAAAAGTTGGATTCGACCGACTTCTTGGCCTAGGTAAATCAATTTTTTTGTTCATCACTACTTCCCCTTCTCCAATCACAATGACTCGGTCGGATAGAAGAACGGCTTCCTCGACATCATGCGTGACCAAAATCGCGGTGAGTCGATTCTCTTTCCATACGGATTCAATTAGGTTTTGCATTTCCATTCGAGTTAACGCGTCAAGCGCTCCTAGTGGCTCATCTAACAGCAGCAGCTCAGGTTCATGGACAAGGGCCCTAGCTAGTGCTACCCGTTGCTTTTGTCCACCTGATAAGGAAGATGGATAATGGCCAGCACGATCTTTTAAACCAACACTATTTAATACATACGTAGCTTTCGGTTTCCAATCACCTGTTAACCCCAAACCCACATTTTGGAGAAGTGTTTTCCACGGCAGCAATCTACCATCTTGGAACATCATTCTTGCCCCATCGTTGATGGTTGTTAATCTTTCCCCATTCACCTTCACTTCACCCTCATTAATATCTTCTAGTCCAGCTATAATTCGAAGCAGCGTACTTTTTCCACAGCCACTTTTCCCAACAATCGAGACAAACTCTCCTTGAAAAATAGACAAGTTAATTCCTTTTAATACTGGGGTGTCACTATACGATTTTCGAACATGATCAACATGTAATATAGGGTTAAAGTCCATACAATATCATCCTCCTTCTGTTAGGATAATTGCTTCCACATCAGCCATTTTTTTTCAAAGAGCTTTGCAATCCAATCGGAGAGTTTTCCGAGTAAGGAGTAGATGAGAATGCTTAATACAATCACATCCATCTGCATGAATTCTCTCGCGTTCATGGCCATATAGCCGATTCCAGAATTGGCGGCGATAGTCTCGGCAACAATAAGTGTCGTCCACATGACCCCCAATGCGTAGCGAATACCTACCAAAATGGATGATAATGCTCCTGGTAAAATGACCTGAAAGAAAAGCGAATATCCTTTCAGACCATAGGCTTTTCCCATTTCAATCAGCCCTTTATCAACTGTCTTGATTCCGTGGTACGTATTGATATAAATAGGAAAAAGAACTCCTAATGCGACCAGAAACACTTTTGACACTTCGTCAATTCCGAACCAAAGGATAACGAGTGGAAGTAACGCTAAATGTGGTATATTTCTTAGCATTTGAATGGAAGTATCCAATAGTAAATCCAAAGGTTTAAATAATCCATTAAATAAACCGAAAAGAAACCCTAAAAATCCTCCGATGAGAAAACCAGTTAAGGCACGACCTAGACTTATAGTAATATGGTCAATTAATTCTCCTGATGCGGTAAGCTCTGCTCCAGATTGAATGACCGCTATTGGTGACGGTAGAATGGTTGCCGGAATCATCCCGTTCATACTAAGAATTTGCCATAATCCAAGGATGATCATAGGAATCATCCAAGGAATCAGCTTTTCCCTCCATACGCGATTGAACATTCTCCTTTCCCTCCATTCTTACTGTTTGACTGCCTCGTTGACTTTTATTTCGTTAGGAATAATCTCTAATTCGTAAAATAAGTCAGCCATTTCTTGTTGTTCTTTCAAAATTTCGTCATTGATGTCCTCTACCCCATACACGCGTCGTTCAACCGCTAAGGTAACAGAAGCTTCATCCATTTTTAGCTCTGTTGCTAGTAATTCAATGAGCTCCTCATGATGAGTATTCGCCCAGTCCATAGACACTGACACTTCATTTAGAACGGTGTTAAGTAATTCTTCTTGGTTAGTTGCGAAATCTTCGGTAGAAACAAAAAAGTCGCGATCAGTGGTTAAACCTTCTCCATTGACCAGTAATTTGGCATTGGCATTTACTTCTGTAGAAGATGTATAAGGATCCCACAAGACCCATGCATCCACTTGATCTTGCTCAAATGCAATCCGTGCATTTCCAGGAGTTAAATACGCAGGTTGGATATCATCGAGAGAAAGACCAACAGATTCTAGAGCTTTGACGAGTAAATAGTGGGAGCTAGATCCTTTTGAAAAAGCAATCTTTTTCCCTTTTAAGTCAGCAAGCGACGTGATCGTTGAATCATTTTTTACGAGAATCCCACTGCCTTCATACTTCGAAAATCCTGCAGCAACATATGTTAGTTTGGAACCCGCTGCCTGTGAAAAAATCGGCGGTGTGTTCCCGGTACGACCAAAATCAATGCTTCCTGCATTTAGCGCTTCTAAAAGAGAAGGTCCATCCTGGAATTCCTTCCATTCGACCGTAAACCCTAACTCTTTTAAACTTTCTTCCAATGTTCCTCGTGACTTCACAATAATTAAAGGCCCATTTTTTTGATAACCAATTCTAACGACCTTTTCCTCCTCTGTCTCATTATTCGATTGATTGCTGCAACCGATCGTCATGAAACAAACCAGAAGCAAACGACCAAGGATCATCAGATACTTTTTATTCATTTTCAAATGGATACACAACCTATCTATTTTTATCTCATACTTGAATGCTGGCGATTTTGAAAATATTCCAAGCTTATTTCTTTTAATCTATTTCTTTGTACCTTGCCTGTTAGTCCATGTGGGAGATCCTCAACGATGACAACTTTTGCAGGGCATTTGAAGCTTGTTAGGTTTCTTTCACAATGATCGATGACCAACTGTTCCAACTCATCATTGTGATCATGTTGTTTTTGACGTATATAGGCAACGATTTCTTCCCCATATAGATGGTGTGGGATCCCAATTACAGCCGCTTCTTTAATCATAGGTAGTTGACGGATCACGTCCTCTACCTCGTATGGACTGATTTTTTCGCCTCCGCGATTAATCATTTCTTTTATTCGCCCAACAATAAATACAAATCCCTCTTGGTCCATAAACCCGAGATCACCGGTATGAAACCAGCCATTTCGAAAATCATTTTGATTCAGAGCTTCCACATACGATGTGATAACATTTTTCCCTCGAATGGTTATTTCCCCTACTTTATTAGTTGGTACTTTTCTTCCGTTAGAGTCGACAATTTGAAGTTGAAGCCCAACTGGCCGGCCGACAGATCCTAGTACTCTCTTTTTCGGCGGAAGTGGATTTACGCATATCTGACTTGCCGCTTCGGTCATTCCATACGATTGAATTAAGGCAATTCCAAATCGTTGTTCAAATCGTTTCGCATGAATCATCGGTAGCTGTGCAGAGGCGGAACGGATAAATCGAACATGTGTGGGAATCTCTGACGGCTGTGGTTTTTCTAATAAAATCGATATAATCGCAGGTACGGCTGAAACCCATGTGATCTGAAACTCCGAGAGAACCTTCCAAAACTTTGTTGCACTGAACTTCTCATCTAGAACGATTTTTCCATGCGATAAAATGGTTGAAAGAACGGCCACTACTTGTGCATTAATATGAAACAGTGGCAAAAAACAGTATGTCGTATCCATTGATTTCAGTTCATGAGACATGATAATATTTGTGGCTGTCTCCAGAATTTGTTCATGAGTTAATCCAACTGCTTTCGGGATGCCGGTTGTTCCCGATGTATATAAAAGGATCGCAATGGAATCTTCTCCAATATTAGCTTCACGTTGGAATGGTTTATTTAGCTCTTTAAAATCAAAGAAGGTGTAACCGTCGTAGTCCACACGGCAAAAGGAATCGAGTGGGCTCCTTTTCACTTCTTCTTTTAATAGAAAGTTTGTATACTCTGGTTTGATAAAGCCAAATACCGGCTTGCTTCTTTCAATGAAAGAAAGAAATTCAATCTCTGGCATGTTGGGATTCATCGGTACAACGACCGCACCATAATTAATGATTCCTAGAAAAATAGAAATAAATTGATACGAGTTTGGAAGCCCCACTAGGACACGATCTCCTTTTGATACACCTGCTGTGATTAAATAATCTTGAACTTTGGTCATCTCCCATTGCAATTCTTTCGTTGTATACCAGGTTTCTTTTTCATGTAAAATGGGTCTATTTTGTAGTAACGCTTCTTGTATTTGATGGGTTAGTTTTGACATTCGACTCCACTCCTATCTAATTTCTTACAGTTGTTCCCTTGCCTTCACTATTTTTGGCCAACGTGGAAGTTTTGACTTTTTTCCGACCACATAGGAAACGATGGGGGTTTTGTTCAACATGTACGAAAGGATCATTGATGTAGCATACACAAACACAATCGAAGCCGGAAGAACAATCACATACATCCACTTTTCTTCAGAGAACAGTGGAACCATTTGTTTAATCATAAACAGTGGAAACGGTTGGACGAGAAACATGCCAAAGGAACAACTAGACGCAAACATAATAAATTGGCTGAACTTTTCCCATTTTGGATCGTTGCGAACGCTAGCCCACTTCCTGCCATAAATCATTAGAAGGGCAATCACTAGTAAGCTATACGGGAGAAAAATCGGCTGCTGTGGTGACTGTGCCCTTTTATCACTTTCCAAAAGAATAACGCGATTAAATAGGTAATACGCCCACATAATGACGACTCCCGCAAATAAAAGAAACAGAATCGTCTTTTTATGTTGTTCGAGAAACGTACATATTTTTTCATAGTGACAGGCCACCATTCCCCCAGCAACAAACCAGCATAGATACGACAATACAAATACACCGTAATGAGAAAGCAAATAGGGCCAATTGCTTGTATCAAGATGAGGAATCCCTAGCTTATAAAAGGTTGTTAACAGTACCTGAAAAATCACACTTCCAACAAATAGCTGCAAATGCCATTTTTCATACCTTTTCAGCAAAGCTAGTAAAAACGGAAACACGAGATAAAACTGGAAACTTACTAAAACAAAATAAATATAAAACTCATCACCTTGTATCAATGAATTCATAAGTTCCACTAAAAAAGCTGAAATGGATCCGTTAAAATCAATGCTGTACGTCCCTCGAAACAATAGATACACTATGTTCCAAAATACATACGGAATGGCGATCAATGATAGTCTTTTTTTCCAAAAGGTAAAAAGTTGAAGTTCCTTATGATAATAAGTTAGAAACAAGACAAATCCCGTGATGAACATAAAAGCAAGTCTTGTCACTTTCATCGAGGAATGGAAGGCAGACATGGACAGAAAGGGAATGGTCCAATCATCAAATTGTTGATTGAAAATCGTCATCGTATGTACGGATAAAACCCCTAGCATGATGAACGTTCGCATAAAATCAACTTCGTATACATGTGTCTTCTTCACCTAATCTAAGTCCCTCCTTATCTAGAAAGTTTGTACTATCTCATTTAAAAGGATAAATATGACGATTTTGTTACCATTTATGTAACAAAGTAGGTAGAATGCGAAAAGGTGAACCTATTGGCTCACCTTTTTAAATGGTTATCAAAAAATCGTTGTACCGTGTTTAATATTTCTGGTTGTGAAAATCCGCCGTGACCTGCACCTTTAATTTTAATCATGGTTGCTTCTACGTTTGCTTTTTTAAGTGCTTCGAATAATAAGACACTTTGATTGTAAGGAACTCTTCGATCTTTGTCACCATGCATAATTAGGAACGGTGGATCCTCCTTGGTTATGTACGTGATGGGGTTGGCACGTCTCACCTTTTCCTTATTTTCCTGAAGAGCTCCGCCAATTAGTACAGACTCAGGTGAGTCGGGCGAGTCGAAATCAACATCAGCGGGATATTTACTCATCTGTAACATATCTGTCGGTCCATACCAATCGACTACAGCCTGGACGGAGCTTGACTCATTTAAGTATTCACCATCACCTTCTAGTTCATGAACTCCTCCTGTGGTTCCTAGTAGAGCTGCTAAGTGACCGCCGGAAGAATTGCCCCATACACCGATTCGATTGGGGTTGACATTGTATTGAACTGCATGCGCGCGTAAGTACCGGATGGCGTTTTTTACATCGTATAGCTGTGTCGGAAATTTTCCTTCATGACTGGTTCGATGCTCGATGCTTGCTACCACATAGCCGTGTTGGGCGAACATCACTAATTGCGGGATGAACTCAAAGGTCTTTTGAGGATGATGAAATCCCCAGCCTCCTCCCTTTATAAACACAATCAATGGACGAGGTTTTGATTTTTGTTTTGGTAGCAGGATGTGCATATGTAACGGCTTGACCTCAGTCTTCGCGTACACAATATTTGCTTGAAGATGGACTCCGTTATAGGCTGACTTTTTTGTAGGAATGGTTTGGATTTCATCGTTATTTTTAGCATAAGAGCTGCATGTAGTTAAATTTGTTATGGCGACGATGATTAATAGAAGAATGCTTTTTTTCATTTGATCAACTCGTTTTGTTATTTTGATTTGAAATGGAGGTATTTGTGTTTTATTTTTGTGTTTGGTATGGGCATGAATGTGTCATTCGGACTGTGAACTGGTTGTTGCTGCCCTTTTAGTCCAAATCAGGCTCTCATTTGGACTGAGAATCAGTTTGAGTTGCTGTTTTTGTCTCAATTAGACCCTCATTTGGACTCTGAATTAGTGAGAGCTGCTGTTCCTGTCCGAATCTGGCCTTCATTTGGTCTTCGAATTAGTATAAGTTGCTAATTCTGTCCGAATCCGGTCTTCATTTGGACTCTGAATTAGTATGAGTCACTGTTTTTGTCTGAATCCGACCTTTATTTGCACTGTAAATCAGAATTCTGTCAAAATCAGGCTTTCAATTGGCCCCTGAAATAATGACTGCTGCTTTTAAAAGCACTTAAGACTCATTAATATTCTAAAATCCTACTTTTTATTAAATTAACCAAATGTTTCTATTTTATGATGACTAGTCTACTCTTTTTTAGTTGGTAAAACGATTGATTTGGGTTATCCTTAGAGGGAAAAAATAATAAAGGCAGGGAAATTTATGGATCAGATTATGTTTATTGAAACAGGAATGGGGATTGATGTTCACGGGCAAAACGTGACAAAAGCAGCAATTCGTGCGGTTCAAAATGCAATTCATTTTAACTCAATGCCAGGAATTCGTACGGTTCTTCCGGAGAACAAGCTGGAAAATATGAAAGTGAATGTGAAATTGGCGGTTCCTGGTGATAAAGAGTTGCTAGATATTGAAGCGGTGAAGGCAGTTCTTCCGTACGGAGAAGTGACTGTTCACATTCAGGATGGAGGAATGTTAACAACAAGCGGAATCGTTCTTCCTGATAAAGAAGATAAAAATGATTTGATGTACATAGTTGTAGCAGCTGTTGAGGTTGGCTACTAAAAAATATAGGGCGGGAAATAGCTTTCCTGCCCTTTTTTCGTTTATCTTTATACAGTTAAAATTCAATGTATCCAACCATTAAATATTTTAGAAGAAAAGACGCTACCCTTATTGGATAGCGTCTAGATCTTATACTGAAATCTTCTCAGGTTCTTCTATAGCTGGTTTCACGTCAGAAGCCTTTTGTACGAAAAGAAAATAAGAAAGAAAAGCTAAAAAGCTAGCACCAAAGATAATAGATCCCATCGGAATGGCTGAATTCTCACCTGCAATCCCAACAAGTGGTGATGAGATGGAGCCTAGAATAAATGGTAACAACCCTAATAAGGCAGATGCGCTACCGGCAATATGCCCTTGTGACTCCATTGCAAGTGAAAACGATGTGGTTCCAATAATCCCGATCGATGCAACGAAGAAGAAGATAGGAATAACCACAGCAATTAATGGAGCCTTTAGCAATAACGCAACAAGAAGAATCGCACCTGATACATTTGAAATGGTTAGACCAATAACTAAAAAGGTCTTTTCTGATATCACGTCTACGAACTTTCCAACTGCCTGACTTCCTAGAATCAAGCCAATTCCGTTCAATCCGAATAATAAACTAAATACTTGTGGCGAAACTCCATAAATATTTTGATACACAAATGGAGTACCAGAAACATAAGCAAAAATCCCAGCCACAATAAATCCTTGTGTAAAGGCATATCCTGTAAACTGACGATCTTTTAATAAAGTTCCAAAATTCCTAAATGTTTGGCCAATATTACTTGGAACACGCTTCTCGGTTGGGAGTGATTCTTCCAACTTTGAGAACACCGTGAAAAATAAAACTAGACCCACGACACTTAAAACGACAAACACTCCCGTCCAATTCGTGAAGGCTAGAATTGCGCCACCTGCAACAGGAGCGATAATGGGACCAAGATTACTTACTAATGTTAATAATGCAAAAAACTTCGTTAATTCTCTTCCACTAAACTTATCACGTACGACCGCTCTCGAAATAACGATCCCACCTGCTGCTGAAAATCCTTGTAAGAAACGAGCAGCAATGAAGAAATAAATATTGGGAGCAAATGCACAAATGGCAGAGGCAATTAAATACATAATAAGAAATATTAATAATGGTTTTTTCCGTCCCTGCACATCACTCATTGGGCCGATAATTAATTGCCCTAGTCCTAAGCCTAACAAACATGAAGTTAAACTGATTTGCACGAAAGATGCCGTTGTACCGAACTCTTCCACAATAGTCGGAAAAGAAGGCAAATACATATCGATGGTAAACGGACCTAAGATCGCCAGAGACCCTAGAAGCAATGCCAGCTGTAAACGCTTTGTACCTGTTAAATTGTTCAAGTTCCTATCGCCTTTCTTTTTAAATATGAAGATCATAATTTCCTAAGATTGTAACTTTACCATTCTATAACATTGCCTTAGTAAAGTAAATTGTTTCGGGCGTTGAAATATATAATAAAATTTATAAAATTTTTGTATGCGGTTACAGCAGGCGTCGCGGCTTTAAAAATTGACGAAGCCGATAGAAAAAGACTAAAATTTGAATAAAGCCTCAAATTCAGAGTATTTTTACAATTCGTTGAGAGGGTTGACAATTATGCAGGATGAACAGCTTACTAGTAAAGAGTTTAATAAAGATGGATCTTTCAAAAGACAAGGCAATCGATTTTCCACTCCTTTTGGTGACGGTCCAGGAGAGTTACCGATTGAGTCTGGCCGATATCGCTTGTTTTGGTCTCAAGCTTGTCCTTGGGCACATCGCTCCGTTATTGTTCGCCGTTTGCTAGGGTTAGAGGATGTGATCAGTTTAGGAACAGTGAGTCCCATTCGTCCCCACCTTCCACATGTTGATTGGGAGTTTTCTCTAGATAAGGATGGTGTAGATCCGATTCTCGGTATACGGTACCTAAGTGATATCTATACAAAAACCGATCCAGAGTATTCTGGCCGACCAACCGTTCCTGTTATGGTCGATGTAAAAGAGTTTAAAGCCGTTAACAATGATTATTTTAAACTAACAAATTACTTGGAAACCGTCTGGGCTCCCTATCATAAAGTTAATGCTCCTATTCTGTACCCTGAGCATCTACAAAAAGAGATTGATGATTTAAACACAATCATTTTTAACGATATTAATAATGGTGTTTACAAATGCGGTTTTGCGAAATCGCAAGATGCATATGAACAGGCGTATGATACGTTGTTTGCTCGACTCGATGAGTTTGAGGAGCGCTTATCCCAAAAACGGTTTTTACTTGGGGACTATATCACCGATTCAGATGTTCGTCTTTTTGCCACATTAGTCAGGTTTGATGCAGCTTACTATACTCGTTTTAATACTAACCGACAGCTCATTCGTCAATACGAAAATCTCTGGGGATATGCACGTGATCTCTACCAAACTACTGGATTTGGTGATACAACTGACTTTGATGCTATAAAAAAACACTACCACACATCTATAACGATTGATCCAAGCAATACCTCCGTGAAAATATTGCCGAAAGGACCTGATTTATCAGATTGGAACATGGAGCATAATCGTCATTCACTAAGTAATCAACTAGACAAATTTCTAAGGAAGTTAGAGGTGTAACATTATGATTATTCGTGAGGCAAAAGAGACTGAAATCCCTTTTATACGGGAACAACGTGTGAATGCGTATACGGAGCATGCGGAGAAAATTCCGAATGCACATTGGGAGGCGCTTAAAAAAGCCATCTCTTCTGATGCCGACAGTCAGCCGGGTGTGGAGCTACTTGTGGCAGAAGTAGAGGGCACAATCGTTGGCAGTGTGGCTCTTTTTCCTGCTAAAACGGATGCGTATGAGGGGATGGTTGACGAACTGGATCACCCTGAAATTCGTGTCTTGGCTGTTGCTGAAGAATTCAGAGGAAAAGGAATTGCCTCTGCTTTAATTAAAGAGTGCATTCAACGATCTAAGACCAAAGGTTACCAAGCGATTGGGTTACATACAGGAGAGTTTATGACAAATGCGATCAAACTTTATAAACATTTTGGTTTCGAACGTCTGCCACAATACGACTTTGAGCCAGCTAATGATGGCATTATAGTGAAGGCATTTCGTTTATCAATCTAGAATAAAGGATATGTTCAAGGTGAACATATCCTTACTCCATTAAATGAGCTCTACTATTCTTTCATAAGTCGTCATAAACACATCTAAGTCTGGGTCTTCCCCTTTTTTCTTTACCACATTAAATTTAGATAGGTCAAAATAATGGGTGGGTTGCACCTCGTGCCTCGCGAGACAATTTTTCGTACAAGCCAACGGACAGCCATCAATGGCGATGATTGTCCTCCCTGATTTCGCTGTTTTTACAAGTGGCTTAACATCTCCCCCAACTCCAACTATGCAAGACATTTCGGCGATGTCCTCCCGATCCATTTTGACTGCGATCAAGTTTGCGGTTTGTGCGGCTGAAGAACAGCCTGAGCATGAATATACCAACGGCAAATGTGTTTTTTTCATCAGAACTCCTCCTTTACAGATTCCTTTTCAAACTGTTCTGATTTTTATTTACTGTAAAGGAAATGTTGGATTGGATTCTGTGAAGAATGTTACTTTTTTTATTAAATTGAAAGAATTTAAAGAAAAGCTCTTCGTTTACTTGTAATTCACGTATAGCTCTTCCTACCTATAGGGTTAGAAAAAGAGGACGTGCAGTTTGTAAATGTAGATTAATAGAATGCAAAGGGACGCTAATAGGCGTTCTTTTTTTTGCTCAAATTTATAACAACAGAAAATTACACGACAAGAATCGACGGAAATCAGGAAGGTTGGATCAAGGATATTCTCCCTATAATGTTATTTTAAGATAAATAACTTGGGAAATAATAACCGCGAGAAAAAACCTAGTTGTACAAACGTTGTACAACTAGGTTTTTATGTAGAGATATTAAGTATGGACTTGAAAATTGTTAATGAAGACCGTTAGCGCAGGTATTTCTGATTGTAACGTCCTTCATCGGGCTCATGAAGACCGTTAGCGCCTAGTATTTCTACCATAACGTCCTTCATAGGCGTTATGAAGAACGTTTCGTATTGCCTTTACCACAGATACAGCCTTCATTTAGGTATATTTTCCATTTTAGCGTTGTGCCGTCTTTATTTCCCTGCCTCTGTCTGTACCCGTTCTAGAAACTCCATCACCACATCATGATTACTCTTCTTCCCAGCAAGCTTTAGCATCGCTCTGCCAACAAAGTTGACCCCTTTGTTCTCCCCTTCGTATATCAATCTTGTTTGGGAATCATCGACCTTTATTAGTGTAAAAGTTAGGGTAACTGCAAAGGCTTTTCCTAAAACAAACTGAATTTGTTTTTTCTTTTCCCCTTCCCTGTCTTCATAAATGAGCGTTTCTACAATATATGTTTCTAGTCTTTTCCCCTCGCGATAGGTTTGTCGATGCTTGGCTCCTGCTTCGCTTTCCCTTTTTTCAATTAAGATATGTTCTTCTACTTTTGGCATGATTCTCTTGATATTTTTATCTGAAAATAAATTCCATACCGTTTCGATATTAGACGGAATCACTTTTTCTTCCTTCCAATGTATCACTAGGTTTCCTCCTTGCCTGATGCTAAAAATCCATCTATTTCTTCAACTAGCAACTGAAGGTCATGGATTTGCTGTAGTATATTTCTTTTCTTTTGTATTAATAATGTTTCTAGATTCGCAAAGGACTCGTCCTCCATCACGGAGATCATCTCTTGGATCGTGAAGCCTATTTTCCTAAGCTTTGTTAATAGAGTGGCTAAAAAGATACTACCATCGTCATAGTAACGATAATTATTTTTTGGATCAATATAGGCGGGTTCTAATAGCTTCACTTCTGCATAATAACGAAGAGTTTCCTTGCTTAATCCCGTTAATTTTGCAAATTCACTGATTTTATACATTTCGTCCTCCCACCCTTAGGATACACTGTGGGGTGCACAACACAGTCAAATTTTTTTCTTAAAAAAACGAATGAGCAGCTCTCTCATTCGTCATTCTTTCTTATTTCTTCTGTTGTTTATACAAATCCATGGTTTTATAGCCTTGTGAGAGGACTTCGACCATTTCCCCGCGGCGCTTGTCTCTTGTTTGTTGCTGTTTCGCTGAAAAAATGAATCTCGACCAGTCTTTTCTGTATCCCGGGGTCAAGCTCTGGTAAAACGCAAGTTCGTTCGGTGTGTCTGCTAATAATGCTTCCACATCTGTAATATTGTCCTCATAATCAGCTACACATTGACTGGCAGCTGGAGTTTTCTTCATTTTCTTTTTCTCTCGCTTTAAGCCAACAACAGTAAACACATCGTCCATACTAACCATACGTCCAAATTTTATCTCACTGTCTCCAATATAACCGTCCTCCCCTACACTCATCGCAGGAAAGATATCGTCTCTATGTACATATGTACTATATCGTTTATTGCCCTTTTTAGGATAAGCGAAGAAAAGATAGCCCTTTTCAAGTAATAATTGATTCTTAATGACATGCTGTGTATGAGCGACCATTTCGTCCAGTGTTTCAATGAAAATGAAAACCGCATCATGATCTCTTCTTAATTCGGTAGGATAACCTGTAAAAATATCATATTCACTTGGCTGGTTAATTACTACCATATTTGTATACTCTTCTAGTTTTAATTTTTCGACGATTGACATAGTTGGCTCCCTTACTCCTTCAATTAAAAGTCTCTTTTCTTATATATAGTTATATCATACTATTGTTTTAGGAAAGGATGTTTTTCACTTGATTATCTTTATATTTCACACTACAATCAGTAGTGGAAGGTGATTAACTTGTCTATTAAGCGATTTAAGTACAATGAAGAAGGTCTTTCTCGTTTCTTTGGTCCGTTAGAAGCAAGAATTATGGAGCTTTTCTGGGACAGTGAACAAGGTGAATACAGTATAAAAGAAGTACAGCAAAGCCTTGATTCTGAAAAAAATATCAACTTTAATACCGTTATGACCGTTATGAATCGACTGGTAGACAAAGGGGTACTAAAAAAGCGTGTAAGTGGCCGTGTTTCCCTTTTTAGTCCTATTCAAACCAAAGAGGAATTTTTGGAAGAACAGTCCAAAAAACTGACCGAAAATCTACTCGATGAATTCGGTGGCGTTGTGATCAGCCACATGATTGATTCCCTCACCGACGTGGATGAAACCCTATTAAATAAACTCGAACAAAAAATTCAACAACTTAAAAAGGACAAGTTATGATGTGGTGGAAAAAGAAATCACTCTACTTACTATTTCTAAGCCTTGGGTTAGCAACCCTCATATGGGTTCAAATGGGAATGTTTCTTACTCATTTGATTTTTGGTACACAGCTAAAAATGAACTTTTTTAAATTTTGCTTAAGCTTGTTTATGGAAGATTCGTTCTATTATTTTTTAGTTATTTTTCTCATTAACACCCTCCTCACCTATATTTTATTAATCACCTTTATAAAAATAGGTAGACAAGTAATTGTATCTAAAAGGTTTTCTAGACGATTATTGAAATGTAAGGATAACGAGTTAACCTCGTTGATTCGAACTACGTTTGGTCATAACGATCAACTAATCGTTGTCAAAAGTAGTTCCGTACTTGCCTTCACCATGGGGTACATCAAACCTACAATTGTCTTATCAACCGGTTTAATCCAGTTGCTTGAAAAAGATGAGTTGAGAGCAGTGATTGAGCACGAGACCTTTCATAAAAACAACTGTGATCCGTTGAAGGTCTTTTTGCTAGAGATTATTGCCCAGTCTCTGTGGTTCATTCCGCTAACGCATTGGTGTCAACAAAATTACAGTATCATTAGTGAAATTCTTGCAGATGAGTATGCGGTACGAAAAATGGGGTCAGAAATGGAGCTAAGTACGGCATTAATCAAGTTGATTAAGTATCATGTTTCATTAAAGACTACCCCTTCTTTGGTTCATTTTTCTGGGGGTTCTATTAACTTTCGGCTACAGCAATTAGTCGAACCAAAAGAAACGATTCCAATCAAGTTAACCACAAAAACCATTTTCATTTCGGTTCACGTGTTACTTTTTTTCATAGGCATGGTTTTACTCACCACTGCCTAATCTTTTTGGGTATTACACTACATTGTGTAGTTTAAAATAAAATGAGAGGAGAATGAATGAATGAACAAACATGAAATAGGTGCCCTAATTCTAAGGGTTGTACTAGGAATTACCTTCTTTATCCATGGTTTAGACAAATTACAAGGAGGAATTGAAAATACGGCTGGATGGTTTGCAAGTATTGGTTTGCCAGGAATACTTGCTTATGTAGTTGCTGGAATTGAGCTACTTGGAGGTGTTGCCTTAATCATTGGACTAGGAACGAAATTTGTTTCAGCCCTGTTTGCACTTATCATGTTAGGTGCCATTGTAAAAGTAAAAATTGGCGCAGGTTTCATGGGAGGATATGAATTAGATGTTGTTTTACTTGCTATCGCTGTCTTTTTATCACTAACCGGCAGCTCGATGTTCAGTCTAGATTCGAAAATTCCTACGAAAGAAACTCCCACTCAAATATAAGACAAGGTTATGGTGTAACAATGAAAACAAAACGATTATTTAGCTTATTAGCGATCCTTCTTTTGCTCTTGACCGCTTGCGGAACAGAGAAAATGGATGGAACGCTGGCTTTGGTTGACCAAAATAAGAAGGAAGTCACCTTCCCACAAGAGAAACCAACACTATTCTTTTTTATCACCACATACACCTGAACACACTGCCAACAGCAGCTGGTTCAGCTGCATGAAAATATCTCACAATTAGAAGATTTAGATGTAAATATGTATATTGTTAGTGGCGATAGCCCTGATCAGCAATTACAGTTATATCAAGCATTAGTGGACATGTTCGGTAGTAGCATCCCTTTCCTATCTGATCCTCAATTAGAATTGATCAATTTATTTGGGATGAAAAATGGTGACATGGCTTATAGAGGCTATGGAATGTTGAACAGTGATGGTGAGGTCGTATTTCATACTATTAATGACCTTTGGGGTGAGGAGTTTGACAAAACTTTAAAGGAAATTAAAAATGAGTACGCAGGTATCTCAAACTAGCTATTTTTTGACCGTAGATGTTTCTACGGTCTTTTTATTCGTCTTTAATATTAAAACATGAAATTGGGCAAAAATAGAATCTATAGATAGATGAGCAGGTGGTGGTTTTTATGGAAACTATTGAAGAAAACCTGGAAGACGTACGGTTCTTAGAATATGAGTTATTTATGCTTGATGCTAGAGGATGGCTAGAGAATGAATTTTTAACTTGGGAATGGTGGATCTTACTCTGTTTTTTTGTTGTTCCATGGATTTTCTGGTTTATTATGAAAAAGAGAAAATGGTTTGTGGAGTCTCTCCTCTTCGGTATGATCGTGATGAATGTGACACTTCTTTTGGATACTGTGGGAATGCAGTTGTCCTTTTGGGAGTATCCGGTGGAGTTTCTGCCCGTCATACCAAGGGGATTTCCATTTGATGTTTCCATGGTACCTGTAGCTTTTATCCTATTATTTCAATATTTTCAAACATGGAAGTCCTTTATTATTGCTCAAATCATCATGGCAGTCGCTTTCGCCTTTATCGGTGAACCCTTTTGTGAATGGCTTCAACTCGTTCGGTATTTCAAATGGAATTACTTGTATTCATTCGTTTATTACATTATTCTTGGTATTGTCGTCCGAGCACTTATTTTAAAATGTATGATGGTTTCAAAGCGCTATTATGAAAAAATATGGAGTCCTTCATGAAATTAAAAACACAACTACTCATCGCATTGATAATCAGCCTATTTTCTTTACTAGCATTTAGTGTAATGGCTCTTTTAGTAAGAAGAAATACGATTGTTTCTTTTGATAGCAACATCATTTCGTATGTTCAAGGTCTTGAGGCTCCTTGGTTGACCACGATTATGAGATTTTTCACATTTATCGGGGATACCATACCAGTGATCCTCCTTTCACTTGTCAGTCTCTTTCTTCTATATAAGGTTCTGAACCACCGAGCTGAGCTTATTCTGTTTATCGCCGTTATTGGAGGGGCAAATATCCTTTTTCTTACCTTAAAAATGTTCTTTCAACGGGCAAGACCTGATTTGCATCGCCTAGCGGAAGCGACTAATTATAGCTTTCCAAGTGGTCATGCGACAATGGCTTTCGCTTTATATGGAGTATTGACCTTTCTTTTATGGCGTCATATCAATACTTCTTTCAAAAGGACGATTCACATAATTGTGAGTAGTATCGTGATCCTTTCCATAGGTATTAGCCGAATTTACCTTGGTGTTCATTATCCGAGTGACATTTTGGCGGGGTATTTTATTAGTGCTTTTTGGCTTACGTTAGCCATTGGATTTTTTCAGCGTTATATGGATAAAAGAAAAAGGAAAGTGAGCAGTCCCTCTGGGTAATGCTCACTTTCCTTTTGTTAATAAACCTTATCTCCGTTAAAGATCGAATTCTTCACGATCACATAATCGACCGTTCGAATGGCTGACAGCTTGTTTCCTCCTGCATAGGAAATGGATGATTGTAAATCTTGCTCCATTTCAATCAACGTATCTTTTAATGCGCCTCTGAATTCCACGTGCATTTTCTTTCCTTCGACATTTTTTCGTTCACCCTTTTGAAATTCAGAGGCAGAACCAAAGTACTCCTTATACTTTTTCCCCTCTTTCTCTACCGTTTCCCCCGGTGATTCTTCATGTCCCGCAAAGAGCGAACCTATCATGACCATGGATGCACCGAAGCGAACCGATTTAGCAATATCTCCGTTAGTCCGAATGCCCCCATCTGCAATAATGGGCTTGCTAGCGGCTTTCGCACACCAGCGTAAGGCCGCTAATTGCCATCCCCCTGTTCCGAAGCCTGTTTTTATTTTTGTTATACAAACTTTCCCTGGTCCAATCCCAACCTTTGTCGCGTCTGCCCCTGCGTTCTCTAACTCTCTAACTGCCTCTGGAGTTCCCACATTGCCTGCAATCACAAAGCTAGCAGGCAAATGCTTTTTAATGTGGTGAATCATATTGATTACTGCATTCGAATGACCATGGGCAATATCAATCGTTATAAATTCAGGAGACAGATGTTCCTTTGCTAGTTGTTCAATAAATGGATACTCCTCTTCCTTCACTCCCACACTGATCGAAGCGTACAAGCCACGAGCCTTCATATCTTTAACAAAATCCATTCGCGTTTCTGGTTGAAATCGGTGCATAATGTAAAAATAATTATTTTCTGCTAGGAAAACAGATATTCTTTCATCAACAATGGTCTGCATGTTCGCAGGCACCACCGGCAATCGAAACGTGTGACCTCCAAACGTCACACTCGTATCACACTCCGTGCGACTGTTCACGATCGATTTGTTTGGGATCAATTGTATATCTTCATAATCAAATACGTTATCCATCACTATCACCTCTATGTATTGAATAAGCTTAGTATGACCTTTCCCCTCTTAATCATGTTTCTTGGAAGATCGTTTTGAAACCTTTTTAGAGGTAAACACGTATCAAATGTTTAGAATCATGTTGAATATGAAAAACTGAGAAAAATGGAGAAGAATAAGGATGATTATTTTGGAAAAAAAAGAAGAGTTAAAAAAAGAACTTGCTATTATTGAAAAATGGGAAAAGGACCAAGGGAATTTGTGGATTTGGGAACGGCTTGGAAGACTTCCTTTTAAATTACTAGACAAAATTACCCCACAGTTTGTTCATAATAAAGTAGGAGTATTATTAGACGAAATTGGAAATTACATTCAAACTGGTGGAAAATATTTAGTCTCGGATAAACAATTATTTGAACTCATTGGAAAAGAAACAAATCTAACAATAGAGAGTATTAATGAGGTTAAAGACATCCCTCTTTCCACCATGAATACAGTCAGTCAAAAATTAACGGAAAACCGTAAAAAGGTTGCAACGGTGCAGGGTGCAACAACAGGAATCGGAGGAATCTTCACCCTCGCGATTGATGTACCAGCGCTATTAGCCATCTCATTAAAAACACTGCAAGAAATCGCCATCATCCACGGATATGATCCAAACGAGAAAAGCGAGCGAATCTTTATCATTAAATGCTTACAATTTTCATCAGCTGATATTGTTGGAAAAAAGGCCATTCTCAAGGAGTTATCCGGCTATTACCAAAACGGCAGTCAATCGGGTGAAATGATGTCCCAGCTACAAGGTTGGCGTGAGGTTGTGTATACCTACCGTGATCAATTCGGCTGGAAAAAACTATTTCAAATGGTCCCTATCGCTGGTATGATCTTCGGCGCTTTCACCAACCGTTCGATGATTAGTGACTTGGCAGAAGTCGGAGTTATGCTGTATCGGAAAAGAAGAATTATGGAGCGATTGGGAGTTACGGCTGAGGGTCAGATCTAGATGTAGTTAGATTTTGAGGTTGAACCCTTGATCGATGGTTTGCAGATCATTTATTTATGAAATATTGTTTTAAATGGTCTTCATTTTCATGATGAAGACCAATTTAGTTTTGTAAGGAGTCTTCGAAGTTTGGTCATCCACATTCGCCCAATTTCATTAGGACATTCATCCAGCAAACGCTTTTAGGAATATTGTATAGAAGCTTTTGTGAGGTGATCATTATCAAAGGTTTATATAAAGATGAAATGATATTACGAGAACAACTAGCCCCATGGGAAAGAAATGTTCTCGAAAAATTCGAAGCAAAAATGACGGATAGAGAAAGACCATTCCCTTGCATACCAGCCACTATTGGCTTTTCCACGAATCAACTCCGCTATGGTTTTGTAGGTGATCCGAGAAAGAAGTCCTCCATTCAAGAACTGGCACACCTATTAAAATCGTTCACAGAGAAATCAAAAGGATTTGGGAACTATACGTCACTGATTGTTTTTTATGATATTCCAAAAGATGTAGAAAAAACATATACAGTGGAACAGTTTGAACAACTGTTTTGGCAGCAGTTAGGTGGTCTTTCTGCGATTGACGGGCTCGAGTGGCCAAAAGACATTCCCACTGATCCTCATGACCCGGTTTGGGAGTTTTGTTTCTACGGGGAAAAATACTTTATGTATTGTGCTACCCCGTCACACCAAAATAGACAAAGTCGTCATTTTGATACGATGATCCTCGCGATTACCCCCAGATGGGTGTTACAACAATTTGGTAAAAATGAAACTTATGCCCAAAATATTAAAAAGCAAGTTCGTAAACGCTTGGCAAAGTATGATTCTATATCGATCCACCCGGATTTAAATAGCTATGGGTCAGAAGATAATTTTGAGTGGAGACAGTATTTTTTACGAGATGATGATACATCATTATCCAAATGTCCATACCATCGTTTTTTAAATTTTTTTAAGTTAGATAAATAGCGCAGAGCCCCTGCGCTATACATAAATATTAAAGATGATCGAGTTGTTTAATCATTTCATCGGTTGTTACAATCGTAGCAAATTCCTTTTGGAGCATCGCTAATTCAAGCTCCTGAACGGTCTCAGCCGAGTGTTTTTTTCCATTATGATCGGTAATCTCGAATGCCGCGATCGCATCTGAAACCAGATAGGTTTGATAACCGAGATTTCCACTCATTCTTGTAGTTGTTGAAATACAATGCTGTGTAGATAGACCAGTAATAACAACCGTTTTTATTTGCTGCTTACTTAAATACGTTTCCAACTCCGTTCCTATAAAAGCACTGTTTACTTGTTTTGTAAAAACCGTTTCATTTGGTTCTGGTTTGATTATGTCTTTAAACTCTGTTCCTTCATTGTTTGTATGGTGTAAAGGTGATTGGGGCTGAATGGATAGATGTTTGGAGTAAATGATCGGCCCCTTCCTCTTCCTCCACTCGGCTTGCAAACGAGCCATGTTTTCCTCTGCCTCTGGATTGTTTCTATTCCCCCAATAAGGATGATCAAACCCTTTTTGAACATCAAGGATGAGTAAGGCTGGTAACTTGATTAATTTTGTCATGAGCTAACTCCTAACTGATAAACTTCTTCTACCACTTACATTGTTAACATGTGAAGTCCCTTTCATTACATAATTTTATCGTTAACAAGAAAGAGTAAGAAGAAAGTCGTAAGGAGGTTATTATATGGATCACAAGGAATATACAGAAGTTGGAACGGATATTAATGAGGTCAAAAAGAAAAATGCGGAATCTGGCTTGTCTTATAATGAAGTAAAAGCGTTGCTGGCTCAAACAGGCGGCAAAGGAACTAGTCAATACAGTGATACAGATGTAGAGGAAATTAGAAGTAGAATTCATGGACAAGACATCCAATCTTAGTCGGATGTCTTTTTTACATTTCAAAAAAACTTTGTCTTTCAACTTTGCACACTCTTAAAGAGAAAGACTGATACCATTCGGATTTCCCCTTTTCCTGGGCGATGATGTGTGCGGAATGCTCTTTCCACGCATGGATCGCATCTATGGAGTCCCAGTAAGAAACCGTAATTCCCAATTGGTCATCTCGGGCACTTTCTACGCCTAAAAAACCTGATTGCTTGGAGGCCAATTCGACCATTTTATTGGCCATTGCTCCATATCCATTTTCTCCATCCGTTCTTTGCGAGGAAAAAATCACCGCGTAATAAGGTGGTTCCGGTGTTTTCATTATTACACTCATACAAGTTACCCCCTTCTATCTAACCCATAAGATGAGAAAGAAAATATTGAAAGCCGTAAAATCCAATCGAACTCAGGCTCGTCACTAATAATGCAATCAAAATGTACGGTTTTTCTTTGTTTGCTTTTAACAAATAAAAAATGGATAAACCTAGTCCAATGATAAAAAATACCAGCCAATACCATTCAAGAAAGGTATGTTCAAAGTTTACTAAAAAATTGACAATGTAAAATAAATTAATGCCTAGCAATAAGTAAATGCTGATTTTCTTCAACGTAACACCTTCTTTTTATAATTGAAATTTATATGTTGTGAAATTTGAATCAAATGCGATTGGTATGTTCGTGGAAGGACTCCTTTAAGACTTGAGATCCGTTGAATAGACGTTTTTATATTGTATCATATAATGGGAAATGTTGGGGTGTTTGGAGGACGTTCTAAATATGAATGGTTAATATATAGGATGAAAATAGCCAATAATAATTCCGACTACATAGAAAGGAGTGAAACTCTTGACCAACCGTAACGATAACCGCGAACGTAAAAATAAGTATCCGAACAATAAACAGCAAGATACAGAATTCTCAAAGGAAAAAGATATTCGTAGCGAAATCACCAAGAAAGATTTAAATAAATAAAACAAAAACGCTTGGGTTTACCTAAGCGTTTTTTTGAATTATATTGTGTCATCGATATGTGAGACAACTAGGTTTTAGTGATTTTTAAACCAGACAAACCAGCCGCTCTCTTCTTTTTTGGCAATAAAGATCTGGCCTGGGCTTCCACTGGTAGCCTTCACTTTTGGAAAATGCAAACGGACGAGCCAGGATCTGTCTGCCACCTCTTTGCCGCAAAAGTGTTTAGCCATACCGTAATAATTTTCTTCCTCACTTTTACCTACTGTCCTCGGAAAAGGTTTTAGTGAAACGACCTCCCATTCTGAATAAAGCTCTGGAAACTCTCCCACTTCATAAGCAATCGGAACAAGAACCCGCAACGCTTTTTCCACTTCATGAATGTTTTCAATGGATACTACTTCGAGTGTATGGGAATCAGGACATTCCTTTGGCTGTGCATAGCTGGTATTAGAAGTAACGATGATGGCTACGAATAAAAACATTCCAACCACATTTTTGGCCATTTGTATCACCTCTTTCCTAATCTTTCCTAACTTACATAAATTCAGTCAAATGGGTAATCCTATGAATGATAAATTTTAGGAGGGATATGATGAAAATGTTCAAATGGCTTTCTATCCTTACTCTGTCATTTGTCTTAACAGCTTGTGGCGCAGATAGTGCGGCAGATGACAATAACAAAGAGGAAAATGACAGAGGGGCAAAGGTCCAAAACGTGGATGACGAAAACAATGATTCCAGAATGAGAGTTGCTGATAAAGCACAGGACAAAATCGAAAATATGCAGGAAGTTCGCCACGCAAACGTGATTGTGACTGAGAATAATGCCTATGTTGCAGTCGTGTTAGAGGACAACACAAAAGGTGATGTTCGAGAGGACTTAGAGAAGAAAATTTCGGATCAAGTAAAATCAACCGACAAAGGAATCAATAATGTTTTTGTTTCAAGTAACCCAGACTTCGTTGATCGTATGGGAGATTATGGAGACAAGGTCCAAAAGGGTGAACCGGTTAAAGGATTGTTTGAGGAATTTACAGAAATGGTTCAGCGTGTTTTTCCTAGTGGAAGATAAAAAGATAAGGGCGAAGCTGACCTTGTGTGATCCAAGTGTCATCTTCGCCCTTCTTGGTGATTTTAATTCTTATCGAAAAACCTCTGTCAAGAGTACCATAGACACAAACCCAATGATAAATGCCCAGGTGGATGCCCTTTCGTTTCCGTCTCCATGGCTTTCTGGAATTAGTTCCTTATAAACCACAAATAGCATGGAACCAGCTGCAAATGCTAGTCCATAAGGAATCAACGGCTCAAATGTCCCCCCCAAGAGTACGCCTATTAAACCTGTAGACATTTCAATAACTCCAGTTAAAGTTGCAAGTAAAATAGAACGTATCACACTTACATTTTGACTCAATAAAAACAATGCAACCAAAAATCCGTCTGGGACATTCTGTAACCCTATGGCAAACGACACAAGCGAACCAACCTCATAGTTTTCACTTGCATTACTGATCCCTACCGATAATCCTTCTGGTAGATTATGAAGACACATAGCTACAAGAAACAATAAAACCACTCTCTTTTTTCTTGAGGATTGCTCCGAATGGTTGAGGTCAACATGCGGAATCATACTTTCCAACAAGGTTAGAACGAGTGTTCCAAATAAGATTCCAACCACCAAAACCATTACATTTGATAGCTGAATAGCATTTGGAATTAACCCGTAGGCAGATGCAGCGACCATGATTCCCGCTGTGGAAGCTAATAACATATCTTTTCCTTTATGAGAAACATCTCTTACGAGTAAAATAGGCAAGGCGCCTAAACCGGTACATAATGATGAGACAATAATTGGGAGTAAGGACATGGACAACCTCCATTAGATTATATACCCATCATATGTATAACTTTGCCAAGCATTCTTGTAAAAAAATAGACAGCTATTCTTTCATGAATAACTGTCCGTTTTTTATTAAGGCTATTTTCTTAATCTTTGTTCCTTTTTGGAACCTAATTTTAATAATTGTGCTAAATTTCAGCAGAAAATAGAATGAATTTAATACGAAAACAGCCTTTATTAAAACTCATGGTCCTTAAACATCTCTTTTAACTTCCCGATGCTGCTCCTTGGTGTGAGGATGTATAGAATATCACCTTCAAGCAAACAAGTATCCCCTCTTGGTGTGAGCAATTTATCCGAGCGAATGATGGCGTTGATTAGGACATTTTCTGGAAATAAAATGTCTACGATTTTTTTATTCACTAACAGATCTTCTTTATGGATTTCGTACTCAATGATTTCCGCATTGGCTTTTCCGATAGAGACAAGTTCCAAAGAGTGTGCAGGGGTGGATTTCTTTGGTCCCGTTAGCCCTAGTTTCTCAGCGAGTAAAAGAATGGTTGACCCTTGAATCAAAGCAGATGTAAAAACGACGAAGAAAACGACATTAAAGATCGTCTGACTATCGGCAATTCCCGCAAGCATAGGGAATGTTGCCAAAACGATCGGCACCGCTCCGCGTAATCCTGCCCAAGAGACAAAGATCTTTTCTTTATGGTTAAAATCCATCTTTATCGTTGAGAGGTAAACTGCGATCGGACGTGCAACAAAGATTAAAGCTACTGAAATAAGGATACCTTTTATCATCACATCAGAAGTAAAAAGCTGAGATGGGAAAACCAACAATCCTAGAAGGATAAACATTAAGATCTGCATCATCCAGGCAAACCCTTCATTGAATCGGAAAATGGACGTTTTATAGGTTAAGTCAGAATTTCCTATAACAAGGGCTGCCACGTATACGGCTAACAATCCACTTGCATGTGCCAACGCTGTGAAACTATAGGTTAGTAAGGCAAAAGCTACTGCAAAAATGGGGTAAAGTCCACTAGAATCTAGATTAATACGATTAATTGCCATGGTTGCTAGTTTCCCAAAGATAACCCCAATAAGTAATCCCATTCCCATCTGCCAAAAGAAAGATAGGATAAGTAGGAACACGTTCGTTTCCTCAATCGTCAGCAATTGAATAAACATTAATGTTAAGAACATGGCCATAGGATCGTTCGTACCAGATTCAGCTTCTAGAGTTGATCCAAGTTTAGGGTTAATGTTCTGCCCTTTTAATACAGCAAATACAGCAGCCGCATCGGTAGAACCTACGATAGACCCAATTAAAAATGCTTCAAGCCAAGGTACATCAAATAATAAATTAACAACAACAGCTACCACGGAAGTCGTAATTAATACTCCTATGGTTGCAAGAGATAACGATGGCTTCAATACCGATTTTACTGTTGTCCATCTTGTCTGCAACCCACCCTCAAACAAAATGATAATCAGTGCTAGTACACCAATTAACTGAGCGTATGTGGCATTATCGAAGTAGATGATTCCTAACCCATCACTTCCAACAATCATCCCTACGGCTAAAAAGAGAATAAGAGCTGGCATGCCAAGTCGACTTGAGAATTTGGTCGTGATGATTCCTATAATCAGAAGTAACGAACCTAGTAAAATCGAGTAATCAATATTAATCATGTTTTTTCTCCCCCTTATAAATTCACATCGATTTCTGTTTTGATTTCTTCCTCCTTTTTGATTCCTAAATATTTTAATGTCTCAGAAGAGGATGTATGGTGAAAAATCTTTTGTAGAAGTGCAATGGCGATTCCTTTTTTGTAGGCGTGATAACCAAAGGTTTTTCTCATGGAGTGTGTTCCAATATTCCCTTCAATCCCCACATGTTTTGCCGCTTTGTTGATGATTCGATACGCCTGTTGTCTCGTAATGGGGTCATTCGTTTTAGAGGATTTAAAAACATAATCACTATAATGATAGGAAATTGAGGAAAGATAAAGAGATATAGCGTATTTCACCTTTGAATTCACATAAATGGGGATTTCCTGCTCTTCTCGTTCCATGAAATTCTTAGTACTACCATTTTCGTTAAGGATGTCACACCACTTGATGGTCAATATTTCACTAATTTTCAAGCCTGTATTTATTCCAAGAACAAATAATAAATAATCTCTAGCCGACTGGTCTTTTAGATGCTTTTTAAGAGCTTTTATTTTTGTCGTATCACGAATCGCATCTACATATTCCATAGTGTTTGATTCCCTTCTTCTGAGCATATAATTGGTAACATAACCTTATTATATTATATACTTATGTTACATACAAATATATTGCTTACAAGGCTCTTAATTTTATATTTATTACATTTAATAGAAAAGGCGTGATGGGTTTTGACAGATTTAGCATTAGAAAAAAGACAACACCGTAGATTATCTGTACGAAGAATTGTACAAAGAGGTGTATTTATTACCATTGGGGCTTTGTTAATGGCTGTAGGGTTAGAGATATTCTTGATTCCTAACCAGGTTATTGATGGTGGTGTAACCGGGGTTTCGATTATGCTTTCTCATATCACTGGAATTAAATTAGGGATCTTTCTTTTCATACTAAACTTACCTTTTGTATATCTAGGTTATAAGCAATTTGGAAAAACATTTGCGATTTCCACCATCTATGGAATTATCATGTTATCCTTATTTGCAACATTTTTTCATCCAGTCGATCCATTCACCGATGACATTTTACTAGCTACGATATTTGGTGGTATTTTCTTGGGAATTGGCGTGGGACTAGTTATCCGTAATGGGGGAGCACTTGATGGAACTGAAATCCTTTCGATAGTAATCAGTAAAAAGGTTCCTTTTTCCGTCGGTGAAATTGTAATGTTTATCAACTTATTCATTCTTGGTTCAGCCGGTTTTGTGTACTCGTGGGATCGTGCCATGTATTCGATTTTAGCGTACGTCATTGCTTCAAAAGCGATTGATGTTGTAATTACGGGGATGGAAGAATCCAAATCGGTATGGATCATTAGTGACTTTGCTCATGAAATCGGAGATGCCATTACCGACCGTCTTGGTAGAGGGGTTACCTTTTTACACGGAGAAGGTGCTTATACTGGTGATGAAAAGAAGGTCATTTTCTGTATCATCACAAGGCTAGAAGAATCGAAAATGACTAGTATTGTTGAAGAAATTGACCCCTCTGCCTTTTTAGCCATTGCAGATATTGCGGAGGTTAGAGGCGGAAGATTTAAGAAAAAAGCCATCCATTAGAACAAAAAGACCTCTCTCATTTTTCCTGAGTGAGGT
>Ga0182742_1001282_pt1 | contig 32945 bp, 29 predicted proteins | sample eDN5th37CBELigMG_FD_128880 | JGI IMG/M metagenome (GOLD analysis project Ga0182742, IMG submission 128880) | Enriched Miracle-Growth compost microbial communities from Emeryville, California, USA - eDNA 5th pass 37_C BE-Lig MG (version 2)... ... | reverse complement strand
GGCTCACCGGTCGCCACGACGAACTTGTCGGTACCGGGCTCTAACGTCGTCGACAACAAGACGAGATTCGATGAAGGGGACCACGATGGCAGCACAGGCACACGACCGCGAGAAGGCGCTCGAGCTCGCCCTCGCGCAGATCGACAAGAGCTTCGGCAAGGGCTCCGTGATGCGACTGGGGGAGGAGGCCCACCAGCCGATCGCGGTGATTCCGACGGGATCGATCGCGCTCGACGTCGCACTCGGTATCGGCGGTCTGCCGCGCGGCCGCGTGGTCGAGATCTACGGTCCGGAATCCTCGGGTAAGACGACGGTCGCGCTGCATGCGGTGGCCAACGCGCAGGCCAACGGCGGCATCGCGGCGTTCATCGACGCCGAGCACGCGCTCGACCCGGAGTACGCCCGCAAGCTCGGTGTCGACACCGACGCACTGCTGGTGTCCCAGCCGGACACCGGTGAGCAGGCGCTCGAGATCGCGGACATGCTGATCCGCTCCGGCGCGCTCGACATCATCGTGGTCGACTCGGTCGCGGCGCTCGTGCCGCGCGCCGAGATCGAGGGCGAGATGGGCGACAGTCACGTCGGTCTGCAGGCCCGCCTCATGAGCCAGGCGTTGCGCAAGATGACCGGTGCCCTCAACAACTCCGGCACCACCGCGATCTTCATCAACCAGCTGCGCGAGAAGATCGGCGTCATGTTCGGCTCGCCCGAAACCACCACGGGCGGTAAGGCTCTGAAGTTCTACGCCTCCGTCCGACTGGACGTGCGGCGGATCGAGACGCTCAAGGACGGCGGCGACGCCGTCGGTAACCGCACCCGCGTCAAGGTCGTCAAGAACAAGGTTTCGCCGCCGTTCAAGCAGGCCGAGTTCGACATCCTCTACGGTCAGGGCATCTCCAAGGAGGGCTCGCTCATCGACATGGGTGTCGAGCAGGGCATCGTTCGCAAGTCCGGATCCTGGTACACCTACGAGGGCGACCAGCTCGGCCAGGGCAAGGAGAACGCGCGCAAGTTCCTGCTCGAGAACACCGACATCCGCGACGAGATCGAGAAGAAGATCAAGGAGAAGCTCGGTATCGGCGCCGTCGTCACCGACGAGGCCGAGGAAGCTGCGGACTTCTGACGCACCCTGCGTCGGGTGGTGGGCTCGGTCGACGACCGGGCCCGCCACCCTGGCATCATGGCCGCCATGACCGCGCGGCCGATTCGATTGTGTTTCTTCGGTGATTCGTTCGTCGCGGGAGTCGGTGACCCCGCGCACCGCGGCTGGGCCGGTCTGCTCGCCGAACACGCCCGGCCGGCGCTCGGTGACGTCGACTTCACCGTCTACAACCTCGGTGTCCGCCGCGACACGACCGCCGATGTCCGTGCCCGCTGGCTCGACGAGGCCCGCTGTCGCTTCCCGGACGGGTGCGACAATCGCCTGGTCCTCTCGTTCGGTGTCAACGACACGACGTTGCTGGACGACCCGGCGCAGCAAGGGGATTCGACGCGGGTGCAGCCCGCGGATTCGGTGACCAACCTCACCGCGATCCTCGACCACGCCCGCGCGTGTGGCTGGCCGGTGTTCGTCGTCGGTCCGCCACCGGTTGCCGACGAGCAGCAGAATGCACGCACCCGGCGCCTCGACGGGCTGTTCGCCGAGGTGTGTGCCGAGCGGAACGTGCCGTACTGCCCGGTCTTCGAGCACCTTCACGGCGACACCGCGTGGATACGGGAAGCGGCTGCGGGGGACGGCGCGCACCCGTCCGCGCAGGGATACCGCGACCTCGCCGACGTCGTACAGGGGGCGTGGATCACGTGGATCCGCTCGGCCGCCGCTGTCGGTGGGGCCCGCTAATGTGCCGGACATGGACGATCCCACGACTCCGGACCCGCACTCGGCCCCCTCGTCCGGGCGGGGCCGTCGAGGTCCGCGCCCGGAACCCGGAGGGGGCACGGAGGCGCAGGCCAAGGACGTGTGCCTGCGGCTGCTGACCGACCGGGCACGCAGCCGTGCCGAACTGGCCACGAAGCTCGCGGAGAAGGGGTTCACGGCGGAGATCACCGAGCGCACCCTCGACCGGCTCGCCGCGGTGGGCCTGGTCGACGACGCGGACTTCGCGCAGCAGTGGGTCCGGTCCCGGCACCTGTACGCCGGCAAGGGCAAACGCGCGATCGCACTCGAACTGCGCCGCAAAGGAATCGGGCAGCAGGACGCCGCGGAGGCGCTGGACCAGATCGACAGCGACGACGAACGCGAGCGCGCCGTCGAACTCGTACGCAAGAAACTGCGCACCCAACCGCCGCTGCCGACCGAGGGTGATCGACGCGAGATCGCTGCCGAGCGGGACAGGCTCGTGCGCCGGCTGGTCGGCATGCTGGCGCGACGAGGCTATTCCCAGGGCATGGCGTTCGACGTGGTGCGCAGTGAACTCGCCGAATTCGGATCGGACGCAGACGGTTTCGAGAACGGCTGAGATTGCGGGTCCCTGGTGTCCGCCCGGTGCCGACACGGTCGCGGCGGTAGGAACTTGTGGTGACGCGTCGCGTGTGATTCAGTCGTCGATGCCAAACTGAATCGAGATCGGGGGGAAATTTCGTGCAGTCGAAAGTTCGGCGCGGCGTGGCGGTTTCGGCCGTGCTGGCAGCGGGGATCATCGGTGGTCTCACCGCCGGAGGCGGAGTCGGCTCCGCTATGCCAGGGGGATGTCAATCGCTTGTATCCCCTTCGGGGAAAGCGACTTCGACGCATTGTTCGACCGGAAGTGGGCAGTTCCAGGCGGTTGCGGTCTGCCGCGATGCCGAGCGCGGGACCACCGTCTATCGCTATGGGGTATGGACGTCGCCGGGCCGGCAATCCATCGCATACTGCCAGGGCGTCGAGTACGCCTCGGATGCCGGTGTGAATCTGAAGAACTGAAGATCGGGGGGATTTTCGGATGATCGATAAGAGTCGGGTATTCGCGTGGGGAGCAGCGCTCGCACTGGGATGCGGCCTCGCGTTCGGGGGTCAGGCGTCGGCGGCGGGGTGGCCGACCGACTGCACGTATCGCACGATCGACATGGGTGCCACCGCCACGTGCTTCGGTGGCGGTGGCCAGTTCCGGGCTGTCGTCACCTGCACCGCGATAGACGGCCGGACCGTCACCAGGGTGGCTCCGCGATGGATGCGACCCGGTGAGGGAGCGTCGTTCGTGTTCTGCCCGGAATACACCGTTGCGGCGATCCACGCGGGAATCGAATCGCAGCCCGGATGAGAACGGTCCGGTCGTTGCAGCCGTGACGCGACGCGGTGTGGCGGTCCCGACAGTGAGTACAGGGGACCGCCACACGGTTCGCGTTCCGATGTCACGGCTTCTGCTCGCCGGTGATGTCCATGCCGGGAACCGCCATCACCGGGATGGTTTGCGGCTCTTCGGGTGTTACGGCGCCCTTCTTGCGGCGACCGGCCCGCAGCTGCTTCTCGACCCGGGTGGCCAGTACCGTCAGCGAACTGTTCAGCACGATCATGATCGCGGCGACCACCAGTAGCGACGGCAGATAGTTACCGTAGAACGCGCCGAGCTGCTGGCCCGAGCGTACGACCTCGACGTAGCCGATGAGGTACCCGAGCGCCGAATCCTTCAGCGCCACCACCATCTGCGAGATGATCGCCGGCAGCATCACCGTGACGGCCTGCGGAAGCAGGATCAGGCGCATGACCTGGTTCTTGCGCATACCCAGGGCGCTCGCCGCCTCGGTTTGCCCGCGGGGAAGCGACCGGATGCCGGCGCGGACCAGTTCGGCGATCACCGACCCGTTGTACAGGGTCAGGCCGGTGACCACCGCGGCCAGCGCAAGATACGAGGACTTGAACACCCGGTACTCGGCGAAGAGCTGATACATGAAGATCATCAGGATCAGCACCGGCACGGCGCGGAACAGTTCGACGACGAACCCGCACACCATGCGCACAGGGCGGTGATCCGAGAGGCGGCCGATGCCGAGGATGAAACCGAGGATCAGCGCGAGCACGATGGACAGTGCCGCGGCGATCAAGGTGCCCCGAATGCCGGGGAGCAGGTAGGTGGTCCACGATGTGGACTCGAGGAACGGCTCCCACTTGGCTGCGGTGAGCTGTCCCTTGTCGTCGAGCGCGCGGTACACGACGTATCCGGCGGCGACGAGCAGGATCACGACCAGCGCGGAGATCGCATGGTAGGTCGCTCGGGCCCGCGGGCCGGGGGCGTCGTAGAGGACGGTTGCGCGGGCGCTCATCGTGCCACCTCGTAGCGCTTTCCGAGCCAGCCGAACAGCAGGCCCATCGGGAGGGTGAGGATGACGAAGCCGAGGGCGAAGATGCCACCGACGAGGAAGATCGCCGCTTCGGTCTCGATCATCTCCGACATCAGCAGTGATGCTTCCGCCACGCCGATCACGGACGCGATCGTGGTGTTCTTCGTCAGCGCGATCAAGACACTGCCGAGCGGCGCGATGACCGCGCGAAACGCCTGGGGAAGCACGATCAGCCGCAGATTCTGAATGAACGTCAACCCCAGCGACCGCCCCGCCTCGGATTGGCCGACGTGGACGGTGTTGATACCCGAGCGCAGAGATTCGCACACGAACGACGCGGTGTAGACGCTCAGCCCGAGTACCGCCAGACGGAAATTGTTGTCGATGATGAACGTCGGCGACGACTGAGGCGCCAGATTCACGCCGAGGACCTGGGACAGGCCGAACAGGCAGAAGATGATGATCAGCGTGAGCGGGGTGTTGCGGAAGATCGTCACGTACGCGGCCGCGAACGCGCGTGCCACCGGAATCGGCGACACCCGCATCGCGGCGAGGATCGTCCCGAGGACGAGCGCACAGATCGCGGACAACACGGTCAGCTGGATGGTCGTCCAGAACGCGTCGAGTAGTTGGCTGCCGTACTTGTTCAACAGGTCCACAGATCAGCTCCAGGGCTCGGATCGATGCCGGGCAGTGCCCTCGGCGGGGCCGGGAACGGTCGTCACCGGTCCGGCCGGTCCTCGATTCCGTGGGACCGGCCGGACCCGTGGGTCACTCGACGGTCGGCGGGTTCTCGGGTGAGGGCTGGTAGCCGGACCCACCGAAGTTCGCATCGAAGGATGCCTGCCACGCGCCGCTCGCGATCATCTCGGTGATGGCATCGTTGATCGCGGTGCGGGACGCCTCGTCGCCCTTGGCCAAACCGATGCCGTAGCGCTCGGTCGTGAACGGCTCACCGACGACCTTGAGCTCGCCCGGGTATTGAGCCGCGTATCCCGCGAGGATGATGTCGTCGGTGGTCAGCGCATCGACGCTGCCGTTGCGGAGCAGCTCCACACACGCCGAATAGGTGTCGACCTCCTGCAGCTGCACCTGCTGGGCGAAGTTCTCCTTGACGTTCTGGGCGGGGGTCGAACCCTTCACCGAGCACAACTTCTTGTTGTTGTTCAGCGACTCGGGGCCCGTGATGTCGGTGTTGTCGGACCGCACCAACAGTGACTGGCCGGCGATGAAGTACGGACCGGCGAAGTCCACCTTCTCCTTGCGGCTGTCGGTGATCGAGTACGTGCCGACGATGTAGTCGACCTCACCGTTCTGGATGAGCGTCTCACGCTGCGCGGACGGCGCTTCCTTGAACGTGATGTTTTCCTCGGTCACGCCGAGCTGACCGGCGACGTACTTCGCCACGTCGACGTCGAAACCGCTGAAGGTACCGTCCGGGTTGCGCTGTCCGAGCCCCGGCTGGTCGAACTTGATGCCGATCGTCAGATTCCCGGCCTCGGCGGACTCGAGGGCGCTTCTCTGCTCCTCGCCGCCACACGCGGTGGCGGCGAGCGCAACGGCGAGCGCGCCGAGGCCCAGGCGGACGGTGCGGGACAGTTTCATTCGGACTACCTCCAGTGATCGGGCTGACGGGTCAGTGGCTGAGGATCTTGCCGAGGAAGTCCTTCGCGCGATCGGACTTCGGGGCGGTGAAGAAGGTGTTCGGGTCGGTGTCCTCGACGATCTGCCCGTCCGCCATGAACAGCACGCGGTCGCCGGCCTTGCGGGCGAAACCCATCTCGTGGGTGACGACGAGCATGGTCATGCCCTCCTTCGCGAGGGAGGTCATCACGTCGAGCACCTCCTGGACCATCTCGGGGTCCAGCGCGGAGGTGGGCTCGTCGAACAGCATCACCTTGGGGTTCATCGCCAGGGCGCGGGCGATGGCGACGCGCTGCTGCTGGCCGCCGGACAGTTGGGCCGGATACTTCTCGGCCTGATTGGCGATGCCGACCCGCTCGAGCAGCGCGAGCGCATCCTTCTTCGCCTCGGCCTTCTTCTTCCTGCGGACCTTCAGCGGCGCGAGCATCACGTTGTCGAGGATCGTCTTGTGGGCGAACAGGTTGAACGACTGGAACACCATGCCCACGTCGGCACGCAAGGCGGCGAGTGCCTTGCCCTCCGCGGGCAGGACCTTGCCGTCGACCTCGATCCGCCCGGAATCGATCGGTTCGAGCCGGTTGATGGTGCGGCACAGGGTGGACTTGCCGGAACCCGACGGCCCCAGCACGATCACCACCTGGCCGCGCGGGATCTCCAGATCGATGTTCTGCAGCACGTGCAGGGACCCGAAATATTTGTTCACGTTCGCCATCGAGATCATCGACGGCGTGGAGGTCTTCTCCATATCGACAGCCTCTGGTGCCATGTCCAGGACCCTATGCGGTGGCAGGCACCCACGACCGGATTTTGCGGCACGACGCGCGGCAGGAAACGGAACTTTTGCGACACGGGTACGGGCTGCGGCCCGACCAGGGCAGATACGGCACGGTTCTGGGCCTGAGCTACCCTGAGACGTGTCATTGATCGACGATGAAACCATCTCCGACTCCCCGGCCGACGCCCGAACGTACGAAGTTCGCACGTACGGCTGCCAGATGAACGTGCACGATTCGGAGCGGCTGTCCGGTCTGCTGGAGGAGGCGGGCTTCGCGAAGGTCGCCCCGGGTGGCTCGCCCGACCTGGTCGTCTTCAACACCTGCGCGGTGCGGGAGAACGCCGACAACAAGCTGTACGGCAACCTGAGCCACCTGCGTCCGGTCAAGGACGAGAACCCGGACATGCAGATCGCGGTCGGCGGCTGCCTCGCCCAGAAGGACCGCGACATCGTCGTGAAGAAGGCGCCCTGGGTCGACGTGGTGTTCGGCACCCACAACATCGGCAACCTGCCCGCGCTGCTCGACCGCGCGCGGCACAACCGCAAGGCCGAGGTGGAGATCCTCGAGTCGCTCGATGCGTTCCCGTCGACCCTGCCGGCCAAGCGTGAGTCCGCCTACGCCGGGTGGGTGTCGATCTCCGTCGGCTGCAACAACACGTGCACCTTCTGCATCGTGCCGTCGCTGCGCGGCAAGGAGGTCGACCGGCGTCCCGGCGACATCCTCGCCGAGGTCCAGGCACTCGTCGACGAGGGCGTGCTGGAGGTGACGCTGCTCGGCCAGAACGTGAACTCGTACGGCCGCTCCTTCGCCGATCCGGACCAGCCCCGCGACCGCGGCGCGTTCGCCGCGCTGCTGCGCGCGTGCGGGCAGATCGAGGGACTCGAGCGCGTCCGGTTCACGTCGCCGCATCCGGCGGAGTTCACCGACGACGTGATCGACGCCATGGCGCAGACCCCCAACGTGTGCCCCCAGCTGCACATGCCGCTGCAGTCCGGCAGCGACCGGATTCTGCGCGCGATGCGGCGCTCGTACCGCAAGGAGAAGTTCCTCGGGATCATCGAACGGGTGCGCGCCGCGATGCCGCACGCGGCGATCACCACCGACATCATCGTCGGATTCCCCGGCGAAACCGAAGAGGACTTCCAGGAAACCCTCGACGTCGTGGAAAAGGCCCGGTTCACCAGCGCCTTCACCTTCCAGTACTCGAAGCGTCCGGGTACCCCGGCCGCGGAGATGGACGGCCAGCTTCCCAAGGCGGTCGTGCAGGAACGCTACGAGCGCCTGATCGCGCTGCAGGAACGGATCACCCTCGAGGAGAACCGCAAGCTCGTCGGCACCGAGGTCGAGTTGCTGGTGGCCGCCGGGGAAGGCCGCAAGGACGCCGAGACCGCCCGTATGAGCGGCCGCGCCCGCGACGGCCGGCTGGTGCACTTCCGCCCCGAGGGGAACACCGACGGTGCGGTGCGTCCCGGCGACATCGTCACGATCGTCGTCAGCGACGCGGCCCCGCACCACCTGGTCGCCGACACCCCGATCCTGACGCACCGCCGCACCCGGGCGGGCGACCACTTCGAACAAGGACGTATGCCCAAGACCCCGCCGATCGGCGTGGGACTGGGACTGCCGAAGATCGGGGTTCCCGAACCCCTTCCGACACAGATGGGATGTGACGCATGAGCGCCGCACCGAACGACGGCGCGGACGACCCGATGGACGAAGTCCTCGGGGACCTCGAACAGGCCGAACGCAAGATCGCGAGCGAGATCGATCCCGGCGCGCGGGCGGTCGTCGTCGCCGTCGGCGTTCTGATACTGCTCGGCTCCTTCAGCCTGCCGCACGCGGGAGCCGCCAACGCCTGGGAGATCCTGTCGTTCGGGCAGGACGCCGTCGCCGAGGACATCGCGCTGCCGTCACGCATCTTCGTGTGGCTGGCACTGGTCTTCGGCGGGGTGTGCTCGATCCTGGCGTTGCTCACCCGCAAGTGGGTGCTCGCGTGGCTGGCCCTGGCCGGATCCGCCGTCTCCATCGTCTTCGGCATGCTGTCGATCTGGACCCGGCAGACGCTGCCCGTCGGCTCGACGGCCGCCGGGCCGGGCATCGGCCTCGTCCTCGGATGGTTCGCGGTCATGCTGCTGACCTTCCACTGGACGAGGGTCGTGTGGGCGCGCACCTCGCTGCAGCTCGCGGCGGAAGCGGAGCTGCGCGAGGCCGCCGCCGAGGAGGAACGCAGGGCCGAGAGGGAACGCAAGGGACTGTCCGGCACCGACGACAACCCGTGACCGACCCGCGGTTCGACATCAGCTTCGACATCGGCACGGAAACCCCGCAACACGGAAAACCCCGCGTCACCGACTCCGGTGACGCGGGGTTTTCCGTCTGTGACTCCGGTCAGCGCTCGCCGATGGCACCCTCGGCCGCGTCGGCCCATTCGCGCCACTGCTGAGCCTGCGCGAGTGCCTTCTCCGCGTCCTTCGCGCGTCCGGCCGCGGTCGCCTTCGCAGCCTGCTCCTCGAACTGACGCACCCGCTCCCGGAACTGCGCGGCACGGGCCAGGGCTTCGGGGTCGGTGCGGCGCCATTCGGACTCGGCGGCTTCGTGCACCCGCTTCTCGATCGCCCGCAGGCGGGACTCCAGATCGTGCATCCGCTCGCGGGGAACCTTGCCGATCTGCTCCCACTTGTCCTGCAGTTCCCGCAGCTGCGCGCGGGCGAGGTCGATGTCGCCGGACGGATCGATCGAGGCGGCGTCGAGCAACGCCTCCTTCGCCCGCGCGTTCTCCTCGAACTCCGCGTCCCGCTCGGCGCTCGCGGCGTTGCGGGCGGCGAAGAACACGTCCTGCGCACCCTTGAAACGCTTCCACAGCTGGTCGTCCGCCTCGCGGGGCGCGCGCCCGGCAGCCTTCCACTCCGTGAGCAGATCCCGGAACGCCGCGGCGGTCGCACCCCAATCGGTGGAATCCTGCAGCGCCTCGGCGCGCGCGACGAGTTCCTCCTTGCGGGCCTTCGCGGCGGCTCGTTCACGGTCGAGTTCGGCGAAGTGCGCACCGCGGCGACGGTTGAACGCCTCGCGGGCCTTCGAGTAGCGCCGCCACAGCGCGTCGTCGACCTTGCGGTCCACGCCCCGGATGGACTTCCACTCCTCGAGGATCTCCCGCAACCGGTCGCCGGCGGCCTTCCACTGGGTGGACTCGGCGCCGATCTGTTCCGCTTCCGCGGCGAGCGCCTCCTTGCGGGCGGTGTTCTCCGCCCGCTGGTGCTCCTTCTCGTGCTTGGCGGCCGTCGCGGCCTTCTCCGAGTCCGCGACGATCGTCGCAAGCCGCGCGGCCAGACCGTCGAGGTCGCCGATCACCGCGGCGGTCGGCAGCGACTCCGCCAGCGCCTCCGCGGCGGCTCGCGTCTTCTTCGCGTCGCCGGAACCCGACGCGAGCCGGGACTCGAGGATCGCGACCTCGGTCGCGAGATCGTCGAAGCGGCGCCCGAAGTGCGCGAGACCCTCGGCCGCGTCTCCGGCCTGCCACGAACCGATGCACCGTTCACCCGCGGAGGTCACCACCCATGCGGTGCCGTCCTCGTCGACCCGGCCGAACAGACTCGGGTCGCTCGCGGGCACCGTCGGCGTCGCCGCATGCACGTGCGAGGGCACCGGATGCGGTTTCGGGGTGTGCTCCGCGCCGGGGCGCGGCGCACCGGGCGTGGGCGCCGGCTTCGGGGCCGCGGGTGCCGGCACGGCACCGGATTCTCGAGTTGCGCTCGTGTCCTGTGCGTTGGGGTCGGTCATCGGGGTCCTCATCTCTGCCGCGCGGCACGGCTGCCTGGTCGCATGGCTCATCCGTAGGTCCGCCGCGGGTGCCTCCGCGACGACGTCCGCCCACTATTGAAACAGGTCGCGCCCTCGCGGGGCGCCCGGTCCGGTCGACTACCGTGGCTCGTGTGCTGACCGCTGCGGTATTCGTGCCGTCCCCGCCCCTCCTCGTGCCCGAGCTGAACGGCCTCGCCGCGAACGAGACCGACGAGCTGCGCAGCGCCGCGCTCGCCGCCGTCTCCGAGATCGGGGACTGCACCGAGTGGGTCGTCGTCGGGACCGGCCGGGACGTCGAACGGATCGCGGCGACGGCGACCGGCACGTTCCGCGGCTACGGCACGGACGTGCGTGTCGGCCTCGGCCCCGATGCGACCGGTGATGCCGATCCGGATCTGGCGTTGCCCGCGCTGATCGCCGGATGGCTGCGCGGCCGGGCCGCCCCCGGCGTGCGCGCGGAGGTCCACGTTGTGCCCGCCGACGCCGGCCGGGACGAGTGCACCCGGCTCGGGCAGCGGCTGCGGACCGAACTGGACGAGGACGACACCCGCCGCGGGCTGCTGGTGATCGCCGACGGCGCAGCGACCCTGACCGCCAAGGCACCGGGCGCGTTCGACGCGCGTGCCGAGGCCGTCGAAACCGACCTCGCTGCCGCACTCGCCGCCGGGGATCCGTCGGCGCTGGCCGCGCTCGACCCCGACCTGTGCGCCGAGATCGTCCTCGACGGACGCGCCGCCTGGCACGTTCTCGCCGGTGCGTTCACCACGGCACCGAGCGCGGTGAAGATCGCCTACCGCGGCGCACCGTACGGAGTCGGCTATCACGTCGGGACGTGGCGACCGTGAGCGCGCCCGTCCCCGTCGCCGTCGTCGGGCCGACCGCCACCGGCAAATCCGACCTGGGCCTGGACCTGGCGTGCGAGCTCGGCGGCGAGATCGTCAACATCGACGCGATGCAGCAGTACCGGGGCATGGACATCGGTACCGCGAAGCTGACCGTCGCCGAACGCCGCGGCATCCCGCACCACCAGCTCGACGTGCTCGACGTGGTCGACACCGCCACCGTCGCCCGCTACCAGGAGGCCGCCACCGCGGACGTCGAGGCGATCCGTGCGCGCGGAGCGGTCCCGATCATCGTGGGCGGCTCGATGATGTACGTGCAGGCCCTGCTCGACGAATGGGAGTTCCCGGCGACGGACCCACAGGTCCGCGCCAAGTGGGAGGCGGTACTCGCCGAGGGCGGTCTCGCCGCCGTGCACGCGGCGCTGCAGCAGGCCGACCCGGTCGCGGCCGCGACCATCCTGCCGACCGACGGGCGCCGCATGGTGCGGGCGCTCGAGGTGGTCGAGCTGACCGGCCGGCCGTTCGCAGCGTCGCAACCGCAGCGGGGGGAACCGCGCTGGGGCACCGTGATCCTCGGGGTGGACCGCGACACCGCCGAACTCGACGAGCGCATCGCGCGGCGCACCGACCTGATGTTCGAGCGGGGCCTCGTCGACGAGGTACGCGGACTGCTCGACCACGGACTGCGCGACGGGGTGACCGCGAAACGGGCCATCGGCTACGCCCAGGTGCTCGAACATCTCGACGGTGACTGCGACCTCGAGCATGCCCGCGAGCGCACGTTCCTCGGCACCCGCCGGTACGTCCGCCGCCAGCGATCCTGGTTCCGCCGCGATCCACGAGTCCACTGGCTCGACGGCGCCGACCCGGACCTGACGGCCGCGGCCCTGCGCGTCGTGGGCGCGACGAGCGGCTCGATAAGCTGACCGGCATGGAGTTCAGCAAAGGGCACGGCACCGAGAACGATTTCGTGATTCTTCCCGACCCCGACGCCCGGCTGGACCTCGCGCCGGAGCGGGTCGCCGCCCTGTGCGACCGCCGCCGCGGTCTCGGCGCCGACGGCATTCTGCGGGTCGCTCGGGCCGGCGCGCTCGTCGAGCGAGGGGTGCTCGCGGAACTGCCCGACGGTACCGGCGCCGACGACTGGTTCATGGACTACCGCAACGGCGACGGCTCGATCGCCGAGATGTGCGGCAACGGCGTCCGTGTCTTCGCGCACTACCTGTGCGCCCAGGGTCTGGAGAGCCGCACCGACTTCGTGGTCGGCAGCCGGGCCGGGGGCAAGCCCGTGCAGGTGCACGCGGCCGGCCCGGTCGACGGCGAGGTCACCGTCGACATGGGTGTCGTGCGCGAGCTGGGGGCGTCCACCGCCACCGTCGAGGGACGCGTGTACAAGGGCCTGGGCATCGACGTCGGCAATCCGCACCTGGCGTGCGTCGACCCGCAGCTGGCGGGCACCGGTCTGGCCGCGCTCGATCTGTCCGCGCCCGGTTACGATCCGGGCTTCTTCCCGCACGGCGTCAACATCGAGTTCCTCACTCCCATCACGTCGGGCGCGGTCGAGATGCGCGTCCACGAGCGTGGAGTGGGGGAGACCCGGTCGTGCGGCACCGGGACCGTCGCCGCGGCGATGGCTGCGCTGCGCTTCGACGGCGCCGACTCCGGTCTCGTCCAGGTGCGGATCCCCGGCGGCACCGTGGAGGTGCGGATCGAGGACTCGCGCGCGTCCCTGCGCGGCCCGTCCGTGCTGGTCGCGACCGGAACCATCGCCGATTCCTGGTGGTCGGCCCTGTCCTGAGATCCGGCCTGAGCTCCGGCGGGTCCGTCCTGGATCCCGGCGTGTCCGCGATGCCGGGAAAAACTCGAATGCACGGACTCGGGCGGCGTGGGACCATGGATCTTGTATGACGAACACACAGCGTATGACGAAGACACCGCGCAACGGGGAGTCCGTGACCGAGGACCGCACCGAATACGACGGATGGACCACCGACGACCCGTCGGTCGGCGAGATGCAGCTCGAGGATCGCAGTGCACTGCGCCGCGTCGCGGGACTGTCCACCGAACTCGAAGACATCACCGAAGTCGAGTACCGCCAGCTCCGTCTGGAGCGAGTGGTGCTCGTCGGCGTGTGGACCGGCGGAACCGCCGCCCAGGCCGAGGCGAGTCTCGCCGAGCTCGCCGCACTCGCGGAAACCGCGGGTTCCGAGGTTCTCGAGGGCCTCGTCCAGCGGCGCGACAAGCCGGACGCCGCGACCTACATCGGCTCCGGCAAGGCCGACGAGCTGCGGCAGGTCGTCCTCGCGACCGGCGCCGACACCGTCATCTGCGACGGTGAACTCACCCCCGCCCAGCTCACCGCACTGGAGAAGGTCGTCAAGGTCAAGGTCATCGACCGGACCGCCCTGATCCTCGACATCTTCGCCCAGCACGCCACCTCCCGGGAAGGCAAGGCGCAGGTCTCGCTCGCCCAGATGGAATACATGCTGCCGCGACTGCGAGGCTGGGGTGAATCGATGTCCCGGCAGGCCGGTGGCCGCGCCGGCAGCAACGGAGGCGTGGGTCTGCGCGGCCCCGGTGAGACGAAGATCGAAACCGATCGCCGTCGCATCCGCGAACGCATGGCGAAGCTGCGCCGCGAGATCAAGGCTATGAAGGCGGCCCGTGACACCAAGCGGACCCGCCGGCTGCGCAACCGCATTCCGTCGGTGGCGATCGTCGGATACACCAACGCCGGCAAGTCGAGCCTGCTCAACGAGCTGACCGGCTCCGGGGTTCTCGTGCAGAACGCATTGTTCGCGACCCTCGATCCGACCACCCGGCGCGCGGCGCTGCCGGACGGGCGCGAGTTCGTGCTGACCGACACCGTCGGATTCGTGCGGCACCTGCCGACCCAGCTCGTCGAGGCGTTCCGCTCCACCCTCGAGGAAGTCGCGGACGCGGATCTGCTGATGCACGTCGTCGACGGATCCGACCCGATGCCGACCGAGCAGATCAAGGCGGTCCGCGAGGTCGTCACCGAAGTGCTGCGCGAGTCCGATGCGCCCGCGCCGCCGGAACTGATCGTCGTCAACAAGATCGACGCCGCCGATCCGGTGATGCTGATGCAGCTGCGCGGCCTGCTTCCGGACGCCGTCTTCGTATCGGCACGTACCGGCGAGGGCCTCGACGAGCTGCGCGACCGGGTCGCCGGACTGCTCGAGGATCCGGACGTCGAGGTCCAGGTGATGCTGCCGTACACGCGCGGAGATCTGCTGGCCCGCATCCACACGGACGGGCAGATCCTCGAATCCGCGCACGGCGAGGACGGCACGCGCGTCCACGCCCGCGTACCGAAGGCGCTGGCCTCGGCATTGGTCGAGTACGCCGCCTAGTGCGGACGGGGGTGGGGGCCGCGCCGGTCGCGGTGACGGTTCTGCTCGCGGCGCTCGCCGCAACGACACCGGCGAGCGCCCAGACGCAGGACGTGCCGGTCGCGGACGTGCAGGAGGGGGTGCTGTGCACCCCGTCGGACGCCGGACTCGCGGAACTGTCCGGACTCGCGATGCTCGGCGGTCGCCTGTTCGCGGTACCCGATGCGGGGGCGGACGAGTCGGTCGTCGAACTCGGCGACGACTGCTCGGCCGTGCGCCGCATCCCCGCACCGGTCGACCCGTACGACGTGGAAGACCTTGCGGCCGGACCGGATCGGCGGCTCTGGCTGTCCGACACCGGCGACAACGCCGCACGCAGGGAGACCGTCGCGCTGATCTCCCTCGACCCCGCCACCGGTGCCGGTGACCTGTACCGGCTGACCTACCCGACCGGCGCCCGCGACGGTGAGACCCTGCTCATCGGTCGCGACGGCGTGCCCTTGTTCGTGTCGAAGGCCTTGTTCGGCGCGAGCACCGTCTACCGGCCGGCGGACGGGAAGACCCTCACGGACCTCGCGTCGCCCGGACCGAATCCGCTCGAGCAGGTCGGTGTGCTCCGGCTCGGACCCACCGACACCCCGGGGGGACCGCTCGCCGGGGGATCGTCGACCCTGATCACCGGTGGTGCGGTCAGCGCCGACGGCACGGTCGCGGCCGTGCGCACCTACACCGACGTGTATCTGTTCCATGCCCCGGACGGCGACCTGGTGGCTGCACTGACCGCGGGCCCGCAGCTGCGCATCCCGGTCGCCGGCGAACCCCAGGGAGAAGCCGTCGCGTTCACCCCGGACGGTGATCTGCTCACGGCGTCCGAGTCGAACGGCGGTCCAATGCCGCAGATCCGGGTGTGGCGCGGGGTGACCGGCCTGTTCGCACCACCGGAAACCACAGCACCGGTGTCCGAGACGAACGGTGTCGCAGTCGCAGAAGGCGCGGCAGCCGCCGGTGTCGCGGTGGTCCTGGTGGCCGCGGCGGGCTGGTGGTGGCGCAGACGACGCCGACCGGCCCGAGGCCGGCCGGCGTCGCGCCGGTGAGACCCGCTCAGGCGTCGAGGTCGGCGACCACGAGTTCCGCGATCTTCGCCAGTACGGCGTCGTCGTCGCAGGTGACGGTGACGGCCGTGCCCTGGGTGGCGCCGAGCGTCATGATCATCAGTGCCGAACCGGCGTCGACGGGTTCGCCGCCGTCCACCGCGAGGGTGACGGGAACGCCGGCCGCGACGACGGCCTCGGCGATGATCCCGGCGGGACGGGCGTGCAGGCCGATGGACGAGCCGACGGTGACGGTGGTGCTGGACATGGGATCTCCTTCGATCGGTCGAATCGGGGTTCGGTGGGTCAGACGGCGACCGGCTCGGGTGCCGGAGCCGTGGCGGTCAGGTGGGCGGGGCGCTTCAATTCCTTGGCGAGCGTGACGCAGACGGCGCCGACGATCGTGCCGGCGGCGAGGGCGACGAAGAACCACAGGACCCGGTCCATCGCGAAGATCACGAACACGCCACCGTGCGGGGCGGTGAGCGTGACGTCGGTCGCCATCACGATCGCGCCGGTCACGGCGCCCCCGACCATCATCGACGGGATCACGCGGAACGGATCGGCCGCGGCGAACGGGATCGCCCCCTCGGAGATGAACGACGCACCGAGCAGCCACGCGGCCTTGCCGTTCTCGCGTTCCGCGGTGCTGTAGAGCTTCGGCCGCAGCGTCGACGACAGGGCCATCGCCAGCGGCGGCACCATGCCGGCGGCCATGACCGCAGCCATGATCTGCAGCGACGCGTGGTTGTCGACGGCCAGACCGGCGACCGCAAACGCGTAGGCGGCCTTGTTGACCGGGCCACCGAGATCGAAGCACATCATCAGGCCGAGGATCATGCCGAGGATCACGGCGGAACCGCCGGACAGACCGTTGAGCCAGTCGGTGAGCCCGGTGGTGATCGCGGCCAGCGGCCGGCCCAGCACCAGGAACATCAGGGCCCCGACGATGAGCGTGGCGAGCAGCGGGATGATCACGACGGGCTTGAGGCCGCGCGCCCACACCGGCAGCGGGATCCGTCCCACCCACAGGGCTGCGAAACCGGCGATGATGCCGCCGACGAGGCCGCCGATGAAGCCGGCGCCGACGAAGACCGCGACCGCGCCCGCGGTGAAACCGGGTGCAAGACCGGGGCGGTCGGCGATCGCGAAGGCGATGTATCCGGCGAGGGCGGGCACCAGGAACGAGAACGCCAGCGACCCGAGCTGGAACAGCACGGCCCCGAGATAGGTTGCGACTCCGCCCGCCGGCAGATTCCACAGGGTGTTGTCCACGACGATATCGGCGGCCGAATCGGAGATGTCGTACCCGCCGAGCAGGAATCCCAGCGCGATGAGCAGACCACCCGCCGCGACGAACGGAATCATGTAGCTCACGCCGGTCAGCAGGATCTGCCGGATGCGGGTGCCCCAGCCGAGTTCGCCGTCCCCGGCCGCCTCCACATCCGCGGGAGCCGAACCGGCCTCGACGGTCGAGGTGGACGGGTCGGCTGCGGCACGAACCGCTTCGGCGATCATCACGTCCGGCTCGTTGATCGCACGCTTGACGCCGGACGCGACCACCGGCTTGCCGGCGAAGCGCTCACGGCCCTTGACGCCGACGTCGGTCGCGAAGATGACCGCGTCCGCGGCGGCGATGGCCGCGGCCGGCAGGGGAGTGCTGCCGCTCGAGCCCTGGGTCTCGACGCGGACGGTGACACCGGCGCGCTGTCCTGCCGCGGTGAGGGCGTCGGCGGCCATGTAGGTGTGGGCGATGCCGGTCGGGCACGCGGTGATCGCGACGATCGTGCGTTCGGTGGTGGCCGCCTCGGACGGCGTGGTCTCGGCTTGGCGTTCCGGCTGTGGTTCCGCCACCGCTTCACCTTCCGGCCGGGTGTCCGGTGTGGGCTGGGTTTCCGGTGTGGGCTGGGGTGGTGGCGGCAGCACGCCTTCGACGAGTGCGATGACGTCCGCTTCGGTGGCGGCGCTGCGCAGCGACGAGACGAACTCGGGCCGGACGAGCGCGCGGGCCAACGACGACAGGAGCTTCATGTGTTCGGCGCCGGCCCCTTCGGGTGCGGCGATCAGGAACACGAGGTCGGCGGGGCCGTCGGGGGCACCGAAGTCGATCTTCGGGGACAGCCGCGCGAATCCGAGCGACGCCGCGGTGACCGCCTCGGACCGGCAGTGCGGGATCGCGAGGCCTCCGGGAAGACCGGTCGCCGACTTGTCCTCCCGGGCCAGGGCGGCGGCCGCGAGTGCTTCGGCGTCGGAGGCGCGGCCCGCGCGGGTGAGCCGCTCCGCCAGTGCGGTGATCACCGCGGCCTTGTCGGTGCCGAGGTCGGCGTCGAGCGTGATGAGGTCCGCGGCGATGATCGCGGGTGCGATATCTGGCATGACAGGTCCTTACGGGTGGTGGGGCAGTACCGGCGAGCGGGACTCGAGGTCGGTGATGGTCACTGCGGCCGGATCGACCGAATCGGGGCCGGGCAGTTCGGTGCCCGGCAGGGTGACGGCTGCGCAGCCGTAGGCCACGGCGTGCCGGAGTCGGTCGGCCGGGCCGAGACCGCCGCGTTCGGCGACGAGATAGCCGGCGAGCGACGAATCGCCGGCGCCGACCGTGCTGCGGGCGGTGACCACGGGTGCCACGGCCCGCCACGCACCCTCGGCGGTGACCAGGACCGCGCCGGCGGCGCCCAGCGTGGCCAGCACCGCACCGACCCCGCGGGCGACGAGGCTGCGCCCGGCCGCGACCACCGGAGCGGTGTCGCCGGCGACCGCGGCGGCTTCGAGTGCCGCGGCATCCGCACCGGTGAGCTGGGCGAGTTCGTCGGAGTTCGGTTTGACGAGATCCGGGGCGGCCTCCGGGAACCGCGCCGAGAGCGCCAGCAGCGGCGCCTCGGAGGTGTCCACCGCGATCCGGGTTCCGGTGGCGCGCAGTGCACAGACCAGATCGGCGTACCAGTCGTCCGGAACGCTCGGGGGCAGCGACCCGGAGAGGACCGTCCAGTCCGCGCTTGCAGCCCGGGCGACCGCGGCGGCCTGGAGTTCCGCGCGGGTCCGGGGGCCGTACGCACTGCCGGGTTCGTTGAGTTTCGTGGTGGTGCCGTCGGGTTCGGCGACGGTGGTGTTGGTACGTGCGGGAGACGCGGTTTCTATTGCCAGGCAGTCGATTCCGTGTGTGTCGAGGGCGACGAGGAGTGGGTCTCCCGCGTTGCCGGGCAGGATCGCGAGAACCGGGTGACCGGCGGCGTGCAGAACCCGTGCGACGTTGATGCCCTTGCCTCCGGGATCGACGAGCACCTCCGCGGTGCGGTGTACGGCCCCGCGGACGAGTGGGCCGGACAGCGCGATGGTGCGGTCCAGGCTCGGATTGGCGGTCAGTGTGACGATCACGCCGTCACCACCTCGATCCCTTGGTCGATGAGTTGGATTCGGTCGGTTTCGTCGATCTCACTGTCGGTGACGAGAACGTCGACGGCACTGAGGGGAGCGAAACTCAGCAGGTGGCGTCGGCCGATCTTGGAGGAGTCGGCGGCGACGACGACGCGGTCCGCCGACTCGACCATCCGACGTTTGACTGCGGCTTCGTCCGCGTCGGGCGTCGACAGGCCGTGATCGGTGGAGAGGGCGTTGGTGCCGATGAAGGCGACGTCGACGTGCAGCATGCCGAGGTAGCGCAACGCGTCCTCCCCGACGGTGGCCTGGGTGACGCCGCGGACGCGACCGCCGAGCAGGTGCAGGCTGATGGAGCCGAGACCGGCGAGCCGTGCCGCGATGGGCACCGAGTTCGTCACGACGGTGAGGTCGACATCGGTGGGTAGCGCCGAGACCATGCGACCGGTCGTGGTTCCCGCGTCGATGACGACGCTCCCGCCGGACACCGGCAGGAACCGGGCGGCGGCCGCGGCGATGCGGTCCTTGAATCCGGCGCGGGTCTGGTCGCGTTCTGCCAGTCCGGGTTCGGTGACGGTGAGGGACGCGGCCGGGATGGCGCCGCCGTGGACGCGCCGCACGTGGCCGAGGCGTTCGAGCAGTGCCAGATCGCGGCGGACGGTTTCGGTCGTGACGCCGTAGCGGCCGGCGAGTTCGGCGACGGACATGCGGCCGCGCCGCTCGATCAGCTCGCTGATCGCCTGTTGCCGTTCCTCTGCGTACACCTGATCTCCTCGTCGCCCTGCGGGAAATGTTGCTTTATGTTGTTTTACGCCCGTATGTGTTGACATGTCAATGGTTCGGAGTAATCTCGATCACATCGATCTCCGCCAGTGGCGAGGAGGAAGCATGAAGAACGTGATGCCGGTGGCAGACGGTTCGCCGGTGCGCGAAGTCCGCGGAACCCCGGTCGTGCCCGGTGTGGCCTACGGCCCGGCGATCCGCCCCGCGCCGCGCCCCGAACTACCCACTGCCTCCGCGAGCGTTCCCGACACCGCCCGGGCAGCCGAAGCGGAACGGTTCACAGCCGCCGCGAGCGTCGTCGCGGAGAGGCTCAGGGCGCGCGCAGCCCACGCCTCCGGTGCCGCCGCCGAAGTGCTGCTGGCCAATGCCGGCCTCGCCGAGGACCGCGCCTGGATCGGCGCCGCCACCGGCAGGATCCGCAACGGATCGGACGCCGTAGCCGCCGCGATCGATACCACCGAGCAGTTCGCGACGATGTTCGCGCAGCTGGGTGGGCTCATGGCCGAGCGGGTCACCGACCTGCGCGACATCCGCGACCGCGTCGTCGCGGAACTGAGCGGGCACCCGGAGCCGGGGATCCGACTGCCCGACGAGCCGTCGGTGCTGCTCGCCGAGGACCTCGCCCCCGCCGATACCGCCGGTCTGGACCCCACCCGGATCATCGGACTGGCCACCACCCTGGGCGGACCCACGAGCCACACCGCGATCATCGCGCGCCAGCTGGGTATACCGTGCGTCGTCGCGGCGGCGGGACTCGACGCGATCCCGGCGGGCACGGCGGTGCTGCTGGACGGTTCCACCGGCGAGATCCGCATCGATGCGGACCCCGAGGCCGCACGGGCGGCAGTCGAGGTGGACCGGCAGGAACGTGCCCGGGTGGCGGCCTGGACAGGGCCCGGTGCCACCGCCGACGGCCACCCCGTCGCGATCCTCGCGAACGTGCAGGACGGTGCCGGGGCGCGGACAGCCCGGCAGACCCCCGCCGAAGGAGTCGGCCTGTTCCGCACCGAGCTGTGTTTCCTGGACCGGGACGTCGAACCGTCGGTGGCCGAGCAGGCCGACATCTATGCGGAGGTGCTCACCGCCTTCGCCGGCCGGAAGGTCGTCGTGCGCACCCTCGACGCCGGGTCCGACAAGCCGCTGCGGTTCGTGACCCAACCCGACGAGCACAATCCGGCGCTCGGCGTGCGCGGCATCCGGATCGAGTCGACCGCACCCGGCATGGTCGAGCGGCAACTCGACGCGGTGGCCGAGGCGGCCACGCGCACCGGGCAGTCGCCGTGGGTCATGGCCCCGATGGTCGCGACGGTCGCCGAAGCCGCCGAATTCGCCGCGTTGGTGCGGGCCAGGGAGCTGGTTCCGGGAGTCATGGTCGAAGTGCCCGCCGCGGCACTGCTCGCCGACCGGCTGCTCGAGCACGTCGACTTCCTGTCCGTCGGCACCAACGATCTCGGTCAGTACACGATGGCCGCAGACCGTATGTCCCCGCAGCTCGCGACGCTGACCGACCCGTGGCAACCGGCCGTGCTCGCCCTCGTCGCTCGCACCGCGGAGGCCGGCCGGACGGTCGGAAAACCGGTCGGAGTGTGCGGGGAGGCCGCCGCCGATCCGCTGCTCGGCTGCGTGCTGGCCGGGCTCGGCGTCACCTCGCTGTCCTGCGCGGCGGCTGCGGTCGGCGCGGTCGGCGCCCGGCTCGCGACGGTCACGCTCGACCGGTGCCGAGAGGCCGCCGAAGCGGCCCTGGCAGCCGCGGATCCGGCAGCCGCCCGCGCGGCAGTCACCCGCATCCTGGGCTGACGAGCCCGCGCCACACCCGGCGGGCTTACGATTCCGTTTCGTGAGCGAACCGGTGAAGACCACGAAGAGGACACGCGCGGGCGTCGGCTGGACACTGCACGGTGACGGCCGCCGCATCACCCAGGGCGAGGTCGTGGCTCCGGACGAACGGTTGTCCTGGCCGCGTACCGTCGGCATCGGCATGCAGCACGTCATCGCCATGTTCGGGGCCACGCTGCTGGTGCCGACGATCACCGGTTTCCCGGTCACCACGACCCTGCTGTTCTCGGGCATCGGGACCGCCCTGTTCCTGCTGATCACACGGGGGCGGGTGCCCAGTTACCTCGGTTCGTCCTTCGCGTTCATCGCCCCGCTCACCGCGTCGGCCGCCGACGGACCCGCCGCGCAGCTGGGTGGCATCGTCGCCGTCGGCGTGCTGCTCGCCGTGGTCGGACTCGTGGTCAAGGCACTCGGCGCTCGCGTGATCGATGCGGTGATGCCGCCGGTGGTGACCGGCGCGATCGTCGCGCTCATCGGGTTGAACCTGGCCCCCACCGCGGTCGGCTCGTTCGAGGCGCAGCCGCTGATCGCGGCGATCACCCTGGTTTCGATCCTGCTGGTCACCGTGCTCGGCCCCGGTCTGCTCGGCCGGCTCGCCATCCTCGTCGGTGTCGTGATCGGCTGGGTGTTCGCCGCGGTCACCGGCGGCCTGGCCGACGACCGGGTCGCCGCGCTGCGCGAAGCCGCGTGGTTCGGTCTCCCGGAACTGCGCGGCCCCACGTTCCAGCTGTCGGTCGTGCTGGTCGCGCTGCCCGTGGTGATCGTCCTCATCGCCGAGAACGTCGGCCACGTCAAGGCGGTCGCCGCGATGACCGGTCGCAATCTCGACGACGTCGCCGGCGACGCCCTGCTGGCCGACGGTCTGGCCACGACCCTCGCCGGCTTCGGGGGCGGCTCGGGCACGACGACCTACGCCGAGAACATCGGGGTCATGGCCGCCACCCGCGTCTACTCGACCGCCGCGTACTGGGTGGCCGCAGCCACCGCCGTCGTCCTGGCGTTCTCCCCGAAGTTCGGCGCGCTCGTCTTCACCGTCCCGGACGGTGTGCTCGGCGGCGCGACCCTGGTCCTGTACGGCCTGATCGGCATCCTCGGCGTCCGCATCTGGATGGACGCCAAGGTCGACTTCACCGACCCGGTGAACCTCACCGTCGTGGCGGCCGCCCTCGTCGCGGGCATCGGTGACCTGACGCTGTCGATCGGATCGGTCGAACTCGGCGGCATCGCATGGGGTTCGATCGGCATCCTCGTCGCCTATCCGATCCTCCGGAAGCTGGCGAATCTTCGGGGGTGACGCCGGCGGCATCGGCGACAACTGTCACAAAACGTGCTCGCTCCTGTCAGCGTCACAACAGGTGGTGCTTGCCTACGGTAATGGCGAAGTACGCCGTGACCTACAGGAGCGCACATGGAACGCACCCTCTTCGAACCCGAACACGAACTCTTCCGCGAGTCGTACCGGAAGTTCCTCGAGCAGGAGGTGGCACCCTTCCACGAGCAGTGGGAGAAGGACAAGATCGTCGACCGTGAGGTCTGGAAGAAGGCCGGGGCGCAGGGCTTTCTCGGTATGGCCGTTCCCGAGGAGTACGGCGGAGGCGGCGTCGACGACTTCCGGTACAACGTCGTCCTCACCGAGGAGACCACGCGCGGCGGCTACAGCGGTGTCGGTTTCATGCTGCACAACGACGTCGTTGCTCCCTACCTGCTGAATCTCGCGAACGAGGAGCAGAAGCAGCGGTGGCTGCCCGGCTTCTGTTCCGGCGAGATCATCACCGCCATCGCGATGACCGAACCCGGCACCGGCAGCGACCTGCAGGGAATCAAGACCCGCGCGGTGCGCGACGGCGACGACTGGATCCTCAACGGCTCCAAGACGTTCATCACCAACGGCATCAACGCCGACCTGGTGATCGTCGTCGCCTGCACCGACCCCGAGAAGGGCGCCCAGGGCTTCTCGCTCCTCGTCGTCGAGCGCGGCATGCCGGGCTTCGAGCGCGGCCGCAATCTCGACAAGATCGGTCTCGACGCGCAGGACACCGCGGAACTGAGCTTCGACAACGTGCGCGTGCCCGCCGCGAACCTGCTCGGTGAAGAGGGCCTCGGCTTCATCTACCTGATGCAGAACCTCCCGCAGGAGCGCCTCTCGATCGCGGTGGTCGCCGCGGCCGCCATGGAGCAGGTCCTCGAGGACACCCTGCAGTACTGCCGCGACCGCAAGGCGTTCGGCAAGTCCATCGGCAAGTTCCAGAACACCCGGTTCGAGCTGGCCGAACTCGCCACCGAGACGCAGATCGCGCGCGTGTTCGTCGACAAGTGCATCGAGTCGCTCAACGCCGGCACGCTCACCGTGCAGGAAGCGGCGATGGCGAAGTACTGGACCACCGACAAGCAGGTCGAGCTCATCGACCGGTGCCTCCAGCTGCACGGCGGCTACGGCTACATGCGTGAGTACCCGGTCGCGAAGGCGTACCTGGATGCCCGCGTCCAGAAGATCTACGGCGGCACCAACGAGATCATGAAGGAGGTCATCGGCCGTTCGCTGAACGTCTGAGCGACCTTCCGGAAACCACGACGGGGCGGTACCGCAATCGCGGTACCGCCCCGGCGGCGTTGTAAGGAGCTCAGATCTTCCGGATCACGGTGACGACCTTGCCGAGGATGACGGCGTCGTTGCCGGGGATCGGTTCGAACATCGGATTGTGCGGCATGAGCCACACGTCCTTCTTCACTCGCTTGAAGGTCTTCACGGTGGCTTCACCGTCGAGCATCGCGGCGACGATGTCGCCGTTCTCGGCGACGTTCTGCTGACGCACGACCACCCAGTCACCGTCGCAGATCGCGGCGTCGATCATCGATTCGCCGACGACCTTGAGCAGGAACAGCGATCCCTGGCCGACGAGTTCGCGGGGGAGAGGGAAGACGTCCTCGACGGACTCCTCGGCGAGGATCGGGCCACCGGCCGCGATCCGACCCACGACCGGCACCATCGCCGCGGACGGCACGGCCGACGTTGCGGGAGTGGTGCTCTCGGTGCTGTCGTCGGGGGTGACCGCGCTGTCCTCGAGGCCGCGGACATCGACGGCGCGCGGCCGGTTGGCGTCGCGCCGCAGGAAGCCCTTGCGTTCGAGGGTGCGCAGCTGATGGGCCACCGACGAGGTGGAGTTGAGCCCGACCGCGTCGCCGATCTCCCGGATGCTCGGCGGGTACCCCCGCTCGGCCACCGAATCGCGGATCACCTCGAGAACGCGGCGCTGGCGCTCGGTGAGCCCGGCCGTCGAATCGGCGACGACCGTCCGGGCGGGGCTGCTCGCGGAGTTGGCGTCCGTCATGGTCGTGACCTCCGTGCGTCGAGTGTCGGATGTGCTGGTTGTGATGTATCGAATCTATCCGCATTCGCGCGCGTTATCAAACACCTGTTCGAGATTTCCGGCCCGAAAAGCTGACAAGTCGATCATGGCGTGGTAGAAATTCGAACAGATGTTCTTCGAACCTTTGATCGAACGAAGGATCGACCCAGATCGAACACTTGAGCGATCGAGCGAGAAATGCGCAGTTCGCGCAGCCGATCGAGTACCGCGACCGATCGAGCACGGAGGATCCGATGGGTGCAGCAGCAGTTCGCCGAACCGAGTGGAACGAGTTCACGACCGGCCCGATGCGAGTCGACCGCCCCGCGCACGAGCGGGACGCCCGGGTCTATCGCTTTCCGGTCCGACCGCCCTTTCCCCGCCCGAATGCGGGGCACATCGAATACCGGCGTCCGGCAGCGGCTCCCGTCGCGTGCACCGACCGCACGCGCCCGGCGCCGCTGTCGTTCCCCCAGGCCTTGCGGCAGACGGTGGTGACGGTGCTCCTCACCGCGACCGCGCTCGTCGCGATCCTCGCGGTGGGGTACCTGCGGACGAGCGAGGTCGCGGCGCATGTTCCGCGCACCGACGTGGCCGTCGTCAGAATCGGCGAATCGCTTGCCGACGTCGCCGCCCGGATCGCTCCGGGCGCCGCCACGGCCCAGGTCGTGGAGCAGATCTCCGAGCTCAACATGCTGTCCGGCGCCACGGTGCGTCCGGGCCAGCAGCTCATCGTTCCGGTCATCGGCCGCGGGTGAGCTGCCGTGCTCGGCAGGGGACCGGACCGGGACGAATCCGGCCGGCAGGTATTGTCGATTCCTGTAAGCCACACCACCCCGTGTGGTCGCGTCGGGGCAGCTCCACCTCAGGGCGGGGATGACCTCGGGAAGACGGTTCGACGCCGACGTCGCGGCCCGCACGGCAGCGACGAAGGAACCGACATGTATTGCCCGTACTGCCGGCACCCGGATTCCCGGGTCGTCGATTCGCGCGAGGCCGATGAGGGCGCCGCGATCCGCCGGCGCCGGGCATGCCCCGAATGCGGCCGCCGATTCACCACCGTCGAAACCGCGGTCCTGTCCGTCGTCAAGCGCAGCGGCGTGACCGAGCCGTTCAGCCGCGAGAAGGTCGTGCGCGGCGTCGCGCGCGCGTGCCAGGGACGTGCGGTCGACAACGACGCGCTGAACCTGCTGGCGCAGCAGGTCGAGGACGCGGTGCGGGCCAAGGGTTCTCCCGAGGTGCCCAGCCACGAAGTCGGTCTGGCCATCCTCGGTCCGCTCCGGGACCTCGACGAGGTCGCCTATCTGCGTTTCGCGTCCGTGTACCGGGGCTTCAGCTCCGCGGAGGACTTCGAACGCGAGATCAAGGAACTGCGCGAGCATCAGGCGCAGCGCAGCGCCGACCCCGGCGAGGACTGACCCTCGCGGCGCCCGATCGGGCGCCGCTGCCCGACCGTTCAGCGAATCGAGCTGATGGCCTTCATGATTCGCTTCTCCGAGACCGGAATCCGAGTACCCAGGCCCTGCGCGAACAGACTCACCCGCAGTTCCTCGATCAACCAGTACACCTCGTTCACGTCCGCGCCGGCCCGGCGTTCCTCGGGCAGCCGGGCGAGCAGCCGATCGTATTCCGCGTACACCCGGTCGAGTACGTCCATGCCCTGGGCGTCGCGGTGGGCGCTCGCCGGAAGTGCCTCGAGGCGCTGCGCTGCAGCGGCGAGATACCTGGGCAGGTCCGCGAGACGGCGACTGCCGAGGTCCGTCACGAATCCCGCGAACAGCAGCGACGCCAATTGCTCCCGCACATCGTCGGCGGCCTCGCCGCGCACCCGGTCCAGCAGCACCCCGACCTCGTGGGCCCGGGACAGCGCCGGCACCACCAGCTTCAGCAGCGCCGAGACCCGGCCGGGCAGCTGCGCCCGGACCGTCTTGACCATCGCCTCGAATTCCTCGGGGGTCCGAATCGGCGCACCGTGCGCCGCGACCAGTTCGTCCACGGCGCAGGCCCGGCAGTCCTCGAGCAGCGCGTCGAACGAACCGTCCGGATTGCGGCCGAGCGCGAGACGTTCCGCGTTGGTCAGCCCCGAGGTTGCGGCACGCGCCTGCGTCGGAACCGCCGCCAGCAGCAGCGCCCGCAGGCCGGTGCGGGTCGCGGCGCGTTGCGCCTGCGGGGTGCTCAGGACTCGGACCGCAACACCGGATCCTTCGTTCACCAGGGCGGGATAGCCGGTCACCTGCTGGTTCCCGACCGTGCGCGTCACGGTCTCCGGCAGCGTGCCGAGCGTCTCCGCCGTCCACACGAGCGCCGGCGCGCGTTCGGTGCTCGACGCAGCGCGCGCCACCTCCGCGTCGACGCGCACCGCCAGCTTCTTGCGCAGGTCCGCCAGGCTCTTGCTGTGCCCCAGGACCTTCCCACGCTCGTCGACCGCCGCGAACGTCAGCCGCAGATGTTCGGGCAGGGCCGTGACGTCGAAATCGCTCGGTTCGATGCGGCAGTTCCCGAGACGCGACAACTCACGGGCCATCGCGTTGACGAGCGGCTCGCTGCGTGGGGTGACCGACGCGAGCGCGGCCGCCGCGAAGTCCGGTGCCGGAACAACTTGGCGCCGAAGCTGTTTCGGCAAGGTCTTGATCAATGCCGTCACGAGTTCGTGACGCATGCCCGGCACGAGCCAGTCGAACCCGACCGGGCGGATCCCGGCCAGCAGCGCGACGGGGATGCGGGCGGTGACGCCGTCCTGTTCGGTACCCGGCTCGAACTGGTAGGTGAGCGGGAACTGCACATCACCCTGCCGCCACGCGTCGGGATAGTCCCCCTCGAGCACCGCGGCGGCGTCCTGGTTGACGACCGTTTCCGGCGTGAACGTCAGCAGTTCGGGATCCTGCTGGCGCGCCTTCTTCCACCACGTGTCGAAATGCCTGGCGGACACGGCATTCGGGCCGACCCGTTCGTCGTAGAAGACGAACAGCGTCTCGTCGTCGACGAGGATGTCCCGTCGCCGCGCACGATGCTCGAGTTCCTCGACGTCCTCGAGCAACGCCCGGTTGGCGTGGAAGAACTTGTGCCGCGTGCGCCATTCGCCCTGCACCAGCGCGTGCCGGATGAACAGGTCGCGGGAGACCTCCCGATCGATCGCGCCGTACTGCACCGGGCGCTGCGCCACGAGCGGGATGCCGTAGAGCGTGACGCGCTCGTAGGCCATCGCCGCTTCGCGTTTGATCGACCAGTGCGGTTCCGAATACGTGCGTTTGACCAGATGCGGGGCCAACTTCTCGACCCATTCCGGTTCGATGCGCGCCGCCATCCGCGCCCACAGCCGCGACGTTTCGACGAGTTCGGCGGCCATCACCCAGCGCGGCGGCTTCTTGAACAGCGACGACCCGGGGAAGATCGCGAAACGTGATCCGCGCGCACCGAGGTAGTCCCGCTTGTCGCCCTCGCGCAGCCCGACGTGGGAGAGCAGACCGGCGAGCAGCGACTGGTGGATCGAGTCCTCGGAGACCTCCTGGTGGCGGGTCTCCCAGCCGAGGTTCAACGTGATCTGGCGCAGCTGCCCCTGCAGGTCCTGCCATTCGCGGATCCGCAGCCAATGCAGGAACTCGTTACGGCACATCTTGCGGAACTGATTGGAGGACAGTGCTTTCCGCTGTTCTTTCAGGTAGTCCCACAGGCGCAGGAACGCCAGGAAATCGGAGCCCTCGACCGCGAAGCGGGCGTGCTTCTCGTCGGCCGCCTGCTGGAACTCGGCGGGACGTTCGCGCACATCCTGGATCGACAACGCCGACACGATGATCAGCACCTCGCGCAGACAGCCGTTGCGGTGGCCCTCGACGATCATCCGCGCCATCCGCGGGTCGACGGGAAGCCGCGCGAGTTCGCGTCCGGTCGCGGTCAGCTTGGGCAGTTCGTCGCGCTTGGCCGGCTCGAGGGCACCGAGCTCTTCGAGCAGCGCGATGCCGTCGCGGATCGCGCGCGGATCCGGTGGTTCGACGAACGGGAACGACGCGATGTCGCCGAGACCGAGCGCGGTCATCTGCAGCACCACCGACGCCAGGTTGGTGCGCAGGATCTCCGGTTCGGTGAACTCCGGGCGGGCTTCGAAGTCCTCCTCGGAGTACAGCCGGATGCAGATACCGTCGGCGACGCGGCCGCAGCGACCGGACCGCTGCCGCGCCGACGCCTGCGAGATCTCCTCGATCGGCAGCCGCTGCACCTTGGTCCGCACCGAATAACGCGAGATGCGCGCGGTGCCGGGGTCGACGACGTAGCGGATACCGGGGACGGTCAGCGACGTCTCGGCGACGTTGGTGGACAACACCACCCGGCGGCCGGTGTGCGGGGTGAAGACCTTGTGCTGCTCGGCCGCCGACAACCGCGCATACAGCGGCAGGATCTCGGTGTTGCGCAGCTTGCGGTCGCGCAGGGCGTCGGCGGTGTCGCGGATCTCGCGTTCACCGGAGAGGAACACCAGGATGTCGCCGTCGCCGGCCGCCTGCAGCTCCTCGACCGCCTCGCACACCGCATCGACGGGATCCCGGTCGATCAGCTGATCGCCGACCTCGACGGTCAGTGGCCGGTACCGGATCTCGACCGGGAACGTCCGCCCCGACACCTCGACGATCGGTGCCGGGGTCCCGTCGGGGGCGGCGAAGTGTCGTGCGAACCGTTCCGGATCGATCGTCGCCGAGGTGATGATCACCTTCAGATCGGGCCGCCGCGGCAGCAGCTGCTGCAGGTAGCCGAGGATGAAGTCGATGTTGAGGCTGCGCTCGTGGGCCTCGTCGATGATCAGGGTGTCGTAACGGCGCAGCATCGGGTCGCGCTGGATCTCGGCGAGCAGAATGCCGTCGGTCATGAGCTTGACCAGTGTCGAGTCCGACACCTGGTCGGTGAAGCGCACCGTGTAGCCGACGGTCTCGCCCAGTTCGGTGTCGAGCTCCTCGGCGAGACGTTCGGCGACCGCCCGCGCGGCGATGCGCCGTGGCTGGGTGTGTCCGATCAGGCCGCGCACCCCGCGACCGAGTTCGAGGCAGATCTTCGGGATCTGCGTGGTCTTGCCCGAACCGGTCTCGCCGGCCACGACGACCACCTGCCGGTCGCGGATGGCGGCCGCGATGTCGTCCTTGCGCTGCGACACCGGCAGCGTCTCGGGGTAGGTGATCGCGGGTACCGCGGCGGCCCGCTCGGCGAGGCGGATGCGGGCCCGCTCGACCTCGGCGGCGATCGCGGTGAGCGCGTCGGCGCCACGAGCGCGATCGAGCTTGCGGCGGAGACGTTGTTCGTCGCGGAGCGACACCTCGGCGAGGGCCGACTTCAGTTCGCGGCGGTTCGGGGCAGGAGAGATGGACATGCTGAAGAGACAGCCTAGCGAAACGCGATCGTCGGGCCCCGTCACAGGCACGCTTCGGGAACGGCGAGCGGTCAGTCGGCCGGCGCGGGTGGGCGCTCGGTCTCCCGGACCCGCGCGATCACCCGAGCGAAGACATCCCGGTACGGGGCGTGCACCGTGAAGTGGGTGAAGCCGTATCGGTCGCGCGCGTTCAGGATCTGCGTGGCCATCTCCTCGACCGTGCCGATCAGCAGGAACGGGGTGTCGAGCAGGTCGCCCACCGGCAATCCGAGTCTGTCCGCGACGGAAGCCGCCGCCGCTTCCCGGTCGTCGGTTTCGAGCACCAGCTGGACCAGTGTGTGCCACTCGAGGTGGTCGGCGCGCGGCCCGGCGCAGGCCCGCGCGAACCGGACGCGGTCGTCGGCTTCGGTGGCCGAGCCGATCCGGAAGGTGCCCGGTGGACGGCCTCGCACCTGGTACGCACCGGCGACACTCACGATGTCCGCGTGCGCCGCCGCGATCGCGAGGATCCGGTCCCCGGTGCCACCGACGATCAGCGGCGGGCCCTCACCGCCGAACCCGTGCCGCTGGACCGGTCGGAGGACCGGCATGCCGAAGGCGTCGCGCATCGCGGCCTGCGGCTCGTAGCCGGGATTCGCGAACAGCCGCCGCAGTTCGGCAAGGGTTGCTTCGAGGTGGCCGGCGCGGGCGCCGAAGGGTTCCCACGTGATTCCGGCGGATTCGAACTCCCACCTCATGTGGCCCGCGCCGAGGCCGACCTCCAGCCGTCCGCCGGTGAGCGCGTCGGTCGTGGCGATCTCTCGGGCGAGCAGCGCCGGATTCCAGAATCCGGCGTTGAGCACCAGGGTCCCCACCCGCAGCCGCTCGGTGGCGTGCGCGGCGGCCACCAACGTCTGGAACGGTGCGGGCACGCCGAGGTGATCCGCGGCGAAGAGCGCGTCGTATCCGGCCTCCTCGACGGCCCGGCAGGACCGTGCGAAGGCGTCCGGGGACTCGATGCCGAGTACGTTGACGGAGAACCGGAATCCGGTCATGCGTTCCAGCGTGGCGCACGCACGGCCTGCGCGCCAGAATCGTTGCCGGTACGTACGATGGCCGACGGGCATCGAACGGTTGTGGACGGGAGTGGATCGTGGGCGCGTTGTGGCACGGATTTGCCGACATGGGCGCGATCGAACGCGACGGAGCGTTCGTCGTCGCTCGCGGTGAGGGCGCCTACATCTGGGACGACGCCGGCACCCGCTATCTGGACGCGACTGCGGGCCTGTGGTTCGCGAACATCGGGCACGGCCGCACCGAGATCGGCGAGGCCGTGGCCGCGCAGCTCGCCAAGGTCGCGCACTACTCGAACTTCGGGGATCTCGCGCTCGAGCCGACGGTCGCGCTCGCCGAACGACTCTCCGCGATCGCGCCGGTCCCGGACAGCAGGATCTTCTTCACCTCCGGCGGCTCCGATTCGATCGACACCGCCGCGAAGCTGGCCCGCCGCTACTGGCAGGAGATGGGCCGGTCCACCAAGACGCTGCTCGTCGGACGGCAGAAGGCGTATCACGGCATGCACATCGGCGGCACGTCGCTGGCCGGCATCCCCGTCAACGGCGAGGGATACGGGCAGCTGTGGGACGACACCGCGACGGTGCCGTGGGACGACGCGAAGGCGCTGCTCGAGCTCATCGAGTCCGTCGGTGCGGACACCATCGCCGCGTTCTTCGCCGAACCGATCATCGGCGCCGGTGGGGTGTACCTGCCGCCGGAGGGCTACCTCACCGAGATCCGTGACATCTGCCGCGACCACGACATCCTGTTCGTCGTCGACGAGGTGGTCACAGGATTCGGTCGCATCGGTGGATCGTGGTTCGCGTCCTCACGGTTCGATCTGCAGCCCGACATCATGACCACCGCAAAGGGTCTGACATCCGGTTACCTGCCGATGGGCGCGGTGTTCGTCGCTCCGCGGGTGGCCGAGCCGTTCTTCGCCGGTGGGGTGTGGTGGCGCCACGGCTACACCTACGGCGGACACGCGGGGTCGGCCGCGGCGGCGCTGGCGAACCTCGACATCCTCGAGAACGAAGGGCTGCTCGACGAGGCCGCACGGCTCGAGAGCACCTTGCACACCAAGCTCGCAACGCTCGCGGACCACCCCCGTGTGGCGGAGATCCGCAGCGGTCTCGGTGCGGTCGCCGCGGTTCAGCTCGCCGACCCGACCGAGGCGCCGGGATTCGTGAAGGCGCTGCGCGCACAAGGTATTTCGGGTCGCGCAGCGGGTCAGGGTGCGATGCAGATCTCGCCGGCGTTCGTCATGACCGACGAGCAGGTCCAGGATCTCGTCGACGGATTCGCGGTCGCACTGGGCTGACTGCGTCAGCGGTCGCACTGGGCTGACTGCGTCAGCGGTGGCACTGGGCTGACTGCGTCAGCGGTGGCACTGGGCTGACTGCGTCAGCGGTGGCACTGGGCTGACTGCGTCAGCGGTGGCACTGGGCTGACTGCGTC
>Ga0182742_1001281_pt1 | contig 32950 bp, 39 predicted proteins | sample eDN5th37CBELigMG_FD_128880 | JGI IMG/M metagenome (GOLD analysis project Ga0182742, IMG submission 128880) | Enriched Miracle-Growth compost microbial communities from Emeryville, California, USA - eDNA 5th pass 37_C BE-Lig MG (version 2)... ... | reverse complement strand
GCGCGCCGCCACCACCGCGTCGTGGCGCTCGCGGCGCCGGGGGTCGCGCCGTTCGAGCTGGGCATCGTCGTCGAGGTCTTCGGCCTCGACCGGCCCGAGCTCGACGTGCCGTGGTGGTACGAGCTCAAGGTCGCCGCGGAGCGGCCGGGGCCGCTGCCCGCGACGTCGGGCGGGTTCTCCATCTACGTCGAGCATGGGCTCGAGGCGCTCGAGGCCGCCGACACCGTCGTCGTGCCCGGGTGGCACGGCGACCCCTCACAGGCGGCCGTCCAAGCGGTCCGTGCGGCGCACGAGCGCGGCGCGCGGCTGGTGTCGATCTGCAGCGGGGTCTTCCTCCTCGCCGCCGCGGACCTGCTCGACGGCGGGGAGGCGGCGACGCACTGGCGCTATGCCGAGGCCCTGCAACAGCGCCACCCGGACGTGAGCGTCAACGCCGATGTGCTGTACGTGGACCAGGGCCGGGTGCTGACGTCCGCGGGCAGCGCCGCGGGGATCGACCTGTGCCTGCACATCGTGCGCCGCGACCACGGCGCGAAGATCGCCAACGCGGTCGCGCGGCGGCTCGTGATCCCGCCCCACCGCGACGGCGGGCAGGCGCAGCTGATCGAGGCGCCGATGCCCGCGCACCCCGGCGACGACCCGATCGCGACCGTGATGGCGTGGGCGCTCGAGCACCTGGACGAGCCGCTCGACCTCGAGACGCTGGCGCGCCGCGCGTACATGAGCGTCCGCACGTTCACCCGCCGCTTCCGCAAGGCGACCGGGACCACGCCCGGGCGCTGGCTGCTCGAGCAGCGCGTCCGCGCGAGCCTGCCGCTGCTGGAGGCGACGGACGCGTCGATCGAGACCGTCGCGGCAACGGTCGGCTTCGCGAGCGCGGCGACCTACCGCCATCACTTCGCCTCGATCATGCGCACGTCACCGACCGCCTACCGGAGGGCGTTCTACGCCGCCAGCGCGTAGGAGGCCAGCCGGGCGCGCCCGCGGTGCAGGCGGCTCATGACGGTGCCGACCGGGATCTGCAGCCGCTCGGCGGCCTCGCTGTAGCCGAGGCCGGCGACGTCGACGGCGGCGACGACCTCGCGCTGGCCCTCGGGGAGCGCGCGGATCGCGTCGATGATCTCGCGGTTGTGCAGGACCTCGACGGGCTCGCCGGCGGAGGGAGCGACCAGGCGCGCGTCCTCGGGCTCCAGCGGCGCCAGCACGGGGCGGCGCTCGCGGGTGCGCAGCGTGGACACGTGCGTGTTGCGCAGCGCGCGGTGCAGGTAGGGCCCGGGGCCGGCGGGGCCGACCTGGCGCGGGCGGGCGAGCACCCGCACGAGCGTGTCCTGGACCAGGTCCTCGGCGTCCTCGCGGGTCCGGGTCATGCCGCGGGCGGCGCGGCGCAGGGAGTCGATGTGGACCGGGAGCGTCTCGGGGAGCAGTTCGGAAGCCATGCGCCGAGACTCCCGGCCGGCGGCCCGCCCCCATATAGGGGAACTCCCCCTGAACGACCCTGAATCTGAGGCAACGCCTCGTCAGGGGTTCAAGACGCTTTCAGGGTCCCGGTATTCCACCCCTTAACGACGAAAGGCGCCCGCGGCCAACAATGGCCACGGGCGCCCGCGTGTGATCCGTCTTAGAGCGTGGTGACGTTGACGGCGTTCGGGCCCTTCGGCCCGTTCTCCGCCTCGAAGGTGACCTTCGCGCCCTCGGCGAGGGTGCGGAACCCGTTCGAGTTGATGCCGGTGTGGTGGACGAAAAGGTCCTTGCCACCGTCATCGGGCGTGATGAAGCCGAAGCCCTTCTCGTCGCTGAACCACTTGACGGTTCCAGTTGCCATGCGGGGGTGTTCCTCCACGGGGACTCGTGTGCTGCGAACGCGGAGGAGCGGTGAAGCAACTTGCGGGCGCTGCGCACTACTTGTGCCGGTTCTCCGGCCTTACCGCACCAATTCTACATGTTCAGCCGCCGGAGAGTAGCCGCAGGGGCGACGCGGGCCATAGGATGCCGAAAAGCTGCCCCACGGAGGAGGTTCGAGCGTGGCCGACGACGTCCAGCTACTCGACGAGTTCGTCGAACGATGGCGCGACAACGCCTACGGGTGCTTCAGCTCCGGGCACAAGTTCTGCCGCGAGGTCTGCCCCGTCATGCAGGTCACGCGCAACGAGAACCACACGCCGACCGCGTTCCACGCGAGCATCGTGGCGATGGAGAAGGGCCTGGTCGACGTCGCCGACGTCGCCGACGACTTCGTCCATTGCACGCAGTGCGGCGCCTGCGAGCTGCGCTGTCCCAACACGCTGATGACCGGCGACTTCTACCGGCACCGGACCCGCACGGTCGACGTCGTGAAGGCGATGCGCGCGCTGATGGTGGAGACGGGGAACGAGCGCGAGGGCTGGCGGATCTGGAACGAGCGCCTGGCGCAGGACCACAACGAGCCCGTGCTCGGCGAGACCCGCGTGCTGCAGGAGCACGTCGCCGACTGGGCGGAGGGCCTGGACATCCCGGTCGGCGGCGAGACGATCCTGTTCGTCGACTGCGAGGCGGCGTTCGCGCGCACCTCCTACACGCGCGCGTTCGCGCAGCTGCTGCAACGCGGCGGCGTCGAGTTCGGCCTGATGCGCGAGCAGTGGTGCTGCGGCGGCCCGGCGGCCGAGATGGGCTACGTCGACCTCGCCCGCAAGCACGCCGACCACAACGTCGCGGACTGGCGCGCGGTCGGGGCCAATCGGATCATCGCCCCGGACCCGCACGACTACATCGCGTTCACCGAGGACTACCCGCGCTACTACGGCGAGGACTACGACTTCGAGATCGTGCTCGGGGTCGAGCTCGTCAACGACCTCGTCAAGGAGGGCCGGATCGAGCTGACCACGCCGGTCGAGCGCACGGTCACCTACCACGACCCGTGCCGGCTCAACAAGCGCAAGGGGGTCCACGAGGCCCCGCGCGAGCTGCTGCGCTCCGTCCCCGGGATCACGTTCCACGACGTCGACCGCGTCACCCAGTGGTCCTACTGCAGCGGGGGCGGCGGCGGGCTGCCGATCGAGAAGCCCGAGATCACCGCGGAGATCTCCAAACGGCGCCTCGCCAAGGCGGCCGACCTCGAGGTCGACACGCTCGTGAGCGCCTGCCCGTGGTCCGAGCGCCCGCTCTCCAAGGCCGGTGCCGAGGCCAGCATCGACGTGCTCGACCTGTTCGAGCTCGTCGCCCAGTCGGCCGGGATCGAGGTCGGGGGGCACCAGGCATGACCGTCGCCTTCAAGAGCGCGATCGACGACGCGGTCATCGACGAGCTGCGCGCCATCGTCGGCGACGACGACCGCGTCCTCACCGGCGAGAGCTCGCGCGTGTTCCGCAGCCGCGTGCCCGCGCCGTTCCCCGTCCACCGCTGGGCCGACCACATGCCCGACGTGTGCGTGCTGCCGCGCACCGCCGAGGAGGTCTCAGAGGTCGTCAAGCTCGCCAACCGGCTGCGGATCCCGGTCGTCCCGCGCGCCGGCGGCACGGGCCTCAGCGACGGCGCGGTGCCCCTGCGCGGCGGCATCTGCGTCGACGTGAAGCTGATGAACAAGATCCACGAGATCGACCTCGTGGACCACACGGTGACGGTCGGGCCGGGCATCAACATGCTCAAGCTCAACGAGGAGCTCAAGCGCTACGGGGTCTTCTATCCCGACGACCCGGCGAGCTACCCGTGCAGCCTCGTCGGCGGGCGGATCGGCACGGGCGGCTGGTCGCTGCTGGGCGCCCGCTTCGGCCACACCCGCGACAACGTGATCTCGATGCAGGTCGTCCTGCCCACGGGCGAGATCGTCGAGATCGCCGAGGGCGGCGGGCGCAAGCTGCGCAAGTCCTCGACCGGGCTGACGCTCAAGCAGCTGTTCACGGGCCACCAGGGCACGCTCGGGATCACCACCGAGGCCACGCTCGACGTGATCCCGCGGCCCGAGTGCGAGTTCGCCGCGTTCTTCGCCTTCGAGGACTACGACACGGCCTACCGCACGACCGGCGTGCTGACGAAGTCGGGGCTGGCGACGCTGGCCGGCGTCGTGCTCTTCGACGAGTGGAAGATCGCCTACCTGCGCCGCGACGACGAGGCCTACATCCCCCAGCCCGAGTCGGTCAAGGCCGTCGTCGCGGTCGCGATGTACGGGCGCAAGCTCGAGGTCGAGCCCGCCTCCAAGGAGGTGATGCGGCTCGGCCGCAGCCTCGGCGGCAAGTACCTGGGCGACGAGATCTCGGCGGGCGACTGGGCCTCGCGCCACGACCGCTATGCGACCCCGCTGCACGGGCGCAACCTCGACGGCCAGGCCGTGATCATGAGCTGGCACTGCGAGGACGCGGCGCTCAACTACTCCGTGCTCCCGCAGGTGCGCGAGGAGTGGCACGCGATCGTCAAGCGCTACCGCGAGCGCTACGGGATCTTCGACGACTGGGGCATGTTCGCCTACACCAACGGCGCCTACAAGCCGTGGGCGGACTACCTGGTGGAGATCGACGTCGGCATCTGGGAGCAGAAGCTCGACGAGGAGACCTGGAACGCGTGGGTGAACTGCAAGCGCGAGATCTCCGAGGTGTCGCTCAAGTACGGCGGCTCGATCACGGCCTGCCACGGCGCCACCCGGGCCGGCGACGCCGAGCTGGTCCCGGCCGAGATGGGCAGCGCCTGGCCCGTGGTGAAGGCGATCAAGCGCGCGCTGGACCCCAACAACGTCATGAACCCCGGCAAGCAGTCGCTCGACGAGGCCTACGAATGAGCATCTTCCGCCTGGGCGATCAGAAGCCCCCCGCACCGCAGCGCATCACGGACACGGTGGTGATGCGCTTCGAGCACGTCTTCGAGGTCGACCCCGACCTGATGCAGGTCACGCCGCAGCAGGCCATGCCGGCCTGGGACACCCAGCGGATCGTCGCGGCCCGCTGGGACCACCTCGACTGGATGCACGACCACTTCGCCGACGAGGTCCTGCTCGCCGGCGAGCCCTCGGAAACCATGGAGGAGCACGGATGAGGTTCAGCTACTGCATGCTGCCGGACTACCCGCTCGACGAGTGCATCGAGATCCTCAAGACGGCGGACGAGCTCGGCTTCTACGCCGCGTACTCGGTCGACGAGACCTGGCACAAGGACCTCTGGGTGCTGTTCGCCGCCGCGGCGCGCGAGACCAAGCAGATCCGCTTCGGCCCGAACGTCACGCACGTGTTCCTGCGCGAGCCGACCCTGATCTGCCAGCAGATGGCGACGCTCGACGAGCTCACGGGCGGGCGCACGGAGATCATCGTCTCGACCGGCAACTTCGGCCTGCTGCACCAGTACAACATCGACTGGGAGCACCACCGGCCGCTGTCGCGCCTGAAGGAGGCCATCCACGTGATGCGCACCTTCCTGGCCGACGGCGCGATCACGTTCGAGGGCGACTTCTTCAAGTACTCGGGCCTGTACTCGTTCGCGCGCCCCGTCCAGGAGGGCGGGATCCCGATCAAGATGGGCGCGATGAAGGGCCCGCGCTCGTTCCGCACCGCGGGCGAGATCGCGGACGGCATGCACCAGGCGCTGGCCTACTCGCGCGAGGCCTACGACTACTCGTCCGGGCTGCTCAAGGAGGGCGCCGAGAAGGCGGGCCGCGACTACGGGTCGCTCGACAACGGCGCCTGGGTGGTGACCGTGGTCAGCGACGACAGCGAGGCGGCCAAGCGCGCGGCGCGGATCCTGGTCGCGTTCTACATCTCCTCGATGCCGGCCGAGCAGCTCGCCCGGCACGGGATCGACGCCTCCGAGCTGGCGCCGGTGGTCGAGGCGCTCGGCGCGGGCGACGTCAAGAAGGCCGTCGACCTGTTCGAGCCGCACTACGCGGAGAAGCTCAGCCTCGCGGGCACGCCCGAGGAGGTCGTGGACAAGATCAAGTCCGACCTCGTCCCGGCGGGCGTCAACCACATGATCCTGGCCTTGAGCGACCCGGCGCTGGTCAAGCTCTTCAGCGGCGAGGACGTCCCGAACGTGCCCGACGTGCGCGGCCAGCTCAAGCTCGTCAACGAGCGCGTGATGCCGGCCTTCGAGCTAGCCGCACCTACGCCGTAGAGGTTCCTCCTGTGCGCGCGGCGGCGGGCGGCGGGAGGATCAGTGTCAATGGCTCTGATCACCACCCCCGCCGTCGTCGCGCACGGCGCCCAGCTCATCTTCGAGACCCTCACGGAAGAGGTCACGCTGCGGCTGCGGCCGCACGAGGACACGCTGCTGCGGGTGATTGACGGCGTCGCCGAACTGCGTTTCGACGGCGAGGAGCACCTGCTCGGCCCGGGCGGCGAGGCGATCGTGCCGGCCGGCTTCCATCACACCCTGTGCGCGGTGACGGGCCAGGCCCGGATCGTCATGGGGTATCGCGAACCCCGCAGATAGCGTCGACCAGCTCGCACCAGCCGGCCCGCATCCGCTCCAGCGGCCAGCCCAGGCCCTGGCGCACGCGCAGGTGGTGCAGCGGCGCGAACGTGGCCAGCAGCGACTCGGCGGCGAACTGCACGTCCAGGTGCGGCGCGACCTCGCGCAGCAGGATCGCCAGGTGCGTGGTGTACAGCGAGAACGGCCCGTCGCCCTTGTCGGCGACCGAGCCGGCCGCGGCCATCAGCGCCGCGTGGCGCTCGAGCAGATCCAGGTAGCCGAGCCCGAACGCGTGCAGGCGCTCGCGGGCCGGCGCGCCCGGGCCGAGCGGCGGCGGCCCGGAAATCAGCGCGTCCTGGAACTCCCGCGTGCGCTCCTCCAGCAGCGCGAACGCCAGCCCGGCGCGGTCGCCGAAGCGGCGGTACAGCGTGCCGGTTCCGACGCACGCGGCCTTGGCCACGGCCTCCATGGAGACCGCCTCGATCCCCTGCTCGGCCACGAGCGCCTCGGCGGCCTCGAGGATCTTGGCCCGGTTGCGGGCCGCGTCGGCCCGCTCGCGCGGGCCGTCCTGTTCGAGCAGGGGAAGTTCGATCATTGTGCTTCTACCGGAGCTTTTACCTCACGGACGAGATCGCCGAGGACGTCCTGGAGGCGTTGGGTGAGCTCGGGGTCGGCGAGCGCGTCGGCGCCCTCCACGAACGCGGAGTCCGCCATCCCCACCGGCAGCTCGGATTCGAGCACGTGCGCGCCGGAGGCCTTGAGCGTCTTGCGCAGCTCGGCCTGCGCCCAGACGGCGCCGAAGAGGCCGGTGCTGGCGCCGATCACCGCGACCGGCTTGTAGCGCAGCACGTTCTCGGGGAACGGCCGCGAAGCCCAGTCGATCGCGTTCTTGAGCGCGCCGGGCAGCGATGCGTTGTACTCCGGCGTCGCGATCAGCAGCGCGTCCGCCTCCTCGATCGCCTCGTAGAACGCCAGCACCGCCGCGGGCGGCGCGTCCTCGAGGTCCTCGTCGAAGGCGGGCAGGCCGGCGAGGCCGTCCCACTCCACGAGCTCGACGCCGGACGGGAGCAGCGCGCCCGCCGCCCGGAGGAGCCTGCGGTTGTGGGATCCTCGGCGCAGGCTGCCGGAGATGCCGAGGATCCGCACGGCGCTACGCCTGCTCGACGAGCGAGACGTCGACGGTGAGCGTGACCTCGTTGGCCAGCGCCTTGCCGCCGGACGGCAGCGGGGCGTTCCAGTTCATGTCGAACTCGGTGCGGTCGATCACGGCCTCGAGCGAGAGGTGGCCGCGCGTGTTGCCGAAGGCATCGGCGGCGGGCGCGGTCCAGGTGCCGGTGGCGGTGACGGGCTTGGTGATGCCCTTGATCGTCAGCTCGCCCGCGACCTTGGCGGTGCCGTCGGCGTCGTTGAGCTCGAGCTGGTCGGAGACGAACTTGACCTCGGGGTGGTTGGCCGCGTCGAAGAACTCGTCGCTGAGCACGTGGGCACGGAACTGCTCGGGGCTGCGGATCGAGATCGACTCGACCTTGGCGGTGCCCTCGAGCTTGCCGTCGGCGAGCGTGGCCGTGACGTCGTCGAGCGTGCCGCGGAAGATCGAGACGCCCTGGTACTTGACGGCGAAGCCGAAGCTCGAGTGAACGGGATCAGCGGCGAACGTGCCCGCCAGCGGGGTGGTGGTGCTCATTGGGGAAAGTCCCTCCGGGGAATCGTGGAGTTGCGACCCGTAAGCGGAATGCATTCCGGTTACGCCCCGGTACTGTAGCGCAACCGGTTGGCCGTGCAACTACTTTCCCCCGAACGGGGGGACTCAGCCGGCCAGCAGCTCCGACAACCCGGTGATCTCCATGGCCTGGCGGACGGGCCCCTCCCCCGCCTGGATCTCCAGCACGATGTTGCGGCTGCGCAGCGTCGAGCGCAGCTCCAGGAGGCCGCCGAGGCCCGCGCTGTCGATGAACTCGACCTCGGTCAGGTCCAGGCGCAGCCGTTCCGTCCCGTCGGCGGCCGCGGCGGTGACCGCGGCGCGCAGGTCGTCGACCGTGGAGAGATCGACCTCCCCAGCGGCGGCCACGGTGGCGGTGGTTCCGTCGCGCGATGCGCGAAGCGTCAGCTCGTCGTCCATTCGAGCGGCACGAGTACCCGCTCTCCCGCGCGGTCTATCGTTCGCTTGGCCGATGGGTGACGATCACTCCCATCTCTCCGAGACCCAGATCCGGGTGCGCGCGCTCGAGAGCGCCCTGGTCGAGCGCGGGCTGGTCGACCCCGCCGCGGTCGACGCGCTGATCGAGACCTACGAGTCCAAGGTCGGCCCGCACAACGGCGCGCGGGTCGTCGCGCGAGCGTGGACGGACCCCGAGTACGAGCAGCGGTTGCGCGCGGACGCGACCGCGGCGATCGCCGAGCTCGGCTACACGGGCCGCCAGGGCGAGCACATGGTCGCCGTGTTCAACACGCCCCAGGTCCACAACATGGTCGTCTGCACGCTCTGCTCGTGCTACCCGTGGCCCGTGCTGGGCCTGCCGCCCGTCTGGTACAAGAGCGCGCCGTACCGCTCGCGCGCGGTCTCCGAGCCCCGGGCCGTGCTGGCCGAGTTCGGCGTGCAGCTGCCCGAGGAGACCGAGATCCGCGTCTGGGACTCGACGGCCGAGGTGCGCTACCTCGTGGTCCCGATGCGGCCCGCCGGCACGGAGGGCTGGGACGAGGAGCGCCTGGCGGGCCTCGTCACCCGCGACGCGATGATCGGGACGGGGCTGCCGTGAACGGCGCGCACGACATGGGCGGCATGCACGGCTTCGGCCCGGTCGTGGCCGAGGCCGACGAGCCGTGGTTCCACGCCGAGTGGGAGCGGCGCGTGTTCGGCCTCACGCTCGCGCTCGGCGCGTCGGGCGCCTGGAACATCGACATGTCGCGCTCCACGCGCGAGGACCGGCCGCCCGCCGAGTACCTGGGGATGAGCTACTACGAGCTCTGGCTGGCGGGCCTGGAGCGGCTGCTCGAGGGCGCCGACGTGCGGCGCGTGCTGCGCGCCGAGGAGGTTCCGGCGACGCTGGCCCGCGGCGGGCCGGCCGACCGTCCGCCGCCGCGCCCGGCCCGCTTCGCCACCGGCGACCGCGTCCGCACGCGCAACCGGCACCCGCGCACGCATACGCGGCTCCCCCGCTATGCGCGCGACAAGGTCGGCGTGATCGAGCTCGTGCACGGCTGCCACGTGTTCCCGGACACGAACGCGCTCGGGCTCGGCGAGGACCCGCAGTGGCTGTACACCGTGCGCTTCAGCGCGCTCGAGCTGTGGGGGCGCGACGAGCCGGCCTCGATCAGCGTCGACGCCTTCGAGCCCTACTTGGAGCCGGCGTGACGCCCTGGGAGGCGGAGGCCCACGCGCTCGCGGTCGCGCTCTCCGAGCGGGGCGCGTTCACCTGGGAGGAGTGGACCCAGGCCGTCGGCGCCGCGCCCGAGGGCGAGGACCGCTGGGTGACCGCGCTCGAGCGGCTCGTCGTCGAGCGCGGCCTGGCCGGCGCGGACGCGCTCGCCCGCTACCGCGAGGCGTGGGCGCGCGCCGCCGCGCGCACGCCGCACGGCAAGCCGATCGAGCTGACCGGGGCCGACTTCGCCTAGCGGCGCGCCTCGCGCATCCGCCGCCCCAGCCGGGCGATCTTCGGGTCGGCGATCCGGTACTGGCGGCCGAGGTCGAAGAGGTAGCCCGCCTCGCTCGCCAGCTCGCGGACGGGACGCTTGACCTCGACGCCCTCGGGCGGGCGGTCCGGGACCGCGCCGCCCACGCCGTGCTCGGCCAGCCAGCGCGGCAGGTACTCGCCCGCGACCTTGCCCTCCGGCCACCACAGCGGCGCGCCCTCGCCTTCGCCCGTCAGGCGCCGGCCGCGGCCGCCGACCAGCAGCCGGCCGTGCAGGACGGGCTCGCCGGGGTCGGGCGCGTCGGCGCCGGCCAGGCGCGCGATGCCGGCCACGGCGCGGCGGGCCTGCTGGGTCGCCAGGCCGCCGAACTTGACGGGCGAGGCGATCCCGTCACCCGCCGCCCAGACGCGCTCGGTGCCCTGGACGCGGCCGTCGTCGCCGACCAGGATGAAGCCGTCCTCATCGGCGGGGAGGCCGTCGATCGCGGGGCCGAGCAGGCGCGGGATCGCGACCACGCGCTGGACCGCGAGCCGCTCGCCCGACGGCTCGAGCACGAGCTCGGACCCCTCGCGGCGCGCGACCTTGCCGGTGACGACCTTGACGCCCGCGCGCTCCATCTCGTCGGCGACGGCCTTGCTCGCGCGCTCGCCGAACAGCGCCAGCGGCGCGTGCTCGGGCGTGACCACGACGACCTCGACGCCCTTCTGGCCCATCGCCTCGACCTCGCCCGCGGTCATCGCCGCCAGCTCGTAGGCGGGCAGCGGCCACGCCGCCCCGGGCGGGATCACGATCGCGACCCGCTTGGAGTAGCCCTCCTCGAGGTCGCGCAGGAGCCCGCCGTAGAGCTCCGGGTCGCCCTCGGGCATCCAGGTCAGCGCGCCCGGCACGCCCTCCACGGGCCGCGCGCCGGTGGCGACCAGCAGCGCGTCGTAGGGCAGCGTCGAGCGCTGCAGGCGCACCTCGCGGGCAGCGTCGTCGACGCCGGCGAGCGCGTCGGCGACCAGCTTGGCGCCGGCGTCCGCCACGATCCGCGCGAGCGGGACGTGGTGGGCCTGGCCGGCCGCGAACGGCTCGGCGACGGCCAGCGGCCGGTAGGAGAAGTCGGGGTCGGGGGCGACGAGCGTCAGCTCGGCGTCCGGTGCGACGGCGCGCAGCCCCAGCAGTGCCTCCAGGCCGGCGAACCCGCCGCCGGCGATCACGATCCTGAGCACCGTCGCACCGTACTACGCCGTCAGCCTCCGAGGATCGCCATCGTGCGCAACGGCCCGCCGCTGCCGCCCTGGATCTTCATCGGCAGCGCCACCACGTGGAAGCCCTTCGCGGGCACGCGGTTGAGGTTGGTGAGGTTCTCGAACACCGGCACCTGGGCCGCCGCCAGCACGCGGTGGGTGCGGAAGTCGCTCGACTGCCCGTAGTCGATGCTGGCGGTGTCGATCCCGACCGCGCGGACCTTGCGCTCCTCGACCAGCCAGCGCGCCGCCTCCTCGCCCAGGCCCGGGAAGTGCAGGTTCGGCACCGCGGCCTCCCCGCGCTGCGCCGTGCCCAGGTAGCGGCGGGCGTTCGGCCAGCGGCTCGACCAGCCCGTGCGCAGCAGCACGATCGTCTCGGCGGGGATCCGGCCCTCCCGGGCCTCGAACGCCTCGAGGTCGGCGACCGAGATCAGGTAGTCGCGGTCGACCTTCGAGCGCACGTCGACCGTGACCGCCGGCCCCACGACCTTGCGCAGCGGCACACGGTCCGCGGTCTGGCCGCCCTCGGAGAAGTGGATCGGCGCGTCGAGGTGCGTGCCGCCGTGCTCGGCGCCGCGGAAGTTGTTGGCCGAATAGTGGTAGCCGCCCTCGGTCTCGCCGTCGGCGACCTTGGTGAGCTTGAACTTCTGCGCGGTCGGCCAGTAGATCGTGCGCGAGTTGAACGGGTGGCTGAGGTCCACCAGCCGCGCCTCGGCGAGGTCGATCCCGTCGTCGGCCTGGCGCCCCTGCGCGCCCAGCTCGTCGATCTGCCCTGCGGCCACCCCGGCCAGACCCGCCAGCGCCGCCACCGCAACCACGAACGGAACTCTCATCGTTCCCTCCCTTGGTAATGAGACGGCGCGGATTGTCTCAGGTCACGCTGAAGCCGCCGTCGACGTCGACGATCGTCCCCGTGATCCAGCCCGCGCGCGGCGACGCGAGGAACGCGACCGCCTCGGCGACGTCGCCGGGCTCGCCCAGGCGCCGCAGCGGGTAGGCGCGCGCCATCTCGTCCTGGCGCTGCTCGAAGTCCGGGCGGTCCGTGTGCGCCAGCGCGGTCTTGACCACGGCCGGCATGACCGCGTTGGCGCGGATCCCGTCCGGCCCGTACTCGACCGCCAGCGCGCGCGTGAGCGACACGATCGCGCCCTTGGCCGCGGCGTAGGCGCTGATGCCGGGCGCGAGCTTGTGCGCGAGCGTCGAGCCGACGTTGACGATCGCCCGGTCCCCGTCGGCCACCAGCAGGTGCGGAAGCGCGGCGTGCAGGACCAGGAAGTGGCCGGTCAGGTTGGTCTCGATCTGCTCGTGCCAGGTCTCGATCGCGAGCTCGTGCAGGCGCACGTTGCGGCGGATCGCGCCCGCGTTGTTGACGACCACGTGCAGGCCGCCGAGCGCCTCCACGGCGTCGGCGACGATCCGCGCGGCGTCGGCCGCGATGTCGCCCTGGACGACCACGGCGCGGCCGCCCTCGCGCTCGATCTCGCCCGCCACCGCCTCCAGCGGTTCGCGCCGGCGTCCCGCCAGCGCGACGGCCATCCCGTCCGCCGCCAGCGCGAGCGCCGTGCTCGCTCCGATGCCGGTTCCGGCGCCCGTGACCAGTGCCGCGCGTGTCATGGCGCGCCAGTCTAAGCCCAGAACTGGTAGAACTGACGTTCTCGCATGTCCACCATTGAGGATCGCCTGCTGGACACCGCCGAGAGCCTGTTCTACGCCAAGGGCGTCCAGGGCGTCGGCATGGCGGAGCTGCGCGAGCAGGCCCAGGTGCCGCTCAAGCGCATCTACCAGCTGCACTCGGGCAAGGACGAGATCGTCCTCACCTACCTGCGGCGCCTGCACGAGCGCTGGCACGCGTCGCTGGCGGCCTACGTGGAGCCGATCGAGGACCCGCGCGAACGCGTGCTGGCGGTCTTCGACTGGCTGCACGAGTGGTTCGCCACCCCGGGCTTCCGCGGCGACGCGTGGGTGAACGCGTTCGGCGAGCTGGGCGGCACGACGCCGGCGATCGCCGAGGCGGCCAAGCGCCACAAGCAGGACTTCGACCGCCAGCTCTCGCGGCTGGTCCGGGGCGCCGGCGGCTCGCGCGCGACCGCGCGCGCGATCTTCCTGCTGGCCGAGGGCGCGATCGTCACGGCCGCGATCGACGGCTCGCCCAAGGCGGCCAAGGACGCCCGCCGCGCCGCGGAGCTGCTGCTCGACAACGGCTAGCGACCCGCCGAGCGGGGAAGGGTCATGGAGTGGCCCGCGTCCTGCTCGTCCTGATCGCCGCCGTCACGCTCAGCGCCTGCCAGTACCCGCGCGACCCCGAGGGGACGCTGGACCGCGTCCGCGGCGGGACGCTGCGCGTCGGGGTGTCGGAGTCCGACCCGTGGGTGAAGCTGCCGGCGGGCGAGCCGCCGGGCGGCGTCGAGGTCGAGCTGATCAAGGAGTTCGCGCGCACGCTCGACGCGCGCGTCGAGTGGGTCGAGGGCTCCGAGAGCGACCTGATGGCGGCGCTCGGCGGCCGCCAGCTCGACGTCGTCATCGGCGGCTTCACGCGCCGCTCGGTGTGGATGAGCGAGGCGGCGCTCACGCGCCCATTCGTGACCACCCAGAGCGTGATCGCCGCCCCCGACCAGGCCACCGCGGACCGGCTGTCGGCCGACCTCGGCGGGGAGCGGATCGCCGTCGAGGCCCACTCGCCCGAGGCGGCCAAGCTCGAGACGGACACGGACGCGATCGTCGTGCCCGTCGAGGATCTGGGCGAGGTCGACCGGCCGGCCGCCGTCCCCGACTACCTGCTGGACGACCTCGGGCTGGTGCGCACGGACGCCGAGCTCGACGAGCACGAGCACGCGATGGCGGTCGCGCTGGGCGAGAACGCGATGCTGGTCACGCTCGACCGGTTCCTGCTCGACCGCGAGGCGCGCGCCGGCGAGCTGCTCGAGCGCGAGGGCAAGCCGTGAAGTACCCGCCCGGCTCCGAGCTGCCGCCCGACCTCGTCGAGGTCCACCGGCGCGCGGTCCGGATCGAGTGGCTGTCGATCGCCTACCTGCTGAGCGCGATCGTGCTCATCTACTTCACCCTCGGCAGCTCGCAGGCGATGAAGGGCGCCTGGATCGAGGACCTGCTGAGCCTGCTGCCGCCGATCGCGTTCCTGGTCGCGGACCGCTTCCGCTACCGGGCGCCGGACCAGGACTTCGCCTACGGCTACCACCGGGCGCTCGAGATCGCGTTCCTGGCCGCCGCGCTGGCGCTGCTGATCATGGGCGGCTTCCTGATCATCGACTCCGTGCTGACGCTGCTGTCGGGCGAGCACCCGCCGATCGGGATGGTCGAGCTCTTCGACTGGCAGGTCTGGCTGGGCTGGCTGATGATCGGCGCGCTGCTGTGGTCCGGGGTGCCGTCGCTCTTCATCGGCCGCTACAAGGCCAAGCTGGCCGATCAGCTGCACGACAAGGTGCTGCGCGCCGACGCCGAGATGAACCGCGCCGACTGGATGACCGCGGGCGCCGCGCTCGTCGGCGTCGTCGGGATCGGCTTCGGGCTGTGGTGGATGGACGCGGCGGCCGCGATCGTGATCGGCGCCGACATCCTCCGCGACGGCGCCAAGTACACGCTGGCGGCGATGAAGGACCTGCTGGACGGCCGCCCGCGCCGCGACGACGAATCCGGCGTGCACCCGCTCGTCGGCGAGGTCCGCGCGCTCGTCGCCTCGCTCGACTGGGTCGACGTCGCCGCGGTGCGGATGCGCGAGCTCGGGCACGTCATCAGCGTCAGCGTGATCGTCGTGCCGCGCGAGGAGCAGGGGCTGCTGGACCGCGTGGAGGACGCGATCGCGCGCATCACCGAGCTCGACTGGAAGCTCCAGGACGTGGTCGTCGCGGTGGCCAGCGAGCTCGAGGATCCGCCCGCTGACGTGCTCGTCCGCGGGCCCGACTGAAATGGGACGCACCGGGTAGAGGGTCAGCGTCGTTCAGCCGTCTTGAAAGCAGGGCCCCATGATCGAGATCTCCGCGGCGCAGCCGCTGCTCATGCTCGACCCCGACCTCGGCCAGCTGCTCTCCGAGCAGCGCCGGCAGACGGCCTACCAACGGCTGACCGCGCGGGTGGCGACCCTCGTCCCGGGCAGCTGGCACCCGGACGCGCTGCTCAGGGCGGGCGACGCCGCCAGCGTCGGCCTGCTCGTGCTCGACGGCCCGATCGTGCGCGAGCTCGTCGTCCACGACGCCCCGAGCGCCGAGCTGCTCGGCCCGGGCGACGTCGTACGCACCTGGCGCGCCGAGGGGCCGCCGGAGCTGCTGGCCCGCAGCGTGCACTGGCGCGCGTACGGGCGCGCGCGGGTGGCGCTGCTCGGCCGCGACAGCGCGCTCGTTCTGCGCAGCTACCCCGAGGTCATGACGATCGTGCTCGACCGCCTCAACGCGCGCGCCGAGCGGCTGGCGCTCACGCAGGCGATCTCGCAGATCACCGGCGTCGAGACCCGCGTCGAGGCGCTGCTGTGGCACCTGGCGGAGCGCTGGGGCCGTGTCGGGCGCGACGGCGTGATCGTCGGCCTGCAGCTCTCGCACCGCATGATCGGGTCGCTGATCGGCGCCCGCCGGCCGACGGTCTCCACCGCGATCTCGCGGCTGGCCGCGCAGGGACGGATCCACCGGCGCCCCGACGGGTCGTGGCTGCTGACCGGCGAGCGCCCGGCCGACCGCGCGCTGGCGGACGTGCTCGCCGCGTAGGCTTCGGCCGCATGACATGGCCGCAGCTGCGGGTGGACGACTGGACCGCGACCCGGGAGACGCTGCACCGCTGGCTGCAGATCGTCGGCAAGGTGCGGCTCGCGCGGGCGCCGATGCTCAACCACTGGTGGCAGGTCACGCTGTACCTGACGCCGCGCGGGCTGACGACCTCGTCGATGCCCGCCGGCGAGCGCGCGTTCGAGATCGAGTTCGACTTCTGCGCGCACCGGCTGCGGATCACCGCCGACGGCGAGCAGCGCGCGCTCGCGCTCGAGCCCAAGACCGTCGCCGACTTCTACGCCGAGGTGATGGACGCGCTGGCGGCGCTCGGCGTGGCCACGCCGATCTGGCCGCTCCCGGTCGAGATCGAGCACGTCACGCCGTTCGACCAGGACACCGAGCACGCCGCCTATGACGCGGACGCCGCGCACCTGTTCTGGCGCCAGCTCGTCCAGGCCGACCGGGTCATGAAGGCGTTCCGCGCCGGCTGGGCCGGCAAGGTCAGCCCCGTGCACTTCTTCTGGGGCGCGATGGACATGGCCGTGACGCGCTTCTCGGGCCGCCCCGCGCCGCGCCATCCCGGCGGCGCGCCCAACTGCGGCGACTGGGTGATGGTCGAGGGCTACTCGCACGAGCTGTCGAGCTGCGGCTTCTGGCCCGGCGGCGGCGAGGAGGGCGCGTTCTACGCCTACGCCTACCCGGAGCCCGAGGGCTTCGCCACCGCGCCCGTGCGGCCGGCGGAGGCGTTCTACTCGGACGGGTTGCGCCAGTTCCTGCTGCCCTACGAGGCGGTCCGCACGGCACCGGACCCGGACGCGGCCGCGCTGGCGTTCCTGCAGAGCACCTACGAAGCGGCGGCGGACCTGGGCCGCTGGGACCGCGCGGCGCTGGAGTACCGGCCGGTCGAGGGCGCCCGCCCTTCACCCGGTTCGGGCGATGCGCGGCCACTCTGACGGCTTCGAGCATCCGGCGCGATGCAGGTGCTCACGTTCTGGTTGCGGCCGGACTTCGTGCTGCGGGTCGTCAACCGCTTCCAGAAGATCGCGGGCTTCGACCGCGCGGTCGCGCTGGCCTCGGGCGCGCTGACGGCGACGATCCCGCTCACGATCGTCACCGGCGCGATCACGTCGCGGGCCGGCGGACGCGGGCCGGCCGACCGCATCATCGACCGCTACGGGCTGACGGGCGGCGGCGCGGAGGCGATCCGCGACGTCCTCTCCCCGCCCTCGGGCATGAGCACCAGCCTCGGCCTGATCGGGTTCTTCTTCCTGCTGATCGCGGTGCTGAGCTTCTCGCGCGCCGTCCAGCGCCTGTTCGAGCAGACGTGGGAGCTGCCGCCGCTGAGCGTGCGCAACAGCGTCAACGGGCTGCTGTGGATCGGCGGGCTGGCGCTGTTCGTCACGCTCAGCGGGTCCATCCACGGCGCGATCGGGCGCAGCGACTGGGACATAGCGGCCTCGCTGCTGGTCGCGCCGCTGTCGGCCGTCTTCCTGTGCTGGAGCGGCTGGGTGCTGACCGCCAAGCGCGTCCCGTGGCGCGAGCTGCTGCCGTTCTCGGTCCTGGGCGCGGTGCTGCTGGCGGCGTACTCGATCGGCGCGACCGTCTACGTGCCGCGCCTGTTCAGCACCTACGCCACCCGCTACGGCGTGATCGGCGCGGTGTTCGCGATGATCTCGACGTTCTTCGTCGTGATGCTGATCCTGGTCGTGTCCTCGGCCGCAGGGCGGGAGATCCAGGTCGAGCTGGAGCGGATCCGGCGCGGCGAGCGCCCGGCCGAGGACGAGGTGCGGCTGCAGTGGGAGGCGGTCACCGCGCAGGCGCGCTCGCGCTTCGACGCGCTGCGGACCCGCGGGCGCTGAACGCTCGTCACATCCGGCTCGGGGCCGGTGTCTGCATGCCGAACTCGACCCGACGGAGACAGACGATGACCCGAATCCCCACCTGCGGCCTGCAACCGCTCGCGGCATGAGCGAGGACCCGTTCCTCACCCACCGCGGCCTGCTGTTCACGGTCGCCTACGAGATGCTCGGCTCGGCGGCCGACGCCGAGGACGTCGTGCAGGAGAGCTGGCTGCGCTGGGCCGGGCTCGGCGAGGCCGGGCAGGCCGAGGTGCGCGACCCGCGCGCCTACCTCGTCCGCACCGTCACCCGGCAGGCGCTCAACCGGCTGCGCACGCTCGCGCGCCGGCGCGAGGACTACGTCGGCGAGTGGCTGCCGGAGCCGCTACTGACCAGCCCCGACGTGGCCGAGGACGTCGAGCTGGCCGAGAGCGTCTCGATCGCGATGCTCACCGTGCTCGAGTCGTTGGGCCCGGTCGAGCGCGCGGTGTTCGTGCTGCGCGAGGTCTTCGACGTGCCCTACGACGAGATCGCCGCGGCGCTGGACAAGTCCCCCGCCGCCGTGCGGCAGATCGCGCACCGCGCCCGCGGGCACGTCGCCGCCCGGCGGCCGCGGATGACCGTCAGCCGCGCCGAGCAGCAGCAGGTCGTGGAGCGCTTCCTGGCCGCGCTGGCCACGGGCGACGTCGGCGGCCTGCTCGACGTGCTCGCGCCCGACGTGGTGATGGTCGCCGACGGGGGCGGCCTGGTGCCGACGGTCCGCGAGCCCGTCGCGGGCGCGGACCAGGTCGCGCGCGTGCTGGCGATGCTGGCCGAGGCCACGCCGGACGTGCGCATCTCGACCTCGCTGATCAACGGCGCGGTCGCGGCCCGGATCGATCCGGCGGACGCGTCGCCGACCGCGGTCACCTTCGTGATCGAGGACGGGCGGATCGCGCGCATCCACGCGATCCGCAACCCGCGCAAGCTCGAGCGGCTCGACCGGGTGGCCGAGCTGCGGCGCTAGTCCTGCTCGCGGGGCCAGAAGTCCGGGAAGCCCTCGTTGTCGCCGCCCTCGGGGCGCGGGCCGCCGACGCAGATCAGCTCCATGCCGTCCGGCCCGCCCTCGAAGGACCGGATGACCTGGGGCGCGACGCGCAGCACGTCCCACTGCCCGAGGTCGATGAGCTCGTCGCCGAGCTTCGCGCGCCCCGAGCCGGCGACGACGACGTAGACCTCCTCCTGCACGCCGTGCCGGTGGCCGAACGGCATCCGCGCGCCGGGCCCGTAGCTGAAGCGGCTGACGCCGACCTGCGTGGAGTTGACGACGTTGCGCGAGAACAGCCAGCGGATCGGCAGGTCGGCCGGGCTGCGGTCCTGGATGTCCTCGAAGTTGCTCTTGGTCCAGCCGTCCACCGGGAGCGGAGCCTACACGGGCGCGGGCTCGCGCTCGACCGGCAGCCACAGCTCGCCGACGCCGCGGGCGCCGTCCTGGGAGGTCTCGAGCACCGACAGCAGCGACGGGCCCGGGACGACCCGGTACGGGTTGGACGGGAACCACTCGCCGAACGACTCCGCCCAGAGGTTCTGCAGCGCGTGCGGGAACGGGCCCTCGCCGCGGAAGGCGACCCACTTCGCGGGCTCGACCTCGAGCACGGCCAGGTCGTCCGGCAGCTCCTGCTTGGTCGTGGCCACCGCGTGGTAGTAGTCGCACCAGCTGCCCTCGGGGCCGCCCTCCTCCACGTCGTCGGTGACGAACAGCAGGCCGGGCAGGGCCTCGACGTCGGCGAGCGCCAGCAGGCGGCGGTTGAGATCCGGCGGCAACTGGGCCTGGAACTCCTCGATCGCCCGGTTGGGCCCCAGGTGCACGATCGGGATCCGCGCCTTCATCCCGACGATCCGGAACCGGTCCAGGTCGGTGAATCGATGTTGCATGTCGCTGCCTCCTCGGATCGTCAGGTGAAAGGTCATCCGTTGCTGCGAACGCAGGACCACGCCGGGCTTGCGCGCCTCGGACGGCGTCATCCCGTGCATGGCCTTGAAGGCGCGCGTGAAGGCATCCGCGGACTGGTAGCCGTACTTGATCGCCACCGCGAGCACGCTGTCGTCGCCGTCGAGCACCTCGGCCGTGGCCTGCGTGAGCCGCCGGCGCCGCACGTACTCGGAGAGCGACATCCCGGACAGCGTCGAGAACACGCGCCGGAAGTGGTACTCCGAGGTGTGCGCCGCGCGGGCCAGCTCGGCCACGTCGATCTCGCCGTCGAGGCGCTCTTCGATCATCTCCAGCGCCCGGTTGAAATGCTCCACGTCGTCCCTTCTCGATCGTTCGCTGCCAGCGAGGCTACGTCGCTTTCGCCCGCCCGTCCCGACCTTTCATGCCCGATCTGATCGGGTGCGCCGCCGACTGCCGAGGTGAGCCGGGAAACCCCCGGAAATACGTATGAAACCGGCGCACCTCGTGAAGCGCAGCGCGGATCAGCGGCTGACGGCGAGGGTCTCGGCCGGCTCCCACGCGAACCCGTCGGGGTCCGTGAACGCGCCGCCGTGGATGACGAGCCGGTGCGCGCCGCTGCCCTCGGGCGGGACGCCCGCGGACTTCGCGAGCGCGCGGCGGCCGTAGAGGCCGAGCGTGACCGGGCCCGGCTCGAACTCGACGTACTTGCGGCCGAAGCTGCGGGCGACCGCGAGCCCGCGGTCGGCGTAGAAGCGCTTGCCGGCCCCGACGTCCTCGCTGCCCAGCAGCAGCACGATGCTCTCGAACGCGCGGCGGGCGGGGCCGCGGTCCTTCTTGTTGGAGGTCGCGACCTTCCAGATCGTCCCGTCCGGCGCCTGGACGACGCCGCCGAAGCCCCACATGGACTTCGCGGCCGGCTTGAGCACGGTGGCGCCGGCGTCGATGGCGCCGTCGAGCAGCAGCCGGGCGTCGGCGGGCTGGGCGACGGTCAGCGAGAGCGTGAAGCCGCGGAAGCCGGCCGTGGGCTCGTCGGTCTCACGCAGCCGCAGGCGCGGGCCGAGATCGAAGGCCGCGGCGTAGAACTCGCGGGCGGCGGCGAGGTCGTCGACCTCGAGCGTGATGGAGTCGATGAAGGCCATGCCCGCAAGCTAGGCCCGCCCGCCCGGAAAAGCTTCTCGGTTCCTGCTCGGTCATCCCCGCGGTGGACCCGCGCGGCCGAAACCCGCGACCTGAGGCGGACCCCGCCGGACCTACGGTGCGGGCATGCGATTCCTCCCGCGCCTCGCGTCGCTCTGGGCCCTCGTCTTCGCGGCCGTCCACGCCTACTGGGCGGCGGGCGGCGCGACGGGGATGAACGGCGATCCCGCCGACACGCCCGCCACCCAGGGCTACATCGCGTTCATCACGCTGCTCGGCCTGGGCGGCGCGGCGGTCGCGCACGGCCTCGCGCAGTCGCGACGCCGTGCGCTGGTGCTGCTCGCCCGCGCGGGCGGGCTCGCGCTGCTGGCCGGCGTCGCCGTCGGCAGCGCCCGCTGGATCGCGGACGGCAGCCTCGGCGACGACGGCACGGGCGGCGTGGTCCTGACCGCCTACTTCCTGCTCGGTGGCCTGCTGTTCCTGGCCGCTACAGCCCGGCCGCGCCGGTGATGCCGGCGGCGGCGGGGGCCGCGCCCGCCGGCTTCAGGGATCCATCACGGCCGACGCGGTAGCTCTGCACCTGGCCCGGGCTCGTCTCGCTTCCCTGGCTGATGGCGTACAGGAAACGCCCGCTCCGGTCGAAGTCGAGGTCGCGGGCGGCGGGGAGCGCGGCCGAGATCCCGTCCGCGGTCAGCGCGCGCAGCGTCTCGTCGCGGTTGATCGCGAACCCGCTGATGCTGCCCGAGGCGTTGCCGGTGTAGGCGAGCTTGCCCGACGGCGAGACGGCGACCCAGCACACGCCGCCCTGGCCGACCGCCAGCGAGCCTGTGATGGTCCGCAGCCGGCCGCGGCTGCCGAGCCGGTAGGAGGAGACGGCGGTGGCGCCGGCCTCCGAGACCACGATCGTGCCGCGCTGCGTGATCGCGAAGCCGAACGGGACGGCGCCGCTGGACGCGGTCACGACCGGCGCGCCGGGACGGCCGCTGCGGTCCAGCGGCAGCGTCTCGAGGCGGTTGGAGAGCCGCTCGCTGACGACCAGCGCGTCACCGCGCGGCGTGACGGAGACCTGGGCCGCGCCGTCGGCGCCGGGAGCGAGCGCGCGGGTGCCGCCCGGGAGCGGCTTCAGCGAGCCGTCGAACCAGCGGACGTACGCGGAGACGCTCGGCGTCCCGCCCGTGTTGAGCACGTACACGCGGCCGCGGTACTCGGCGACGCTCGCGGGGGCGACGCCGCGCGAGCTCACGACGTCGATCAGCTTCGCGCGGCGGTGGTCGTTGCGGAACACCGACACGGAGTTCGAGCCGGCGTTGACGGCGTACAGGTAGCGCCCGTCGCCGCTGAGCTCGACGGCGCCCTGACGGCCGCCCAGATCCGCGAGCCCGGCGCCGCCGGTCCGGAACGTGCCGGCGGCGCGCAGCGACCCGTCCGGCGCGCGGTCGAAGCGCTGGACCGCGTTGCCGGCCGGGTCGTTGGTCTGCGTGTAGAGCACCCCGCGGTCGGGGCGCGCCATCGCGCTCGAGGCGAATGTGAGCAGCACGCCGGCGACGGCGAGCAGGAGCATGACCGCGCGCGAGCGCGGCAGGGAGAGAGCCATCTGTGGACCTCCAGGGGTCGTACAGGGGAGTGATCGCCCCGTCTGTCACGCCATCCGCCGAGGCGTTACACGGGTCTCTCCGGGCGAACCACGAGGAAAGCGCGCAGTAACGGCTCCACGTCCCCAGGCGACCCACGTCCATGACCGACATGTGGGCGACGGTCGCGGACCTCGACGACGCGACCCAACGGCGCCTGGCCGACGTGCTGGAGACGCGCGGCGCCGATCCCGCGCAGCGCGCGATGCGCGAGGCGTTCCTGGCCGACATCGCGTTCGACGGCGGCGCGGACGTGCTGGAGGTCGGCTGCGGGACCGGGGTGCTGACCCGGGTGCTCGCCGGCCGCCCCGAGGTGCGCGCGATCACGGGCGTCGACCTTGCGCCGTCGCTGCTCGACCGGGCGCGCGAACTGGCCGCCGGCCTGCCGGGCGTCCGCTTCGAGCGCGCCGATGGGCGCGCGCTGCCGTTCCCGGACGAGGCGTTCGACCTCGTGGTGTTCGACTCCACCCTCAGCCACATCCCGGAGCCGCGCCGGGCGCTGGCCGAGAGCGCCCGGGTCCTGCGGCCCGGCGGCCGGATCGCCGCGTTCGACGGCGACTACGCGACCGCGACGGTCGCGCTCGCCGACCACGATCCCCTGCAGGCCTGCGTGAGCGCGATGATGGCCGGGTCGGTCACCGACCGCCGGGTGATGCGGCGGCTGCCCGCACTGCTGCGCGACGGCGGGCTCGAGCTGAGCTCGACACGCAGCCACGGCTTCGCGGACACGGGCGAGGGCGGCTACATGCTGACCGTGATCGACCGCGGCGCCGACATGCTCGCGGCCGCGGCGACGATCGGCGAGGCGCTCGCCGCGGCGCTCAAGGCCGAGGCCCGGCGGCGGGCCGCCGAAGGGCGCTTCTTCGGGCACATCGCCTACGTGAGCGTCCAGGCCCGCAAGCCTGTAACGCCGGCGGGCGTCGCGTGACGGACGCCCCCATGCCCCTTGCACCGATCATCGAGATGCCCGGCGTGACTGTCACGGGCGCCACGGCTACCTCGTCCCAGGGGTATGAAGATCTTTGTCGCAGGCGCGACCGGTGTACTGGGCCGGTCGCTGATACCGCAACTGGTGGAGCGCGGCCACGAGGTGGTCGGCATGACCCGCAGTCCGGCCAAGCAGGAGCTGCTGCGCAGCCTCGGCGCGCGCCCGGCGGTGGCCGACGCACTGGACCCCGACGCCGTCGCGCAGGCGGTGGCGGCGGCCGAGCCCGAGGTCGTCGTGCACGAGCTGACGGCGCTGTCGGAGCCGACCAGCCTGCGCGAGGCGCGCCACCCCGACCGCTCGAGCGCGTTCATCAAGACCAACCGGCTGCGCACGGAGGGCACCGACCATCTGCTGGCCGCCGCCCGCGCCGTCGGCGCGAAGCGGTTCGTCGCGCAGAGCTTCGGCGCCTTCCGCTTCGCCCGCAACGGCGCCGGCCCCGTCCTGACCGAGGATGATCCGCTCGGCCCGGACGACCCGCCGGAGAACCTGCGCAAGGTGCAGGAGGGCTACCTGTACCTGGAGCGGCAGGTCACGTCGATCGACTGGGGCGAGGGCATCGCGCTGCGCTACGGCGGCTTCTACGGCCCGGGGACCTCGATCAGCCGCGCCCCGGACGCCGTGATGGCCGAGCCGATCCGCAAGCGCCGCTTCCCGATCATCGGCGACGGCTCCGGCGTGATGTCCTATGTGCATGTCGAGGACGCGGCGGCAGCGACGGCGATCGCCGTCGAGCGCGGGCGCCCGGGCGTCTACTACATCGTCGACGACGAGCCCGCGCCCATGCGCGAGTGGCTGCCCGTGCTGGCCGACGCGCTCGGCGCCAAGCCGCCGCGCCGCATCCCCCGCGCGCTGGCGCGCCTGGTCGCGGGCGAGGCGGCGACGGCGATCCTGGCCGACACGCACGGCGCCTCCAACGCCAAGGCCAAGCGCGAGCTCGGCTGGCAGCCGCGTTACGCGAGCTGGCGGCAGGGCTTCGCCCAAGGGCTGGGCTGAGCGATGACCGACCACGACCTCGACGCGCTGCGCCCGTCCGCGTTCGCGATCGCCTACCGGATGCTCGGCAGCGTCAGCGAGGCCGAGGACGTCGTCCAGGAGGGCCTGCTGCGGCTGCACCAGGTGTCCGAGGGCGGCGAACGGATCGAGTCCCCGCGCGCTTACCTGTCGACGATCGTCTCGCGCCTGGCGCTGGACCAGCTGCGCTCGGCCCGCGCGCGGCGCGAGACCTACGTCGGCGAGTGGCTCCCCGAGCCGCTGGTGATCAGCGACGAGGACGACCCCGCGCGCAAGGCCGAGATGGCCGACTCGCTGTCGCTGGCGTTCCTCGTGCTGCTCGAGAGCCTCTCCCCCGAGCAGCGCGCCGCGTTCCTGCTGCACGAGGTCTTCGACGAGCCGTACGCCAAGATCGCCGAGATCATCGGCACCAGCGAGCAGAACGCACGCCAGCTGACCTCGCGTGCCCGCCGCCACGTCGAGGCCCAGCGGCCGCGCTTCGAGGCCACGCGCGAGCAGCAGGACGAGCTCGCGGAGCGCTTCTTCGCCGCCGCCGAGGACGGCGACCTCGAGTCGCTGGAGGACCTGCTCGCGCACGACGTCGTGCTGCGCGGCGACGGCGGCGGCAAGGCGCCCGCGGCCAAGCGCGCCGTGCACGGCCGCAACAAGGTCGCCCGCGCGCTCGCGGCCGGCCTGCGCAGCACGCTGCGCTACGGCTTCACCCTGCGCCGCGAGCGCATCAACGGCCAGCCCGGCGCGCTGTTCCTCGACCCGGAGGGCCGGCTGGCGGGCGTCGCGATCCTCGACATCGCCGAGGGCCAGATCCAGGGCGTCCACGGCATCACCAACCCCGACAAGCTGCGCCACCTGGGGCCGGTGGCCGACATCCGCGAGCTGCGGCGCCGGCGGACCTAGTCCGCCGGCGCCGCGGCCGGCGCGACGTCCGCGGCCAGCTGCGCGAGCAGCCGCAGCGCGGTCTCGGACGCCGAGCCGGGCTCGGCGATGTAGGTCAGCAGCGACTGGCCGGTGTCGCCCGGCAGCGTGAACGTCTCGTAGCGCAGCTCGAGGTCCCCCACCACCGGGTGCGCGTAGCGCTTGGTGCCGTGGCTCTTCTCGTGGACGTCGGCCTTGACCCACCAGCGCGCGAACTCCGCGCTCTTGACCGACAGCTCGCCGACCAGCGCCTCGAGCTCCTCGTCGTCGGGGTGCTGGGCGGCCACGCGCCGCAGGACGCCGACGGTGTCGTGCGCGACGGTCTCCCACTCGACGTAGACGTCGCGCGCCGCGGGGTCCAGGAACGTGTGGCGGGCGAGGTTGCGGTCGCGCGGCGCCATCGCCGCGAAGTCCCCGATCAGCGCGGTCGCGAGCCGGTTGGCGGCGAGCACGTCCAGGCGGCGGCCGACGATCAGCGCGGGCACGTCGTGCATGCGGTCCAGCAGCCAGGCGAGCTGCGGGCGCACCCGCTCGGCGCGCGGCGCGCGCCGGCGCGGGCGCGAGCGCCCCGGGGCGCCGAGCTCGTGCAGGTGCTCGCGCTCGAGCTCGGTCAGCTGCAGCGCGCGCGAGAGCGCGTCGAGCACCTCGGGCGACGGGTGCGTCGCGCGCCCCTGCTCGAGGCGCACGTAGTAGTCGACGCTCACCCCCCCGAGCTGCGCCAGCTCCTCGCGCCGCAGGCCCGGCACGCGGCGGCGGCCGAACGCGGTCAGCCCCGCGTCCTCGGGACGGATGCGAGCGCGACGGGCGGCGAGGAACTCACCGAGGAGGTTGGCGTCGGTCGGCATCCCCTACAGGGTGCCAAGTCGCGGCGCCGCGAAGGTGGTCCTGCCAGACCCAGGAATCGCAGGGGTCTGGCTGCGCGGCGCCTCGGCAGGGACGCTGACGGCCATGAGCACCACCGACACCTCCCCCGCTCCTCTCACCACCACCTACCCGCTCGAGGGCCGCGTCGCGGTCGTCACCGGCGCCTCGAGCGGCATCGGCGAGGCGACGGCCCGCGCGCTGGCCGCAGGCGGCGCCCGCGTGGCGCTGCTGGCCCGCCGCCGCGACCGCCTGGAGGCGCTCGCCGGCGAGCTCGGCGACGCGGTCGCGATCGAGGCCGACGTCCGGCGCAGCGAGGACATCGCGGCCGCCGCGGACGCGGTCGCCGCCCGCTTCGGCCGCCCCGACCTCGTGGTCGCCAACGCCGGCGTGATGCTGGCCGAGCGCTTCGTCACCCAGCCCGCCGACGACCAGGACCGGATGGTCGACATCAACGTCACCGGCGTGATCCGGACCGCGCGCGCGTTCCTGCCCGGGCTGCGCGAGGCCGCGGCCGAGGGCCGCCCGGCGGACCTCGTGACGGTCTCCTCGATCGCCGCGCACCAGCGCTTCCACGACTACGCCGTCTACTGCGCGACCAAGGCCGCCGTGACCGCGCTCGCCCAGGGGCTGCGGCTCGAGCTCGGCCCGCAGGGCGTGCGCGTGACCAACGTCGAGCCCGGGCTGGTCGAGAGCGAGCTCGCCGGCCACGTCACCGAGCCCGCCGCGGCGGAGTTCCTGACCCAGTGGCGCGACTCGATCGGGCCGATCCGCGCCGACCAGCTCGCGGACACGATCGCCTACGCGGTCAGCCGGCCGGCCGGCGTCAACGTGCCGCACCTGCAGGTGCAGCCGACCAAGCAGGGCTAGCGGCGCCCGCCCGCGGTGGCCTGGGCGATCAAACGCCTCGAGCTCGGGGTCGGCGATCGCCTCGGCCACGGTCCGGTGCCCCTTCGGGATCCCGAGCGCGGCCAGCGCCGTATGGGCAGCCGCAGCTTCATCAGCTCGAACGGCCGTGTGTCGGCGACGAACTGCACGCCCGGCCATTCGGGGCGCGGGTCGGGGAAGTCCTCGATCACCCACTGGCTGAACGGCTCGGCGACCACGGTCAGCGGGTCGTCCGCGGCGGCACGATGCGGTCGACCATCGTGCACGGGAAACGGGCGTTCTCGGGGTGGCCGAGCAGCTCCGCCAGCACCTCGCCGTTGCGCGGGCTCCACCACGCGCTCGGGCTCGTCGGCGGCGACGAGCCCGTCGCGGATGACGTCGATCGTGCGCGCCTCGTCGCGCTCCGGCCCGCGCGTGATCACCTGGTAGCGCCAGCCGTTGGCCCGCACCGCGCGGCGCCGGTTGGCGACGCCGCAGATCGTCCAGCCGGGCGAGTCCTGCGTGTAGACCGCCTGGTGCGCGCGGTGGAACGCCCGAGCCCGAGATGGACGATCACGGGCACACCGTACGCGATGGTCTAGATTCGCCCGATGCGGTTCGACCGGCACACGCTCGTCCTGCTCGTACGCCCGCCCGGCGCGCCGGAGCTCTCGGACGAGGAGGCTGCCGCGCTGCAGGACCGTCACCTCGCCTTCCGCGCCGGCCTGCGCGACCGCGGCTACCTGATCGGCGGCGGGCCGCTCGTGGACGCCGACGACGAGCGCCTGCGCGGGATCTCGGTCATGGCCTGCGACCCCGAGACCGCGCGCCGGCTCAGCAGCGAGGACCCGGCGGTGCGCGCCGGGCGGCTCGCGGTCGAGGTCATGACCTGGATGGTGCCCGCGGGCAACCTGCGGTTCGAGGACGTGCCCGTGCCGCGGTCGATGGCCGAAGCGGAAGAGACTTGAGCGCCTACGACCAGGGCTTCTGGGAGCAGCGCTGGGCGCAGGCGCTGCGCGAGCACGGCGACCGGGTCGCGCAGCGCCCGCCGAACGCGCACCTGACCGCCGAGCTCGCCGAGCTGCCGCCGGGGCGCGCGCTCGACGCGGGCTGCGGCCACGGGTCCGACGCGCTCTGGCTTGCCGCCCGCGGGTGGGAGGTCACCGCGGTCGACTTCGCCGCCACCGCGCTCGCCGTCGGCCGCTCGACCGCCGCGGCGATGGGCCCCGAGATCGCCGCGCGCGTCGAGTGGGTCGAGGCCGACCTGTCCGCCTGGACGCCGCCGCGCGAGCACTTCGACCTCGTGGTCTGCCTGTACGTGCACACGGACGGTCCCGTCGAGGGCCTCGTCGAGCGGATGGCCGCGGGCGTCGCGCCCGGCGGGACGCTGTTCATGGCCGGCCACCGCCCCCTCGACCCGGCCACGGGCGCCCCGACCGCCGCCGCCGGCCAGCGGCAGGTCTCCGTCGAGGCCGCGCGGGCCGCGCTCGCCGGCTGGGAGCTGGTCGTGGCCGAGGAGCGCACGCGGCCCGCCGCGGGCACGGGCGTGGACGCCGTGGTGCGCGCCCGGCGCGGCCGATAGGCTCGCGCGAATCGAACGCACGACGCCCGACCTCTACCGGCGCACGCTGCGCGTGCTGCTGGTCTCGCAGGTGCTCGCGGGCGCGGGCCTGGCGGCGGGCGTGACCGTCGGCGCGCTGCTGGCCGAGGACATGATGGGCTCGACCGGCTCCGCCGGCCTGCCCGCGGCGCTGCTCACGCTCGGCTCGGCGGCGGCCGCCGTCGGCGTCGGGCGGATCTCGCAGCGCGCCGGCCGGCGGCCCGGCCTGGCGCTCGGCTACGCCGTCGGAGCGCTCGGCGGCGCCGGGGTCGTGCTGGCGGCGGCGATCGACAGCGTGCCGCTGCTGCTCTTCTCGCTGCTGTTCTACGGGTCCGGCACCGCCACCAACCTCCAGGCCCGCTACGCCGGCGCGGACCTGGCGCCGCCCGAGCGCCGCGGGCGCGCGGTCAGCACGGTGCTCGTCGCCACCACGCTCGGCGCGGTCGTCGGCCCGAACCTCGTCGAGCCGACGGGCGTGGTCGCCGAGGCGTTCGGGATCACGGAGCTCGCGGGGCCGTTCATGCTGGCCACGGCCGCCTACGCGCTCGGCGCGATCGCCGTGCAGATCCTGCTGCGTCCCGACCCGCTGCTGACCGCGCGGTCCCGCGCGGCCGAGCCCGGCCCGCGGCCCGCGGCGCCCCACGACCTCGACCCGGCCAAGGTCCGGCTCGCCGCCTCGGCCATGGTCATGACCCAGCTCGTGATGGTTGCGGTGATGACGATGACGCCGGTCCACATGCGCGACCACGGCCACAGCGTCGGCGACGCCGGGCTGGTGATCTCGATCCACGTCGCGGCGATGTTCCTGCCCTCGCCGCTGACGGGCCAGCTCGTCGACCGCATCGGGCGCCGGCCGATCCTGACCGCCGCGGCGGCGACCCTGCTGGCCGCCGGCCTGCTGGCCGCGCTCTCGCCGCCCGAGGCGATGGCGCCGCTGACCGTCGCGCTCGCGCTGCTCGGGCTGGGCTGGAACTTCGGGATCGTCGGCGGCACCGCGCTGATCACGGACGCCGTGCCGCTCGCGCAGCGCGCCCGCACGCAGGGCAGCGTCGACCTCGCTGTCGCGCTCTCGGGCGCCACGGGCGGCCTGAGCAGCGGCTTCGTCGTCGCGACCGCCAGCTACACGGCGCTCGCGGTGGGCGGCGGCGTGCTCGCGCTCGCCTTGCTTCCTCTGCTGCTGGCCGAGCCCTAGGCGCGCCGGCGGTAGGGGCTGTCCGCCGGCGACTCCAGCCGGCTCGTCGGCGCCAGCGCGGGCCCGCTGCCGCGGCGGCGGATCTCGTCCGGCGACAGGAAGCGGTAGCGCTCGGGCACGGGCTGCGTGCCGTAGTCGTGGCGCTCGAAGTCCACGAGCGACGGGCGCCCGACGCCGAAGACGGTCCGGCGCCCGCGTTCCCGGTAGGTCCCGTCCGGGGCGGCGCCCGGCGTCGCCGTCGCCGCGTCGCGCAGGTTGCGCACGTGCGCCGCCGAGGAGGTCTCCGTCGTCCGGGTCGACTCGAGCGCGCCGCTCGCGGTCCGCCGCGCCTCGCCGTCGTCGCCGGCGCGGACGCCCTCGATCACGTTGCCCTCGAGGGTGACCATCCGGCCGGTCTGCGCGTCGTAGGCGTCGACCATCACGATGTGGTTGGCGATCGCGTGCTGCGGCTCGGCGCCCGTGTGGCGGATCAGGACCACGTCGCCCGGGCGGATGTCGGCGGCGTCGACCGCGGCACCCTCGGCCCAGGTCCGCGGCAGCCCGCGCGACTCGTGGTACTCGCGCACGCCCCACCAGCGGCCATCCGCCCAGATCGACGCCGGCGTGCGCCCCGCGTTCGCCGGGCGGGCGGCGTAGCGGAAGAAGTCGTGGACGTTGTTCGTGTGCGCGAAGGCCATGCGCACGTTCTTGTCGAGCGCCGCGCCGCGGAACATCGCCGCGGCCACGAACATCCCGCACCAGTCGTCGCGCGTGCCGTCCGGGCGCAGCGACTGGCGCGGCCCGTAGCCCGCGTCGGCGAAGATGTCGTCGACCTCGGTGCGCGGGCGCGTCGGGTCGTTGACGTCCGCGACCGGCGTGGACTCCGTGTCGTTCGTGCGCCACGTCTCGCGCGCGTTGACCACCGCCCGCGCCTGCAGCAGCGCCAGCGCGGCGTCCTCGCACACGAGCGCCGCGGCGCGCAGCCCGGCCCCGTCGCGGTCGACCGTGCGCGCGAGCGCCGTGAGGGCGCTCGCGTGCTCGCGCCACGCCGTCGCCCGGTCCAGGGCGGGCAGCGCCGGGTCGGCCCGGCGCCCCGCGTCGGCGACCGACGAGGCGTTGATGGCCTCGACCACCGCCCGCCGCAGCGCCGTGCCCAGCTCGCGGGCGATCGGGGTGACGACCTGCAGGGTCGCGCCCACCTGCCGGCCGATCTCGGCGCCGGCGCGGCCGTACTCCGCGTCGTGCCCGGGCACGACGATGCTCTCGAACACGAGCGCGCTGGGGTCGACGATCGGCGCCACCAGCTGCAGCGTCTCGACGACCTCCCGCAGCCACGCCAACGCGGGCTCGATGTCCAGCCCCGCCGGGGGCGCGGCCCGGCCCGCGAGCGCCCGCAGCCGCGGGAGGCCTGCGCGGAACCGGCGCAGGTTGTCGGCCACGGGCGGCAGCGGCTCGGCGACGGGCCGGCGGGACAGCAGGCGCGCGACGGCCTGGTTGCCGGCCGAGCGCTGCAGGTCGAGGATCGGCGGCAGCGGCCGCGCGGCCTCGGCGCGCGCGTCGCGCTCGGCCGGCACCGGGGTCTCGCGTTCGCGCATGTACTGAGGCCAGACGGCCGCCGGCCGCCCGCCATTCCCGCTAGTAGGCCTGGGCCCACAGCGCGCCGGCCTGCGCCGGCTGCCCGCAGCAGACGCAGGCGGCGTCGCTCCGCGCACGCGGACGCGAACAGCGCGGCCTGCACGTCGTCGAGCAGCGCCGTCAGCGCGTCCGCGATGCCGCCGAGGGGGATGGTGCGCTTGTCCGCGACGTCGCGCCGCGCGACCGTGACCGACGCCGCCGCGAGATCGCGCGGGCCGAGCTCGAGCCGCACCGGCACGCCCTTGAGCTCGGACTCGTGGAACTTCGCGCCGGGCCGGAGCTCGGGGCGGTCGTCCACGCGCACGCGCAGGCCCGCCGCACGCAGCTCGCGCGCGAGCGCGTCCGCGGCCTCGCCCACGTCGCCGATCGGCACGATCAGGACATGGTGCGGGGCGACGCGGGGCGGCAGCCGTAGGCCGCGGTCGTCGCCGTGGGTCATCACGACGCCGCCGACGAGCCGCGTCGTCGCGCCCCACGAGGTCGCGTACGCGTACTCGCGGCGCCCCTCGCGGCCGGTGAAGCTGACGTCGAACGTGCGCGCGAACCCTTGGCCGAGGTAGTGCGAGGTCGCGGCCTGCAGCGCCTTGCCGTCGCGCATCAGCGCCTCCAGCGTGTAGGTCTCGACCGCGCCGGGGAAGCGCTCGCGCGCGCTCTTGCGCCCGCGCACGACCGGGATCGCGAGCACGTTCTCGATCGTGTCGGCGTAGACGTCGTGCAGGATCGTCAGCGTCTCGGCGATCGCCTCGTCCGCGGTCTCATGCGCCGTGTGCCCCTCCTGCCAGAGGAACTCCGTCGTGCGCAGGAAGGGCCGCGGCCGCAGCTCCCAGCGCACGACGTTGGCCCACTGGTTGTAGAGCAGCGGTAGGTCGCGGTAGGACTGCAGCCAGCGGCCGTACGTCGACCACGCCAGCGCCTCCGACGTGGGCCGGACCGCGAGCGGCTCCTCGAGCTTGCGCGAGCCCGCCTCGGTGACGAGCGCGACCTCGGGTTCGAACCCTTCGACCAGCTCGGCCTCCTGGGCGAGCACGGACGCGGGCATCAGCAACGGGAAGTAGAGGTTCTCGTGCCCGGTGGCCTTGATGCGGGCGTCGAGCTCGCGCTGGATGGCTTCCCAGATCGCGTAGCCGTACGGCTTGATGACCATCGCGCCGCGCACGGCCGAGCTCTCGGCGAGCTCGGCGCGGCGCACGACTTCGCCGTACCAGGCGGGGAAGTTCTCGGCTTGGGTGGGGAGGCGCATGCGGCTCCTCGGTTGACGTCGACGGCGGGACTGGAGGCGGTGGCGGCGCTCCGGGCCGCGGGGCGGCGGGAGCGCCTAGGCCGGCAACGGCGAACGCAACGTCATGGGCCGCAGCGTAGCTCGCGATTCAGGCGGGCACGGGACCCGCCATCTCGATGCCGTGGCGCTCCGCGAGCGCGAGCACCTCCTCCACGCT